>JACCDH010238756.1_pt1 | contig 329719 bp, 325 predicted proteins | sample 7442481 | NCBI WGS metagenome assembly JACCDH01 (sample SAMN15323433, study PRJNA562643) | freshwater metagenome | isolation source: river surface water | place: USA:Blue River Watershed | collected 2017-08-15
ATGCTTTTGGCTTAAAACACAAAAACTATAATGTAGAGAAACTAAATTTTGAGGAATTTCCAGAGAGTGGTGTAGAGCTAGTGCCATTACCTGCGGTTGCTAATGCGAGTTACAACTATAAGTATAATGGAAAAGAATTGCAAGAGGAACTGGGGCTGAATATGTACGATTATGGTGCAAGAAATTACGACCCAGCTTTAGGCAGATGGATGAACATTGACCCACTAGCGGAAATGTCAAGAAGATGGACGCCTTATAACTATTGTTATAATAATCCATTACGTTTTACAGACCCAGATGGAATGTTGTCACAATCTTTTATAGATGACTTATGGAATAAATCAGGTAACGATACAACTTGGACTAATAACAATGATGGGACTTTTTCAGGAAGCAATGGAGAAAGTGCAGATACAGGAGAAGGTAGTGCAGGAGGAGAGCCACCTAAGTCTAAAAGCTGGTTAGGAAGAACATGGGACAAGGTTAAAAGTTGGTTCAGTTCTGATGAGAAAAAAACAAAATGGAAAACAAATGTAGAAGCAGGCGAACTAGAAATTGAACAATTTGGGGAACCAAATTTTAATTATTCAAATTTGAAAAATCGTAAGCTTGCTTCTGGGGCATGTGAGTCGATGGATTTTACATCTCCTTTTTTTTCTTGGGGATGGGCTATTAAAGGTGTTGGAGCACTTTGGAGTAGTGCCTTTAGTACAACTGCTTCAACCACAGCAACAGTTGCAACAGAAACAACAACTTCATTAACAAATTTTTATCCAAAAAACAATGGTTTTTTTGGAGCAACACAAGAGACTTTCTTAATACCAGGACAACAAATTTCTAGGTATGGTTTAGAAACTGGTCGTTTCTTTTCTCCAACAGGAACTTCTCTACCAATGAGAGCATTACCTACAGGAACAAATACTTCCTTATTAAACACTTACACAGTAATGAAACCATTTCCTGTTCAGTCAGGAACCATAGCTCCAGCATTTGGACAACCTGGATTTGGAATTCAATATATGTCAAATGTTTCCGCAGAAGTATTATTAAAAAGAGGAATTATTAAATAATTAGATTATGAATATAATTGAATTAAAAGAAAAATTAGATGAAATGGAAATAAATCCAAATTTTTATTCGTTGGATGAAGGACTGTATCCTGACAGATTAATTCTTTTAAAAAATCATACAGTTTTTGAAGTTTTTTATTTCGATGAGCGAGGAAATAAAGAAAAAAAGCAAATTTTCACAAATGAAAAAGATGCTTGTAAATATGTATATACTTTTTTTAAAAGTCGTTTAAAAAGACTAAAAAATAACGAATTTTAATCAGATAGGAACAGGAATACAATATCAATCCCCCCTCCCGCGCGAATCCTTTCCCCGCTCCCGCGCGAACAATGTCATTAAGTTAAGGATTATTTTGTCATTTCGGGTAATGTATCAGATTTAGTGATACCGTTATTTTTAGAGAATAACAGTCTGAAAATCAATTATAAATTAAAAGTATTTATTAAAAAGGAACGCAACATTGCGTTCCTTTTTATCTTATATAATCTCTTAAATCAAATAAAATGAATAAAAACGACACCTCGTGTATAACTTCGTTCCGTTCGCTTAGGCTCGGGGAAGTTTTATTTGGATTTAAGCTAACTTATAACCAAAAAGAAAATGGCACAGCGGGTTTGTTTAATGGTAACATTTCTGAAACCTTATGGCGCACCAGTGCGGACAACATAAAACGAAAATACGAATACGGTTATGACGATTTAAACAGATTGCTACAAGCTAATTACAGCAAACCAGATGCAAGTACGAATATAAATAACTATAAAGAATGGTTAAACTATGCTGCCAACGGCAACATTACCGATATTGTACGCACAGGATTTATGGACCCCGTAGCAGGTACTGTAGAAAATGTAATTGATAATTTAAGTTTTGTATATGACCCTTTAAACAAAAACAAATTATTAAAGGTAAACGATTTAAGCAATAGCCCACAAGGATTTAAAGACAACTATGCTTCTACAGCAAATGACTTTAGTTATGACAGCAACGGCAACATGATTACAGACAACAATAAAGGCATAGGCAGTATCGTGTATAATCATTTAAACTTACCTACTAAAATAAATTTTGGTGATTAGTCTCAGTTTCAGTTTCAGTTTTCGGTTGTTAATAGTTAGTGAATTCTAAATTCAAACTCCTAACTCCCAACTCCTATTTTTTTATTCAGTTTCTATAGTTTGATTAAGTTTACCTGTTTTATGCGTTTTTTTTAATTGTACAAATACGTTAATTATCTAATTAAAATTAATTAAGTATTTGAAAATCAATATTTTAAATATATTTTTTTGTTAAAAACTCACCCCGATTGTGAATAACTTTGCCTATTTTCTTACAAGAACGTGTGTTAAATTTGTAAAAGCATAAAGGCATAATTTCTTATGTACTTCGCTAACTAAATTTGTTTAATTTAATTGTAAAGATTATGTCAATTAAATTTAAGGTTCTTCCGAAGAAGAACCCACAGGACATTACAGCGCCTGAAAAGTTTTATGCAACATCGGTTGCAAATGGTGAAACAACCTTAGAGTCGTTAGCCGAAACGATTGCCTATCAGTGTACCTTAACCGACACCGATTGCTATGCCGTATTACGTTCTTTAGAGCGCAACATGCTTATGGAGCTTAGCCAAGGCAGAGTGGTAAAACTAGGTCACGTAGGTACGTTTCAAGTAAGTGTGAGTGCTACGGGTCAAAGTTTTGAAGAAGATGTTACGGCATCAGACATCAAAAAGAGTCGCATTTTGTTTAGACCGGCTAAAAAGCTGAAACAAATGTTGACGACGTTAACCTTCCAAAAAGCGAGCTAGAACCCCACTTTTTGAGCATTTTTGTAATAAGACCTCGAGTATTCCACTACTCGAGGTTTTTTTTTGCTTAGAAAGTACTCTAAAAACGACCGGTGCAGTTGTTTAACTCGACCTGACGAATTGAAAAACTCGACCGGTCAAACTGATTTTTTCGTTTAAGGACTTAAAATTTATACAAAAAGGCCGAAAAAATAGCTTAAAAAAGGGGAGAGAAGACTAAAATTTAGTCACAAAAAGGCATAAAAAAAGCTCAAAAACCGGCTAGAACCCCATTATTTTGAGCGTATTTTTTGTAATAAGACCTCGAGTAGTTCCACCTACTCTCGCGATAATATGAGGTAAATATACAAAATTTTTTAGTATTAAATTTTTTATTGCTTTTATTTATACACCAAAAAATGCGTATTGTATAGCTCACAGAATTTTTGTAGGTTTGAAAGATTATCAAAAATAAATACAACTTTTTCAGTAAAGTTAAAAACCAATTAGTTACACACCATGTTTGAACAAACTTTTAAGAACGTAGACGACATATTACACAAAGATGCAGGTTGCGGGAGCGAGTTAGATTATGTAGAGCAAACCTCATGGGTATTGTTTTTAAAATATTTAGATGATTTAGAAGAAGACAAAAAGAATGAATCCTTGCTAACATGCAAAACCTATCAGCCTATTATTGCACACGAATACAAATGGAATACTTGGGCAGCTCCAAAAGATAAAGACGGAAAAATTGACCATCATACCGCATTAACCGGTGATGACTTAGCCGATTTTGTAAACAATAAATTATTTAATTATCTTAAAAAGTTTAAAACTTCTGCTGAAAGTGCCGATACTATTGAATATAAAATTGGTGAAATTTTTAGCGAGTTAAAAAACCGCATACAAAGCGGTTATAACTTACGCGAAGTAATTAACCGTATTGATGAATTACGTTTTCGCACCCATGCCGAAAAGCACGAAATGAGTCATTTGTATGAAGACAAAATTAAAAACATGGGGAACGCTGGGCGTAATGGTGGTGAGTATTATACACCACGTCCATTAATTAGAACTATAGTAAAAGTAGTAAACCCCCAAATTGGAGAAAAAGTATATGATGGCGCAGTAGGAAGTGCAGGATTCTTATGCGAAGCGTTTGACTACATGCGAAGTGCTAAAAACCTAAGCACTACCGATATTGAAATCTTACAAAAAAACACCTTTTACGGTAAAGAAAAAAAATCATTAGCCTATATTATTGGTATTATGAACATGATATTACATGGAGTGGAAGCTCCTAATATTGTGCATACCAATACGCTTACTGAAAACCTTGCCGACATACAAGACAAAGACCGTTTTGATGTAGTATTAGCCAACCCACCTTTTGGCGGAAAAGAACGTGCGGAAGTACAACAAAACTTTCCTATTAAAACAGGAGAAACCGCTTCTTTGTTTATGCAACATTTTGTAAAAATGATGAAAGCAGGCGGACGTGCTGGTGTGGTAATTAAGAACACCTTTTTGAGTAATACCGACAATGCCTCAGTAAGTTTGCGTAAAATGCTCTTGGAAAACTGCAATTTGCACACCGTTTTAGATTTACCTGGTGGAACTTTTACTGGTGCAGGAGTAAAAACCGTTGTATTGTTTTTTGAAAAAGGAATGCCAACAGACAAAGTATGGTTTTACCAACTAAACTTAGACCGCAACTTGGGTAAAACCAACCCTTTAAACGAGAAAGATTTAGCCGAGTTTGTAACCTTGCAAAAAACCTTTGCCGATAGTGATAATTCTTGGAGTATAAAAGTAGCCGATTTAGATGCTACCACTTTTGACCTAAGTGCCAAAAACCCCAACAAAAAAGAAGAAACAGTTTTACGACCACCACAAACCATTTTACAAGAAATGAAAACGCTGGATGTTGAAACGAATAGTATTTTAGACTCAATTTTGGAATTATTATGAAGCAAGGTTGGGAAATAAAGAAGTTAGTTGAAGTATGTGATTTAATTACATGTGGAGTTGCGGCAAAACCTATTTATGTTGATGAAGGAATTCCTTTTTTATCTGCAAAAAATGTTAAAGAAGGACAAATAGTTTGGAATGGTTATAATTGTATTTCTGAAGAAACTCACAATGAACTCACTAAAAACAACAAACCGCAAAAAGGTGATATATTATATACAAGGGTAGGTAGTTATGGAGAAGCTGCTGTAGTTGAAAATGATATCGAATTTAGCGTTTTTGTAAGTCTTACTTTAATAAAAGTTAAAGATAAAATTTTATTAAATTATTTCCTTAAGTATTATCTTAATTCAGATTTTGTAAAAAACCTTGCAAAAAAAAGTGTAAGTAGTTCAGGTGTAGGAAATTTAAATGTAAGTACTGTTAGGGAATTTCCTATAATTTTGCCACCACTCCAAGAACAACAACGCATAGTTACCATTTTAGATGAAGTCTTTACCGCAATTGATAAAGCCAAAGCCAACACCGAGCAAAATTTAAAAAATGCTAAGGAGTTGTTTGAAAGTGAATTACAAAGAGTTTTTAGTGAGAAAGGTGATGATTGGGTTGAGAAAAAATTAGGGGATATAACTTTAAAGATAGGAAGTGGAGCAACTCCTAAAGGTGGAAATGCCAGTTATAAAACTGAAGGAATTTCTTTAATAAGGAGTATGAATGTTCATGACTTAAAATTTAAGAAAAAGAACTTAGCTTTTATAGATGATGTTCAAGCAAAAGCATTATCAAATGTTACAATTGAAGAAGGAGATGTTTTATTAAATATTACAGGAGCATCTGTTGCAAGATGTTGTCTTATTCCAAAAGAAATCATTCCAGCAAGAGTAAATCAACACGTTTCCATAATAAGACCTAAAAATGAAATATTGAATTCCAGATTTTTAAATTTACTGTTAACTTCAAAGTTTTATAAAGACCAATTATTATTAACCGGTGAACAAGGAGCAACAAGACAAGCAATAACAAAAGTACAATTAGAGAACTTTTTTATTTGTTTTCCTAAAACAATAAAAGAACAACAAACTATCGTTTCTAAACTTGATGCCTTGCGTGAGCAAACCAAAAACTTAGAAGCGGTTTATGCACAAAAATTGCAGGATTTAGAGGAGTTGAAGAAGAGTGTATTGCAAAAGGCGTTTAGTGGGGAGTTGTAACGGATCTTTTGTTATACCGACACAAGGAGGACACGAGCAAAAGCGAACTGGCAAAGCAATCACATAACGCTAATTGCACAAAGTGAGTAAAATAAATATAGATAATGTGATGTTTCCTTACGTCAACATGACAAAAATGAAATAATAGTTAAAAATTAGTAAAAAAATAAACCTATAGGTTGATTTTATGAAAATAGTTAGTACATTTGCAGTTGTAGAAGAAAGTTTATATGCTGTTCTATATGATACAGAAGTAAACGCTGTAGATGATAATGGAGTAACTATTCCACTAGAACAATTACATGAATTTAGAAGATTGTTTGACTTTTGGAATGACCCTTTAAGACTGAGAGCATTTTTTGAGGAACATGACGAGGATCTAAAAGAGGCTTACTGGGAAGGAATTACAATTGAGGAAGCCATTGAAAAAACTAGAAAAGAAGCAAAAAAATTAGAAGCTATTCTTATTGAATATGCAGAACAAGGAAAAACTACACGCCACAAAAATTTGTCGATGTTATTCAAACCTTTATCGGATGGAAAGTTTGAAAAGGAATTTGAAAAAGATAAAGTAAAAGTAGATGGCAAAAAAACTTGGATACGACTATATGCCATTAGAATTGATGCAAACTTATTTGTGGTTTGCGGAGGAGCAATAAAGCTCCGAAAAACACTTAACGATAGAACTTATTTACTTAATGAATTAGAAAAACTAAAAATAACACGTAGTTATCTTATGGATGAAGATAATGATGAGTTAGAATTGTTTGAACTATATTAAAAAATAACCATGAGCATAGATAAAATAAAACAAAGAATCATTGAAAACTCAATCAAAGATTCTGGTTGGTTAGTAAAAGCCAAATGGCGTCAAGACAACGAAGATTGGTTGGATATTTCTTTTAGTATTGCTGTTAGAGTAGCCTCTACTTTAAAGGCTAATAAAAAAGCTAATAAATATCCTAAAAATCAGGCAGAATTAGCCGAAGCAATGGGATGTTCTGCTCAATATGTGAATAAACTATTGAAAGGACAAGAAAACTTACAAATTGAAACCATTTGTAAAATAGGACGCATTTTAGGTATTACTTTGATTGAGGTTCCTAAAATAGAAATAAAACAAAATTTACAATCTGAATTCTTTAATTGGTTTTTAGATGTAAATAAAACAAATTTGGCAAAACCTTCTTCTGTAACTTCAAAAGCCTATGTGGTAGATAATATTCAAGGTGTTGCAGGAGAAAATAATTACGCATTAGCAGCCTAATGGAAAATAAAGATCAAATCAGTTTTGGATTACGAAAAATCACAACTGAACAATTTGCAATTATTGAAAGTGCATTTGATAAGGACAATCAGAATATCCAAATAGGAAATGGATTTCGATTCGGTTTTAACTTAGAAAAAAGAGTTATTACAGTATTGCTTTCGGTTCAATTTAATCAAGATAAAGGCCCTTTTCTACTACTAGAAATAGGTTGCTTATTTGAGATAAATCCAGAACATTGGAAGACTTTGTATGATGATGATACCAAAGAAATAAAAATTCCAATTGCTTTAGCAAGGCATTTAGTAGTACTAGCAATGGGAACTTTAAGAGGTGTTTTACATGCAAAAACAGAGAACACTCCTTTTAACATGTTTTTGTTACCAACAATTAATGTTACTGAGATGGTAAAGGAGGATGTAATAATAAAAACAATAGATTCAGTAGAATTAAAGTAACCTAATTGGGTTGCTTTTTTTATTTAGATACTTCATTTATGAACGAAGCCGAAACAAGAGCCGAATATATAGACCCACAGCTACGAGCAAGTGGTTGGGGCACCGATGTAAATATAGATACTAAAATCTTACGCGAACACAATATCACTGAAGGTCGCATACAAACTGGCGGAAAACGTGCAAAACCCGTAATTGCAGATTATGTATTGGTTTACAAAGGAATAAAATTAGCTGTTGTTGAGGCAAAAAGCATTGAATTAGAAGTTGGCGAAGGTGTTATGCAAGCCAAAGAATACGCCACCAAAATGCAATTGAAAACTACTTTTGCTGCAAACGGAAAAGAAATCTATCAAATTTGTATGGAAAGTGGCGAAGAAGGATTAATTACTTCTTTTCCAACCCCAGATGAATTATGGAATAAAACATTTGCAGAAGCTAATGAATGGCGTGATAAATTTAATGCTGTACCTTTTGAATTAATGGGTGGAGCAAGAGGCGCTCGTTATTATCAAGAAAACGCTGTGCAAAAAACAATGGAATCTATTGCAAATGATTGCCAACGTATTTTGTTAACATTAGCAACTGGAACAGGAAAAACTTTTATTTCTTTTCAAATAGCATGGAAACTATTTCAAACCCGTTGGAATTTAAAAAAAGATGGACAACGTAGACCAAGAATATTGTTTTTAGCAGACAGAAATATATTAGCAGACCAAGCATATAATTCATTTTCTGCTTTTCAAGAAGATGCTCTAGTCCGTATAAATCCTAAAGAAATTCGCAAAAAAGGAAGTGTTCCAACCAATGGAAGTATCTTTTTTACTATTTTCCAAACTTTCATGAGCGGAACGGATAAAGAAGGAAATCCTGAACCTTACTTTGGAGAATATCCAAATGATTTTTTTGATTTCATAATCATTGATGAATGTCATAGAGGAGGTGCTAATGATGAAGGAAATTGGAGAAAAATTTTAGAGTACTTTTCACCAGCTGTTCAATTGGGATTAACAGCAACACCAAAACGTAAAGACAATGTGGACACGTATGCTTACTTTGGAGAACCGGTTTATGTATATTCTTTAAAAGAAGGCATTAACGATGGTTTCTTAACTCCGTTTAAAGTAAAACGTATTCAAACTACATTAGACGAATATATTTACACTCCAGACGATGATATTGTAGAGGGCGAAGTAGACACTAAAAAAGTATATAAAGAAAGTGATTTCAATAAAAATATTGAAATTAAAGAGCGCGAGCTAAAACGTGTACAATTGTATTTAGAAGATGCAAATGAGAATGAAAAAGCAATTGTGTTCTGCGCTAATCAGCCTCACGCTGCAATTATTCGCGATTTAATCAATCAGCAAAGTAAATCTAAGAACCCAAATTATTGTGTTCGTGTAACGGCTTATGATGGTGCAATAGGCGAACAATATTTGAAAGAGTTTCAAGACAATGAAAAAACAATTCCTACTATACTTACTACTTCTCAGAAACTTTCCACTGGAGTTGATGCTCGTAATGTAAGAAACATTGTTTTGTTACGTCCTGTTAATTCTATGATTGAATTTAAACAAATTGTAGGAAGAGGCACAAGAATGTTTGATGGAAAAGATTATTTCACAATTTATGATTTTGTCGGTGCTTATAAAAATTTCTTAGACCCTGAATGGGACGGAGAACCACTAGAACCAGAACCAACAGTTCCAAAACCAACTGGAGGAAGTAATCCTGGAGGCGTTAACGAACCTCCAAGAGAACCAATTGATAGACCCAAAAGAGAAAAAGTAAAAATTAAACTGGCTGATGGTAAGCTTCGTGAAATTAAAAGCATGACTTCAACTTCATTTTGGAGTGCGGATGGGAAACCAATTACAGCGGAACAATTCATACAAAATTTATTTGGGAAATTACCAGAGTTCTTTAAAAACGAAGAAGAATTGAAAACCATTTGGTCTAATCCTATAACTCGAAAAGCCTTTTTAAATAAGCTTAGCGATGCTGGTTATGGTAAAGATGAATTGGTAGGACTTCAACAATTAATAGAAGCAGAGAAGAGTGATTTATTTGATGTTTTAGAATATGTTGCCTTTAATATTCAACCTTTAACAAGAGTTGAGCGAGTAGTGAAAGCCAAAGACAACATACTTTTATTAAGCCATAAACAGCAAGATTTCTTAAATTTTGTTTTATCAAAATATGCAGAAACAGGTGTTGACGAATTAGATCAGGAAAAATTACCTCAGTTATTGTTATTAAAATACCAATCAATAAGTGATGCAGCGCAAACATTAGGTGGTATTGAAAACATTAGAGAAACATTTATAGATTTCCAAAAGTACTTATACGCATAGTATATGAATTAAGCCCCGCTCGTGCGCGAATCCTTTCGCGTTCTATTAGTTACTCATGAGATGCTGAAATAAGTTCAGTTTATCTTTATCACATAGCTAGAGCAACTGATGAGATTCCTCCTTGCTTCGGAATGACAAGATGGAAGAAATTCCGAAACGAGATGCTGAAACAAGTTCAGCATGACAAAATTATTAATTCTAAAACCCAATCTATATGAATTCTAACTCTAATCGTAATCGTAAATCGTATCCTAACTCTTAACTCTTAACTCCCAAATCTTAAATCGTAATTGGTTTTAGGTGATGGGAGTGGTCAGTCTCAGTCTCGGTTTTCGGTTGTTAGTGAAAAGTGAATAGTTGTAACTCCTAACTCTTAACTCCCAAATCTTAAATCGTAATTGGTAATGTGATTTGTGTTAAAATATTTTGTATTTTTAACAAATAGTTTAGATGAGCAAGTTATTTTAAATGTGAAATTAAACGTTTTTTAAGTTGCAGTGTCTAATACATTTCTTAATCCCTAGTTATTTGTTTTTATGAGTGCGAACAATTTACGAAGACAATTTTTTAAGAAATTATTTTTTTCAAAAGGTGATGGAACAGACCCATTATTTGAAAAATATAGACGTAAAAAATACTTAGGTAGAGTTTATCAAAATACTTCCGAAAATGAAGCCTACAGAATAGGAGCTATAACAAGTGGATTAGCACCCTATACAGGTACATGGAATACATCAACGGTTTTACATCTCCTTCGTAGAACCCAATTTGGATACAAATTTTCATCAGTCAATGGGTTGGAACAAGTTGGTATGAATGCCGCTGTATCATCTATACTAACAGTGCCAGTTCAGTCAATAAATCCTCCAGTTAATTATTATCAAAATGTTTTTGCTGATGAGGGTAATGTGCCTTATGGAAGTGATTGGACGCAACATGCTTTTAATTCAGGTTCTGTAGGGAGTACGACTAATTTTCATAGGATGAATGGTGTTTCATACTGGAATTTAGGATTAGGACTCAACCAATCATCAAATATTAGAGAAAAAATGACTTGGTTTTGGTATCATTTGATTCCAATCGATTTCAATACGGTTAGGGCTTCACAAAATGCTTATTGTGCCACAAATTCGGCTCGAATTTCATATGAATACATTCAAAATTTTAGAACAAATGCGTTGGGTAATTTTAAGACTTTAATTCGTTCGGTTGCTACACAACCCGCAATGATGTATTATCTCAACAATCAAGCGAATACCAATAGCGCACCGGATGAAAATTTTGCCCGTGAAATAATGGAATTGTTTACGCTGGGAAAAGATCCATTGAGTCAGTTTACCGAATCGGATGTTGTTGCAGCTGCAAAAGTATTAACAGGGTGGCGCGTGCAAAATTTAAATACACATCCTACAATAACTTCTTTTGTAGCCTCTCTTCACAACACAAGCACCAAGTCCTTTTCTTCCTTTTTTAATAATGCTGTAATTACAAATGCAGGTAGTGCCGAATTAGATGCTTTTATTGATTTAATTTTTTCTAAATCGCAAGTTGTTTCAGAATACATTTGCAGACGCTTGTATCGTTATTTTGTGTATTATGATATTGATGCCAATATAGAGGCCAACGTAATTGTTCCTTTAGCCCAACATTTTGTGGCTAACAATTGGGAAATTGCACCTGTATTAGATAAATTATTTAAAAGTCAACATTTTTATGATATGGCAAATTATGGGGTTTATATTAAATCGCCCTTTGATTTGGTTTTGGGAAGTTTGAGAATGTTTAATATTAATTCTTCTGTTTCGAATCCAACAAACTATCATGCCCAATATTATGTATGGGCAGCCCTGCATTCAAATTATTTAAACACAATGGACCAAAGCATGGGTAGTGTACCAAATGTTGCGGGTTGGCCAGCTTATTATCAAAATCCTAATTTTCATGAGTATTGGATCAATTCAAATACAATACAAAAAAGAGCTGCTTTTATAAATGCAATTTTTAATGGATTTAACTTAACCTATAACGGATTAACTACACGAATAGAAGTTGATGTTATAGCGTGGGTATCTCAGTTTTCTCCAACGGTTATTCCCGATCCTGATGCTTTAGTTAATGAATGTGTGAAGTATTTATTACCTGTTGATTTAAGTGCGGCGGTTAAATCGAATTTAAAAGTTCAAAATTTGCTATCCAATCAAACGAATAATAGTTATTGGACTACGGCATGGATAAACTATACCTCTAATCCAACAAATGCAAATTATACCACAATAGTAAAAACAAGATTGAAGAGTTTGTTACTTGCAATTACTCAGTTAGCTGAATACCAATTAATGTAGGCCTATGAAAAGAAGAACATTTATAAAATCTACAGCATTAGCAACAACTCCTTTACTATTAAAAGGATTTCCGATTGTTGCATCTTCAGAATTAGATAGTTATGCACTTGATAAAATGGCTACAGCAGCTGTAAATTGTGGAAGAATATTAGTTATTATTCAGCAAAATGGAGGGAATGATGGCTTAAATACGGTATTTCCATTGGATCAATGGAGTAAATTGTTTAATGCTCGTTCCAATATATTGATGAGTCAATCTAGTGTACTGCCTTTAAATAATAATATAACTACAGGCTTTCATCCAGCCATGAACGAAATGAAGAATTTGTATAATGACGGGAAATTGATGATTGTTCAGGGCGTGTCTTATCCGAACCCTAATTACAGCCATTTTAGAGCCACGGATATTTGGTTTACCGCATCTGGAAGTAATCAAAATTTAGATAGTGGTTGGCTTGGCCGTGCTTTAGACATCAAGTACCCTAATTATCCATCGGCATACCCATCAACTGAAATGCCCGATCCTTTAGCCATACAAATAGGTTCAACCTTACCTTTTTCATTACAAGGGCCTTCTATGAATATGGGGTATAGCGCTCCTGATCCTAACACGTTATTAAATGTTATTAATGGTATAACGGATCCTGCTCCAAACTCTGATTATGGACATGAATTGACCTTTTTACGATTAATGAAAGATCAGAGTAACGTGTATAGAAACGCCATTCAAACGGCTTATTCACAACCTTTAAATTCGGGAGTAACCTATCCTTCAAATAATAAATTAGCCGATCAATTAAAAATTGTAGCCAAACTTATAAATGGAGGTTTGCAAACACCGGTATATATCGTTAACCATCCTAGAACACATGATACCCATGAAAATCAAGTAGATAGTACAGATAAAACACAAGGTGCTCAAGCCATTAATTTAACATTGTTGTCTCAAGCCATAGGCGCTTTTCAGCAAGAAATTAAGTATATGGGTAAAGAAAATAAAGTAACTGGAATGACATTTAGTGAATTTGGACGAAGAATAAAAAGTAATGCTAGTATGGGAACAGATCATGGGTCGGGTGCTCCAGTTTTATTTTTTGGAGGTGCTTTGAATACAAGTCCAACACAGGTAGCTAATACTACGTATTCTGTTCCGGGCATGATTGGTACTTCTCCTGTTTTACCTACCAATGCTACAGTAAGCGATCAAGTGCCAATGCAATTTGACTATCGTCAATTATATACTACGGTAATGCAAGATTGGTTATGTATGTCTGAAACAGAAGCTAATCAAGTATTGGGTGGTAATTATGTAAAATTACCGATATTTAATCCAACCTTAATTAATTCAATTACTTTTGATGAAGGTGATTTTACCACAGTTACTTTGTATCCAAATCCTTCACCTGATGGGCAATTAAAAGTCAAATTTGCAGATGTAGTTAATGCTTCAATTCAATTTACGATTTATTCAATTAATGGCAGTTTACTATCGAATTTTATTGTATATGTGAACAGTACTACAGCTACACTAGAATTGAATCAGTTAGCAACAGGAACCTATATTTTAGCTGTTGATTGGAATGGTAAAGTCGTATATAAAAAGTTTATTATCGGTTAAGTTGGTTGAGAAAAATCCTAATTAGAAATGGTAAATTTGATAATAAATATAAAATTATTAAAGGATTTATTATTGCTATACAATTGTTATAATTATATTAATTTTTGTTCAATTATTTTATCAAATTATTACATTTGATTCAAACTAATTTTTATGAAAACTACAAAAAAAATACTATTTTTAAGCTGTTTAAGCTTTTTTATTTTTTCAGCAAATGCTCAAGATAAGCAAGAAATAAAAAAAGATTCTAGTATAACTGGACTGAAATTTAGAAGTATAGGTCCGGCTTTTATGTCTGGTAGAATTGCTGATATTGTTATTGATCCAAAAAATCAAAATGTATGGTATGTGGCTGTCGGTTCTGGAGGGGTGTGGAAAACAGAGAACGCTGGAACAACTTGGGTGGCATTAACAGATAAAGAGTCTTTTTATTCAACAGGGTGTCTTACAATAGACCCGAGTAATTCTTCAACAATATGGTTAGGAACTGGAGAAAATGTTGGAGGAAGACATGTTGGTATAGGTCATGGTATTTATGTTAGTCATGACGGTGGAAAAACATGGAAAAATAAAGGATTAAAAAAATCTGAACACATTTCAAAAATCATTGTAAACCCAAAAAACTCAAATGAGATTTGGGTTGCTGCTCAAGGCCCATTGTGGAGTTCTGGTGGTGAACGCGGATTGTATAAAACTACAGATGGGGGTAACACATGGAAATTAGTATTAAGCAGCAACGAATGGACAGGAGTAACCGATTTAGTCATTGATCCAAGAAATGAAAAAATACTCTATGCTGCAACATGGCAACGCCACAGAACAGTAGCAGCTTATGTTGGGGGAGGTGAAGGAACCGCAATTTATAAAAGTACAGATGGTGGCTTAACTTGGGATAAATTAACATCAGGTTTACCTTCTACGGAAATGGGTAAAATCGGATTAGCTATTTCTCCAATAAATCCAGATGTATTGTATGCAGCTATTGAATTAGATAGAAAAAAAGGTGCAATATACCGTTCAGACAATCAAGGGGCTAGTTGGGTAAAAATGTCAAATACTGTTTCAGGAGGAACAGGACCCCATTATTATCAAGAGTTGGTTGCCTCACCACATCAGTTTGATAAAATTTATCTAATGGATGTACGTGTGCAAATTTCTGAAGACGGAGGAAAGACATTTTATACAATGAATGAACGTAATAAGCATTCTGATAACCATTCTTTGACATTTAAGTCTACTGATCCCAATTATCTTTTAATTGGAACTGATGGGGGTATTTATGAATCTTTTGATAATACAAAGACATGGAAATTTGTTAACAATTTACCTATTACACAGTTCTATAAAGTAGCTTTAGATGATGCCTTACCTTTTTATTCAATCTTTGGCGGAACTCAAGATAATAATACACAAGGTGGTCCGTCTAGAACAATGAGATCGGAAGGAATAGCTAATTCAGATTGGTTTGTTTTATTAGGAGGTGATGGGCATCAACCTGCTACAGAGCCAGGAAATCCAAGCATCGTATATGCACAATCTCAACAAGGCTATTTGAATAGAATAGATAGAACTACAGGAGAGGCTGTTTTTATAAAACCACAAGAAGGTATTGATGAGCCCTATGAGCGTAACAATTGGGATTCACCTATATTAGTGAGTAGTCACAATCCAAAACGAATTTATTTTGGTACACAAAGGGTTTGGAAATCAGAAAACAGAGGGGATAGTTGGACTCCAATTTCTAAAGATTTAACTAAAAATGAAGAGCGTATTACATTGCCTATAATGGGTAAACAAAAGAGTTGGGATGCCGCTTGGGATGTATATGCGATGTCAACTTATAATACAATTACATCACTTTCTGAATCGCCTATAAATGAAAATGTTTTATATGCAGGAACAGATGATGGAATAATTCAGTTTACCAAAGATGGAGGTGTATCTTGGACTAAAGTTTTAGTTTCAAGTATGCCTAATGTTCCCGCAACAGCTTTTGTGAATGATATTAAAGCCGATTTGCATGATGTTAATACTGTTTATGTGGCATTAGATAATCATAAATATGGTGATTTTAAGCCTTATTTATTCAAAAGTACAAATGGAGGAATTACATGGGAGTCAATTACTAAAGGCATACCAGAAAACACAATGGTATGGCGAATTGTTCAAGATCATGTTAATTCTAATTTATTATTTTTAGCAACAGAATATGGTATTTATGTATCCTTTAATCAAGGTGAAAATTGGATTAAATTCTCAGATGGTTTACCTACAATTTCATTTAGAGATTTAGCTATTCAAAAGAGAGAAAATGATTTGGTTGTAGCATCTTTTGGTAGAGGTTTTTATGTATTAGATGATTATAGTCCATTAAGACAACTAAATAAGAATGGATTAGCATCGCCAATATTATTTAAACCAAGAAAAGCGTTACAGTATGCCCCAATTTCTGGCGGAACGTCTAGTCAGGGAGAAAGCTATTTTACTGCTTCTAATCCAGATTTTGGTGCATTGTTTACCTATTATTTGCCAAATGAAGTAGAGACACTTAAATCTGTTCGTCAAAAGAAAGAAAAACAGTTAAAGAAAGAGAATAAAGATATTCCATTTCCTGGTTGGGAAACTTTGGATAATGAAAAAAATGAAGCAGGGAGTTCTATTATTTTTGTAATTACAGATGGTCAAGGAAACTTCATTACTCGTATTGTAGCGCCTTATAAAAAAGGATTTAATAGAGTTTCATGGAATTTAAAAATGCCACTCATAACCTCGCTCAATGGCGATAGAGAAATAGCTAAACCATCTGAATATGGTACTACTGTTTTTGTTCCAGCTGGAACTTATACAGTAACAATGTATGCTAATGATAAAGGAGAAGTTACAGTCTTATCACAACCACAATCTTTTGAAGTTGAACCAATATTTAAAAATGTATTGTCTAATGAAATACAAGGTTCTACACAAACTTATATAGAAGAATTAAAAGCGTTTAAAACAGAATTAGACGTAACTATGCATCGATATAAAAAAGCTTCTAAGCGTCTTATGTCCTATGAAAAATCAATAGTTTATGCTGCAAAACGACCTGGTTTAATTGAGAAAAAAATTAGTGATTTAAAGAGTATAATGCAAATCATTGAACAAAAGTTGAATGGTAACTCATCTAAAGACGAAATTGGTGAAAAAGATTTTCAATCTATTTATTCTAGATTAAGCATCACACTAGAAGGTTTTGAAACTACGTATGGCCCTACTAAAACCCATATTGAAAGTTTAACTAATGCAAAATTACTTTTTCAAAGGTTGAAACCTATGATTGATAAATTTGTAACTATAGATATTCCTGATCTTGAGAAAGAATTAAAAGAGGCAAACGTTCCTCCAATTTTAGATTAAGAATAACTTAAATAAAAATGGCTATCTATTATCAGATAGCCATTTTTATTAATTCCAATTATTTATACATTCAGTAAATTTTATATTTACATTACTTTTTTTAGATTATTAGTAGTTTGAATATTCTCAGTTGCTTTTTGTATTTTTACCCAAAATTAATTGTATGGGGAAAAATAAATTAAGGGAATCTAAAATATGTGAAAACTGTAACGCAACTGTTGAAGTGCGCTATTGTTCAACATGTGGGCAGGAAAATAGCGTTACACGACAATCTTTCCATTATTTATTTACACATTTTATAGAAGATTTAATCCATTACGACAATGGGTTTTGGAAGACATTTAAGCTATTGCTTTATAAACCGTATGAATTAACGCATACGTATTTAGAAGGTAAACGAAAAGTGTATGTAGCACCCGTAAAATTATTCATATTTGTTAACTTTTTTGCTTTTTTGGTGTTGGGTATGTTACCTGATGCTGATAAAGATGAATCATTAATAAATAAGTCTAACAAAATTGAACAGTCAAAACAAGGGAAAGGGAATGGTATATCTGAATTAGTACTTGCCTATAATCCAAAATTGAAAACTAAATACACAAGTAATGAAATAGATGAAAAAATTACTGAAAATGTAAAACATTATTTTCCGAAATTATTGTTTATTTATTTGCCTTTTTTTGCATTTACGCTTTGGTTATTTCATTCAAAAAAGAAATGGTGGTATTTTGAACATGGTGTGTATACCTTGCATTTTTTTTCAACCATTTTATTATTATTAACCTTGCATGGTGTACTTACTTTTGTTTTTAATAACTTAAATTTAACGACTGTTAGCTCGATATTGTCTGTAGTTACATTCTTTTATATAATTTATATTTTTTATCATTCACACCATTTAATGTATTTGCAATCAAGATTCATTTCACATGTTAAAGCTTTTTTCATAGTGTTTATTAACTTGTTTATTATGCTTTTCTTGATGTTGTGTCTATTTTGGTTTTCATTTATTATGTTATAATTATTTATATGTCAAAAGTTGTTTTAATTACAGGTGGTTCTTCAGGAATAGGTAAAATAGTTGGTACTTTTCTTAAAGAAAAAGGATATGAGGTATATGGTACAAGTAGAACGCCTGAGGCAATCTCTGATTCACCTTTTCCATTAGTTGCATTAGATGTTAGAGATACGGCTTCCATTCGGTCTTGTGTAGCTAATGTTATAGCTAGTGCAGGTAAAATAGATGTACTTATTAATAATGCTGGGGTAGGCATTACAGGTCCGTTAGAAGAAATACCAATAGAAGCCATAAAGAATAATTTTGACACAAATTTATTTGGCCCTATTGAAATGATGAAAGCTGTATTGCCAACTATGCGTCAGCAAAAAAGCGGGTTAATTATTAACATTACCTCTATTGCAGGTTATATGGGTTTACCGTTTAGAAGCGTGTATTCGTCTTCGAAAGGCGCTTTAGAATTGCTTACCGAGGCTGTGAGAATGGAAGTTAAACCATTTGGTATTCAGATTACCAATGTGGCTCCAGGTGATTTTGCGACTTCAATTGCCAGTAGACGCTATCATGCACCGTTACTTGAAAATTCGCCCTATGAGAAAATGTATGCTATGCAATTAGAGAAAATGAATGCGCATGTTAATGAAGGGAGTAACCCGATAGAAATGGCACACGCGATATACACTATTATTCAACAATCTAAGCCAAAAATACACTATAAAGTAGGGGTTTTTATGCAACGTTTTTCTATTGTTTTGAAACGTATTTTACCCGATACCGTTTATGAGAAAATGTTGATGAATCATTATGGCTTGAAGTAGGGATTAGTTATTAGTGATGGGTAATGGGTAATGGGTAATGGGTAATGGGTAATGGGTAATGGGAGTTTTCAGTCTCTGTGGTTAGTGTTAAAATTTTAGCTTCGCTCTGTTCGGCTTCGCCTCGGGTCAGGTTTCAAGTTTCAAGTTGTAACAACTAACTCTAAACTCGTAAATCCCAACTCGTACTTCCAACTCGTAACTTCTTTTCCAATTGGTAAATAAAATATTTTATAGATGTGAAAATTTCAATTGTTAGTTGTATTTTTGCATTTCAAAACAACACACAACAAATAAATTAAACTCACATGAAATTTTTTATTGACACAGCAAATTTAGCTGAAATTAAAGAAGCACAAGCTTTAGGTGTATTAGATGGTGTAACTACTAATCCGTCGTTAATGGCTAAAGAAGGTATTACAGGTAAAAATAATATCTTGAAACATTATGTAGATATTTGTAATATTGTAGAAGGCGACGTAAGTGCTGAAGTGATTGCCACGGATTATGAAGGTATGATTAAAGAAGGGGAAGAGTTAGCAGAGTTGCACGAGCAAATTGTAGTTAAAATTCCTATGACAAAAGACGGCATCAGAGCATGTAAATATTTTTCTGATAACGGTATAAAAACAAATGTTACCTTAGTTTTCTCAGTAGGTCAGGCTTTATTGGCTGCTAAAGCGGGTGCAACGTATGTATCGCCGTTTTTAGGTAGATTAGATGACATTTCAACAGACGGATTGAATTTGATTGATGAAATTCGTTTAATTTATGATAACTATGCGTTTGATACACAAATTTTAGCGGCTTCAGTGCGCCATACGATGCATGTGGTTAATTGTGCAAAAATAGGTGCAGATGTTATGACAGGACCTTTGTCATCAATCTTGGGGTTATTAAAACATCCGTTAACTGATAGTGGATTGGCTCAGTTTTTAGCCGATTATGCTAAAGGGAATAAGTAAGAATTAGCATCATGTTAAAATAATAAAAGCCTGAATTAATTCAGGCTTTTATCGTGTTTTATAGTTAGAGATTTAATCTTTTAGATGGTTTTCAAAATTTACATCAAACAAACTTACAAATGCATTTTTAATTGTACCGTTTGCATTGATAATCATAGTTCTATGTATTTTATTAATGATCCATTTTTCTTTAAGTTCTTCAAAATTTGAAGTGTGTAATTCAAATGCTGGTTCAAAGGAATGTTTGTTTAGTTCGGTTTGCCACTCGTTTGTGTTTTCATCTACATTGATAGCTACAAATTGATAGTTTGGATATTTAGACTTTAATTCTGCTATCTTTTTGTGCGCAAAAATTGCATGAGATTCAGATTCTTTGGTCCAAAAAAATAATACTGTTTTTTTAGTTATTGCAGAAGGTAAATGCACTTTATTGCCTTTGGTGTCTGAAAGAGTTATTTCAGGTAGTTTGGCATGTTCATGTAATTTATGAATTTTTTTAGCAGTAGCCATGATCTGCTTTTTTAGTTTTTCATCAGTGGCTATTTTTGCATACAATGTAAAAAATTTAGTATTACTTTCTGTACATTGATCAGATAACAAATACATATTGGCAATATTGTTTACGACTAAATTTTTAACATGACTGTTATTAATTAATTTATCAGCAATTTGTAATTTAAGAATGTTGTTTTCTAATGACATTTCTTCGTCCATTTTTTTAGACTTAGTCAATACCATATTGTTAAGTAAAACGGTTATGTAATTTATAAAAGGTGAATAGTTTACCAGCGTAGAATCATTTAAATTTATTGACTCTCTGTGCTTGTAATAAGCTAAAGGTAATTTATTTTTAATTGCATTTCCTGTTCTAAATTCATGTGCTATTGGAAATACTTCTTTTTTATAACCATTGTTTAATTCTACACTTGCTAAAGCTAATTTATCAAATTCATCACTCCATTTGATAAATGATTTTCTTTTTAAATATAAGGATTTTGCTTTGTTGTAACTGTTTTTGCAACTTTTCTCAAAATATTTCACATCTTTTTCATAGGCTTCAAACAAGGCGTTTCTATCTGCTTCATTTTGAAGGTATAGTTCCATTAAAAAGTTGTTTTTTTCATCACCCCGCCCGCAAAAAACAAGAGAGTTGTCAAAGTCATTTGCGTTTAATTGAATAAGTAAACTATCATTTTTTTCAAAATAAACATATTGGTATTCGGGTTCATTTTTGAAGCTATAAAGCCCTGGAGTTAATGAATCAAATTTGTGAAAAAAGCGGTTGTTTTTATCTAAATGAAAAGTATCAATAACTTGATCTCCTTTCATGAAAATCAAATACTTACTTTTTGGATTTTCTATTTCTCCACCAAAATATGCTGTATAATCTCTATTGTTAAATTTATCAGTACAAGAGAGGAGGGTAATGTTTATTAGCAAAGCTAAAATGTAATTCAAATACGCGTATTTTTTTTGCATATACTTTAATTAATTCTGAAACAAATATATTGGATAACCTTACTTTATATTGTTAATGTAGCGTTAAAATATAATTCTTTAGGTTGTAATAAGATGTAAATGATGAATTGACTTAAAAAAATAACACAATTAGTCAATCGTTTTTGTTACTTTTGCCACAATTTTAAAAGAATACGATACAATGCTTACAATTTCAAATTTATCCGTTCAATTTGGTAAAAGAATTTTATTTGATGAGGTGAATACCACATTCACTCAAGGAAATTGCTATGGAATTATTGGTGCTAACGGTGCTGGTAAATCTACTTTTATGAAAATTATAGCTGGAGAAATGGAGCCAACTTCAGGTAGAGTTATTTTAGAACCTGGGAAACGTATGTCGGTTTTAAACCAAAACCATAATATGTTTGATGAGCATACGGTTTTAGAGACTGTCTTGATAGGAAACAAAGTGTTGCATGCTATTAAACAAGAAATGGACGCGTTGTATCTTGATTATACAGATGAAAACGCAGAACGTATAGGTGAATTGCAATTGCAGTTTGATGAAATGAACGGCTGGAATGCAGAAAGTGATGCCGCTACGTTGTTGTCAAATTTAGAAATAGGTCCCGAATTTCATTATACTTTAATGGGTGAAATGGATGGTAAATTAAAGGTACGCGTTTTATTAGCACAAGCTTTATTTGGTAATCCTGATGTGTTAATTATGGATGAGCCAACAAATGATTTGGATTTTGAGACAATTGGTTGGTTAGAAAATTTCCTTGCAAACTATGAAAATACCGTTTTAGTTGTATCGCATGACCGTCACTTTTTAGATGCCGTTTGTACACATATTTCTGATATTGATTTTGGGAAAATAACACATTACTCAGGAAATTATACGTTTTGGTACGAATCGTCTCAATTAGCGGCTCGTCAACGTGCTCAACAGAACAAAAAGGCAGAAGAAAAGAAAGCTGAATTAGAAGAGTTTATTCGTCGTTTTAGTGCCAATGTAGCCAAATCTAAACAAGCTACTTCACGTAAAAAAATGATTGAAAAATTAAACTTAGAAGAAATTAAGCCTTCAAGTAGAAGATATCCCGCTATTATTTTTGATCAAGACAGAGAAGCCGGTGACCAAATATTAAATGTTCAAAATTTGAGTGCTTCAATTGATGGTGAGGTCTTGTTTACTAAAGTGGATTTAAATATGGCAAAAGGCGATAAAGTTGTTGTTTTTTCAAAAGATTCTAGAGCAACAACTGCTTTTTATGAAATTTTAAATGATAAAATTAAAGCCGATTCGGGTACAGTAGAATGGGGTATAACGACAACGCAGTCGTATTTGCCAGTTGAAAACCATGAATTTTTCACGAGCGATTTAAATTTAGTCGATTGGTTGCGTCAATGGGCTAAAACAGAAGAAGAACGTGATGAAGTATACGTACGTGGCTTTCTAGGTAAAATGATTTTTTCTGGAGAAGAAGCGTTAAAAAAATGTAATGTATTATCAGGAGGTGAGAAAGTACGTTGTATGTTGTCTCGAATGATGATGATAAGAGCGAATGTGTTGATGCTTGATGAACCAACAAATCACTTGGATTTAGAGTCTATTACAGCCTTTAATAATTCATTAAAAAACTTTAAGGGTTCTGTACTGTTCACTACGCATGATCACGAGTTTGCTCAAACGGTAGGTAATAGAATTGTTGAATTGACACCAAAAGGCGTTATTGATAGATATATGACATTTGATGAATATTTAGAAGACGAAAAAATTAAAGAATTAAGAAAGCAAATGTATGCGTAAGTGATTAGTGAGTGTTAATAGGTGATGGGAGATGGGTAATTGGTAATGGGAGTTTTCAGTCTCAGTCTCAGTTGGGAGTGATTAGTATATTGTTATTTCTGAATTCTAAATTCTAAACTCGTAACTCCCAAATCGTAACTCCCAAATCGTAATTCGTAATTGTTTTTGCAATGGGATTTTTTTATTCTTCTAATAAATCAGGTCGTCTTGTTTTAGTATGTTCGTACGCTTTTTGTTCGCGCCATTTTTCTATTTCAGGAAAATTACCACTTAATAATATATCGGGTACTTTTAAGCCTTTGTATACTGCAGGTCTGGTATAAATAGGATGTGATAATAAATTATCTTGAAAACTATCTGTTAATGCCGAAGTTTCATCATTAAGTACACCTGGTATTAAACGAATGATAGCGTCACAAAATACTATAGCACCAATTTCTCCACCACTCAAAACATAGTCTCCAATAGATATTTCTTTTGTAATGTGTAAATCACGCACACGTTGGTCAACACCTTTATAATGACCACATAAAATAATTATGTTTTCAAACATAGACATACTGTTGGCCATTTTTTGATTGAGTGTTTCTCCGTCGGGTGTCATGTAAATGATTTCGTCATACGTTCTTTCGCTTTTGAGTTTAGAAATGCAAAAGTCAATGGGTTCAACACTCATTACCATTCCTGCACCTCCGCCGAATTGGTAATCGTCTACATTTTTGTGTTTATTTGTGCTGTAATCTCGTAAATTATGAAAATGCACTTCCACCAAACCTTTTTGAATGGCACGTTTCATGATAGACCCTTCAAATGGACTTCTTAGTAAATCGGGTAAAACGGTAATGATGTCTATGCGCATAATGATTTTGTTTTCTTTGTTTCAGGTTTCAGGTTTCAGGTTTCAAGTTTCAAGTTGCAAAGATAAACAACAAAAACCTGAAACTTGAAACAATTAATTTAAACTCCAAATTGTCGTAAATGATGATCTAAATGCATAAATTGTAATTTATCCCATTCTTCATATTTCAGTTCACCAAATATAGGATGCTTTACATTTTTTATTGCTTGGTGTTTTAATACTGAAAATTCAGAGATTTTTTTTATTAACTCAGATTTTGTCATTTCAAAATCATAGTTTTTTTTGCGAATAAACGAAGGAACTGTTGGGCTGTTTTTTTTAAACTCATTATAAGATACTATTCTCTTTTTTAAGAGTCTCCCAAAAATCTGAATTATAAAATTTACTTTTATTTCTGAAATACCTGTAGCTAAATCAATAGGAGCTATACAATGAGACAACATTTGATCAACAGTCATTTTTCCCCAAAGTGCTTTTGAATCTGGATTTAGTTTTTTTATTCGTGCAATCATAGCATCATTTGACGCATTATCGTAAATAGAATTCATTGTTTAGTTTTTAATTACTATCAAAAATACAATTATTCTCCAAATATTGTTTTAATTTTGCACTTTCAAATTTAAAAAATAAAGTATGGAAAATGGAATTTACGCAAAGTTTACTACTTCAAAAGGAAGCATTTTAGTAAAATTAACTCATGATAAAACGCCAGGAACAGTGGGTAACTTTGTTGGATTGGCTGAAGGACAATTAGAAAATAGTGCACATCCTATGGGAAAACCCTATTATAATGGAATGAAATTCCATAGAGTTATTCCTGATTTTATGATACAAGGAGGATGTCCTCAAGGAACTGGTGTAGGTGGTCCTGGTTATCAGTTTGATGATGAATTTCATCCTGATTTAAGACATGATCGTCCAGGTGTGTTGTCAATGGCAAATGCAGGTGCTGGTACAAACGGTTCACAATTTTTTATTACGCATGTGGAAACGCCATGGTTAGACGGTAAACATACTGTTTTTGGTCATGTTGTAGAAGGACAAGATATTGTTGATGCGGTTGCGCAAGGTGATACAATTGATTCTTTAGAGATAGTAAGAGTAGGAGATGCCGCTCAAAAATGGAATGCTATTGAAGCGTTTAGGACTTTTGAAGGTTCTAGAGAAAAACGATTAGCAGAAGAAAAGGAAAGAGCTGAACAAGCTTTAGAAAAGTTAGCTGCTGGTTTTCAAAAAACAGAAAGTGGGTTGCGTTACCAAATTATACAAAAAGGTAGTGGAAAACAAGCTGAAAAAGGAAAAAAAGTATCTGTTCATTATCAAGGCGCTTTAGATAACGGAATGGTGTTCGATTCATCATATAAAAGAAAAGAGCCTATAGACTTTACATTAGGTATTGGACAAGTTATTGAAGGATGGGACGAGGGAATTGCTTTACTACAAGTAGGTGATAAAGCTCGTTTTGTTATCCCTTCTTATTTAGGGTATGGTTCTAGAGGTGCAGGTGGGGTTATCCCTCCAGATGCTACATTAGTATTTGATGTTGAATTGATGGATGTGAAGTAATTATCAGGTGAAAGGTAATGGGTAATGGGTAATTCCGCTTATCAATATAATTCACTATAATAAACTAATCCTAGGGCACTTGTCTTAGGATTTTTTTAATAAATAATGTGTAATCGTAAAAAAAAGTGTAAGTTTGAATTCAATCAAAAAAATATAAGTATGCAAGTAAAATATGTAATAGCAAGTTTAGCCTTAGTAATACTAATGGGTTGTGCTACAAAACAACAAGTGACAGAAACGCCTAAACAACAATCAATTCAAGTTGCGGGAGTGCCATTAAGCGAAGGCCAAAGTTTATATGAATCGAAATGTGGTAATTGTCATGAATTGCACAGTCCGACAAAATATAAACCAGAACAATGGAGGCCAATTTTATTGGATATGCAACATAAAGCTAAAATTACAGATGCTCAAAGAGAACAGATTTATGCTTATCTTACAAAATAAAAGTCACTAATTTTTAATGAAAAAATTTGTTGTAGTTATATTTTTTTCGTTTTTTGGACAAGCTCAAATTACGGGTGTACCTCATTGTGGGTATGATTTTACGTCTTATATAGTTGTCAATGCACATGAGGCAGACGCTAAGTTAAATCCTAAGGAGTTACAGATTGCTCTAGTGGATTTAGAGGGTAAGGAAGTTGTTAATACGAATAATTCGCTTAGTTTAATTAATACGAATGCGCCATTATTTTTTATTCAAAATTACCAAATAACACTTGCTGATGGGCAGGTAAAATGGTATTTTCCGTATGCTACCGATCAATATTTTTTAGTTGTTCGAAATACCATTACAATAGAAGATTTTCAGGTAAAAATTGAAGATAAAAAAGGAATTTATCAAACTGAAATTATTCCTTTAAGCAGTTTGAATCTTTACATTTTATGTAGTACAGAAGCAGAAAAGCAATCTCGTTCTTTTGGTCCAAAAACTTCTAATCAAATGGTAGAAGTAGTGTTAAAAAAGCGCTAAATTATTTGGTTGAATCTTTTGCTACTGCCGTGCTGTCTTGTTGTGCTTTTTTACGGGACGACTTCATAACAACTGGAATATAGATTTCTGTAATCCATTCGGATGGGATAGTTACCTCCGGTAAGGCTTTTTTATATTCGCCAATATATATGGAATTTTCATCTTCTGCATATTTGCTCGTCGCAATATAATTTTTAACTTTATTCCAAGCTTTTTTCATATGTGAGTAGTCACCTTTAAGCGTTGCTTTTATCGCTAAAAATTCGTTGAAATGATTGCCTTGTATTTCGCTTTCAGGAGTGGTCATGATTTCGTCTTGAACAGGTACGCACATCGCATATTTAATATTTTTACCAAAAGGTGTCCCTTTAAATATTACAAAAGGTTCGCCTAATGTTTTAATATTGTTGTTCTTGATGAATTCTTTCATTGTTTTTAATAATGCTTTGGATTTTTTAGGAAAATCTTTAACAGCACAAGAATCTTTTTGTTCTATGTAGTTTCGTCCCATTTGACGCACTAATCCATGAACGGTAATTTTATAGTTACCCACTTCATGTACCAAATAGTCTTCGATTTTTAATAAACTATTTTCAATAGCTTCCCCCGCATAATTGGTAATTCCTCCACTTAAAACAGAAAATATTTTTTCTTTAAAACTCAATGTTCCCCTTATTACTACCTTAATTAATGTCCCTTCGTTAATTTTGCTAAATTTCCAATGCAAAGACTCCTTATTATCATTTTTAAGATAAACTTGAGTAATAGAATCTTTTTCTGCATAGATTGTATTCATAAGTGCGTCATTCCACTTAACATACGATTTTTTACCAATTGTATTTGCAGAAAATTTATAATCAACAGCTTCCTCCGTTTCAAATTGTTGCCAATCTTTCCAGTTGCTATAATCGTTTACATATTCAAAAACTTGTGCCACAGGAAGTTTAATTTCTTTTGTTTTAGTTACTTCATAAGTAGCTGGCTGTGTGGCTACAAATACCACAAAGGCTAGAAGAAAAAGTAAAAATAACAAAAATAAATATTGTAAAATTTTCATGTGTACACTAATTTAGAACTAACTTTTAATTTTTAATTACAGTTTTTATTGCAACTAAAAAGGCAATGAATAAAATAAAACCTAAAAGAATCCATTTGATTCCTTTATAATGTTGTTTGTGTATGGAAATGTCTTTTCTATACATTACGAAAATAGTAAGTATGAAAGCGATGGCGAAAAGTATAGCAAATATAGTTTGACCTTTTGAAAACATGTTAATAAAATTTAAAAACAAAGTTACATAATTGATTATATAAACTATAATTTTAAACATTAAAAAATAAGAAAATTATGCAAAAACAATTAGACGCAGTTACGTTATTTCATACTTCATTTGGATTAGGAGTGAGTTCTGAAATAAAAGGAACATTAGGTGAGGGTAAAAATCTTTTACGTTTTAACTTAATGAAAGAAGAAAATGAAGAATATTTAGAGGCAGTTCAAAATAATGATGTGGTTGAAATTGCTGATGCTTTAGGTGATATGTTGTATATTTTGTGTGGTACTATTTTAGAACATGGATTACAACATAAAATTGAAGAAGTGTTTGATGAAATTCAACGAAGCAATATGAGTAAATTAGGCGCAGATGGAAAACCTATTTATCGTGAAGATGGTAAAGTAATGAAAGGTCCTAATTATTTTAAGCCTAACTTTGAAGAAATACTTAAATAAAAAAGTTGCCTTAGCAAATAAGGCAACTTGTGTAGTAGTACTTCAATATTAAAATTCAATTCTAAATTTATACTTTAACAGTCCAGCCAAAGGTGTCTGCAGCATCTTTAGTTTGTATGGCCGTTAATTTTGTTTTAATATCTTGTGCAAAAGAGGTTTCTAATTTTGGTAATTCATAATAGGTGCCTTGGTACGAAAAACCAGCAATGGGGTTAATGACTGCTGCGGTTCCTGCTCCGAATATTTCCTTTAGCGAACCCTCTTGAGCTGCACGTACCAATTCTTCCACAAGTACCGAACGTACTTCTACTTCGATGCCTTCCCTTTTTGCTAAATCAATCACAGATTTTCTAGTTACACCATCAAGAATACGTTCGCTAGTAGGTGCAGTAAGTAATGTGTCATTAATTCTAAAAAACACATTCATGGTACCTGCTTCTTCTAATTTCGTATGCGTGGCATCATCGGTCCAAATGATTTGTTGAAATCCTTCCTCATTTGCTAATTTAGTTGGATAAAATTGTGCAGAATAATTTCCTGCCGCTTTTGCAGCTCCAATTCCTCCATTAGCCGCTCTACTGTAATGTTCGGCAATAATTACTTTAACTTCTCCCGAATAATAAGACTTAGCAGGCGATAAAATAATCATAAACCTGTATTGGGTAGAAGGTTGTGCAATGACACCGCTTCCTGTAGCAATCATAAATGGTCGTATGTATAACGAATTTCCATTTTCATGTTTAACCCATTTTTTGTCTATATTAATAAGCGCCTTTAGTCCATCAATAAAAACGGTTTCAGGTACTTCAGGCATTGCTAAACGTGTAGCACTTTTGTTAAAGCGTTCAAAATTTTGATCAGGTCTAAATAACCAAACGTCATTTGCCGCGTCTTTATAAGCTTTCATGCCTTCAAAAATAGCTTGTCCGTAATGAAATACTTTTGCAGAAGGATCTATTAAGAAAGGTTCGTAAGGTTTAATTTCAGGTTGTTGCCAAGCGCCATTTTTAAAATCGCATATGAGCATATGGTCTGTAAAAACAGAACCGAAAGTTAGGTTTTCAAAATCTACTTCATTTATTTTAGAAGTTAGACTTTGCGTAATTTTAATGTCACTTAGCATGATAATTGTGTAATTGGGTTTTGTCTCTGAATACAGAGCTACTTCGTTTTTGCAAAAATAAATAAAATTATATTTTTTTTTTGTTTTATACTAAATAATTATTAACACAATTTGTGTTGGAAATGTGATAATTAATCTCTAAATTTGTAAGATAATCTTTGATTTACTAGGGTATGAAAAATAAGGTATTACTTCTGTCTTTTTTATGGGTTGCTTTAGCTTGTGGTGAGAAGAAATCGGAAGCTTCAAATCAGGTTTTTGGCGTTTTTGGCGATAGTATTCAGTCTGAAAATGCTTTAACAGCAAGTGAAATGTATACAAAATACAAGTCTTTACAAAAAGGAGATACGCTTTCCGTAAAATTTAAAACTACCATTAATGAAATATGTCAAAATAAAGGATGCTGGATGACTTTAGACTTAGGAAATAATGAACAAGCATTTGTGAAATTTAAAGACTATGGCTTTTTTGTACCAATGAATGCGCAAAAAAGAGAAGTTGTTGTAGAAGGAAAAGCATTTATAGAAGAAACTCCTGTTGCCGAATTAAAACATTACGCTGAAGATGAAGGAAAATCAAAAGCTGCTATAGATAGTATTGTGGCTCCTAAAATAGAGTATAAGTTTTTAGCACATGGGGTTTTAATTGCAAAGTAAATGAGAAGTGTTTTTTTAGTTGTAGTGGTTTTATTTTTTAGTTGTAATTCAAATAAAACTGAAGAATCTTGTGAAAAGCCTAAAGAGGAGTTTCAAATGTATGAAGTTTCAGAAATGGCAGCTTTGATGGAACAAATGTATGTGGAAAATACACGTTTAAAAGAACGCATTGAAAAGAAAGATACACTGGGTCATTTTCCAACGTATTTTTTAAACATTGAAAAGGCAAAATTTACAAAAGGGAAGGAGCGAGATGCTTTTTTTAATGAACAGGCACAATTGTTTTTGAAAGCACAATCTGAAATTTATGCGGCAAAAGATACAAAAGTGGCTTATAACGCTATGGTTGACCAATGTATTGCTTGCCATGAAGTAAAATGCGGCGGACCTATTATGCGAATCAAGAAATTGTATATTAAATAATAGATGATAGTGAATTTGAGAGTTACGATTTGGGATTTATGACCTGAGGTTAAACCAAACGGAATGAAGCTAATTCACAATGGATAATTGATAACTTAGAATTGATTAGATTAACTTCTTAATTACTCTCAATTTATGTGTATGACGGCCGGTGTCTACATTGTAAATACCTAAATGGTCTATTCTATCAATACGAACTTTGCCTGAAGCATGAATGATGTAGTTATTTTCCATCATGATACCCACATGGATAATATTACCTTCTTCGTTATCAAAAAATGCCAAATCACCCGGTTCACTTTCTTCAATAAAACTTAGCGCTTCTCCTTGTGTGGCTTGTTGAGAAGCGTCTCTGAAGAGTTTGTGTCCGTTGAGTTTATAAACCATTTGGGTAAATCCTGAGCAATCAATACCAAAAGGCGTTTTACCTCCCCATAAATAAGGAGCATTTAAATATAAAAACGCCCATTTAATTAATTCACTTTTCGGTTTTACTCCATTTAACTGAGTGCCTTCAAATTGGTAATTTTGTGTATTGATTTCAGCATTTGCTAAGAAACGAACATCGCTTCCAAGGGGAATAGGAATGAGATTGTTGTTATTATAGGCTATAAAATCAATCAATTCACCGTTTAATTGATAAGGTAGGTTTTCAAGTGCGTTATATTGTTCTTCGGTTAGAGGTTGGAATTGTTTACTGTCAATCCAACCTTCATATTGGTCAAAAGCCGTACATATTTTTAACCATTTTGGAGTTTGTTCCAAAATAGAAAAAGAATCGCCAAAGAGTAATTGTGAAACAATCTCACTTTTATCACTGGCTTCCGCTCGAATAGGCACAATAGCTAAATTACAAATACCGAACATTTATAAGCTTTTTATTTTATTAATTAAGCTTTTTCAATAACAATTGCAGAGGCACCACCACCACCATTGCAAATTGCTGCTGCGCCTAATTTGGCGTTGTTTTGTTGCAATACGTGAAGTAAGGTTACAATAATTCTAGCACCAGAACAGCCTAGCGGATGACCTAAAGAAACTGCCCCTCCATTTACATTTATTTTGTCATTAGAAAGACCTAAAATTTTTGCATTGGCTAGTCCTACAACAGAAAAGGCTTCGTTAAATTCGAAGAAATCAATATCAGAAATAGCTAAGCCAGCTTTATCTAAAGCCTTTGGAAGTGCTTTAGCTGGAGCTGTAGTAAACCATTTTGGCTCTTGTGCAGCATCAGCATAAGATTTTATGTAGGCTAATGGTGTAAGGCCTAATTCATTTGCTTTTTCTTCACTCATTAATACTAATGCAGCGGCACCATCATTAATAGTTGAAGCATTTGCAGCCGTTACGGTTCCTTCTTTAGTAAAAACAGGTGCTAAAGCAGGAATTTTATCTAATTTTACATTAGTGAATTCTTCATCTTTGGTAACAAGAATTGGCTCTCCTTTTCTTTGAGGTACTTCCACAGGAACAATCTCTGTATCAAATTTACCAGCTTCCCATGCAGCAGCAGAACGTTGATAAGATTGAATAGCAAAATTATCTTGGTCTTCTCTTGTGATATTATATTCTGTTGCACATAAATCAGCACATACTCCCATTGCATTGTTGTCATACGCATCGGTTAAACCATCTTTTTGCATACCATCAATTAGCGATGTTGGTCCAAATTTCACACCATTTCTTAAATGTACGTAGTGTGGAATTAAACTCATGTTTTCCATACCGCCAGCCACTACAATTTGTGCGTCGCCAGCTAAAATAGCTTGTGCGCCTTGCATGACAGCTTTCATTCCGCTAGCACATACTTTATTTACCGTAGTACAAGCTACTTCATTTGAAAGACCAGCAAATAATGCCGCTTGACGTGCAGGTGCTTGTCCATTACCTGCCTGAACAACATTTCCCATTAATACTTCGTCAACTAATGCAGGATCTAAATTTATTTTATGTAAAGCACCTTTAATAGCTGCTGCTCCTAATTTTGTGGCAGGTACACTTGATAAAGCGCCCATGAAACTTCCAATAGGTGTTCTAACAGCCGATACAATAACTACTTTTTTGCTCATTTTAATTATGTTTTATTTTTGCGAAAGTAATTAATTAATGTGTAATAGTAAAGTAAAAAAGGATATTTGACATATAATTGTACATTATATATTTGAAAACTTAAATAAATGAAAGATTACCTTGTGTTGTATATAGTTGATATATAGTGTATTTATGAAATAATGCTAAAAAAAAAGTAAAAAGTGTTGGAATTATTATAATGTTATGCTACATTTGCAACCGCAAAAAAAGTTAAGTTCTTTATACTAAAAACAATAGGAGAGGTGCCGGAGTGGTAACGGAGCAGATTGCTAATCTGTCATCGGGTAACCGATGCCAGGGTTCGAGTCCCTGTCTCTCCGCTTTTTTTTGTATTCGGGGTGTAGCGTAGCCCGGTTATCGCGCCTGGTTTGGGACCAGGAGGTCGCAGGTTCGAATCCTGCCACCCCGACAATTTTCAACGGTATTTAGTTGAAACAAAAAATAATGGTCTCGTAGCTCAGCTGGATAGAGCAACTGCCTTCTAAGCAGTAGGTCTCAGGTTCGAATCCTGACGGGATCACAAAAAGCCTAGCATTTGCTAGGCTTTTTTGTTTATTTTACAATTAAATATAAAAAGGGTAACAAAATTTATTTTGTTACCCTTTACTATTCTTACTACACTTGTACTTTAAAAATTAAAATTCCCCACCGCCATCTTCTTCGCGTCTTGGCATTTTTTCTCTTTCATTTTTTTGTTTATTGAATCGGTATGTAAATGAAAGTGTAATTTGTCTTACTCGCCATTGCATTTCACCGTAAGAATCAATTTGACCTGGAATATAAGTTTCCATACGTCTTATTCTAGAATTAAATACATCATTAATATTTAAAGCGAGCGTTCCTTTATCTTTTAAAATATCTTTACTAAAGGCTAAATTCATTGCAAAAATTCCTTTCACATTTCCTTGTGCATTTCGTTGTGAACCATTGTAGGTTAAGTTCGTTTGCCAATCAATTTTGTTTGGCAGTGTTATTTTTGAGTTAAGTCTCGTAAACCAACTGGATGCTGTATTATCTAAATTTTGAGATTTTGTAATACTTATATTATTGGTATCAAAATAGGTATAGGTAAAATTTCCTTTTGTTTCCGCTCTAAACACATTAAAATTACTATTCAAACGCCACCATTTGAACGGATTATAGTTTATTGTAAATTCAAATCCAGATCTATTTTCTTCACCTATGTTCACGAAAGAAGTTGTTGTAATTGGAATATTATCTGGATTAACGCCTTCAATGAACCTAACAAATTGGGTTGAGTTTTTAGTATAGTTGTAGTATATTGATGTATTTAACGTAATTTTTCCGATTTTTTTCAAAAAACCAAAATCAATTGCATCTGTGAGCGAAGGATCTAAATCTGGATTCCCTCTAAATAAATTAATATTACTTGAAAAAGTGCTAAATGGGTTAATTTGTCTTCCTCTAGGTCTATTTATTCTTTTGCTGTAATTTAATGATAAATTATTTCCTTCGCCTAGTTCGTAAGTAAAAAAGGCGCTGGGAAAGAAATTATTATAAAGTTTAGTTTTAAATTGGCTTGTGGTGTATTGATTGATTTCAATATCGGAATCTTCAAAACGTAAACCATATAACATGCTTAATTTATTCAATTTGAATCCTATTTGAGAATAAAGCGCATTCACATTTTCAATATACTCAAGAACATTAGTAAACGTAGTATTAATAATTCCATTATTGATAACAGCATAATCAGTTTTTTGATTAATAAAACTACCTCTATAGCCAGCTTCAAATTGAATGTTGTCTGTGATAGGATACACATAATCAATTTGGGCTAAACTTCTTTTTTGATTTTGATTATTTTTTGTTACGTCGATATTTATGGTATTATTTAATGTAGTTTTATCATTAATTGTTGCATTGTTATTGTTGTTACTATCAGAAATTGATAAATCTGCCGTTAGTTTATGTCCTGTTTTTTTAAAGTTAACTACTAAATTTGAATTGTACTCTACATTATTTTCTGTTTGATTTTCATTACTTAGCCTATTTCGGTAGAATGTGAAAATTTTATTTGCATTATAATTATTGAAATCTACATCTTCTTCATTGTCTCCTGTATTGTCTCTGTAGTTAATGCTATTTGTCCAAGTTGCATTTTTTGTCAGATACCAGTCAAACCCAAAAGAAGCATTATAGCCTTTATTTATTCTTGAATTATCTCTGTATTCATCAATATAACTTCTTGCACTATTATCGGAATTTAAATATTTTGTATTGAATTCAGAAAATCCCGGGTTATTTCTGTAGTTTACAGATTGATTTGTAAAAAGATTAATTTTTTGTGTCTTATAGTTAAGGGTTCCGCTTATTCCATGGTTATCTGGATATCCAGTGTTTGTAATAAACGTTCCGCTAAATCCTTTTGTTTTTCCTTTTTTTAAGACAATATTTAAAATTCCTGCTCCTCCTTCTGCATCATAACGAGCAGATGGATTTGTAATTACTTCTATTTTGTCAACCGCATCAGCAGGGAGCATTTTAAGTGCATCATTAATGCTCACAGCGTTTGATGGACGACCATCTATTAATACTCTTACGTTTTCATTTCCTCTTAAACTAATATTTCCTTCAACATCAACAGTAACAGAAGGTATGTTATCTAATACATCACTTACTGTTCCACCTTTTACCATTAGGTCTTTACCTAAGTTATATACTTTTTTATCTAATTTAATATCAACGGTAGTTTTTTCTGCTCGAACTTCAATAGCTTCAATTTCTTTAGCGTCTTCTTCAAGTATAATATTACCTAAATTGGTGTCTCCGGCAATATTTTGTTCAGATAGAACTTTAGATTTATAGCCCATATATTCAACTTTTATTGTATAAGTTCCATTGTTTACTTCTAAAGAGAAATCTCCTTTACTATCTGTACTTACACCTGAAATTAACTTATTTGTGTCTGATTTAAAAGCAGAAACTGTAACAAATTCCATTGGTTTAGAACTTACTTTGTCAATTACTTTTCCAGTAATGACTACTTTTTTATTAGCGGTTTGACTAAATAAAAGAGAACTTACTAAAAGCGATAGTGTAATGAATATATTTTTTGCTAACATCTTATAAATTTTAAAAAGCCGACAAATATACACTTAATAATGTGTATAAACCCTAAATGAATGTTAAAGAAATTAAAATATCGTATTTATTTTTTCCGCTGGACGGGCAATTACTGCCTTGTTGTTTTTTACTACAATAGGTCTTTCAATAAGCTTTGGAAAGGCAACCATAGCTTTAATGATTTCCTTGTCATTCATTGATTTTTCTTTAAAATTAGCAATCCATTCTTTTTCTTTTGTACGCACTAATTCAATAGGTTTACAATTCAGTTTGCCAATGACTTCTGTGAGTGATTCAAAGGTAAAAGGAGTTTCTAAGTAATTTATTATTTCGAAAGACTGATTTAACGATTCTAAAAAACAAACACCTTCTCTTGATTTAGAACAGCGATTATTGTGATAAATGGTTAGCATGATATTTTTTTTACAAAAATAATAATTGTAATTTAGACCTCTAAATAATTAAGCATGTATATTGAACAACTACAAAAATATAAACCAAAATTAGTATTATATCTTCCTATTCCATTAGGGTTTTTAGGATTAATGATATATAACTATATAAGTACGGCAAATTTAGATACAGCTAAACTCATGCAAGATTACATTAAAAATTTTGGTGAGAATGTTACATTTATGTTACTTATTGTACCCTTTGCTATATTTTTACTAGGTGTATTACTGTACAATAGACACGTACAAAATAATTCCATTAGATTACTGACGACTTCAAGAACCAAAATAGATTGGCGTCGCGTCTTTTTTTCATTTAGTGTATGGGGTATATTTACTATAGTTTCCACTTTAATCTCTTTTTGGCTAATGCCTCAAGATTTTGTTTGGAATTTTAAACCCATTCCTTTTTTTGTTTTTTTACTTTTAGCCGTTATTTTTATTCCACTTCAAACTTCTTTTGAAGAATATTTATTCAGAGCCCATCTATTACAAGGCTTGGGTTTGGCCACTCAAACAAGATGGGTGCCATTAATAGTCACATCTGTTTTATTTGGATTGATGCATGCAGCCAATCCAGAAGTAGAAAAAATGGGATTCATAATTATGTTGTATTACATAGGAACAGGCTTGTTTTTAGGAATACTTACATTAATGGATGAAGGCTTGGAGTTAGCACTAGGTTTTCATGCAGCTAATAATTTAATTGGAGCATTGTTGCTTACTTCCGACTGGTCTGCTTTTCAGACAAATTCTTTATTTAAAGACGTTTCTGAGCCTCAAGTAGCTTTGCAAATTGTTGTGCCTGTCGTATTAATTTATCCTATATTGTTGCTTATTTTTTCAAAAAAATACAAATGGAAAAATTGGAATCAAAAGTTATTGGGGCGCATACAAACTAGTGAAAATCAATAAAAATTATGTCTCAATTTATTCACCCCAATTTTAAACTAAACGGACATTCATATGACTTACTAGAGTTACTTGCTTTAGCTTTACAATGGTCAAAAGAAGGGATGTTGTATGAAAAAGAGACAGGTAATTTTCTTTTAGATTGGTTGAATAAGGAAACGCATCTTATGGTTACAACTTCTGGTTCTACTGGTAAACCAAAAAAAATATATTTGTCAAAAAGTGCTATGAAAGCTTCGGCAGAAGCAACGGCAAGTTATTTTCATTTAAAACCAAAAGATACCGCTTTACTTTGTTTATCTGCTCAGTATATAGCTGGCAAAATGATGCTGGTAAGAGCGCTGCAAATAGGCATGCATATAGATGTAATAGAGCCTTCAACTATGCCTTTGCAAAGATTGACTAAGTCATATGATTTTGCGGCAATGGTACCTTTGCAAGTGGCACAATCGCTGTCTGATTTATCAAAGATAAAAACGTTGCTTATTGGTGGTGCAAAATTGCAGCCCGAATTGGTTTCAAAATTAGCACAACTTCCCACCCAAATTTATGAAACGTATGGCATGACAGAAACCATTACACATATTGCGGTTAAGCGAGTGGGAGAATCTAATTTTTCTTCATTACCTCACGTGAAAATAACCGTTGATGAACGAAATTGCTTAGTTATTCATGCTCCCTTTATTTCGGAAGAAGCTATAGTGACCAATGATGTTGTGGAAGTGTGTTCACCTACCCAATTTAAACTAAAAGGACGCTGGGACAATGTAATTAATTCGGGGGGGATAAAAATTTTTCCTGAAGAGCTTGAAGATGTTTTAAGTGCTTATATTACTTCACGATTTTTTATTGCTTCGCTCCCTGATGCCCTTTTAGGTGAAAAGATTGTTTTAGTTATTGAAGCGTTACCCTTTGCAATCAATTCTAAACTATTTGAAAACTTGACAACCTATCAAAAGCCTAAAGCGATTTATTTTGTTCCAACATTTATTGAGACACCTACTCAAAAAATCAATCGGAAGAAAACACTTGAATTGATTCAACCTAATTAATTACTCTTTTTTACTTACCTTAATATAAAAATGTTTGGTAGCGACTTCAATATCTTGTAAAGTTGTTGTGTTATCAATAGTCAGTCCTTGTTCAGTAACAGTAGGGTAGATGCGTGTGGTTTTGCCTTGAACAGTAACATCTACAGGCATAGAAAATTCAGGTAGTGTATTTTCCCAATTATAGGTTAAGTGATTACCATTTTTGTGTAGAAGTAACCGAGGAATTTTTGTTGTGGTAAGGTATTGCATAAAAATAGATGTCAAGTTTAATCCACTTTCTTTATTGAAAAAGTCAATCACCGTTTTGGTATCAATAATCTGTTTTTTATACGTTTCTGAATAATCACGTAATAATTTCCACCATTTAACATCGTCATTAATAATGTGTCTGATGGTATTTAATAGTAAAGCGCCTTTATAATACATGTCGCCACTACCTTCATGATTTACACCAAATTTTCCAATAATAGGACGATCATTTCTTACGCTTTTTGCTTGCCCGTTTACATATTTTAACGCTTCTTCATAGCCTTTTATGCATTCAATAAATACGGTTTCGGTATAAGTAGTAAACCCTTCATGAATCCACATGTCGGCAATGTCTTTACTTGTAATACTATTGCCAAACCATTCGTGGCCTGTTTCGTGAATGGTAATGTAATCAAAAAAAAGCCCTGCACCAGTGCCTGATAAATCATAGCCCATGTAGCCTTTTTTGTACTTGTTTCCGTAGGCTACAGCACTTTGATGTTCCATACCTAAATAAGGTGTTTCTACTAATTTATATCCATCTTCAATGAAAGGGTAGGTGCCAAATTTCGATTGAAAACAATTTAGCATAGGTTTCACGTCATTGTCAAAATGAAGTTTAGCTTTTTCAGCATTTTCTCGCAAGATATAATAATCTATATCCAATCCGTTGAGTTCGTCATGAAGATGAACATAATCTGCAATATTTAGGGTAATGTCATAGTTGTTAATAGGGTTTTTTACTTCCCAATCCCAGCGTGTGTAACCATTTTTAACTTTTGTACTTCCCATAAAACGGCCATTAGAAACATTCATCAAACCATCTGGAACGGCTACTTTTATACTAGCACCATTATCGGGTTCATCTGTTTGTGTATCTTTACAAGGATACCACAAGCTAGCTCCTGTTCCTTGAACGGCTACTCCAATCCAGGGTTTTCCTGAAGTGTCTGATGAAAAGACGAAACCACCATCCCATGGCGCATTTTTAGCAACAAGTGGATTTCCAGAATAATCTATTTTAAGTTGGTGCGAAGTACCCTTTTTTAGCAGTTTAGGAAATTTTATAAAAACAGCATTGAATTCTCTTGAAAAACTAACCTTGGTATGCTTATCTAGAACTATATTATTTATGGTCATATTGTCAAATAAATCCAATTGAATAACTTGTGTATCGTCGTCTAGTTTAAATAGTATGGTATTGCTACCACTTAAAAAACGAGTTTCAGGGTTTATTGTAAGATTTAAATCATAGTGCAATACATCAAAACAAGTTCGTTCTTCGCGTAATCCACCTTGAAGAGAGTCTTTACGAGTAAAAGTTTGTGCCGAACCTATAACAGCGCAAAAAAACAATATAAAAGCGTATATATTCATAAGAGTATTTTTTTTAAAATAATTTATAAATTTATAATTAGTTTATGAAAACAAATGAGACTAAAGCCATTTTTTTTCATTTTTTGTAGCATCTAATATATCAATATTTAAAATAGATTTTAATTTTTCAGCTACTTTAAAAGCATCATTTTTGTCTCGAGTCTTATTAAACGTTAGGTGTTTATTTCTATTATAGAACAAATTGACAAAAATAATTTCTGTTTGAAATTTTGTTTCAGCAGTAATTACTCTTACAGTCTGGTTTTCATTTGTTTTAAAAACAGAAACATACTCAAATTCAGGACATTTTTCCCATTTACCAAATTTTTTTCCGAAGATTGATTTAAAACTTCTGTATGTTTTATTTTCTAAATTTATTTCTGTACCTTCAGTTGATAAAAGATTTGAACCAATTAGTGTAAATATTGTACCAAAAATCATACTCAAATCGAATAGCATGAATATGCCTACACCCATCAAAAACCAACCTAATGTTCTTTTTAATTGAGAAATTTCTTTACTATAGCTAATTGTATTCATTAAATATACTAATATAGGTAGATTATTAATAAATTAAGTTACAAAAAACAACTTTTCTTTACTGGATTTTTTAATTTACTAACTCAAAATATTGAACATATATGCCTAACAAAATGTGCCAAAATAGATAGTGCCCTAGTCTTACTGACAAAGAGGCTAAAAATCCTGCATTCTTAAAATAGATAGCTTGTAAAAAATTCATCAAGAACCCTGATAACAACGAATAACTAATAAACCATATTTCACCAGATGGCATTTGTTCTAAAGGCTCTCGAATAGATGTTACAATAAGAGCAACCCATAAAAAAATAGTAAAATATTTTCCATTAGATATCCATTTTCCTAATATTAAAATCAAAGTTAATGGAATAAGTCTATAAAAAACCTCTATTTCAAATGCTCCAGAAAAAAATAGGAATATTGAATAAGGAAAAGGTTGAAGAAAAGGAGGTAATTCTGTATGGGGTTCTGGGTGCAATAAGAGTTTAATTATAATAATATCTAATAATCCAAAAACAGCCCCAATTATAATTGGCTTTAAAAATCTTTGATGAGTTGAAATTCTTGTTTCAATAAAATCGGGTATATTTACTTTTGATTGAAAAAATAGTAAAGGAATACCCAAAAGTAAAAAAAGTATGTTTTGATATTCCCAAATTCGTAAAAAAGCATATTGATTTTTGATTGCATTTCCATAAAAAATACCTATGAAAGCAATTAGTATACATGAACAATAAATTAAAAGATTGAAGCGGATATTTTTACGTAATATTTTTTTTGAGAACATAAAAAAGAGAATTAGTTTAAAATCTTTAAATATATATAAGTATTAACTTTTCTATTATATATACTAGTTATTCATGTTGATTATTTAATAAATATACTTTATTTATTATTTTCAAGTAGTAATATTTAAAAAAAATTATTTGTAATCAAACAAAAAACCTGTTCCGAAATAGAAACAGGTATATGGTTTAGTTTGAAGGTTTAAATTTTTTTCAATTGCTGTTTTAGCATAACAATTTGTTCTTTAAGCATATTGTGCTTGTCTAATTTAGTGGCTTCTTTCAGTAGTTTTTCAGCTTCTATTTTTTTTCTTCTTGAAGCGGCAATCCCTGCCAATTGCAGTTTTGCTAAGGCTAAATCTTGATCCATACTTAAACCTAATTCTACCGCTTTTTTAAAGAATTTTTCTGCAGCGTTTAAATTGGTTTGTGATACCATTAATCCGTTTAGGTAGTTGTAATACCCTTGTTGTTTTTTAACTAAAGCTCCTTCAGGATTTTTAATTTTGTCAAGATACTTCTTAGCTCCTTCAAAATTTTGTTTTCTTAATTGCAAAAACGCTAAGATAATTAGTTCGTTCTTAAAGTAGAATAATATGAATATACTACTCAATAAAAGCAAAAAAATACCATTACCTATTTCGTTATCAACAAACTGATAAATGGCATATGCAATAATGGCAATGGCCACAAATAATTTTATATTTTTATTAAACATAGTAAAAAAATTTATCTTGCAAAGGTAATAAAATCTATTAAAAATATTTTTAAAAAAAGTTCTTGTAAATAAAAAAAGTCTTTGTATATTTGCACTCGGTTTTCGAAATATGAATTCCTTTAAGTTTTAGTAAGAAAATAAAAAATACACAAAATGAGTAAAAGAACGTTTCAACCATCAAAAAGAAAAAGAAGAAATAAGCACGGTTTCATGGATAGAATGGCTTCTGCTAATGGAAGAAAAGTGCTTGCTCGTAGAAGAGCTAAAGGAAGACATAAGTTAACTGTTTCTTGCGAACCAAGACACAAAAAATAATGTTTATCTCAATATAAATATAAAGCCGTTACTTTTAGTAGTAACGGCTTTTTTTTAAACTGTTTATAAAATTTAATAAGTTTTAAAGTTTATAATAGTACAATCATTTGAAAATCAATAATTTTATAAGCACATTAATTCTACAACCCACAACAAAACAACAACACAATGCCAAAAGACACAACAATCAAATCGGTTTTAATTATTGGTTCAGGGCCTATTGTAATCGGACAGGCATGCGAATTTGATTATGCAGGTTCGCAATCAGCTCGTTCATTAAGAGAGGAAGGAATTGAAGTAATCTTAATCAATTCAAATCCAGCAACTATCATGACCGACCCTTCTATGGCCGATCATGTTTACTTGAAGCCACTAACAACAAAATCAATCATTGAAATATTAAAAGCGCACCCTCAAATTGATGCCGTGTTGCCTACAATGGGTGGACAAACGGCTTTGAATTTAGCCATTGAAGCCGAAGAAAAAGGGATTTGGAAAGACTTTGGGGTTCGTTTAATAGGTGTAGATATTAATGCTATTAATATAACAGAGGACAGAGAAAAATTTAAAGTACTTTTAAATCAGATAGGCATTCCTCAGGCTCCTGCAAAAACAGCCAATTCCTTTTTAAAAGGAAAAGAAATTGCCCAAGAATTTGGTTTTCCATTAGTAATTCGTCCTTCATTTACATTAGGAGGAACAGGTGCTGCTTTTGTGCATCACAAAGAAGATTTTGATGATTTATTAACTCGCGGTTTAGAAGCTTCGCCTATTCATGAAGTGCTCATCGATAAAGCCTTGCTGGGCTGGAAAGAATATGAATTAGAATTATTACGCGATAAAAATGATAATGTAGTTATTATTTGTACCATTGAAAATATGGACCCAATGGGAATCCATACAGGTGATTCTATTACGGTGGCACCAGCCATGACATTATCTGATACGACGTTCCAAAAAATGCGTGATATGGCCATTTTAATGATGCGCTCTATCGGTAATTTTGCTGGGGGTTGTAACGTACAGTTCGCGGTTTCACCAGACGATAAAGAAGACATTGTAGCCATCGAAATCAATCCGCGTGTGTCGCGTTCTTCAGCATTAGCTTCAAAAGCAACGGGTTACCCAATTGCTAAGATTGCTACCAAACTAGCTTTAGGCTATAACTTAGATGAATTACAAAATCAAATTACAAAATCGACTTCAGCATTGTTTGAACCCACATTGGATTATGTAATTGTAAAAATACCACGTTGGAACTTTGATAAATTTGAAGGCTCAGACCGTACGTTAGGACTTCAAATGAAATCGGTAGGGGAAGTAATGGGAATTGGCCGTTCGTTCCAAGAAGCGCTTCATAAAGCTACACAATCGTTAGAAATTAAACGAAATGGCTTAGGAGCAGACGGAAAAGGCTATAAAAACTACGAACAAATTATTGAGAAATTAACTTTTGCGAGTTGGGATAGAGTATTTGTCATTTACGATGCCATTGCTATGGGAATTCCGCTTTCAAGAATTCACGAGATTACTAAAATTGACATGTGGTTCTTGAAACAATATGAAGAGTTGTTCCACTTAGAGCGCGAAATTTCGAATTATAAAATTTATACGTTACCAAGAGAATTGCTGTTAGAAGCAAAACAAAAAGGATACGGAGACCGCCAAATAGCACACATGATGGGTTGTTTAGAGAGTCAGGTGTATAAATTGCGTGAAACACAAAATATTAAACGTGTTTATAAATTAGTAGATACGTGTGCTGCCGAATTTAAAGCGGTAACGCCTTATTTTTACTCTACGTTTGAGGCCGAAATTGAAAGAGCGGATGGTACCAAATATGTGCACAATGAAAGTATCGTTACTGATAAAAAGAAAGTTGTCGTTTTAGGCTCAGGACCAAACCGAATTGGACAAGGAATTGAGTTTGACTATTCGTGTGTACATGGGGTTTTAGCGGCTAAAGAATGCGGCTATGAAACCATTATGATTAACTGTAATCCAGAAACGGTTTCTACCGATTTTGATACGGCAGATAAATTGTATTTTGAACCTGTTTTTTGGGAACATATTTACGATATCATCCAACACGAAAAACCAGAAGGCGTCATAGTGCAGCTTGGTGGACAAACCGCATTGAAATTAGCCGAAAAATTAGCCAAATACGGCATCAAAATATTAGGAACTTCGTTTGATGCGTTGGATTTAGCCGAAGACAGAGGTCGTTTTTCAGATTTGTTAACGCAATTAAACATTCCGTTTCCTAAGTTTGGAATTGCTGAAAGCGCAGAAGAGGCGAGTACCTTAGCGGATAGTTTAGACTTTCCATTGTTAGTGCGTCCTTCGTATGTGTTGGGCGGACAAGGCATGAAGATTGTCATTAACAAACAAGAATTAGAAGAACACGTTATTGACTTGTTAAAATCAATTCCTGGTAATAAATTATTGTTAGACCATTATTTAGATGGCGCTATTGAGGCAGAAGCCGATGCCATTTGCGATGCCGATGGTAACGTGTACATCATAGGAATAATGGAACATATAGAACCTTGTGGGGTACACTCGGGTGATAGTAATGCTACATTACCGCCGTTTAACTTGGGTGAGTTTGTAATGCAACAAATTAAAGACCACACCGAAAAAATTGCCCGTGCATTGCAAACCGTAGGGTTAATTAACATACAATTTGCCATTAAAGACGATACCGTTTATATTATTGAGGCCAACCCAAGAGCCTCTCGTACCGTGCCGTTTATTGCAAAAGCCTATGGCGAACCGTATGTAAATTATGCTACTAAAGTTATGTTAGGACACAATAAAGTAACTGATTTTGTGTATAACCCTCAATTAAAAGGCTATGCCATTAAACAACCGGTGTTCTCCTTTAGTAAGTTTCCTAATGTAAACAAAGCCTTAGGTCCAGAAATGAAATCTACAGGGGAAAGTATATTATTCATAGACGATTTAAAAGACGATCAATTCTACGATTTATACGCACGAAGAAAAATGTACTTAACGAAGTAATAGCAAAAATCCCAATTGAAAGATTGGGATTTTTTTATTGTGGGCAGGGATTTGAATTTGGCGCTAACGTTTAGTAGCAGGGCATTGCATAAAACACTATGGTGCGTTGTGTTTTATCTGTCGATTATTATTTTTTCACAAATCCGTCTAATTAGGTAAAGGTAAGGAATTAATAAATCATCATTTTTTGCAGTTGGAAGGATAACTTTGTTTTCCCTTGATTCTCTCAAATGAACTAAACTATTTCTGATACCAACAATATTTTCCTTTATACTTTTAATAGTACTGTCGGCTAATTGATCTATGTCTACTGTTTCATTTTTAACAATGGGATCAACAACATAACCTCCGTCAAATTCGATTTTTTTGCTATAATAAGGCATGTTATTTTGTAATTCCAATTTAATATCTGATATAGTAATATGTTCACTTATTAAAGTGTCTAACTTAGCTTTATCGTCATTTTGTTTAAAATGATTTTTAAATTCTTCAATGATATTTTTACTATACTCTTCTGATTTAAATGAAATGTCAGGTCTTTTTAACAATGTTATTAATTTATATTTAATATCAGATTTTAAAAAATAATAGGAGGCGTATTCTAGAATTTGATAATAAAAAATAAAACTTAATCTGATATCATTTGTATTATGTGCAACACTAATAATTTCTAATAATATATCATCAATCTCTACCGCATTGATTTCACTTGGAAAAGTATCAAAAATTGTATAACACGGTAAATTGTAATTTTCTTTATCATGAGTTTTGGGAAAAATTTGAATGTTTGGTGTTAAACGTTCAAAATAATTCATGTAAAAATTTAAAGTTTTACAAAACTCAATTAGTTTATCTTCAATTACAGATAAATCTCCTTCGATAAAAAAATTGAAAGGTTTCTTATCTTCCAAATACTTTGACATAAAAGATGGTAACTCGTCAATTCTGTAAAAATCTCTAAATTGTCTTAGATTTCTATAAGAAGTTTTACTTTCTTCTTTGTCTTCTCTAAATGCTTTTGCAATTTTTTTAAAATATTCTGTTGGTGTTTTCCATGAGCAAATAAACTCAGTTCCTTTATAATAGAATTTAAAACTACGTTTGATTAAATCGAAATCTGGATTTATAGGAGAGGCAAAAATCTCTAAGAAATTTTCTTCCTTCGAATACATTGCCATTAATTCTTGAGGAAATTCAAAATTATTTAAAAACTCAAGGTTTTCCTCTTTATCAAATCGTAAGAAGAAACTATCGTCATTCCATAGATTATGTATGTGAATTTTTTCATCTTCTGTTTGAGTAATTTTTACATCTTTATATTTTTTTATAAGTTTTTCCATAATATTACGCCCAACTTCTTTATATGCTCAGTTTTTTATTGTTTTATCGGACATAGCTCATCCTTTTTGAATGGCTAAGCACATGTTTCGTTTCGCTTTTTGATTTTTCAAATATATTAATTTTTTTCTTACAAATAATCAAAATAATTTTTAATTTGTTGTATGCTTTTTGTTTTTATAGGGTAGTAAATTTTAGTGTTATAGCTCATTAATAGTTTGTTGATAAAGACCTACTAGATAGATGATGTATAGATGGTTTATAGATAGTGTATGTAAAAGCAATTCAAAATAAACACCTTATAAAGTAGTTTTTATAGGCGATTAAACAGAACCTTTAATACTAAAAAAAAACAAAAATGCCTGCTTCAAAATGAAACAGGCATGTGTGTAGTTAAAAATTAGTTTAGGGGTATGTTTTGTAAAATTTCCAAAACAAATTTCCAATATTTTTGAGCCGAACTAATACTCGCTCTTTCGTCGGGGCTGTGTGCGCCTTTAATGGTTGGTCCAAAAGAAATCATATCCATTCCTGGGTAATTGGTACCTAAAATACCACATTCTAACCCAGCATGGCAAGCTACTACGTGCGGTTTAGTACTATTTTGTTTTTCATAAATAGCCGTAAGTACATCTAAAATTTCAGATTTTGGGTTAGGCGTCCATCCTGGATAGCTTCCCGAGAAAGTTACTTCGCACCCCATTAATTCATACGCTGCACGTAAAGCATTGGCTAAATCAAATTTAGACGTTTCTACAGAAGAACGGGTTAAGTTTTCTATGCGCACTTGTCCTTTTTCAACAATTACTTTAGCTATGTTGTTAGAGGTTTCTACTAAGTTTTCAAAATCGGCACTCATTCGATAAACACCATTATGTGCTGTGTATAAAGCGCGTGTTAAAAAGAATTGTGCTGCTGCAGGCATTACCTTGGCAGGAACAGTTGTTTTTTCAATGTGTATGTCTAAATTTTGCTCGGTTGTTGCAAATTCTTTTTTAATTTCTTCAATGGTTTGTTGTATGTCTACATTAAAAGCAGCATCATACAATTCGGCAACGGCAACATGCGCCACGCTTTCTCTAGGAATTGCATTGCGTAAACTTCCGCCATGAATCGTGCTAATTTGTAGCCCAAAATCTTCGTATGCATTAAATAAAATGCGGTTCATGATTTTATTGGCATTACCTAATCCCTTATCAATGTCCATCCCGCTGTGTCCGCCATTTAATCCTTTTACAGTGATGGTATATCCAATAGAATTTGGAGCCACCTCTTCTTCATCATATTCGGCTACTGCCGTAACGTCTAAACCACCTGCGCAACCTATGTCAATTTCGTCGTCTTCTTCTGTGTCTAAGTTTAAAAGAATTTGCCCTTTTAATAAGCCTCCTTTTAAGCCCATAGCACCCGTCATACCTGTTTCTTCGTCTATTGTAAACAAAGCTTCAATGGCTGGGTGAGGAATGTTTGTGCTTTCTAAAATAGCCATAATGGTAGCTACTCCTAAACCATTATCGGCTCCTAGTGTGGTACCTTTAGCACGAACCCAATCGCCATCTACATACATTTCGATGCCTTGTGTGTCAAAATCAAACACGGTGTCGTTATTTTTTTGATGCACCATGTCTAAATGCGATTGCATAACAATAGTTTTTCTATTTTCCATGCTCGCTGTGGCTGGTTTTTTGATGATTACGTTGCCTACTTCATCTTTTAAGGTTTCTAAACCTAATTTTTGACCAAAATCAAGCATAAAAGCAATTACGCGTTCTTCTTTTTTTGAAGGACGGGGAACAGCGTTTAAATCGGCAAATTTATTCCAAAGGGCTTTTGGTTCTAAGTTTCTAACTTCTTGGCTCATTGTTTTTGTTTCAGGTTTAACGTTTTATATTTAAGATGACAAAGTTACAAAGTATAATTACTTTAGTAAATGAATTTCTAATTATATTTACATATTTAAAACTGATTTTGTGAAGAAGCGTTTTGTTCTACCTGTTTTCTTACTGATTCAAATTCTTTTGGTTCAAGTGTTGGCTTGTTTTCCCGAAGTAGTAGAGGCGCATTACAGTAATGGTATATATCCACTACTGGCGGTTGCGTCTCGAACTGTATTAGGTGGGTTGCCTTTTTCGGTAGGTGATCTGTGTTACCTGTTACTTCTTTTTTTGGGGCTAAAATGGTGGTGGAAAAACTGCATTGGATTTTTTAAAAATTGGAAACAACACCTACTAAAAGTACTTTCGTTCCTGTCGGTATTGTATTTTTTGTTTCATTTACTTTGGGGGTTAAACTATTACAGAATTCCTTTGCATAAGAAGATGCAACTGAAACCCACGTATTCGTTTGCACAATTAGAACGATTTACGCAGAAAATGGTACAACAAACCAATGCGTTGCAAACGACCTTGACTCATGATACCGCTACTAAAGTGCAGTATGACTATACGGAAAATGAAATGTATACCAAAGCAATTTTAGGATATGACGAAATGCCCCAAACTGTAAAATTACCACGATATACACATACAAGTGTGAAGTCTTCGTTGTTTAGTTATCCCTTGAGTTATATGGGGTTTGGTGGTTATTTAAATCCGTTTACCAATGAAGCCCAAGTCAATTCGTTAAAGCCTAAATACACTTCCCCAATAACTATTTGTCACGAAATGGCTCATCAGCTGGGTTATGCCTCAGAAAACGAGTGCAATTTTATAGGGTTTATGGCAGCTTGGCATCATAAGGATTTATATTTTAAGTATTCGGCAAGTACATTTGCTGTGACTTATTGTTTGTATCATTTAGAATTAATGAAAAAGGGGAGTAGTAAGCGTTACAAGAACCAACTTAACAAAGGCGTTTTACAAAATTTTAATGAAAATAAACTATTTTGGCAACAACATCAAACGGTTATAAATGATTTTTTTACCTACTTTTACGATCATTTTTTAAAGATGAACAAACAAAAAGACGGGATGGAAAGTTATAGCAAGTTCATGAGTCTTTTGCTTAATTATGAAGAAAAATATTCGTTAGTTCTGTATGCACATTAACCCTTCAATACCCGGATGGATAGCTAAATTTTCACAGCAATATAGTGAAGATTTACAGCTTTATACAGATGATTTAAGTTATTTTTCGGCGTGTCAACAAAGTGGATTAATATATGGGTATGTGGTTAGTTATCATGTAAGTGTTCCCATCAATGATTCGCACTGGGACGCGGTAGAAAAAACAAAAGTAACTTTTTTAACTGCTTTGTTTTGCTTGTATAAATTACGAAAACCAACCTCAGATTTTACCGAATTTGAATCAGAATTAATTCTGTTTTATACTAAAATTTCCAAGTCAAAATTTAGTTTTTTACATGCTATTTTGCCAGAGAGTCAAGCGTCTCAAAAATTAGAAAGCATAATTGATGATCGCATTCAAAGTAATGTGAATGTCGTGGCAAAGAGTTTTTCGCATATTGTAACAAATGCCATGTTGTTTATTGACGTTTTAGCTTTTGATCGTTTTCTAATAAATGGGGCTATTGAATTGAAGTTTTTTAAAGAAATGGAGCAGAAGTGCATGGCCTTAATTTTAGCTTCATTGCAAGTGAAAAAGAATAAAACCCCTTATGATGATTTACTAGTTAAATTGTTTGAAAATTCATTGCGTTACACCAAAATCTCAGCTGAGTTAGCCTCGTATAAAGTGATAGTTGACACGATTATACATGATACACTATTGCAGCGAATGTATTTGTTAGATATGGCACAAATGGCACTTTGGAGTGATGAAATTCAGGATAGAGATGAGCAAATTTATATGAATGATTTAATATCTAGTTTTAATTTATATAATTACATTCAAAATAATGATAATCAATTACATAAATTTATTTTAAACTATAAAAATAATCTTCCTTTTTTTAACACGAATCATCCTGTCAAGCATTTTTACAACAATGCACAAGACATGATTTCGAAGTTGATTATTCGAAACAAAAAAAGATTGGTAAAAGAACTTTCAGAGAGTAAAGAGTTGGTTAAGTTATTAGGCAAATCAACAGCAATCGAATTGACCTATGAGGAAAAAAAGAAAGTGAAAAAACAATTGCTTGATATTTGTAAAAGTGTACCTTCGCTTACTATATTTTTACTTCCAGGGGGCAGCTTATTGTTACCGTTATTAATCAAATTTATTCCTCAATTGTTGCCGTCTTCCTTTAATGAAAATTTAGAAGATTAAAGAGGTATAAATGATTTTTTTACTTAATTTTGACAACAAATAATTGTCTATGACAACACAACAACTCATTTCTCAAATTTTTTCAAAAAAATCTTTTCTTTGTATAGGTTTAGATGTTGATATGGATAAAATTCCTTCACATTTACGAGCCACTGAAGATCCTATTTTTGAGTTTAATAAAGCCATTATAGATGCCACACATGATGTATGTGTAGCTTATAAGCCAAATACTGCCTTTTATGAAGCCTATGGTATAAAAGGATGGCAGTCTTTGGAAAAAACAATTGCCTATATCAATCAAAATTATCCTGAAATATTTACCATTGCTGATGCAAAACGAGGCGATATAGGAAACACTTCTTCCATGTATGCGAAGGCTTTTTTTGATGATTTAGCCTTTGACTCAGTTACAGTAGCACCTTATATGGGAAAAGATTCTGTAGAGCCTTTTTTGGCTTTTGCGGATAAGCATACTATTCTGTTGGCATTAACGTCAAATGAAGGCGCGTTTGATTTTCAAACCTTGCAAGTGAATGGAAAGGAAATCTATAAAACTGTTTTAGAGACTTCTAAGACATGGAAAAACAGTCATAATCTAATGTATGTAGTGGGCGCCACTAAGGCTGAATTTTTTACTGAAATTAGAAAAATTGTACCTGACAGCTTTTTGCTAGTTCCTGGAGTTGGTGCACAAGGAGGAAGTTTATCTGAAGTGTGTAAATACGGTATGAATGAAAATGTTGGTTTATTAATCAATTCGTCTCGAGGTATTATTTATGCTTCTGCAGATGTTGATTTTGCTGAAAAGGCTAGGGAAGAAGCTTTAAAATTGCAACAAGAAATGGCTTCATTAATACCTTAAAATTAACAAAACGTGAAGCAATTTACAGATCAACTAGGTACGACACATACATTTGAGCATACCCCTTCTCGTATTGTTTCTTTAGTACCTTCACAAACAGAAACATTATTTGATTTAGGTTTAGAAGATGAGATTGTGGGCGTAACCAAATTTTGTGTGAATCCCTTTCATTTAAAAGCTACAAAGACAATTATAGGTGGTACCAAGCAAATAAATATAGCTAAAATACAAGCCTTACAGCCCGATATCATTATTGCTAATAAAGAAGAAAATACACTAGAGATTGTAGCGCAATTAAAAGAAATTTGCCCGGTGTGGGTTACAGATGTGCTTACCATTGAAGATAGTATTCAAGTTATACGAGATTTTGGAAATTTATTTAATAAACGTACTGATGCGCAAAAATGGATTCAAAAGATGACTTTTGGATTAACTGATTTTCAGGAATTTATTAAATCTAAATCTGCTCAAAAAGTGGCCTATTTTATTTGGGCAAACCCTTATATGGTAGCAGCAGGAGAAACGTATATTAATGAAATATTGAAGTTGAATAAGTTTGAAAATATATACGATTCTAATCCCAAGTATGAAGGACGTTATCCTGAAGTGATCATTCAAAAAATGCGCATTCAAGGTGATCCTGATTTGGTATTGTTGTCTTCAGAACCATTTCCGTTTAAAGACGAACATGCTTTTGAATTAGGGCGACATACCCATCACGCGCGAACCGTTTTTGTTGATGGGGAATATTTTTCTTGGCACGGAACAAGACTCGTAAAAGCATTTGACTATTTTAAAGTATTACACAATACGCTATAAAAAAAACAACTAAACTTTCGCTTAGTTGTTTTCTTAACTAAAAACTAACCCTAACCAATTTTGAAATACTAAAAAATTCTGATACAAATTTCGATATTTTATTTCTTTATAGGTGTTAATTAAATGTTATTTCTATGTTATTGATTCTAAAAAAAGAAAACTTAAATACCAAATCTGTAACCAAAATAAGCATCAGCTTGTTTTGAATTATCCATTGCTGCAGAAACTATTGAGCTAGAGCCAATAAAGAACCCTCCTAGGCGAATACCAAACCCAGAAGTAAATTTTGAAATTTCGTTTTGTGTGAAAGGAATAAATACCTCAAAAAATTTCGTTGAAAACCTTGGAATAAGTGAGTACGTGTTTTGAGCTGTTATTTGACTATTATTATTTGTATCAATTACACGTTGATTTAGCATTCCAGTTATATAGAATTTACTCAGTAATTTTAAATCTGCGTAAAGATTTATAGTAGTTGGCATATTTACAGTAAATGATGTAGTACTCTCTGTTTTTTGAAAGAATTGAGCATTTTGACCCATGGCTAACTGTTGTTCTAATTCTTGAAAGCTGTTAATGTTCTCAAATTGACTTAAATTTAAATTTTGTGAACCATTTAAATTTAAGGTGTAATCTATAGATTTATTGGTGTCAGACTTGAATTTCATGCTACCAATGTTTTTAACAGATAAACCAGCATGAAACAGTGTGTTTTTTGATTCTTTGTCTTTAAATGTATATGTAACACCTAAATCGGCAGCAAAACCATTAATTCCTTGACTAAAAAAATTTGTGAAAGTTGAAGAATTAGCAAAATCATTTCCTAAAACATTAGAATAGGTCAAGTTTATTGCGGCTGTTGCATTAGTTACAATATAATTGCCACCTACATTTGTAATTGTTCCTGAAAAATTAGAAGCTCCAAAATTAGCATAAGCACCCGGAAAAAGTACTTTAAGCGTGGCACCTCCGGCAAGTTGATGGCGACCAAGGGTAAAGATATTTCTTGCTACACTAAAATCTACTTCTCCCCATGTGGTAGCATTCATACGTTGATTTTCTTTTGATAGCACTAAATTCGGTAAGGCACTGTTAAAACTACCTTTCTGGATTGCGCTTCCTATATTTGTATTGATATCAATTAAGTTAGTTTTAACAGATGCTTGAGTGGAAATGGCGTAACTCCATCCACCTATTTTAAATGCGACTCCTGGGCCAATAATTAGTGCATCAATTCTCGCATTTGTTGGTTCAGCGCCTTCAAAAAATTTAGCTTCTAAATTGCTACCTTTAATCAAATCTTTGAATGAAAGTTTGTTATTCGAAAAATTTATACTCATATTGAAAATATTAACATCTACAAGTTTATTCATATTTGCTAATTCTGCTGGATTTAATGTAGCGTTTAATAATCCACCACGTTTAGAAGTAGTCATACCTGTAAAATGTTCTTGTGCAAAACATATGTTTATTCCTATTATTATGAAATAAACTTTTAAAATCATATTTTTCATAATCTCATAATTTAGTATATAATTGGTAACGTAATTTTTTTTATCTTATTGCTTTTTCAAATTTATGTAAAAATAAAGCTAGTTCAATAAAAAAAATAGATTTTAGGTTTGCAAAAAAAAATATATAACTTACCTTTGGACAGAATTCACAAAATAATTTCCGGAAAACATGTTTGAATTTCAACAGTATTTAGGTTTCATTCTTTTCTTAACCATTTTAACTATTGGTTTTTGGTTAATGTTTTTCTTGGTAGGTTTCGTACATTATTGGATTGGAGGGTCTATCATTGAATTACTGAAAGAGAGAAGAGAGAAAAAATTAGCTGAACAAGAGCAATAGTTTTTGTTTACTTACAAAAATCCCGATAAATTACTTATCGGGATTTTTTATTTTCTCTATGTGTTTTCTTATTTAGTTTTGATTAAATACAGAAAGCACAGGAAGAGCATTAGAATTAAAATCCCATAACGCTTGGTTTTCCCAAGAAGAACCGTTTGTGGCAGTAGGACCTCTGAATGCAATCCATTCAGCGCCCCAATAGCAATATCCCAAACCTTTTGAACTTTGTTTCATGATGTTGTGAATAGCTGTTAAAAAATCTTTTTGACCAATTTCAGTCGCTGGATAGGTATTAATTAATTGATTTTGAAGACCTACAATATTATTTGTATAGTCATTATAATTCAGTGTAAATGGGTAAGCTGTTTCTGCAATGACTACTTTTCTATTATATGTTTGTCCTAATTGATTGATTGTGGATTGTAGATTATCTAAACTTTGGCCGTGCCAAATAGGGTAATAGGAGAGTCCTATGTAATCGTAATTAAGATTATTAACTTTATTGAAAAAATAATCAGCTCCGGTAAGCCCTGCATAATGCAACATGATTTTAGTTGTATTAGATTTTTGCCTTACGCTAGTAATGGCAGTATTTACTAATTCTAAGTATTGCGTTTCGTTACTTGATATTTTTCCTTCAGGCCAAAGCATTCCATCATTTGTTTCGTTACCAATTTGAATTATATCGGGATTAATTTCATCCATGATTTGAGAAGTATAGGCAGAAACTGCATTACGTAAATTAGTGAAATTCATATTTTGCCAACTTGCTGGTTTGGTTTGCGCACTAGGATCTGCCCAAGTGTCGGAATAATGAACAGTTAGCCATATTTTTAGTCCTAATTGTCTACATCGATTACTTAGCGTTTTTACTTCTGCTAATCCAGAATGTAAGTCGGAAGGAGTGTGCCAAAGGCGTAATCTAATTGTATTACATCCTGAATTTTTTAGTGTAAGTAGTGGGTCTTGTATTTGATTATTATTTTTATATAGGCCATTTTCACTTTCAATTAATGGTAAAAATGACATATCAGCAGCTTTAATAAAAAGATTGGGTGTAGTTGTATTTGTCTCTTCATTGTTCGATGAACAGGAAATTAAAATTAAAAAAAGAATACTACATATAATTTTATACATACTTTATTTTATTTAGAGTTCAAATAAAAATCAAATATATACTTTCTAATTTAATTGTTTAAAAAAAAAGCTATTTCAATTAAGAAATAGCTTTTAAAAACGTTTTATACTTGTAGCTGTTTACCAAGCCAAATTAATTTTTAATTCAAATTCGTCATTAATAGTCTTGTCTCCTAAATCAGTGAAAAAACTACCTGAGCCATATTTGATATCATATTTTGTACGGTCAATTTTAACTACAGAAGATGCCGCATTACCATTGATAACAATATCAAAAGTAACTGGTTTAGTAATGCCTTTGATAGTTAAATCTGCCGTTACTGTGTAGTTAGTTTTGTTTTTTGTGCTGATGTTTTTGAATACTAAAGTAGCTGTTTTGAATTTATCAACACCAAAGAAATCTTCCGCTTTTAAATGTCCGTCTAATTTTTCTTTCCATTCTCCTTTTAAATCAGTTGTATTGATAGTTGTCATGTCAACTGTGAACGAACCGCCTTTTAAGTAGCCGTTTTTGAATGTTAAGTTTCCTTCTTTAAAATCAATAGTTCCTGAATGTTCACCTGTAACTTTTTTACCTGTCCAGTTGATTGTACTTTTAGAAACATTGATTTTTTTTGTTTGTGCTGTAGCTGAAAAAGTTACTAAAGCTACTAATGCTAATGCAATTGATTTTAAATTTCTCATGATTAAAAATATTTAGTTATTAAATTGTTTCAAATAATTCACTTTCTGATTTTCTTACCTTTGCTAAATGTTGTAAATGATCATCTTCATGTCTATATCCAACAGTTGCTACTAATGAGGCATTTAATCCTCTTGCTGATAATCCAAGTATTTCATTATATTTTTCAGGCTCAAAACCTTCCATTGGCGTAATATCAATTTTTAATTCTGCAGCAGCATTAATTAAATTTCCTAAAGCCAAATAAGTTTGCTTTGAAGTCCACACAGCCATTTTTTCTTCAGGCATGTTTAAGATAGCATTTTTCATAAATGTTTTGTATCCATCTAAAGATTCTATGGCTATATTTCGAGTGGTAGCTGTATTTTCAAAAAAGGCATCGATATAACGTTCCTCAATTTTCGTAATATTTGCAAAAACTAATAAGTGAGAGGCATCTATAATTTGAGATTGCCCCCATGAAACAGGTTGTAATTGCTTTCTAATTTCTGGATTTTCAACAACAAATACTTTATAAGGTTGAAGTCCATAAGACGATGTAGCTAATTGTATTGCTTTTTTTAAGATTTGAAAATCTGAATTTGAAACTTTTTTGGAAGCGTCAAACTTTTTTGTGGCATAACGCCAATTTTGCTGTTCAATAAATGTACTCATAGGTTGTATTAATTTCTGTATTTTTCTAATAATGTATTTAAAATAGTTAATTCTTCAAGGGTTAGTTTTTTACCTAAATTGCTTTCAAAAGTTTCTACAATTGGGTCTAGCAGTGTTAAAATGTCAAGTCCTTTTTGTGTAATAGTAACTTCCATTTTTCGTTTGTTAGCAGGGCAAATATTTCTGAGTACCATTTCTTTCGCAACCAATTTATCAACTAATCGAGTGGTGTTACTTGTTTTGGCAATCATACGTTCTTGGATAACACACATATTTGCTGGTTTTCCTTTTTGACCTCTCACAATACGTAATACATTATATTGTTCAGAAGACAATTCGAATTTTTTTAATAATTCACTAAATCTATCATAAACAACATGCTGGGTATAAATTAGATTTAGAATTGTTTTCTTTTCTAATGGAATTTCCGTATTCGATTTAATGAGTTCTTCAATCTTCATTGGCTTAATATTTGTAGGTACAAATGTATGTTACATATTTTTATTTGTACATACAAATGTTATTAATTTTTTGTTAAATTTTTTATATCCTATTTCTTATTGTAAATTTGAAAAAAAAACATACACTATGGATGTGAATCAAAAAGAGTGGTGGTCATCATATTTAGCAACAGAAGATGCTGTAATCATAGATGTTAGAACAGAAGACGAATGTGCTAACGGCATTATTCCCGGATCACTAAATTTAGATATTTATAAAGGGCAAGGATTTATTTATCAATTAGAAGAATTAAATCCTTCTAAAACTTACTTTGTGTATTGTCATGCTGGTGCTAGAAGTGCACAAGCTTGTGGAATTATGCGTCAGCTAGGATTTGAAAAAGTGTATAATCTAGTTGGTGGCATTTCTCAATGGGAAGGTCCCATTGAATAAAAGTAAAATATTACATTTAATGAAAAATTTTAAACACAGCTTGTTCTATTTATTTGTTGTAGGCTTATTTTCTGCATTGATATATTGGACCATTCATAATGGAAAATTATTAGAAAAGGGTAGATATTTAGTAACTGTAACTTCTACTCAGTCTGATTTACAAGAATTTTTAAGCTCTTTGTATCATAATATAACACATCCACTCGCGATTTTACTTGCGCAAATTGTAACAATTATTTTAGTTGCTCGACTATTTGGCTGGGTATGCAAAAAAATAGGTCAACCTATGGTAATAGGTGAAATACTTGCAGGTATCTTTTTAGGACCATCATTTTTCGGTCACTATTTTAATGAGTATTCTTCTTTATTGTTTCCAGTATCATCATTAGATAATTTGAAATTTTTAAGCCAAATCGGATTGATATTTTTCATGTATGTTGTGGGAATGGAATTGGATTTAAAAGTATTAAAAAATAAAGCGCAAGAGGCCGTTGTAATTAGTCATGCAAGTATAATTATTCCATTTACCTTAGGTTTATTGTTAGCCTACACTATCTATACCCAGTATGCACCTCCAGGAGTCGCTTTTTTATCCTTTGGATTGTTTTTAGGTATTGCTATGAGTATTACGGCCTTTCCAGTATTGGCGCGTATCGTTCAAGAACGAGGTTTAAATAAAACTCGAATAGGAGCTATGGTAATTACATGTGCTGCAGCCGATGATATTACTGCATGGTGTATTTTAGCAGGTGTAATTGCTATAGTAAAAGCAGGATCAATTACTAGTTCGTTGTATATAATTGTACTGTCATTTATTTATGTGGTAGCTATGTTTAAGTTGGTTAAACCTTTCTTAAAACGAATTGGAAATTTATTTGATTCACAAGAAAAAATAACAAAACCTGTTGTAGCTATTTTCTTTTTAACGTTATTAATATCAGCTTATTTAACAGAAGTAATTGGTATTCATGCCCTTTTTGGTGCTTTTGTAGCGGGTGTAATTATGCCAGAAAACATGAAATTTAGAGCCATCTTTATTGAAAAGATAGAAGATGTATCTTTAGTTGTGTTATTGCCTTTGTTTTTTGTATTTACAGGTTTACGTACAGAAATTGGGTTATTGAATAATATAGCATTATGGAAAGTATGTGGGTTGATTATTGCTGTTGCTGTAATTGGTAAGTTTTTAGGTAGTACATTAACCGCTAAGTTTGTAGGGCAAAATTGGCGCGACAGCTTAACAATAGGGGCTTTAATGAATACAAGAGGTTTGATGGAACTTGTTGTATTAAACATTGGATATGATTTAGGTGTCTTGACTAAGGAAGTATTTGCTATGATGGTTATTATGGCTTTAGCTACCACTTTTATGACGGGTCCAGCCCTGAATTTAATCGATTTTATATTTAAACGCAGAAAAAATATAGTACCACAAGAAGCGTTGAACAATGCGTATAAAGTGCTGCTTTCTTTTGAGAATCCTGAGGAAGGAAAAACGTTAATAAAAGTAGCCTCTAATTTTATGTCTACCAAAGAAGAAAAACAAGCCGTTACTGCCATGTATATTTCTTCTACAAATGAAATCAATCCGTATAAGATTGAAGAGTATGAAAAAGAAAGCTTTAAACCTATATTAAAGGAAGCAGAAAAAACAAATACTAAAGTAACTACACTTTTCAAAGCGTCAAGAGATATTGATGCCGATGTTGTTGATGTTGCCAATAAAGGGGCTTTTGATTTTGTAATTATTAATATAGGTGCATCTATTTTTGAAGGTACCGTTTTAGGTAAAATTTTAGGTATTACATCTAAGATTATTAATCCTGAAAATTTATTAAATACATTTACAGGAAAAGAAAAATTATTTGAAAGTAATTATTTTGACGATAAAACACAGGCAATCATTTCTAAAACAGAGGCACCTTTAGGTGTTTTTGTAGACAAAAATCTAACAAAAACTGAAAATATATCGGTTATTTTATTCAATAAAGAAGATCAATTTTTGTTAGAATATGTGAAACGTCTTAAGAAAAATTCGACAGCTAAAATTTCTATTTTTGATACCTATGAAGTAATGAACGATAACAACAAGGTGGTTCATGAGAATGTAAAAGTAGTTCACTCGTCAAAATTAGAAAAAGACTTTTTAAAAGAACAAGACTTGTTGATTTTGAGTATGGATAGTTGGAAAAAACTAATAGATACTCGTAGTGTGTGGTTAAATAATACTCCATCGCTATTAATAATAAAACCTTAATTTACATGTTGCAAATTGGCACTTATCATACCTTAAAAATTGCGAGAGCAACAAAAGTCGGGCTTTTTTTAGTTAACGAAACGGAAGAAGTATTGTTGCCCAATAAATATGTACCAGCTGAATATCATATAGGTGATGATTTAACTGTTTTCATCTATTTAGATCATGAAGAACGTCCCGTTGCTACGACACTTAAGCCTTATATTACACTTAATGAATTTGCTGTATTAAAAGTAAATTATACCAATAGTTTTGGTGCATTTTTAGATTGGGGTTTAGAAAAAGATTTGTTTGTTCCTTTTAAAGAACAAGCTCGTCCAATGGAAAAAGACAAACGTTATGTGGTGTTTCTTTATTTAGATGAAAAAACAAACCGCTTAGTTGCGTCTAGTAAAATAAATCAGTTTTTAGAACAAGAAGAAATCGATTTAACGGTTAATCAAGAAGTGAATTTAATGGTTTCACACATCACAGATGCTGGAATTAACGTTATTATTAATGGTTTGTATAAAGGGTTAGCTTATAAAAACGAAGTGTATGAAACTGTTTCACCAGGATATAAAACAAAAGGATATATAAAACACATTAGACCAGATGGTAAAATTGATGTTTCCTTTCAAAAACTTGGTTTTGAAGTTATAGACGATTCTGCAAAGCATGTTCTACAAGCCTTAAAAGACAATAAAGGTTTTCTAAAATTAACAGATAATAGTCATCCAGAGGAAATAAAAACGGTTTTGAAGATGAGTAAAAAAACCTTCAAAAAAGCTATTGGTAGTTTATACAAACAAAAACAAATTGATTTAAAAGCAGACGGAATTTATTTACTTTAATTATTCGCCGCCACTCCCTTCATCACTATTGTCTAATTTTACAGGATAATTTCCAAATAAGGCTAGAAATTTCTTTGTTTGATAAGTTCTATAGGACATTTTTTTTGTATATAAAAAATAATTATATAAAAAATTTTGTTTTATGCTTTTATTTTAATAAATTTAAATATATGAATAATATAAATATAAGTAGAACAACAAAAAAAGACAAATTGCGTTATCTAACTAATTTAATTAATTTTATATGAAAATAATTGTAGTAATATATTTTCTTTTTTTCTCATTATTTACATTTTCACAAAATTGGAACTACAATATAGAAGAAGCGAAAACAGAGGCCAAAACCTCAAGTAAAAATATTCTATTGGTTTTTTCAGGATCAGATTGGTGTGCGCCGTGCATTAAATTAGACAGAACCATTTTTCAATCTGATGTTTTTAAAGCAGAGGCTGCACAAAAATGGGTGTTGGTAAAAGCTGATTTTCCAAAGAAAAAAGGGAATTTACTTTCGGCTGAACAAACAGAAAGCAATAAAAAATTAGCTGAAAAATATAATAAAGAAGGTAATTTTCCATTGGTAGTTTTGTTAGATGCTACTGGAAAAACAATAGGTATGTTAGGGTATAAAAACGTAACTCCTGAAGCTTATATTCAACTTATACATAATTTGATTAAATAATGAAGTTTAGGTTTTCGTTTCTGTTTTTTTTGTTTTCAGTGCTTGCGTTTTCACAAATCACACACAAGAAAAAGTACGCTTTATTGGGCAGTCCATTTGAAATTACTGTAGTAGCCAAAGACACAGTGGAAGGAAATTTTTATATCAATTTAGCGGTAAATGAAGTAAAACGAATTGAAAATTTAATTTCAGATTGGATTCCGACTACACAAATTTCACAAGTAAATCAGAACGCAGGAATAGTGCCTATTAAAGTCAATGACGAAGTATTCGAATTAGTGGAACGTGCTATTAAAATATCAAAATTAACTGATGGCGCTTTCGATATTTCGTATGCATCAATGGATAAGATTTGGAAATTTGATGGATCTATGAAAGAAATGCCTTCGCCTGAAGCGATTAAAAAGTCAGTAGAGCGAATTGGCTACGAAAAAATAATTTTAGATACCAAAAACAAAACGATATTTTTAAAAGATGCCGGAATGAAATTAGGGCTTGGCGGTATTGGTCAGGGCTATATTGCTGATAAAGTGAAAGAAGTTTTACAAGCCAAAGGATGCACTGCCGGAATTGTAAATGTTTCGGGCGATATAAACACTTGGGGCAGTCAAACTGATGGCAAACCTTGGACGGTTGGTATCGTAAATCCTATAAATAAGAATAAAGTATTCGCTACGTTTCCGTTGATTGATAGTGCAGTAGAAACGTCTGGAAGTTATGAAAAATATGTAACGTTTAACAACATTCGCTATTCGCACATTATTGATCCACGTACTGGATATCCAGCAACTGGTGTTGTGAGTGTTTCAGTATTTGCCAAACAAACAGAAATTGCAGATGCATTGGCAACGGGCGTTTTTGTGTTGGGTGTAGAAGTAGGTTTAAATTTAATCAATCAGTTAAAAGGCATTGAATGCATCATTGTGGATGATAAAGGTAAAATATTCACATCAAAAGGAATTGATATTAAAAAATATGAATAAAAGCATTCCGTAAAGAGGTGCAAACAAAACTATATGAGAAAGTTATTAAAATTAACCTTGTTACTTTTGGTGTTCCAATCTTGTAATTCGGTTAAAGAGTATGAAAAAGAAAAAATCAACGATGTAGATATGAAATTATCCGCTCGTGCTTCAGAACGATACGAAACGTCTTTTCAAGTGTATCGTGAAGCGGCTGCTGGTGCCAATGGTGGAAAATCAGGTGGTGGTTGCGGTTGTAATTAATATATAAAGATGAGAAAAATACTATTCGCCCTAAGTTTATGTTCGCTATTATCGTATGCGCAAGAGAAAAAAGATACTACCGTAGTTTTTAAAAAACGTGTTTTAGAAACTACAGAAATTGACTTTTTATCCAGTTATTACAAACAAGATGGAAAACATTCTTCTGTTGGAGGAGGAATTGGTTCTGAAAAATTAACCAATGCTACAGCCAACATAGTAATTGCTATGCCTTTAAATGACGATGATGTACTGACTATTGATAGCGGTATTTCTGCTTATACCTCGGCGTCGTCAAGTAATATTAATCCTTTTAATGCTTCAGGTGCTTCCAGAGGTGGTGGTGGAGATGATGACGATAGAGTTGTTGCTGCGGCATTGGCTGCAGGTCCGACTGGTTCACCTTGGCAAGCGTCTTCAGGTGCTTCACAAAGTGATGTATTGGCTGCCATAAATACCAATTACAGCCATAGTAGCGACGATAGAAATTTTATTTGGAATGCCGATGTGGCGTTTTCAAATGAATACGATTATACTTCAATTGGTTTTGGTGGCGGAATTACTAAACTATTTAATGATAAGAATTCAGAAGTTTCCTTAAAAGTCAATGTCTATTTAGACCAATGGCGCCCTATTTATCCAACCGAATTAAGTGAGTTTGGTAAATTTGGCTCTGGTTTTCAGAGTAATGGTTATTTTGCAGGTGTAACGGTGTATAATCAAAACGGTGCTGTTTCATCCGCTTATTTGCCAAATAGTTTTACAAAATGGAATGCTGTGGGGAGAAACTCATATTCGGCTTCGTTTGGTTTTTCTCAAGTGCTAACTAAAAAGTTTCAGGTTTCTGTGTTTTTTGACGTATTACAACAAGAGGGAATGTTATCTACACCGTATCATAGAATTTATTTTGCGGATAAACCAAATTATTATATTGGGAACCCAGCAAGTATTTCTAATTATCAAAACCCTTCAAATAGTGATGTGTTTCGTTTAGCAGATGATATTGAACGTTTACCTAATACGCGATTTAAATTGCCAATTGGCGCTCGATTAAATTATTATTTAAACGAAAAAATAGTTTTTAGAACGTATTATCGTTATTATTCTGACGATTGGGATATACAAGCACATACGGCTTCTATTGAAATTCCTGTGAAAGTATCAGATAAATTTACTATTTTTCCAATGTATAGATATTATACGCAGTTACAATCTAAATATTTTGCTCCTTTTGAACAACATCTTTCTACGGAAAAATTTTATACTTCAGATTTTGATTTGTCTACGTTTAATGCCAATCAATACGGTGGCGGATTTACGTATACCGACATATTCACCGCTGCAAAAATTTGGAAATTTGGATTAAAAAACATCGATTTTAGATTTAATCATTATGAAAGAACCGATGGTTTAAATGCGAATATTGCTACAATTGCATTTAAATTTATTAATCAGTAATAATTATTCGCCGCCACTCCCTTCATCACTATTGTCTAATTTTACAGGATAATTTCCAAATAAGGCTAGAAATTTCTTTGTTTGATAAGTTCTATAGGACATTTTGTTGGACAAACAAATAATGGTTAAACTGTCGTTTTTCATGGTAATATATGACGAAGTATTGCCATGCCACCATCCGTTATGATACGTTAATGTAGGGGCTTCTTTCCATTCTCTTAGACGAATGCCTAAGCCATAATTTTTTTCCCCTTTTGATTCGTAACTATAGCCTTTGTAAATTTCTTTTTGTAAGGCTTTGCTATAAAAATTTTCAGAATAAGTAGCTAAATCAAATTTCAATAAATCACGAGGTGTAGAATAGATATTTTTATCGCCATACACTAAATCTAAATGGTCAAATGCTAAACGCAATCGGTTTGCTTTATAAGTTTGACTTACCGTATCATGATGTTTTTCATAATCAAACACAAACGTATTTTTCATGCCTAACGGTTTGAAGAGTAATTCTTGCATCGCTTCATGATAACGCATGCCTGAAACTTTTTCTATAATTAAAGCTAATAAAGCATAATTGGTGTTGCAATATGAAAAACGTGTTCCCGGTTTAGATTCTAAATGAATTTTACCTGAATTGATTAAATTTAATATATCTTGATTGGTAATTCTTTTTTTTCTATCCCATTTTACATCTTTTTCAATAAAATACCCATAATGTCTTAATCCACTTCGGTGATTTAATAACATTCTAACTGTAATGTCGTCAAAATAAAAATGGTCTAAATATTTAGAAACTTTATCGTCTAGTGCTATTTTTTCTGCATCAACCATTCGTAAAATAACAGAAGCTGTTAAAACTTTACTTACTGATGCAATGTGTAAGGGTTTGTTTTTATGAATAGAATCTTTTCGCTCTATATAAGCTAACCCTTGATAGTTTTCGTATAAAATTTTACCGTTTTTGGCTACTAAAAATGAACCAAAATAATCTTTATTTCCAATAAGTTTTTTATAGTAAAAAGCAATATCGTTTTTTTTCTTAGTTACATAATTGGCATCTAGTGGATTGAAATTAACAAAGAAATCGCTATCACTGTTTTGAGTATTGTTGTTTAATGAAAACGTTTTACTGTTACTTTTATCGTTGCAAGACACTAATAAAAAAAGAAGCGGCAGATAGTATAGTTTAAATTTCATTATTTTAGTACTTCTATAAGGGGATTATATTTTTAAATTCGGGCACAAAAATATCTTTTTTTTTCGGAGAAATAAATAGTACATTAAATTTATTATCACAATTTATTAACCATTTTTATATAAGGTGATTCATTTAGTTTTGTTTTTTAATGTCTTAAAATTAAACTAAATTTGTAACAGAAAATTAAATCTCAGTAAAATAATTCATTTATGAGTACAATAGCATGGAAAACAGTCAAAGAATTTGACGACATAACCTATAAAAAATGTAATGGTGTAGCCCGAATTGCTTTCAATAGACCCGATGTTAGAAATGCATTCAGACCCAAAACTACTTCAGAATTATTAGACGCTTTTAAAGACGCACATGAAGATACATCTATAGGTGTGGTTTTATTGTCAGCAGAAGGCCCTTCTACTAAAGATGGTATATGGTCTTTTTGCAGTGGTGGTGATCAAAAAGCAAGAGGAAAGCAAGGCTATGTTGGCGAAGATGGTTACCATCGTTTAAATATTTTAGAAGTTCAACGTTTAATTCGTTTTATGCCAAAAGCAGTTATTGCGGTTGTCCCAGGTTGGGCTGTTGGTGGAGGTCATTCCTTACATGTGGTTTGTGATTTAACGTTAGCTAGTAAAGAACATGCTATTTTTAAACAAACAGATGCCGATGTAACTAGTTTTGATGGCGGCTATGGTTCGGCGTATTTAGCTAAAATGGTTGGGCAAAAGAAAGCAAGAGAAATTTTCTTTTTAGGTAGAAATTATTCGGCTCAAGAGGCATACGAAATGGGAATGGTAAACGCTGTTATTCCTCATGACGAACTAGAAAATACAGCGTATGAATGGGCACAAGAGATTTTGGCAAAATCACCTATTTCTATTAAAATGTTAAAATTTGCAATGAATTTAACCGATGACGGTATGGTGGGGCAGCAAGTTTTTGCAGGTGAAGCTACACGTTTGGCTTATATGAGTGATGAAGCAATTGAAGGAAGAAATGCCTTTTTGGAAAAACGTAAACCTAATTTTGAGAAAAAGTATATTCCATAAGTGATTAGTGAAAAGTGATTAGTGAAAAGTCATTAGTAATTAGTATATAATTTAATCCTAATTCTTAACTCGTAAATGGTAATGGGTAATAGGTGATGGGTAATGGGTAATGGGAGAGTTGAGTCTCAGTTTTCAGTCTCAGTTTCCAGTGATTAGTATATAATTTAATCCCAAATCGTAAATCATAGATGGATTTTCTTTGTGTCTTTTGTGGTAACTTTGTGAAACTCTGTGATACAGCTAATAATGAGTGATAAGTAAATAGTAATTAGTGATTAGTGATTAGTATATAATTTAATCCTAAATCGTAAATCCCAAATCTCAAATTGTAAATCCTAAGGCGAAGCCGAACAGAGCGAAGCTAAACTTGAAACATAAAACTTTAAACCTGAAACAAAAATAATGAAAATGAAAAACTGGATTCAAGCGGCACGATTGCGAACATTGCCTCTTTCAATATCTGGAATTATTGTTGGTAGCGCTTATGCGTATTACCAAAATCAATTTGACTGGAACATTTTTGTTTTAGCAATAGCGACTACATTATCCTTTCAAATTTTATCCAATTTTGCAAATGATTATGGCGATGGGATAAAGGGTACTGATGAAAATAGAATAGGCGAAAAGCGCTTAGTGGCTTCTGGAGAAGTTTCGGCTTTACAAATGAAAAAAGCAGTTCAAATTATGGGTATAGTGTCATTCGTTTTTGCTTTGGCACTCATTTATATTTCTTTTGGTAAAGCTAATTTTTTATATTCATTAGTGTTTTTACTTCTTGGAATTGCTTCAATTGTAGCGGCTATAAAATACACAGTGGGTAAAAAAGCCTATGGTTATAGTGGATTTGGAGATGTTTTTGTTTTTGTCTTTTTTGGCTTAGTCGCTGTTTTAGGAAGTAATTTTTTATATACCAAAACAGTAGATTGGAGATTAACGTTACCCGCAATTTCTATTGGCTTACTTGCCACAGCGGTACTCAACTTAAATAACATGCGCGATATTGAAAACGATAAAAAAGCAGGTAAAAATACGTTGGTGGTTAAAATGGGGTTAAAATGGGCAAAGAATTACCATCATTTTTTAATTTTATTTCCATTTGTTTGTTTATTCATTTTTTCAATTTCAATTCATTTGAAGCATTCATTTACAATCATTTTATTTGTATTATTATTTCACTTGAAAAAAGTTAGAGAATCAAATAAATATGAAGATTTTGAACCCGAACTCAAAAAAGTTGCCTTAAGTACTTTTGCATTAAGTATTTTATTTTGGATCACTTTAATCTTTCTTAACTAATCACTTTTTGCTAAAATAAAAACTATGAAAATAACATTTTACGGACACGCCTGTGTTGGAATTCAAGTAAACGGCGTACATATTTTAGTTGATCCCTTTATTACAGGTAATCCTAAAGCGGCGCATATCGATAGTAATGCCTTAGATGCCGATTATATTTTGGTTACCCATGCGCATCAAGATCATATTTTAGATGTTGAAGCCATTGCAAAACGCACAGATGCAGTTATCGTTTCAAATTATGAAATTGCCTCTTATTTTGGTAACAAAGGATTAAATTACCATCCAATGAATCATGGTGGTAGTTGTGATTTCAATTTTGGTACAGTAAAATATGTCAATGCTATTCATACATCTTCTTTTCCTGATGGAAGTTATGGCGGACAACCTGGTGGTTTTGTAATTGAAGGCGAACATAAAAACATTTATATAGCAGGTGATACCGCGCTAACAATGGATATGAAATTAATTCCATTACGTACGCAATTGGATTTAGCTATTTTGCCAATTGGAAATAATTTTACAATGGGTGTAGAAGATGCCATTCTTGCTTCTGATTTTTTAGAATGTGATAAAGTTTTAGGCTATCATTACGATACGTTTGGGTACATTGAAATTAATCATGAAGAAGCCAAACGTAAGTTCTTTGAAAAAGGAAAAGATTTAATGCTATTAGCAATTGGTGAAAGCATTGATTTATAACTATTGGTACCAAATTTGCTATTATACATTAAAACCATTCACATGATTCATAAAATACTTACGCTATTAGTATTGAGTACTACTTTTTCCTTTGCCCAACAAGATGGATTTTGGGATAAAGAACGCGCGTTTACAAAAGAAATTAAACTTAGCTCAGGAAATAGGGTAGTTGTTAAAATTGACGATTTACCCGAAGGCACGTCAGAATTTGTGTATTGCATAAGTTTGATTGATGAAAATAGTAAAATAACCAATAGTTTAGCCTCTGTTTTAAAAATGATTCCCGATCCCACAGGAATAAGCCAAGGAACAGCAGGTGCAATTACGTTAACCAATTCTTTTTCTGGTGATGATACGTGTTTGTTTGGTATTTTTACCTCTGAAAAAAGCAGCAATCAATTTTTAGTCGATGGCAAGTTAGATAAGGCTTGTTATGCCATTAAAGAGCCCGTTAACAAAGACAGTAAGGTAATTTCAATTAAAAACACAAAATGTTTTGAAAACGCTCCCTCTATTTGGTTTGCTTTTGAAAATAAAAATTGGGTGTTATCAACTAAAATTGTTTTAGAGGTTGTGGCATGGGTTGATGTTAAAGCAAGTCGGGGTTGGAATTTAGAAACAAAAAAAGAACTAATTTCAATTGGAAAAAAACTAGAATGGTACAAAAAATCGCCAAATCAAGATGTTTTTTTAGCACAATTCATTACGATTTTTACAGAAAAATATAAATTTTCAGAATTCCAACAATTACTATCGGTTGAAAAAACAAAAGCAATAAAGGAAGTTCAGGAAATTGCTTTAAAGAAATCGAATCAATATGAAAATTATTTGAATACCATTCGAGTAGATGCAGCTAAGTTGTACAATGAGAATAAAGTAGATAAAGCGATTTCAAAAATTCAGGATGAAATTATTTTTAATAAAGCTGCTACTGCTGTCGATTATGGTTTATTGGGGCATTTTTATTTGTTTTCAAAACAATTTACTAAAGCAGAGGAATATTTAAATAAAGCGATAGCCTTAGATAAAGCAGATTTAACACATCAGTTACATTTAGCACATGTGTATCTGTTTACAGACCGTGTTTCGGAGGCAAAAGACCTACACAATCAATTTAAAACACAGAATATTACCTCGCAAGTAAGTTGGGTAAATCAAACTAAATCTGATTTTTCTGAATTTGAAAAGAAAGGTTTTCCAACGGCTAATTTTAAAAAAATAATGCGAATTCTGGAATAAATGGCAATAGCAATGTCAATAGAAATGGCAATAACAATAGCAATGGCAATGTCAATAGAAATGCAATATCAATGGCAATAGCAATAGCAAAGGCAATAGTAATGAAATGAAAGCAACCTACAAAAAACACATTTTACAGTTTAAAAGACCAAGTGGCACCTCGCGTGGGGTTATGACTGAAAAAGAAACATGGTTTTTAGTTCTTGAGGCGAATGGCAAGCAAGGAATAGGCGAGTGTGGTTTGTTGCGTGGCTTGTCAATTGATGATCGGCCCGATTATGAAGAAAAACTACAATGGGTTTGCGACACTATTCATTTAGGTAAAGAAAAATTGTGGGAAGAATTAAAAGCGTTTCCTTCGATTCAATTTGGGGTAGAAATGGCTTTCTTGTCACTAGAAAGTGAAACGCCTTATCTGTTATTTCCTTCTGATTTTACAAAGGGAAAAAAATCAATTCCTATTAACGGACTCGTTTGGATGGGAACGCCTGAGTTTATGAAGGCGCAAATAGAAGAAAAATTAAAACAAGGATTTAGTTGTATTAAATTAAAAATAGGTGCTATTGATTTCAAACAGGAACTCGATTTGTTGGCTCTTATTCGTTCGCATTTTGATGCAAATACGATAGAATTACGTGTAGATGCAAACGGTGCTTTTACTGAAAGTGAAGCATTATATAAACTGAATCAATTAGCTGTATATAAATTGCATAGCATAGAACAACCTATTAAAAAAGGACAAGAAAAAGCAATGGCTAGGTTATGCAAACAAACTCCTTTTCCTATTGCGTTAGATGAAGAATTGATAGGTGTTTTTGATTATGAAGACAAAGCTAAGTTGTTAGACGAAATACAACCCCATTATATTATTTTGAAACCGAGTTTGATAGGCGGTATAAAAGGAAGCTTAGAATGGATAGCGCTAGCTGAAGAACGAAACATAGGGTGGTGGATTACTTCTGCGCTGGAAAGTAATATTGGACTTAATGCTATTGCACAATTTACGTTTACCTTGAACAGCTTAATGCCTCAAGGTTTAGGAACAGGTGGATTGTACACGAATAATTTTGACTGTCCTTTGCAAATTGAAAAGGGAACACTCCTTTACAATACGAAACAAAATTGGGAAGTAGTGTTGTAAGGTTGTTTTATGCGACGCTAAAAGGCTTAAAATTTTGAACTAATTTATTTTTTATTTTAGGCTATGAAGTTGCAAACTTTGCAAAGTTGGGTTACTGCGTTTTGTGTCTTTTTTTGTATTTTGTCGATAAAATATCAGCCAACTTGCTTTTTGCCAAACGCTTGTTAGCTAAAGCTGTTTTATTTTGTTTCTGTTTCTGTTTCTGTTTCTGTTTCTGTTTCATCATTTTTATCTTTACCATTCAAACCGACAACTCGATCTAAATTTCTCTCAATATTATTAGTAGCTTGTTCTAATTTTTTTTCTGATTTTTTTTCTAAAATATCAATAAGTTTATTTAATCCAGGAATTTTGTCTAATTTAGAAATAGTTTTTTCTAATTTATTGGAATTTTCTAATAGTTCCATTATAGGATGATCAGAAGTGTTATAATCTGAAATTAATTTACCAGGATTTTCTGAATACACCTGTAAAAAATCTTGAAGTAGTTTAATTTTTAATTCTTTTGAAATATTATCTTCTTCAAGATTGTGAATTTGTTTTGATAAACCTTCATATGTTTTACTCAATACTTCTTTATGAGTATATTCTTCAATTAGTCTTTTTGATAAATTTAATTTTTTATTAGATGAAATTGATAACCATAAAACGGGAATATACAAAGGTAAAATGGCAATTACAATTTTTGGAATTCTATTTACAACTACATCTAAGGTATCATCACTCAACAAAGTATAAACACTAATAATAAATGGAATTAAAGAAACCGCAATCATACCTCCGATACCATAACTAAATTGCTTTTTATGCTTATCATATGAGATATCTTCAATATTTTTCTTTTCTGAAAACGCATACGAGAGACCAGCAGTAACAGCATTTGGCAATAATCCTTCAATTTTTTCGTTGAGTTTTGAATATTTATCTTCCCAATCTTCTATCTGTTTGACAATTTTGTCACTATTAACCTTTAAAAGATTATTTACATTTTCGTTTGTATTATTTTCTAGTTTTTCAAAATTTGATTTGAAAGTTGTTGTCCGTTCTTCTAATCCATTTAAAGATTTCTCCAAATCTTGCTTTAATCCATTTACTTCTATAATTTCATTAGTTGTTTCATCTTCTTCTTTATAACCTAGAATTTCATTATATAGTGTTTCTAATTCTACCTTTCGACTTGTAATGGACTTAATTAATTGGGATGATTTACTTTCATTTTCTTTGATTTTATTTATTGATGTTTCAAGTTCAATTATTTCACTATCTAAATCAGGGTGATTTGTAATTGTTTCTTCAAATTGATTTATTTGATGAATTATATTATCTATTCTTTCTTTTAAAGTAGAAATAGTTTCTGTTAGTTCTTCGTTTTCAATATTAAATTCTTCAAATGAAGCGCTAATTTTGACTTTTATAGACTCTATTTCGTTTTTAATCGTAATTACATGCTTCTGTAATTCAATAGTGTTTTTATAGATAACCTTAACTTCATCTAATGTTTCACCAGTTCTATTTTTGAATTCTGATGCTTTTTTTGAAGATTGTTGAGCTATTTTTTCGTACTCGGGACTTCTTTTAGTTGACTCAATTAAATCAGCTTTTAATTGCGAAATTGCAGATATGTTTTGAGAATGTGATGAAATTAATTTTTGTTGCGATTTGTCAAGTTCTTTGATTTTAGCAATTAATTCTTTATTGTTGTCAAAAAATCCCATTTGAATTTAAGTGTTATGTTTTACAATTGTAGCTAACGTTACCACGCAAGGCATAGTGAGGCATTTTGGAAAACTAAATTTTCTGCCAGCACGAATTTACAATAGAATTACTGCTGTTGAACCTTATACAAATGTTTCATAGAAGCACGAAACCCCCGCTTTAGCAAAACCCCTGTTAGCAGCAGTTTTTATTCCTGTCATAGTTTAACAAGGATAAAAACTCTTTGTCGCTTTTCCTTTTGTTGCAACCATAAAGTCAGCGTCCTTTAGAGTTTTCTCTATTAATGCTTTGTTCATTGGAATGTGAATTGTCGGCACTTTGTGCATAGAATTTCTGAATATTGGTAGTTTATCCCAAAGATTTTTTATTTGCTGTTTGATTGTTTTTGAATCGCAATTTATTATGTCGCTCTTTTCAGAAAATTCGGGATAAACAACAATTACAGGTAAACCTTTAGTATTTATACCGTAATCAATTTCTTCTCTTAAAGCTGTAGAATTTGCGGTTATTGAACTCAAGAACAAAATTATATTTTTTGATTTACTCAACCTGTCACGCAGTCTTGGTTTTAATGTACTTTCCCAATCGCTGTCGTCACGGACATTATAATTTTTGTCGTGTGAATCAACAAATGGAAATGAAGTATCACTCCCTTTCCACATTCTAAGGGTTCTGTAATAAACGAAATCTTTTGCTGTGTTAGCTCCTAAGTTTGTTTCGCTAAATGGCGTTTTAACATAAAACGCACAATAGTTACCTGTTCTATTTGCCATAATTTATTATTTTTATTCCCAATTATTTTTAATTATTTCCAAATCAATTTTATCAAAAACATCTTCTGTTAAGACTATTCTGATTTTTGAACTTAAGTCTCTTTCCTTTACTGCTTTTAATAAAGAAATCAGTGTTAACTGTAAAAGTTGACTTGGTGGTAATCCAATTCTTGATAGACCATTTCCTATTAGCGGTAAATTGACATCAATTCCATTTCCTTCTATTCGCACCTTATTCCAAAGTCCGTCAAGTGATTTTAACATAAGTGAAGGTGTGCAAAAAGCGTTGCAATCAATGTCTGTGTTACTTAAAGCGAAAACAAAATAAAGTGATTGATCGTGTGAAATAGTTATTGTAGTCCCTAAATCGTATTTCAAAGTTTTTCCATCTGTCCGTTTAAAAGTTCCAATTTCTTGTCTTGCCAACTGTGTATTTACAGCATTATCAAATATGTCTGTATGTCCACCAAGAATTGAACTAATAAAAAATCCTTGTAAACTTTTTTGTGAAACGGGTTTACCGATTTTACTGTCAAAATATTCGCTTGCTGAAATTACCTTATGTCCATTGGTTTTAAATAAGTCACCAAAAATTATTTCAACTTTTGTGTTTGTGTTGGTCAAACCAAACTCTACTTTCTTTTTGGGATAAACGACAACTAAGGCAATTATAAAACTTGCAAGAATGTAACCTATTAGGAAACAACAATTGTAACCTTCTGCCTTAAAATCAAGAATCGCAAAAATCGGTTCTAGTACTGTCCATAAGGTTGCGTAACCAAAGGCAATGGCTAGTAAAAATCTTTTGGGATGTCTTTTTATGCCAGTAAATATTTTTGTCATTTTTGTCGGTCTTCTAAATTTGCTGCTAACTTGTTTATATGCTCAGTTTTTTACTATTAAGTTGAACAAAGCCAATTGTTTTTGGGTAGCTGTACTCACCATTATGTATTTTTAAACCCAAACGTTAGTGTATTAAATGAAATTTGATAGCATACTACTTAAACTTGCGCTTTGGTTTAACTTTATTAAGACAAATGTAGAAATAATAAATTTGTAATACAATACGCATAAAAATGTGTTATTTTTGAATTATTTACAAATTAGGAGTTAGGAGTTAGGAGTTAGGAGTGAGAATTTGGGATTTTTGAATTTGAAGATTTGATGTTTGCTTTATGCTGACTTCTCGATATGCTACGCACTCGAAGTGACTAGGAATTGACTTCGTGCTACTTTGTGGTATAGCTATAAGGTAATGGGTAATGGGTAATGGGTAATGGGTAATGGGTAATGGGAGTGGGAATTTTGAAATTGAGGATTGCTCGTACAGATTATTGATACGGTATATCCGTATACTATATAATGAAAACTGAGTACTGAAAACTGACTTCTACTCGAAGTGACGGGGAATGAACTTACAGCTTATGCATATTACTCGCTAAAGTTTCAATGAAATTTGAAATAGGGCCTTTAACCATCATCGCCATCATAGCATTAAATTCGCCTTCAAAAAATAATTGTACTGCGCAAGATTCATCGGATAAGGTGTCAATAGTAGCGGTTAACGAGAAAGGTAATTTATCGCTTGCAGCACCTAGTTTTACTAATGAATTTGGTGTTTGTTCTTTTAAACGTAATTTAATTTCTGGCATACCTTTTAATCCGAAGATAAAATCGGTAGGTGCCGTTACTTCAAATTTCGCAATGTTTTCAGGCATTAATTTTTCATATTGCGTTACATCAATTAATGCATTAAATATATAAGACGCAGCTTTTTCTACCGTTACTTTTTTACTTTCTAAATTCATATTTTTTTTGTTAGATGTTTGTTGTTGGTTGTTCGTTGTTCGTTGTTGGGTTTATATACCAATTACCCATTATTAGCTATATCACAAAGTTACCACAAAAGACACAAAATTATATATTAATTAATTACTATTTACGATTTACAATTTACGATTTTGGATTTAGGACTAAATTATATACTAATCAATGAAAACTGAGACTGAAAACTGAGACTCAACCCTCCCATTATCCATTACCAACTTCCCACTCAGCGGGATTAGCATTCCAAGTTTGTAACGTTTCCAATTCGTTTTCAGAAATGTATTTTTTGTCTATTGCTTTTTGAAGTAAGTTGTCATAATTACTTAAGGTATAGACTTCTAAATTCGCTTCTTTTATTTTTTCTTTAGAAATAGGGAAGCCATACGTAAATATAGCCGCCATGCCTTTAACAACAGCACCTTCATTGCGCAAAGCTTCTACGGCTAGTAAGCTGCTTCCGCCTGTTGATATTAAATCTTCAACTACAACTACGTTTTGTCCTTTTTGTAAAAAACCCTCTACTTGGTTTTGTCTGCCGTGTTTTTTTGGTTCAGGTCTTACGTAAACAAAAGGCAATCCCATGGCTTCGGCTACTAAAATTCCAATGCCAATAGCGCCTGTTGCTACACCTGCGATCACGTCTGGTTTGCCAAATTTCGCTTCAATTTGTTTCACGAATTCATCTCTTACATAATTTCTAACGGCTGGAAATGAAAGGATTACGCGGTTGTCACAATAAATAGGTGACTTCCAACCAGAAGCCCATGTAAAAGGATTTTTAGAATTCAGTTTAATTGCGTTTATTTGTAAAAGCAATTCTGCGGTTTGCTGTGCTGTATTAGTATTAAATATCATAGTGCAAATGTATAAAGTTTTTGTGAACGACAAACCACTTTTTTTAACAAATAAAGTGGAAAAGGAGACAAATTTTAGAATTTATTTATTGGAAACAGTAAATATTAGAAAAGTGATTTCTGAACTATTTTTAAATAAAATAGACAGTGCGCTTTTGTACCATCCGGATGAAAAATTGATTTTGAAAACCTTGAAATCTAAAATGCCTGTTGCAAAAGCAGGTGGAGGGTTGGTATATAACAAAAAAGGGGAGGTGTTGTTTATTTTTAGAAACGGGAAATGGGATTTGCCAAAAGGAGGGATTGAAAAAAATGAAGAAATAGAAGATACTGCCATTAGAGAAGTGGAAGAAGAAACGGGTGTAACAGGGTTAAAAATTGTAGATAAATTACAAAAAACCTATCATATTTTTAAACGCAACGGTCGGTATAAACTTAAAATTACGTATTGGTATAAAATGACTACTAATTTTGAAGGCACGCCTTGTCCACAAGAAGATGAAGGCATAGAAAAAGTGGCTTGGTTGCATCCAGACGCTATCCCTAAAGCACTTGAAAATTCATATGAAAATATTAAGTTGTTGTTTGAAGCATAGCAGTTTAATTTGTCAATTTGCCAATTTCTCGATTTAGACTAATTGACACATTTTCTAATTCACTCGATAAACAGGATACTGCAAATGCGCCTTTTCATAATAAGGTGTTTGTTTGTAAATCCAATCTAATTGTGCAGCGCCATCTTCTGCAAAAGTAGTGTCACTTTTTTTCTTAGCCTCAAATATTTGTTTAAGTTCTGGGTTTTCGTCTAGTATTTTTTTAGCAACATCTTCAAAAACATAGGCTGAAAAATATTCTTTTTGTTGCAATATCGTATCAAAGAAATTCCAATTAAAAAAAGAATCAACCGCTTCAGGCTCTAGTGTTTCAACTAAATATTTAACGCCAAATTGCGCTGTAGAAAAATAATAATCTCCTTTGTTACATTTTAGTTGTTCTGATTGGGTAGTTACCTGCGTACTGAAATGCCCATAATGTCCTTCATAAGGAGATTTAGATGTTTTATAATCTTTTATTTTGTACGTTTCTACCTCAATGAGAGTATCCTTTGTAAATTGTGCATAGGTAATATTGTTTAGCTTTAAAAGCTCAATAACAGACCATTGGGTTTGAGGTATGATGTAGGCTCTTGGAATGGTTACAAATTTAGTAGCTTTATAGTTTCCATAAAAAGGAATTTTTTTTGTAAAGGGTTTATTTCTGTCATAAAACAATCTTGGTTTTCCAGAAATAGCACTGGGTTTGTAACTTCCTTCATACCCTTTAAAATTGATATAAGAAACTTGTGTAGAATCAATTGCCCATTCAATAGGATACTTTTTTCCAGGTTGGAAATCTAACTTATTTTCTTCTTTTATCTGTTTTATTTTTTGAAAATTTTTATCGGTATAGTTGATGGCACTAACCATAAATTCATACGTTACTTTTACACGATCTTTAAACGCTTTAAGCATATGCGTTTCTGGTACAAAACCTAATGTGTGAAATAGGGTAGTATAGCCCGTTGCATATCTTGGTGTATCTGTAAACTGTTCAAAACCTTTGTCTGGTGTAGCGCTATGTACGTTAACATAAGGTACCACATCAATTTTCTTTTTTTGCATGTCTTGAACTAATGCAGGATACATTTCAGTTGCAAAATAGTTGCCTAGTTTAACGCCTAAACGTTCATGTTGTGTGGCAATACAAGTAAACGTATATTGATAATCAGCTCCGTTTGAAACATGATTGTCTAAAAACACATCTGGTTCTACAAGATGAAATAAAGCTTGAAAACTTCTTGAATTTTTAGTGTCCGATTTAATAAAATCCCTATTCAAGTCATAGTTTCGGCCATTGCCTCTAAATCCATAAGCCTCAGGACCATTTTGATTGGCTCTTGATGAAGAATTCCTGTTAAGCATGCCATCAATATTATAGACAGGAATTGCTGCTATTAACGTGTTATGGGGTATCGAAATTTTTTGCAAAGCCAAATCTCTAAATAAACTCATCGTTGCATCTATACCATCTGGTTCGCCTGGGTGAATGCCGTTGTTGATTAATATTTTAGCTTTTTGATTTTTAAATTCAAAATTTTTTGTTGCCGAAAATAAAATTAAATGCAAAGGTTTTCCGCTGTCTGTATTACCCATTTCTTGCAAGGTAATGGTTTCAAATGCGGCGTCTAATTTTTTAAAAAAAGCAATACAATCTTCATACGTTACAGATTGATTACCATTTCCATTTTCAAAAGTGGTATTCCAATTTTGTTGTGCAAAGCAAAATGAAGTGCCAACAAATAAAAAAAGGTATTTTAACATGGTGTTATTTTTTTAATACAGAAACAGGAACCAAGCCCGAAATATCGCCACCATTTCTCAATACATCTCTCACGATACTGGAAGATATAAATGACGTTTTTGCAGCAGTTAGTAAGAAAACGGTTTCTATTTTGGATAAAGTCCGATTGGTGTGTGCAATTGCTTTTTCAAATTCAAAATCGGCTGGATTTCTAAGACCACGTAAAATAAAGTTTGCTTGTTCCTTTTGGCATAAGTCTATCGTTAAACCACTGTACGTTATCACTTTTACTTTAGGTTCATCTTTAAAAGCTTCTTCAATAAACTTTTTTCGGTCTTCTAAATCAAACATGTATTTTTTATCTGCATTGACCCCAATAGCCACAATAACTTCATCAAATAAAGAAATTCCTCTTTTAATGATGTCAAAGTGTCCGTTAGTTATGGGGTCAAAAGAACCCGGAAATACAGCTTTTTTCATGAGTTGTTTGTTTAAAATTATTTTTTCCAAATGGGTTTTCGTGCCAATGCTAATTCGATTTCATTATCTAGTAATTCGGCAAAATTCATTTTAGCATAAGCGGCTTGTTGCGGAAAAATACTTTGCGGACTTAATCCTGGATTGGTATTGATTTCAATGAAATGAGGAATCCCATCCATAATGATAAAATCGGTTCTTGAAAATCCTTGCATGCCCAATGAATCATATACTTTAATAGCCGTTTTCTTGACAAGTTGTTCTACTTCAACTGAAATGCGTGCTGGAGTTATTTCTTCAGATTTTCCTAAATATTTGGCTTCATAATCAAAAAAAGCATTTTTAGGTACTATTTCGGTAATTCCTAATACAGTTGTAACGCCTTTGTATTTTAAAACACCAACAGAAATTTCGGTTCCTTTTAAATAAGATTCCAATAAAATGTCTTTATCTTCCGCAAAAGCAAAAGTTAAGGCTTTGTCAAATTCGCTAGGGTTTTGTACCATAGATACACCTAAACTACTCCCAGATTGATTTGGTTTCACAAAAAAAGGTAAGCCCAATTCTGCCATTACATCATCAACATGAATAGGCATGCCTTCTGTTAAATAAATCGATTTTGCTCGTGGGATATTAAATTTACTTAGTACGGATAATGTATCACGTTTATTAAACGTTAGACTGCTCTGATAGAAGTTGCAACCTGTATAGGGCAAATTTACAAGTTCCCAATAGGCCTGCATGTGTCCGTCTTCGCCAGGTGTACCATGAATCGTGTTTACTACTACATCAAAAGTTATTTTTTGGTCATCAATAGTAACTGAAAAATCGGCACGATTTATGTCGTATTTTTTATCATTGTAAAGCACATTCCAAGAATCGGGTACTATATGTACTTCATAAATATGGTATTTGGTTTTATCAAGGTGATTTAAGATTAATTGGCCACTTCTCAAAGAAATGACTGATTCATCTGAATATCCGCCCATTACAACGGCTATGTTCCTCATACTATTCTAAATTTTGGTGTAACAAATTTATTATATTTTGTGGACTAGTAAACAATAAATTTGAAAATAAATTATTTTAGCGGTTCATACGTTAAAAAATAGTACAACAATAAAGAAAATCATTACTTTTGCTAAAATTTATTTCTATGAGTTTAAAAAGATTTTTAACCAGTTCTGCCTTTTTTAAAAATTTAGTTGTAGCACTAGTAATCGTAATAGTATTTTTATTTGCTATCGTTAAGTTTCTTGATTTTAGTACCAATCACGGTGAAGAAATAAACGTACCAGATATTACTAAAATGAAACTTGAAGTGGCAGAAGAAAAGTTAGATGAAGAGGGTTTAGAAGTTTTTTTATTGGACACGGTTGATTTTAAACCTGAATTTCCACCTTATACAATTGTAGAACAGGATCCACGTCCAGGTTCTAAAGTAAAAGATGGAAGAAAAATATATGTAAAATTAAACGCGGGTGGATTTTCAACCGTTACTTTACCTGATTTAATTAATAAAACGTTCCGTCAAGCCGCTAATACAATTAGAACATTAGGTTTACAAGAAGGAAAGTTAAAATACATACCAAACATTGCTAAAGATGTCGTTTTAGAAATACATCAGAATGGTAAAAAATTAAAAGCAGGAGATAAAATACTTAAAAACTCTATCATTGATTTTGTATTAGGAGATGGAAAAGAATTGTTTTCAGATGAAAATGATTCGATTCCAAGTCAAGAACAAGATTCCATAGAATAATGATGCAAAATTTTGTTGAACCACAAGATCTTGATGATGACTTATATGAGCATCATCGGTTTGAAGTAGCTAAAGGGCAACAGGCCTTAAGAATCGATAAATTTTTAATGAATGTTATCGAAAATACAACCCGAAATAAAATTCAAAAAGCAGCAGATTCTGGTTTTATTTTTGTTAATGATATACCCGTAAAATCGAATTATAAGGTAAAACCGAATGATGTCGTTCGCGTGCTTCTAGAACATCCACCTTACGAACATTTATTAAAAGGTGAAAACATACCTATTGATATTGTTTATGAAGATGATCAAGTACTTGTTGTGAATAAACCAGCAGGTATGGTTGTGCATCCAGGACATGGAAATTATTCAGGGACACTAGTAAATGCATTGGCTTATCATTTTGATAATTTACCCATGAATAGTAGTGAACGTCCAGGTTTGGTTCATCGAATAGATAAAGACACGTCTGGATTGTTAGTAGTGGCAAAAACAGAGGGAGCGATGTCACATTTAACCCAACAATTTGCTGATAAAACTTCAGAAAGAGAATATGTGGCTATTGTTTGGGGAAATATTGAAGAAGAGGAAGGTACTATAGAAGGAAATATTGATAGACACAATACAAATCGTATGCAAATGGCTGTTTTTACAGATGGTGAAAAAGGAAAACCAGCCGTTACACATTATAAAGTTTTGGAACGTTTAGGTTATGTTACCGTGGTTTCATGTCAATTAGAAACAGGTCGTACGCATCAAATAAGAGTGCATATGAAATACATCGGACATACACTTTTTAACGATGAGCGTTATGGGGGTGACCAAATTTTAAAAGGCACTACATTTACAAAATACAAGCAGTTTGTTGAAAATTGCTTCAAAGTATTGCCACGACAAGCACTTCATGCGAAAACATTAGGTTTTGAACACCCAACAACAGGTGAGTTTTTACGTTTTACTTCGGAGATTCCTTCAGATATTCAAGCATGTATTGAAAAATGGCGTAATTATTCCAAAGCAGTTCAAATGGATGAAGAATAATTAATTTATATGGATTACCAATCCTAATCCTCCTTGTCTGCCATTGTAAAAAGGAGTAATCATAGTTGTTGTTTTGGTGTTTGATTTGAATATTTTTTCTGTAATGAAAGGGTGTAACCAATAGGCTATTTTTGTACTTAAAATACCAATTCCAGCTCCCATTACTACGTCTGAAAACCAATGCCGTTGATTATACATTCTAAAAAAACCAGTCGTTGTAGCTACCGCATAACCCGAAATACCGTACCAAATATTTACGTCTTTGTATTCTTGATATAAAAATTCAGCTCCTGCAAAAGCATTTGCGGTATGGCCTGAAGGAAAAGAGTTGTTAGCGCTTCCATCTGGACGTTCAATTTTAGTTACTGATTTTAAAGTTAAAACAGAAGTTGAAAGAATTAAATAAGACGTTGCCAAAACAATACTTCTGTCTTTAAGGTTATTTTTTCCTTGAATACCGGCTGTATTTAATCCATAAACTGCAACAGCAGGAGCATACTGCGAAAAGTCGTCAATAGTAAATCGTTTATCAATATGTTCGGCTAATTCTTCTTTCGTATCATAATTTAATGTTTTTAAATAATCACTTTCTAATGAAACAATACCATAGCAAATAAACAGCGAAGGTATAATTAATGCTTTGTAATTATTTGTTTTTCTAAGCGTAGGAATACTATCATGCACAGAATTAGATTGCGAAAATGCGAATAGAGGCATAATGAATAAAGTGATATAGAGATTTTTGTACATAATAATATTTGAGGGTTTAATTTTAAATTATTCGTATCAAATTTAAAAATAAAAATGAATACTTTAAAAAACACTTTTTGATTTCTTTATTTTTTAATAATTCCTTAAATTGCAACACATTTTAAAGCAATATCTTAACATGGAAAACGTACAACCCTACCAACCCAAAAATAAAGTTAGAATTGTAACTGCAGCTTCGTTATTTGACGGACATGATGCGGCAATCAATATCATGCGTAGAATTATTCAAGCGACAGGTGTTGAAGTAATTCATTTAGGACATGATAGAAGTGTCGAAGAAGTTGTAAATACGGCTATTCAAGAAGATGCAAATGCAATTGCAATGACTTCTTATCAAGGGGGGCATAACGAATATTTTAAATACATGTATGATTTGCTTCAAGAAAAAGGAGCGGGGCATATTAAAATATTTGGCGGCGGTGGAGGTGTAATTCTTCCTTCAGAAATTGAAGAATTACATAAGTATGGTATCACTAAAATTTATTCTCCAGATGATGGCCGTGCTATGGGTTTACAAGGGATGATTAATGACTTGGTTCAGAAAGCAGATTTTCCTGTTGGAGATAGTTTAAATGGAGAAGAAGATTGTTTAGAAGAAAAAAATCCAAGAGCGATTGCTCGTGTAATTTCAGTAGCTGAAAATTTTCCTGAAATTGCTAAAAAAACATTGGAAAAAATTCATACTGCAAATAAAAATTCTAAAATACCAGTTTTGGGAATTACAGGAACAGGCGGCGCAGGAAAATCCTCTTTAGTGGATGAATTAGTGCGTCGTTTTTTAATTGATTTCCCAGAAAAAACGATTGGTTTAATTTCAGTTGATCCGTCAAAACGTAAAACAGGTGGTGCGTTATTAGGAGATAGAATCCGAATGAATGCTATTAATAACTCAAGAGTTTACATGCGTTCGTTAGCGACTCGTCAGTCTAATTTGGCATTGTCAAAATATGTTGCCGAAGCTATTCAAGTGTTAAAAGCAGCAAAATATGATTTAATTATTTTAGAAACATCAGGAATTGGGCAATCCGATACTGAGATTTTAGACCATTCAGATGTTTCATTGTATGTAATGACGCCTGAATTTGGTGCTGCAACCCAATTAGAAAAAATCGATATGTTAGATTTTGCTGATTTGGTGGCCTTAAATAAATTTGACAAGCGTGGTGCTTTAGATGCCATTCGTGATGTGAAAAAGCAATACCAACGAAACCACAATCTTTGGGATGTTGACGCAGATACTATGCCTGTTTTTGGAACGATTGCTTCGCAATTCAATGATCCAGGAATGAATACCTTATACAAGGCTATAATGGACAAAATCGTGGAAAAAACCGCTGGAGATTTAAAATCTACCTTTGAAATTACGCGTGAAATGAGTGAAAAAATTTTTGTAATTCCTCCTCACAGAACACGTTATTTATCTGAAATTGCAGAAAATAATAGAAAATATGACGAAACTGCTTTAACGCAAGTGGAAGTAGCTCAAAAATTATATGGTATTTTTAAAACCATTGAGTCGGTTAATGGTAATTTACCTCAAATTGACAAGGCTGGAATTATTGAAAGCTCTTTAAAAATAAATGATACTAATAGAGATTTTTTGGGATTATTATTGAAAGAATTTGACCGAGTAAAAATGAATTTAGATCCCTATAATTGGGAAATCATTTTAACGTGGGACGAAAAAGTAACTAAATATAAAAATCCCGTATTTAGTTTTAAAGTTCGTGATAAAGAAATTAAAATTGATACACATACTGAATCTCTTTCACATTCTCAAATTCCAAAAGTAGCAATGCCAAAATACCAAGCTTGGGGAGATATTTTAAAATGGAATTTACAAGAAAATGTTCCTGGGGAATTTCCTTTTGCATCAGGATTATATCCATTTAAACGTGAAGGAGAAGATCCAACGCGAATGTTTGCAGGAGAAGGAGGACCAGAAAGAACGAATCGTCGTTTTCATTATGTATCATTAGGCATGCCTGCAAAACGTTTATCTACAGCATTTGATTCGGTAACTTTATATGGAAATGACCCTGATCACAGACCTGATATTTACGGTAAAATTGGTAATGCTGGCGTTTCGATTTGTTGTTTAGATGATGCTAAAAAATTATACTCAGGTTTCGATTTAAGTCATCCAGCTACATCCGTTTCTATGACAATTAACGGACCAGCACCCATGTTACTAGGTTTCTTCATGAATGCAGCAATTGATCAAAATTGTGAAAAATACATCAAAGAAAACGGTTTAGAAGCCGAAGTTGAGAAAAAGAAAATAGAATTGTATGATAATCAAGGCTTAGAGCGTCCAAGATATAATGGCGAATTGCCTGAAGGAAATAATGGATTAGGACTGTTATTATTAGGCGTAACGGGTGATCAAGTTTTACCAGCCGATATATATGCAAAAATAAAAGCTGAAACGTTAGCACAAGTAAGAGGAACAGTTCAAGCGGATATTTTAAAAGAAGATCAAGCACAAAACACCTGTATTTTTTCTACCGAATTTGCTTTGCGTTTGATGGGTGACGTGCAAGAATACTTTATTAAGCAAAACGTTCGCAATTTTTATTCAGTTTCGATTTCTGGTTATCATATTGCAGAAGCCGGAGCAAATCCAATTACACAGTTAGCCTTCACGTTAGCAAATGGATTTACGTATGTAGAATATTATTTAAGCAGAGGAATGAACATCAACGACTTTGGTCCAAATTTATCATTCTTTTTTTCTAACGGAATTGATCCTGAATATGCGGTAATTGGTCGTGTAGCTCGTAAAATTTGGGCTAAAGCTATGAAGAATAAATACGGTGCAAATGAAAGAGCACAAATGTTGAAATATCATATTCAAACTTCAGGACGTTCATTACATGCACAAGAAATTGATTTTAACGATATTCGTACAACTTTACAAGCCTTATATGCCATTTACGATAACTGTAATTCCTTACATACCAATGCATATGATGAAGCGATTACTACACCTACAGAAGAATCTGTACGTCGTGCCATGGCTATTCAGTTGATTATTAATAAAGAATTAGGATTAGCTAAAAATGAAAACCCAATACAAGGTTCGTTTATTATTGAAGAATTAACGGATTTAGTTGAGCAAGCCGTTTTAGCTGAATTTGATAGAATTACAGAAAGAGGAGGGGTCTTAGGTGCTATGGAAACCATGTATCAACGTTCTAAAATTCAAGAAGAATCATTGTATTATGAAACATTGAAGCATACGGGAGAGTTTCCAATTATTGGTGTAAATACATTCTTGAGTTCGAAAGGTTCGCCTACGATTATTCCTGCAGAAGTTATTCGTGCAACTGAAGAAGAAAAACAATTTCAAATTCAAACGTTAGCGAATTTACACAAGACAAAAGCAACAGAGATTACTCAGCATATAGAGGCAATACAAAGCGCAGCTATTGCAAATCAAAATATTTTTGAAAAATTGATGGATGCCGCTAAAGTATGTTCATTAGGACAAATTACTAGTGCGTTATTTGAAGTGGGTGGGCAATACCGACGCAATATGTAGTATTCTTATTTATTTTTATACAAATCTAAAAGTGTAATTGCACCTACAAAAGGTGAAATTTCGTGTTGCGCCACTTTGTGTTTGATTTGTTCCAGATGAGTAGCAACGTTTGGGTGCTGATAAAATTGGCTTTTTAATTGCTCATTTATTGTTTCAAGCATCCAATATTGGTTTTGTTCTTCACGTTTATAATCAAAAAAATGGTTGCTTTTTGTGTAAGAGACATACTCCATTATGAGTTGCCAAATTTCAGAAATTCCGTCTTTTGTTAATGCGCTACAAGTTGTAACTTGAGGTTGCCACCCAGATGGTTTTGGTGGAAAAAAATGCAAAGCACGATTAAATTCGACTTTAGCCAAATGTGCTTTTTTTACATTATCACCATCAGCTTTATTAATAACTACCGCATCTGCCATTTCCATGATCCCTCGTTTAATTCCTTGTAATTCATCTCCAGCACCTGCAATTTTTAATAAAAGGAAAAAATCTACCATACTGTGTACCGCTGTTTCGCTTTGTCCTACACCTACCGTTTCTATGATTATGGTATCAAAGCCACAGGCTTCACATAAAATGATACTTTCTCTTGTTTTACGTGCAACACCACCTAAACTATCACCAGAAGCACTTGGTCTAATAAATGCCTGTTCGTCTTTTACTAATTCTTCCATACGCGTTTTATCACCTAGAATACTTCCGTGTGAGACAGAACTGCTTGGATCTATGGCTAGAATCGCTACTTTTTTACCTAAGGCAGTAAGATGCTTCCCAAAAGCTTCAATAAATGTGCTTTTTCCTACTCCGGGAACGCCAGTGATTCCTATTCTAATAGAATTATTAGCATAGGGCAAGCACCCTTTTATTACTTCATTGGCTTTTGGTAAATGTTCTGGATTTGTACTTTCAATTAAAGTAATAGCTCGGCTCAAAGCTACTTTATCACCTGCAAGAATTTTTGCAATTAATTCGCTTTCAGACAGCTTGTGTTTCCTGCGTTCTTGAATTTCTTTGGCAACTTTATTACTCAAAAAATCAGTAGCAGAAACACCTGCTATTTCATTTAATGCCGATATGTTTTTTTTTGGTGCCAAAAACAAATATTTTTGTAAAAATAGTAATTTATTATTTACTTTTGAACTTATTCCTGTATTTGGTTTTTTAATAAATTGAATGCGTTTCAGGACTTACTATGTAATTTATGATTAATTCAAACACCTTATTATTACAAAAACTACAACAAATTGTTGGTCATGAATTTGTTTTTTATGATACCGATACGTTACTTCAATACGGTCATGATGAAACGGAAGATTATTCCTTTCCACCAAATTTTTTAGTGAAACCAAGAACTACACAAGAAATTGCTGCCATTGTAAAATTGGCAAATGAATATGCTATTCCGCTTGTGCCCATTGGTGGACAAACAGGGTTGAGTGGAGGAGCTTTAGCAATTCATGGAGGTATTGGTTTGTCTATGGAACGATTAAATAAAATTCTTCATATAGATGAAAATAATTTACAAGTTACAACTGAACCTGCTGTTATTACTCAAGTGCTTCGAGACGCAGTTGCAGAAAAAGGATTGTTTTATCCAGTAGATCCAAGTAGTATGGGAAGTTGTTTTATTGGAGGAAATATCGCTGAAAATTCGGGAGGAGCCAGAGCAGTTAAATATGGTGTTACAAAAGATTATGTATTAAACTTAGAAGTTGTTTTACCTACGGGCGAAATTATTTGGACGGGCGCAAATACATTAAAAAATTCTACAGGTTATAATTTAACACAACTTATGGTAGGGAGTGAAGGTACTTTGGGTATAGTTACCAAAATAGTATTGAAGCTTTTACCTTTAAATAAGCATAATGTACTTTTATTAGTCCCTTTTTATAAAGCAGAAGAAGCTTGTGAGGCTGTATCGGCTATTTTTAGAGCGGGTATTGTGCCGAGTGCTTTAGAATTTATGGAACGCGATGCAATTGATTGGGCAGTAAAATATATTGAGGGAATAAGTATTATTATTCAACCTGAACATCAAGCGCATTTGCTTATAGAAGTAGATGGAAATTATCCAGAGATATTAATGCTGGAGGCTGAAAAAATACTTGAAGTAGTTGAACAATTTTCTATAGACGAAGTCCTGTTTGCTGATACCGAAGAACAAAAAAATGCCATATGGAAAATGCGAAGAGGTGTCGCTGAGGCAGTCAAAGCAAATTCTATATATAAAGAAGAAGACACTGTTGTACCTAGATATGAATTGCCTAAATTATTGAAAGGTATTAAACAAATTGGTGTAAAATATGGCTTTCAATCTGTGTGTTATGGGCATGCAGGAGATGGAAATTTACATGTGAATATTATTAAAGGAACACTTTCAGATGCTGCTTGGCAAAATGAAGTGCCGAAAGGAATTAAAGAAATTTTTGAATTGACTGTAGCCTTAAAAGGTACAATTTCTGGCGAACATGGGATTGGGTATGTACAAAAAAACTACTTACCCATAGCTATGCAACCTAAACAAATAGACGTTTTAAGAAATATTAAAAAAATATTTGATCCCAAAAATATTTTAAATCCAGGTAAAATTTTACCAGACTAAAAAAAATGATTCCTTTTGGGAATCATTTTTTTTTTAATTTAAGCCAAGTTGTTTAATAATATCTTCACTTAATAACATGCTCAACATGGCTTTATCCTTTTCTAAGGTAATGAATTTCCATATATTTTTTGTTGAATCATCTGCAACAGCCAAAACATCAACACGTAAAGTGGCATAAAATGATTTTGTTTTGTCATCATACGACACATCTGATGCACCTGTGTTTTCTTTTAACATATCTACAATCATCTCTTCTGAACCTGCAATATCAGTTTTAAATGATAATTTCATTTTATTATCATGACTAAACTTGCAAAATACTTGCTTGTCAATTTTTTTTATTTCCCCAAAACTAAATTTTGGATCAATTTTTTCTAATTTGATACTCATTTGATCATTTTCAAACATATTTGTCATCATTTCCAACATTTGGTCTTTTGATGCTATGTCGAATACTTTAGGATAGGTAAAATCCATCATTTTTTCAAAATCTAATGATATCGAATAATCTAACATTTTTTGAGATTCAGATTTTAATGATGCTAAGTCTTGAGCAAAACCAATAATACTTAATAAAGTAATTAATAATGTAAATTTAAATTTCATGGGTAAAAAAATTAAGTTAGTATTTGACTTATTCTAGATTTTGCATCAAAATTGTAGATGAAAAAAAGAAAAATCAGATAAATATTTTGTGAATATACAATAATTTATTTTTCTAGCAAAGTAGCGTCAGCATTTTTAAAAGTAGGAGGTAAATGATTGATAGTTGCTACTCTTTTTTTATTTAACTTTAAAACAATATCATGTTCTATAGTAAATAATAATGCCGACATGAATGGATTATTCATATAAGGAACAAGTTCGTTTTCTAAAGTATCAAGAGGCATTATCTTTTCAATTTCTTGTAAACCTTCATTGTAAATTTTAAAAATAACAGAAGCTTGTAGTGTTTGGTCAATAATTTTTGTACGTACAAAAATGTTTTGTAATTCGGGTTTACCTATTGTTTTAGCTAACGTTAATTTGGCAAACGTTTTATTTTTAATACTTTCTTGTACTAAAGAAAAAAAGTGTGAATAGGTTTCCGTGTTCATGTTAAGTTTAATGTAAAGGTGATAGAATTCAATGCGCTAAGGTAATGCTTTTTTCAATGTTTGGTATAGTATTCGATTTGATTCCGTTTTTGCTGAATAATATATTTTTTCATGATCTTTTGTTTCTATCAAAAGAATAGGTTTTTGATTGGAATTAAGCAAAAGTTTTACTTTTTCCCCTATTTGGTTTCTGAAATATCCCTTTTTTACTGTTTCAAATGCAAAACCATTTGTTTTATGTGCCATTGGAGGTAGTTCGTTTACCAAGTATACCGCAAGAATATCTTGTTTTTGAAGTGTTGCACCATATGAACCTGTTAGTTCTATTTTTGTTGCACTAATATGTAGTTCATTTTCTTTTAACGTTTCTTGAAAGCCATATAAAATACCGATAAATAAAGCCAATAAGCCAGTCATTACCGCATATAGTAATATTCGTTGTTTAGTAGAGGTTGAATGTGAATATTTTTTATTACTCGTCCAAATAAAATACGTATAAGCTAAAATAGGATAAATTCCCATAAATAATCCGCTAACATCTGCATCTATGAAATAAAAAATAAATAAACCAATACTACATAATGAGGTGCCTAAAAAAATATGAAATTTTTTAAAATACGGAATATAACCTTTAATGTCAAATTCCTTTTTCTCTTCTTCAGACATAGTATTGTAGCCCGATAATAAATAGGAAGCATTTTCTTCTGTTACCAAGAATCCAATACCTGTAAGTAGTATACTAATGAATAGAATAGGGAAGAGCATGATTAATTTATTTTAAAACATTGAAGTTGTAATTATCTGAAAATTAAAAATCCCCAACGTATATGTTGAGGATTTTAATATATGGAATTTTTACTCGTTAACTAAAACCCATTCACCTTTTGCTAATAAAGGTTCGGCTTTTTTGTATTTCATAGTTTCACTTTTGCCACTCATTACATGTTTAATCGTTACATTGTCATTACGATTAATTTTTGGTTGGTCACGTGTAATTGTTTCTGTTACCGCTGGACGTTGTGGTGCGTTAGTTTCTCCATTATTTTTATTTCCACCACCAAAGTCTTCTTTAGATTCTATATACTGTTCTTGTTTGCTATTATGTGCTTCTTGAATCGAATTTGCATTTTGTGACGGTAAGTTTCCTTTAAACAAGAAAGAAATTACATCTCTATTTACTTGCTCAAGCATGGCTTTAAACAAATTAAAGGCTTCAAATTTGTAAATTAATAAAGGATCTTTTTGTTCGTGCACCGCTAATTGAACAGATTGTTTCAATTCGTCCATTTTTCTTAGGTGTTTTTTCCAAGATTCATCAACGATAGCCAATGTGATATTTTTTTCAAAATCTGTGATTAAAGATTTCCCTGCTGTTTGATAGGCTTTGTTTAAATCAGTTACCACATTTAATGTTTTAATGCCGTCGGTAAACGGTACAACAATGCGTTCATATTGACCATTGTTATTTTCGTAAACATCTTTGATTACTGGAAAAGCTTGGTGTGCATCTCGTTGTACTTTTTCTTCATAATAGTTATAAGCTGCTTTATAAGCTGCTGCTACTATTTGTGCTATATTTAATTTAAGAAAATCAGCTTCTGATACGGGCGAACTGATAGAAAGTGTTTTGATTAATTGGAATTCAAATCCTTTATAATCGTTAACAGCTTTTGTGTTTTCTACAATTACTTCACAAGTATCATAAATCATGTTTACAATATCAACTTTAAGGCGCTCTCCTTCTAAAGCATGTCGACGACGTTTATAAACAACTTCACGTTGTGCATTCATAACATCATCATATTCTAATAAACGTTTACGTACACCAAAGTTGTTCTCTTCTACACGTTTTTGAGCTCTTTCAATAGATTTGGTCATCATGGAATGTTGAATCACTTCGCCTTCTTTTAATCCCATTCTGTCCATTACTTTGGCTACTCTTTCAGAACCAAATAAACGCATTAAGTTGTCTTCTAAAGATACATAAAATTGAGAACTTCCCACATCTCCTTGACGTCCTGAACGCCCTCTTAACTGACGGTCAACTCGACGAGAATCGTGACGTTCTGTACCTATAATAGCCAAACCACCTGCTTGTCTAACTTCTTCAGAAATTTTAATATCTGTTCCACGCCCCGCCATATTAGTAGCAATCGTAACAACCCCTGGTTTTCCTGCTTCAGCTACAATTTCGGCTTCGCTTTTATGCATTTTTGCATTCAATACATTGTGAGCAATACCACGCATTTTAAGCATTCGACTTAATAATTCTGATATTTCAACAGAAGTAGTACCAATTAATACAGGTCTTCCAGCTTGAGATAATTGAACCACATCTTCAATAACGGCATTGAATTTTTCGCGTACCGAACGGTAAATTAAATCGTCGCGATCTAAGCGAGAAATAGGCTTGTTTGTTGGAATTTCAACTACATCTAATTTATAAATTTCCCAAAATTCGCCTGCTTCAGTAACAGCAGTACCTGTCATTCCGCTTAATTTACTGTACATTCGGAAGTAATTTTGTAGCGTAATTGTTGCAAAAGTTTGAGTAGCCGCTTCAATTTTTACATTCTCTTTTGCTTCAATAGCTTGGTGTAACCCGTCTGAATAACGACGGCCATCCATGATACGACCTGTTTGTTCGTCTACAATTAATACTTTGTTATCCATGATAACATATTCTGTATCTTTTTCAAATAGGGTATAGGCTTTTAACAATTGAGTTAAGGTATGAATGCGTTCAGATTTTACTGAAAAATCTCTGAATAAAGCTTCTTTTAATTCGCCTTCAGCTTCTATAGCAAGATTTTGTTTTTCAATAGCTGCGATTTCCATACCAATGTCTGGCAATACAAAGAAATTAGCATCAGTATCTTGAGAAAGAAACTTAATTCCGTTATCTGTTAATTCTACCTGATTATTTTTTTCTTCAATTACAAAATATAACGCTTCATCAATTTTATGCATTTCTCTGCTATTGTCTTGCATGTATTGATTTTCTGTTTTTTGTAATACTTGTTTTACCCCTTCTTCAGAAAGGAATTTAATTAAAGCTTTATTTTTTGGTAAAGCACGGTAGGTTCTTAATAAATAAAATCCGCCCTCTTTTGTATTCCCTTCTTTTAATAATCGTTTAGCTTCTGTTAAGCAATCTGTTGCAATTTTCTTTTGAAGGCTAAATAAGTTTTCTACTTTTGGTTTCAGCTCTAAAAATTCATGTCGATCGCCATCTACAACAGGCCCTGATATTATTAAAGGTGTACGAGCATCATCAATTAATACAGAATCGACCTCATCCACAATGGCATAATTATGTTTGCGTTGCACTAAATCTTCAGGTGCATGCGCCATATTGTCTCTTAAGTAATCAAAACCGAATTCATTGTTTGTACCATAAGTAATATCTGCTTCATATGCTTTTCTACGTTCAGTAGTGTTTGGTTGATGATTATCAATACAATCGACTGTTAATCCGTGGAATTCAAATAATGGTGCTTTCCATGTACTATCTCGACGAGCTAGATAATCATTAACAGTTACTAAATGTACGCCATTACCAGTCAGCGCATTTAAATAGATAGGTAAGGTTGCAACCAGTGTTTTACCTTCTCCAGTTTGCATTTCTGCAATTTTACCTTGATGTAAAACAATACCGCCAATCAACTGCACATCATAGTGAATCATGTCCCAAGTAATTGCTTTTCCTGCCGCATCCCATGAGTTTGACCATACCGCATTGTCGCCTTCAATTTTTATGTAAGGTTTAGAGGCAGATAATTCTCTATCTTTTGGTGTAGCTGTTACCGTAACAGTACTATTTTCTTTAAAACGTCGTGCTGTTTCTTTCACTACAGCAAAAGCTTCTGGAAGAATATCTGCTAACACTTTTTCTGAAACATCATAAGCTTCTTTTTCAAATTTATCAATATCTAGATAAATAGTTTCACGTGCATCAATATCTTCAGTATTTTCAGCTTCAGTTTTTAAAGTAGCTATTTGTGCATCTTGATGCGCACGAGCGTCTTTTATTTTTTCTTTAAAATAAGTAGTTTTTGCTCTTAATTCATCATGAGAAAGTTGCTGTAATGCACCTTCAAATGATTTGATTTTAGTAACAAGCGGTTGAATGGCTTTGATGTCGCTGGCAGATTTATCTCCAACAAATATTTTTAATATCGAATTAACTATACTCATAATTTTTTATTTAGTTCACCTTATATGGTGTTCGTTTGCAAAGATAACCAAAAAAAAAGCCTCTTGAAAGAGACTTTTTAGTTGTGTTATTATTTTTTTAATATTCATCCTCGTTCCAAAGATAATCTTCGTCAGTTGGATAATCCGGCCAAATCTCTTCCATTGATTCATAGATTTCACCTTCATCTTCTATTGACTGTAAATTTTCAACCACTTCTAATGGTGCTCCAGTTCTAATAGCATAGTCGATCAATTCATCTTTAGTAGCTGGCCAAGGCGCATCGCTCAAATAAGATGCTAATTCTAACGTCCAATACATCTTTTATAGATTTTTAATTTATGCAAAAATAATTTTTAAACTCAAAAAGTCAAGTTTTTTTTAAACTTTTTTTTAAATTTTTTAAGAACGTAATTTTTTAGGGCTCAGACGTTTAATTTTTAACAAATTGCCGCCCTAATATTTATATGCTTTACTTATAAATTAGGATTTTTTTGGAATCCACTTTTTTTCCTCTGCTTGTAAATCATAGGACAACTTTCGTGCCAATACAAATAAATAATCTGAAAGACGATTTAAATAACCTAGAACAGTTTCTTCAAGTGCTTCAACTTCATTAAGATACGTGGCTAAACGTTCGGCTCTACGACACACACAACGAGTTATATGACAATATGACACGGTCGTATGACCTCCAGGTAAAACAAAATGCGTCATTGGTGGTAAAGCTGTATCCATTTCATCAATTTCTTTTTCAAGCAAATGAATATCTTCGGTGGAGATTCTATTTATTGTTAAACGAGGTTGCCCATTTTTTAAAACTTCTTTCTCGGGAGGAGTAGCCATAATGGCACCAATTGTAAACAGACGATCTTGTATTTCTATTAGTACTTCTTTATAGTGGTTTTCTATTTCTTGATCTCTAAGCAAACCAATGTGCGAATTTAGTTCATCTATAGTGCCATAACTTTCAATTCGTATATGATGTTTGGGTACTCTAGTTCCTCCAAATAACGAAGTGGTGCCTGCGTCTCCTGTTTTTGTATATATTTTCATGTGTAGATAATTAGTTTTTTTAAAAAGGTTATAGAATCGCTTTTCTCAATTTATATTTGTTTGTAATAATTTTGTTGATAGTAGCGATTTCATAATTTAAAAATTAGTACTAACCTTTGAAATACGAATGATTTATTTTTTTTGTTTCTGTAAGGATGCAATAATTCCTGTTGTTAATGCAAGGCCTATGAATCCTAATGAAATCCACTCGGGAAATTTAATATAATGTACCAAAAGCATTTTAACACCCACAAATGTTAGGATGGCAATTAGGCTGTATTCTATATAGTTAAATTTTTCTAACATATTGGCTAAAAAGAAATACATGGAACGGAGTCCTAATATAGCAAAAATATTTGAACTAAATACGATAAACGGGTCTGCTGTAATTGCTAAAATTGCAGGTACACTGTCTATAGCAAATACTACATCCATTAATTCAATTACTAGTAAGGCAATAAAAAGAGGTGTTACATAATTAATGCCATTTTCCCTAATAAAGAATTTTTGACCATGTATCTCATGTTTAATTGGAAAAATTTTACCAATAAATTTGTAGACTTTTGAATGCTGTGGATCGAATTCTTCTTCTTCTTTTTTAAGCAACATTTTTAGAGCAGTAAAGACTAAAAATGTACCAAAAACATAGGTTATCCAGTTAAACTGATTGATTAATGCTACGCCTAAAAAAATCATTAACCCTCTGAATACTATTGCTCCTAATATACCCCAAAATAAAACGCGGTGTTGAAATTTTTGTGGTATTTTAAAAGAAGCAAATATGATGGCTATTACAAAAATATTATCTGCACTTAACGAAAGTTCAATTAAATAGCCTGTAATGTATTTTATAGAAGCATCGTAAGGACTTAAATGTGTTGGGTTTTCAATGTATTGATGTTTGTATAAAAGATATAAAACCCCTGAAAACAAGAACGAAAGTGTTACCCATAAAAAAGTCCATTTTGAAGCTTCTTTTGTGCTAATTATATGTGGATTTTTGTTAAAAACACCTAAATCTAGTGCTAAAAAAAGGGCTATAGCAGAGAGAAAAACAATCCAAACAGTCATATATAATTCATTTTTTTACAAACTTACATATTTTTTTAGTTACCCATGTGTTATTTTGTATATTTCCCTTTAAACTTTAGTTTCTATAAATGGTTTTTAGATAGTTTTGAGACGGGTAAATAACCAATATGCAATTCATCTTTATATAAACTGTTGTTTTTAATTAATTCTATTTGATATTTTTCTTTAAATGATGGATGTAAAATATCATTTACGTTAAACATGTCATCAATGTCAATTCCGTATTTGTCATCAATATGTGATGCTGCGCCTTTAAATGAGTATTTTTTATAAAAGCTGCTAGATTTAATTTCTTTTATGGCTTCAGAAGCGGAAGGTGCAACAATGAGTTCCTTGTAATGATGCTCTTCAAAAGAATCAGGTAAATAGCCTCCTAAATTCATAAAAAATAAATGTTTTTTTGCGTTTGTAGAGTTAACTTTAGGTTTAATTTTTACACTATAATTGCCTACTTGTGTTACTTTTTTCCAGCAGTCAATATGAAATTTACCTTCGCATTCTGGCCAGAAGGCTTCAATGTAAGGGATCATTTCATGTAAAGATGCTCCTATTCCAAAAAAAATATCGTGTTGCTCAGTGAATCTGTTTTTTGGTGTACAACCAATTAATATCATGTATAAATTTAGGGCTTATTCTTTCATTTTTAAAAATTATTTAATATACCCCCTAAAAAAATAGGGGTTAATTTATTTTATATTATTTTTTTTGTATTTTTGTATCGTAAAATTAAAGGTATAATTTTAAAAACACAACTTTATGTCAACATTTCGTTTCCATGCTTTAGAAAAAGCAACAAGTAGAAAACCAGTTTTTGTAGAAGAATTGGCAAAAAAATCTGAAATTTTTGGTGCAAATGTCTTTAATGACAAATCTATGCGTCAATTTTTAACACCTGATGCTTATAAAGCAGTTCAAAATGCTATACAACACGGTACAAAAATTGACAGAAAAATTGCTGACTATGTAGCTATGGGAATGAAAGAATGGGCTTTATCAAAAGGAGTAACGCATTATACGCATTGGTTTCAGCCGTTAACAGGAACTACAGCTGAGAAACATGATGCTTTTTTTGAAACTTCATTTGATGGTTCGGATCCTGTTGAAAAATTTGGAGGTTCTCAATTGGTTCAACAAGAACCAGACGCTTCTTCGTTTCCGAATGGAGGAATAAGAAATACATTTGAAGCTAGAGGATATACAGCTTGGGATCCTACATCGCCTGCTTTTATTTTTGGTACTACTTTATGTATTCCTACTGTTTTTGTTTCTTATACAGGGGAAGCTTTAGATAACAAAACACCTTTATTAAGAGCTTTAAGTGCTATTGATAGTGCTGCTACAGAAGTAGCTAAGTATTTTGATAAAAATGTTAAGAAAGTAACACCTACTTTGGGTTGGGAACAAGAATATTTTTTAGTAGACGCAGCTTTAGCGGCTTCAAGACCAGATATTTTAGCTACAGGTAGAACCTTATTAGGTCACACTTCGGCTAAAGGACAACAACTTGAAGACCATTATTTTGGTTCTATTCCAACACGTGTATTAAATTATATGCGAGATTTAGAAAATGAGTGTATGTTATTAGGAATTCCTGTAAAAACACGTCATAACGAAGTAGCGCCTAATCAATTTGAATTAGCACCTATTTTTGAAGAAACTAATTTAGCTGTTGATCACAATTCTTTACTAATGGATGTAATGCAAAAAGTAGCAGAACGTCATGATTTTAAAGTGTTATTTCACGAAAAACCGTTTAAAGGAGTAAATGGATCTGGGAAACACAATAACTGGTCTTTAGCTACAGATACGGGGATTAATTTGTTGAGTCCAGGAAAAACGCCAATGAGCAATTTACAATTTTTAACGTTTTTCATCAATACAATTAAAGCAGTTAATGATAACGAAGAATTGTTAAGAGCTTCTATCGCTTCTGCAAGTAATGACCACCGTTTAGGTGCGAATGAAGCGCCACCAGCAATTATTTCTGTTTTCATTGGACAACAATTGACCAAGGTACTTGAAGAATTAGAAGGGGTGTCAAAAGGAAAATTATCTCCAGAAGAAAAAACCGATTTAAAATTAAATGTAGTAGGTAAATTACCAGACGTTTTACTTGATAATACAGATAGAAACAGAACGTCACCATTTGCGTTTACAGGTAATAAATTTGAATTTAGAGCGGTAGGTTCTTCAGCAAACTGTGCAGTTTCAATGACTACATTAAATTCTATTGTGGCTAAACAATTAATGGATTTTAAAGCGGAAGTAGATACGTTAGTTGATAAAAAAGATTTAAAGAAAGACGAGGCTATTTTTAATATTTTAAGAGAATATATCAAGCAAACTAAAGCTGTTTTATTTGAAGGTGATGGGTATAGTGAGGCTTGGGAAAAAGAAGCGAAAAAACGAGGGTTAAGTAATCATAAAACGACTCCTGAAGCACTTAAAGCAAAAGTTTCATCTAAGGCAGTTAAATTATTTGAAGAACTTGGAGTTATGAATCATGTTGAAGTAGAGTCTCGATATGAAATTGAACTTGAAGAGTATACTAAAAAAATTCAAATTGAAGGTAGAGTATTAGGAGATATTGCTCGTAATCATGTTATTCCTACAGCTATTAAATATCAAAATACGTTGATAGAAAATGTAAAAGGGTTAAAAGAGATTTTTGGGAAAGATTTTGAGAAAATTGCGAAAGAACAAATCAATTTAATCAAAGAAATATCTGAACATATTGAAGGGATCAACACAAAAGTGGAGGCCATGATTGAAGCGCGTAAAAAAGCAAATAATTTAACTTCAGCAGAAAAAATGGCCGCTGCTTACTGCAATACGGTTAAACCGCATTTTGAAGAAATTCGCTACCATGCAGATAAATTAGAATTATTAGTTGATGATGAAATGTGGACTTTAACAAAATACAGAGAATTGTTATTTGTTAAATAATAATTGTAAAAATATTTTAAAGCTCTTCAGAAATGAGGAGCTTTTTTATTAACAACTGTATTTTAATTCACAACAATCTTTTTTGTTAGAACTATCTCATTATTTCTTAATTCAAGAAAATACAAACCTTGTGGCAAATTAGAAATTTCAAAAATATTTTCTATAAATAATGGTTTTTCAATTTCTCTAATTACTTGTCCATTAACATTTATTATTCTTAAATGATCTACTAATTTTCTAGTTTCTATAAATACTGAGCCATTGTTTGTTGGATTAGGATAAATAGCTACCAAATCAGAATTTAATTTATTCTCTAAAGATAAAAAACTCCATCTATTTTGTGCAATAGGCCCACCCCAAATTAGAGTTGCCAAATAAGGATTATCTATGAAAGGATTTCGGTTGCCTTGCGCATAAGTATTACTAGAATTTCCATGATAGGTATTTCTGTTGTCTTCATATTGCGAAACAGGATCATCTGCATTCCATTGAAGAAAAATTTGAAGCATATTGCTGTCACTAGCTATTGATACGCCTGTTCCAACGTTAATAGGTAAACATTGCGAACCGTACCTTAGATACATATACATCATCATTCTGGCAACATCACCTTTCCATTCATCGCCAGGGTACCAGCCCCCTGATACGTTTCCTGAATTACCTGTACCTGCTGCAAATTTTGAATTTCCTCTGCTGTTATTTCTTTCTACATCACATGATCTTAAATGATGTGCATCTTCTCCAGCATCACTCTCTACTGTGGTAACTGCTCCATCCACTAAAGGAGGCGTACCTAATGATTTTGCATAAACATGTTCTCTGTTCCATTCACAAGAATTACCCCCTCCATTACTGATTAAACTTCGTTCTCTGTGATCGTTGTCGTCTGAAGTAGAAGTTGAACATGTATTAGCACTAAAGCCATATATTAATAAAACATTATTAGAATTGGTTGGGTTCAAGTCTGTTGCTTGCGCAGCGTTCCAATTTTCTCCGTAGGTTAAAAATCTTGTGTGTGTAGTAGTAATTTTATTAGCTAAAGCATTTTTTAAAGCCGTACCCGTGAGTGTCCAGTTAAACCCATTGTAATAAGGATTTGCAGGCGCGCCACTTTGACCTAAAATAAGTAAAGTTAAATGTAAAATAATAATTGTAAATATATTTTTTTTCATTGTATAAACTAATTATTTTTTTCGTTCTAATAAAGCCATATAAAATCCATCAAATCCTGATTCATGAGCTAATATCTTTTTGTCTTCAACAAATATAAAATTTTTTCCCATTTCTGTTGTTAAAAATTTTTCTACTTGCTCTTGATTTTCAGAAGGTAGAATACTACAAGTGGCATAGACAAGTTTACCTCCTGGTTTTACTATTTTAGAATAATTTTCAAGAACTTCTTGTTGTGTTTTTTTTATATTTTCAATAAATTCAGGTTGTAATTTCCATTTACTATCAGGATTTCTTTTTAATACACCTAGTCCGCTACAAGGCGCATCAATAAGTACTCTATCTGCTTTTTCGTGTAGTTTTTTAATTGTTTTTGTGCTTTCTATTACCCTACAATCAATATTGTGTACCCCATTTCTTTTGGCGCGTAATTTTAATTGTTTTAATTTACTTTCATATAAGTCCATAGCAATAATTTGGCCTTTATTCTCAAGTAAACTTGCAATATGTAAAGTTTTACCTCCTGCACCCGCACAGGCATCAACTACACGCATTCCTGGTTGAATATCTAAAAATCGAGCCACTAATTGTGACGAGGCATCTTGTACTTCAAATAAACCATTTTTAAAAGCATCTGTCATGAAAACATTTGCACGTTCTTTTAAAATTAGTGCATCTGGATATTCTTTCAAGGTTTCGGTTTCAATGTCTAACGCCTTAAGAAGCTCTTGTAATTTTTGTGGTGTTGTTTTTAATGTATTTACACGTAAAATAACTCGAGCTTGTTCGTTTTGAGCTTTAATTTCTTTTTCCCAAATGTCATCCCCTAATTCTTTACTGCAAATTTCATCCATCCAATCTGGAATAGATTCTCTAATACTTCTATTTTTTGATAATTCATCAAATTTTCCTTTAATTCTTCTTACAGGAGTTTGTTCAAAATATTTCCAGTCGGGGAGTGTATGTCCTCTTAAAACCGCCCAAATAGCAAACAAACGCCATACATAATCTCTGGTAAAAGGTTCTTTAGCTTCGGCAATTTCGGCATATAAACGCTTCCATCTAACAATATCATAAATAGTTTCTGCAACAAATTTTCTATCGTTGCTTCCCCAGCGTTTATCTAATTTTAATGCCCTTGCGACTACTTTGTCAGCATATTCTTTTTCGTTAAAAATAGCTAATAATGCGTCAATAACCGCAAAACTTATGTTTCTGTGAAATCTCATGAGTATAATAAAAAATGCTGGCAAAGATAATGAAATATAGTCTAAGATAATGGAATAAAGAGTTATTTTAATTTTCTGTATATTAGCCGTACTATACTTATTATTTTATGAAATCGCCATTAATAAAAAGTTTGTGCAAGCAATTGAAAATCATCGAACACGAAGGAAAACAACAAAATTGTGAGATAAACACAGATAAATAAAAAGGCGATAACATATATGATCTTTTACAAATAAAATTTTACATATATGAAAATTATTTATTTTTTGTTGTTAGTGGTAATTTCATGTAAACCCTTACAACTGGTTAAAAAGGCACAAACTGTAGTTTTGGAAAAGACAAGTATTCGAGCTATTCATGTTCAAAATGATACTTTATGGTTTGCTGGGAGTGCTGGTAAAATGGGTTGGATTAATTTTGAGAGAAATGAAAAAGCGATATATAAAAATCAATTTACAGAAGCTGAATTGAGAAGTGCTTCATTTTACAATACTACATTTTATGTGTTAAATGTTGCCAACCCCGCACAAATAGTTGGCCTGTCGAATTTAGGAGTACAAAAAAACTATTATTCGGAAAATAATGAAAAGGTGTTTTATGATAGTATGTATATTGATGCAAAAGGCTTTGGAGTGGCTATTGGAGACCCAACGTCTAATTGTTTGTCTGTTTTAGTCACTACAAATGGGGGAGCAGAGTGGCAACAAATTCCATGTGGACAATTGCCTGAAGTTATGGAAGGTGAAGCAGCATTTGCAGCAAGTAATACCAATGTTAAATTAATTGATAATACGATATTTATAGTATCAGGTGGGAAAAAATCTAGACTTTTTAAAAGTATTGATAAAGGTAAAACATGGAACGTTTTTGATACACCAATAATACAGGGAAAACAAATGACAGGCGCATTTTCCATGGATTTTTATGATTCTAAAGTAGGCATGCTTGTAGGTGGTAACTATGAAGACCAGCAAAATAATGAAGCAAATAAAGCTATTACTTTTGATGGTGGAAAAACATGGAAGTTAGTTGCAAATAAGGAAGATTTTGGATATGCGTCATGTGTGCAATTTGTGCCTAGAAAAAAAGGAAAAGAGTTATTTGTGTGTGGTACTTCAGGGGTGTATTTTTCAAAAGATTTTGGTGTTACATGGAAAAAAATCCTTGATGATAACGATTATTATACGTTACGCATCAAGGATTCTAAGACCTTGTTTTTAGCAGGAAAAAACAAAGTAACTAAACTAACCTTAAATTAATCTCTAGGTGGTGGAGGTGGACCTTTTCGATCTTTTAATTTATTCAATAATTTTCTATGAAATTCTTGTTCGGCACGTTCTAAAGCAACAACTTTATCTGCACCAATAATTGGTATTAATTCTGTGCGCATTTTTTTCTTTAAGGTCATGATTTCAGCTTCAGCTTGTTCGGCTTCTTCAATTTGTTTAAGTGCTTCTTCGTCTGTTAACTCTTTTTTCTTTAATCGCAATTTCATTTGGCGTTCTTTCAAGTCCATTATTTTAGTATCGTACTTGTTATAGACTGGCCAAAATTTTTCAGCTTCTTCAGGAGTTAAGCTTAATTTTTGAGAGATAAATGCAATTTTTAAGCCTCTAATTTTTTCTTTTTTCTCTTTAAAATCTTGAGAAAATCCCCAATTTGCAATAAATAAAAACAGGAATAAATATAAAAATTTGGTTTTCATATATGTAAATTTAAAATTTAATTAATAATTTATATGTTTTTGTAAATCAATTCGTTTTCTAAATCTTCTATTTCTGAATCTTGTAATAAAACACCCACTTCATAAGTTGATAGTTCATCGGCATGAATTTCTAAATACTCTTTAGCTGCTTCGTCAGTTTGTTTTACTTCTTGAGTATGATAAAAAATGGGTAACATAATAGATAATAGAAACAATGCAGCGATGCCTGAAACCCAATATTTGTTAACTGACAATTTAAAAATGGGTGTTTCTTTCGGCTGTAATTTACTGTATAAACGTGTTTCAAATTCTGTAAAATATGCATCAGGAAGATTAAAACCTGCTGTAGAAGGTACGAACTCTAGAATAGAATCAGTATCTAATTTAGCCTCTAATCTAGTTGAAAAAGTCTCAAAATAATTGTCTGGTATTTTGAATCCTTGTTTTATATGTTGTGAATTATGTTTCATTTCCTTGATTAATGGAATTTTATAATTAGATAGCAGTTTTTTAAAAAAGTTTAATCTTGTTTTAAAAATTCTTCAATTTTTTTTACGGCATGGTGGTAACTTGCTTTTAAAGCACCTACACTTGTTTCTAGAATTTCACTCATGAATTCATATTTCATTTCTTGAAAATATTTCATTTTAAATACTAATTGTTGTTTTTCAGGTAAAAGAGCAATTGCTTTTTGTAATTTTAGTTGGATAGCTTCACCTTCAAAATATACGTCACTTTCTAATTTCTGTATTGTTTTTGATTGTAATTCTTCATTCGATATACCTTGTTTTTTAGCTCGTTGCTGTATAAAAGACAAGGCCTCATTGGTAGCAATTCTATACATCCAAGAATATAATTTACTTTCTCCTTTAAATTGCTGAATGTTGGCAAATACTTTTATAAATGTGTTTTGCAATACATCATCAGTGTCATCATGATTCAAAACAATAGCCCTGATATGATAATACAAAGGCTTCTGATATTCTTGCACTAACTTTTTAAAGGCTGCTTGTTGTGTCTTTGGGTGACATAAATCTACTATGAATTGCTTTTCTTGCTCCACAAATTTCTTTTTAAATTATTTGACTAAAGATACTTAAAAAGGTTTAATGAATAGGAATAAAATATGAAATTATGTAAGTTTGCTTGAAATATAAAGAGAGATGATTCAAACCGTAATTTTTGATATGGATGGCGTAATAGTAGATACTGAACCTGTTCATTATTTTGCTTATCAGCAACATTTTAAACAATTAGGAATTCAAGTTTCGGATGAAATGTACGCTACGTTTACAGGAAATTCAACCAAAAACGTATATCAAAAATTAATCGATCACTTTGAAATTCAAATCCCTTTAGATGAGCTGGTTATAACTAAACGAAACTTATTTAATAATGCATTTGACACTAAAAAAGATTTGTTTTTACTTGAAGGAGTCGAAAAGTTAATTGATCAGTTATTTAATGAGGGAAAACAATTAATTCTGGCTTCATCTTCCGCTAAAGTAACTATTGACAGAGTATTTACTAGATTTAATTTGCATCGCTATTTTACACATATCGTTTCTGGAGAAGATTTCCCTCAATCTAAACCACATCCAGCTATATTTGAAGAAGCTGCACGATTATCAGGCGTGACAAAAGATGAGTGTCTTGTTATAGAAGATAGTACAAATGGAATACTAGCTGCAAAAGCCGCTGGTTTATTTTGTGTGGGATACAGAAGTGTAAATTCTAAAAAACAGCAATATGAATTAGCTGATTTAGTTGTAGATAAATTTGATGACTTAAAAATTAATTTTTAACCTACCGCTTTTTTATACGTTTCTAGGCATTTTATTCTTGCTAATTTATGATCTACAATAGGCTGTGGATAAACGGAAGTATTCCATTCGGGCACCCATTTTTTAATGTAGGCATAATCTTTATCAAATTTTTTTATTTGCTCTGCAGGATTAAATATTCTAAAATAAGGCGCGGCATCTACACCACTGCCTGCGGCCCATTGCCAATTACCCACATTGCTGGCTTGTTCATAATCTAATAGTTTTGAAGCAAAATAGGTTTCGCCCCATTTCCAATCAATTAATAGATGTTTACACAAAAAGCTAGCTACTATCATGCGTACTCTGTTGTGCATATGTCCCGTAGCGTTTAACTCTCGCATGCCTGCATCAACAATAGGATAACCTGTTTTTCCTTCGCACCACATTTGAAATGCTATTTCGTCATTGTTCCATTCAATAGCATCATATTTTGGTTTAAAACTCTTGGTAATTGTATGTGGAAAATGCCAAATAATTTGCATAAAAAATTCACGCCAAATCAATTCGTTTAGAAAAGTTTCGTTTGCAAATCCAGAAGCAAAGTGCGCCAGTTTTCGAATGCTAATCGTACCAAAACGCAAATGAATACCAAGTAAAGACGTGCCTTTTAATGCTGGAAAATTTCGAGTTTTTTCATAATTTTCTACTAATTGAGTTGAAATATCAAATTGAGGCAATACTATTTTACTAGCTTCAAATCCAATCGCTTCAAGTGATAAAAAAGGATATTGATGCTTACATAATTTATGTACTAAATCTTCTGAAGGATAAGGCACATAGTTCTTTTCTCTGTAACTAGCTTTCCATTTTTTTGAATAAGGTGTATATACAACATACGGACTTCCGTCGTCTTTTACAATTTCAGATTTCTCAAAAATGACTTGATCTTTGCATGTTTTAAAAAGTATTCCCTTAGATTGTAATAAATCATTGATCGATTTATCTCTTTTTCGTGCTGCGGGCTCATAATCATGATTGCAATACACAGACGAAATGGAATGTGTTGCAATAAGTTCTTTAAAAACAGAAATCGGTTCGCCATAAAAAACAGCTAAATTTTTATTTATTTTCTGTAAAGCTTCTTGAATCGCATGTAGTTGTTGCCAAATAAAAGTTACTCGAGCATCATTTTTATCTAAGTTTGTTAAAATAGAAGTGTCAAAAATAAAGATAGGAAGTACTGCATCATTTTCATTAAGTGCATGAAAAAGCGCTGCGTTATCTTCTAATCGTAAATCTCTTCTAAACCAAAAAATTGTCATTTATAATAATTCGCCAAATAGTTTGTATAATTTTTTTCTTCTGTAGATAAATATTTCTTCTAGTTTGGGTTTTACAATAAATGGATGTACAAGTTGACCAAAAAAACCAAAAGGCACTTTGTAATCAATAATGTCTTCCATTTCCACTCCGCCTTCAATTTCTTTAATAAAATGCTTGTGATGCCAAAAAGAATAAGGACCAAAGCGCTGTTCGTCTACAAAGTACTCTCCTTCTACTACATGGGTAATTTCGGTAACCCATTTTGTTTTAATACCTAAAATTGGGGTGACAATATATTGTATAATTTGTCCGGGAAACATTTTTCTGTCTGCACCACTTAAAATATCAAAACTCATGTAATCTGGTGTAATGGTTTTTAAATTTTTTGGATTAGATAAAAAATCCCAAGCTTCCTCTTTAGTTATTGGTAATTTTTGTGTGGTTTGTAATCTGTATATTGACATATATATAAAATTAAATAGATAACAAATATACAAATAATGTTTAATAAAAAATAAAAAATGTTAAACAATTACTAATAAATTTTTTCTTTGTTCTTAAAATACTAATTTTGAAATGCTTTTAAATAATTAGAACATTTTAATCATTTATTAAATAAAAAAAAATTAGCGTAAAGAAATTTTAAAAACCGAACTTATGAAGAAAATTATTAGCATAGTTGTTTTGTTACTATCATCTACAACTATTGGTCAAATTAAAATACCACAAGCTAGTCCCGTTTCAAAAATTGAACAAGTAGTAGGATTAACAACTGTTTCTGTTTCCTATTCTCGCCCAAGTGCAAAGGGGAGATTAGTGTATGGTGAATTAGTGCCTTTTGGAAAAAACTGGCGAACTGGTGCAAATGAAAATACAATTGTTACATTTTCAGAAGATGTATTGATTGCAAATAAACCTTTGTTAAAAGGGAAATATGCATTATTTACTACTCCAAGAGCAGATTCGTGGGATTTTATCTTTTATAAGGAAACCACTAATTGGGGATTGCCAGAAGTTTGGGATGAAGCTAAAGTTGCATTACGCGTAACAGTTTCCCCAGAATCGCTTTCAAAACCTATCGAAACTTTTACTATTTCAATTAATAATGTCACAACTGATTCTGCAACACTAGATTTGTCTTGGGAGAAAACAATGGTTTCTTTAAAAATTGAAGTACCGACTCAAAAAGTCGTTTTAAAAACTATTGAACAACTTATGAATGGTCCTTCATCAAATGACTATTTTTCATGTGCACAATATTTTTACCAAACAAATAATGATTTAGTTAAAGCATTAGAGTGGATAAATAAAGCTATAAATACAACTAAAGAGGTAGAAGTTCCTTTTTGGTATTATAGATTAAAATCTTTAATTCAGTTTAAATTAGGCGATAAAAAAGGCGCCATAGATTCTGCTAAAATTTCGTTGGAAGGGGCTACAAAAGCTAACAATCAAGATTATATAAAGCAAAATACAGATAGTATTACTACTTGGTCTAAATAATTATATGCTTTTTAAAGCATTAATAAAACCATCAATATCTTCTTTTGTGTTGAAATGACTAAAAGATATACGTATTGATGGTTTTTTTAATTGTTCTTCTGTTAAAAATTCAGCTAATACATGTGATGGTCTTGGACTTCCACTTTGGCATGCACTTCCTCTAGATACTGCAATTCCTTTTAAATCTAAATGGAATAATAACATAGCGGTTTTATCTTCAGAAAAAGGTAAGTTTATATTGAGTATGTTATAAAAAGTATCTTCACCATTTATCCTAATATCTTCGAAACTTTGCTTTAATTCGCTTACACAGTAGTTTTTTATTTCCGAAATATATTTCTTGTGTTCGTCTAATTCAATATGTGCCAATTCAAATGCTTTAGCCATTCCCGCGATTTGATGCGTGGCTTCAGTTCCAGCGCGTAATCCTTTTTCTTGTTCGCCTCCAACAAACATAGGTTCTAAAGAAATGTTTTTTGAAATATAAGCAAAGCCAATCCCCTTAGGCCCATGAAATTTATGTGCACTTGCTACTGCAAAATCTAGAGTGGTTTGTTGTAAATCAACTTTTATTTTTCCCATTGTTTGCACTGTATCACAATGAAAAAGAACTTGATTTTTTTTACAAAGGAGGTTGACCTTTTCAATATCTAATTGGGTTCCTATTTCGTTATTAACATGCATCAAACTTACAACTGTTTTGATTGATTTTTCCAATGTATTTTCCAAGTAATTTAAATCTAAATTACCTGAAGGTAAAACGGGGATATATTCTAGTTCTATTTGATATTCTTTTGCTAATTTTTGACACGTGTATAAAGTAGCATGATGTTCTAATTTGCTGGTAACAATTCGTTTAATGTTATGGTTTTTTAGTAATTCGGATAAAATCCAATTGGTAGCTTCGGTAGCGTTACTCGTAAAAATGATTTCTTGAGACGAACAATTTAAGTAGTGTGCAATAGTTTTTCTAGCCGATTCAATAATCGTTTTTGCGCTTCTCCCAAAAGAATGTGTAGAGGAAGGGTTTCCAAAATCTTGCTCTAGCACTTCTAGCATAGTATGAATTACTTCTTTTCGTAGTGGGGTAGTAGCTGCGTTATCTAAATATATTTTTTCCATGTAGTAATACAATACTTATCAAATAAATTAATTCTGTTTAATATATAATTCCATTGCTCCCAGTCCGTATTTACTGTAATTAGCTTCCTGTATGCTAATGTTTTCATACCGTTTAACCAAATATTCTAGCTCTGATTTTAAGACACCTTCACCAATACCATGTATCAAAACCACCCTAGAATAACGCTTTGAAATAGCAAAATCTAAAGCGCGTTTTGCTTCTTCCAATTGGATGGTAAGTTTATCAAAATTAGTTAAATTTTTAGATGCTTTTGCAATAATTTTTTCTAAATGTAAATCGACTTCAAAAATAGGCTGCTCTTTTTTAGAATAGCGAACCAAGGGCGCTCCTTTCTTTTTTGCAGGTTCTTTTTCGGCTAAAACCAAATCTATACTTCTATTAAAATTTAGTTCAGGAGCATTCTTAGTAATCGTGACAAGCTCATTAGGTAAATATTCTAATACAAAACCATCAAGCGTTTCAATTTGTACATACGCAGCATTAAAGCCAACTACTTTTCCTTCAAGTGAATCGTCTAAAACCAATACGTTATCTCCAATGTTAACTAATTTTTGCATACTATTTTAGTTTGACACCAAAATTATAAAAATCAAAACGATTATGGAGATTATTAGTTAATTATTATATGGTTTAAAAAAAATATGTAAGTTTGAAAAAAAATGGACATGAAAGTAGCGCTGATTGATAATTATGATAGTTTTACTTATAATTTAGTACATTATTTAGAAGATTTAGGGGCAGAAGTTACCGTGTTTAGAAATGATGCATTTGAAATAGAAGAATTAGAAAAATTTCCTAAAATAATGTTATCTCCAGGCCCTGGTTTGCCAAATGATGCAGGTTTGTTAAAGCAAGTAATTACAACTTATTCTTCTTCAAAAGATATATTTGGTGTCTGTTTAGGCTTACAAGCTATTGCTGAAGTTTTTAGCGGAACTTTGCTTAACTTGCAGCATGTTTTTCATGGTGTTGCTTCTGAAATTGAACAATGTAATGAAGATTATATATTTGAAGGTATTCCACGTCAATTTGTTGTGGGACGTTACCATTCTTGGGTAGTAGATAAAACAAATCTTCCTGAAGTTTTAGTAATTACTTCGATAGATAGTCAGGGGGCTATAATGTCTTTGAAACATAGAGAATTAAATGTTAGAGGCGTGCAGTTTCATCCCGAAAGCATCATGACAACGCATGGAAAAAAAATGATTGAAAACTGGTTATTTGCTTCAACTAACGTGTAAAAACTAATTTCGTATCTGAACTTAAATTACTATCAAATTGGTAACCTTCGCTATTAAATCCTTTGAGTTCTTCTAATGTTTCTACCTTGTTGTCAATAATGTATCTAACCATTAAACCACGTGCTTTTTTTGCAAAAAAACTAATCATTTTTAGTTTACCATCTTTATAATCTTTAAATTCGGGTGTGATTATAGTTGCCTTTAGTGTTTTTGAATCAATTGCACTAAAATATTCATTACTTGCTAAGTTTAAAAACAGTTCGTTTGGTTTTAATTCTTCATTTAGCGTTTTAGTTAGTGTTTTTTTCCAAAATTCATATAGATTTTTTTTGGAGCCAATAGCTAAAGAAGTTCCCATTTCCAAGCGATAAGCTTGAATTAAATCCAAAGGTTTTAATAAACCATATAGGCCTGAAAGAATTCTAACTTTATCTTGAAGTATTGGAAATTTATCTTCAGATAGAGTGTAAGCATCTAGCCCAGTATATACATCTCCATCAAATGCAAATACAGCTTGTCGTGCATTGTTTGGTGTGAAAGGTAGGGCCCAATTTTGATTTCGCTCCCAATTTAATTCAGCTAATTTTTCAGAAATAGTCATTAACGCCATTAATTTTTTTGGAGATTGTTTCTTTACTACATTTTGTATTATAGTTGCTTCTTTCAAAAAACTCGCTTCAGAAAATACAGCTGTAGGGACATTCTTTTCAAAATTTAAAGATTTTGCAGGCGATATGACGATTTTCATGTGTTTAATTATTTTTTCTAAAATTAATTTTTAAATGTTTAAAAACATATCAAAAGTAAAAAAAGAAATACCATTTACAAGCTCATTAGTATAGATTTGTTGCAGGCATTTATAAACAAAATCTATTTCTTTTGCTCAAAGAGGTTTAATTTACTAAATTCGCCGTATGATTAAAATAGTGCTAATAGGTTCAGGAAATGTAGCTACACATTTATATAAAGCATTTTCAAGTGTTTCAGATGTAGAAATTATTCAGGTGTTTGCTCGAACGCAATCATCTGCAATTCCGTTAGCCGTACAAATTTCAAATTGGAAGCATTTAAAAGAAGCAGATCTTTATGTTATCAGTGTTTCAGATGATGCTATTGCTGAAGTAGCTTTAAAAATTCCATTTAAAAATAAACTAATAGTTCACACCTCGGGTACCACTTCAATAGATGTATTACCTTTTGAGAGAAAAGGAGTGTTTTATCCGTTGCAAACTTTTTCAAAAGAGAAGCAAATCGATTTTTCAGTTGTGCCAATTTGTATTGAAACTAATCAAAAGGAAGATGAAAACACATTACAAAAAATTGCCTCTTTACTTACTCCTAAGGTGTATTTAATTTCTTCAGAACAAAGAAAAGCATTGCACGTTGCAGCGGTATTTGTTTGTAATTTCACAAATCATTTGTATCAGATTGGTGCAACTATTTGTGAGAACAACGCCATACCTTTTGAAATTGTAAAACCTTTGATAACTGAAACAGCGGATAAAATTCAAAATTTAGCCCCAAAAGATGCACAAACTGGACCCGCTTTTAGAGGTGACGAAAAAACAATACAAGCGCATTTAGAATTATTAACCAATTCAGAGTATAAAATACTCTATCAACTCATGACTCAATCTATTCAACATCATGTCAAAAAGTTATAAAGAAATTATGAATAACATCAAAGCATTTGTTTTTGATGTTGATGGCGTTCTAACAGATGGTACGGTTCACGTAGCCGAAGATGGGCAATTATTACGTCATATGAATATCAAAGATGGGTATGCGATGAAAGCAGCCATTGATAAAGGGTATCCAGTATGTATTATTTCGGGCGGAAGTAATGAAGGGGTACGTGTTAGATTGCAAAATTTAGGAATAAACTCAGTGTATTTGGGTGTTCCAGATAAAGTTGAAAAATTTTATGAATTTTGTGATGGCTATGAAATTAAGCCTGAAGAAGTATTGTATATGGGCGATGACATTCCAGATTATTTAGTAATGCAAAAAGTAGGTTTACCCACATGTCCGCAAGATGCGTCTCCAGAAATAAAAGGAATTAGTAAATACATTTCGCACAAAAATGGTGGTAAAGGTGCTGTACGCGATGTGATTGAGCAAGTGCTGAAAGTACAAGGTAAATGGATGGACGATTTTAACGCGAAGTTTTTTTAAATTAATTAAATAACAAATGAAAAATTTTTTAAAATTAATTCGAATTGAACAATTGACTTTTATTGCACTTGTTCAACTTATTTTAAAATATACTTTTTTAGATTATGCTACCGTTCAAGCTTTGGCTAACTGGCAATATACGCTGTTAGTAGTCGCTTCTTTATGTATAGCGGCGGGCGGTTATATTATCAATGATATATTTGATGTAGAAGTAGATACAATTAACCGACCAAACCAAGTGTATATTGGTACTTATTTTTCTGAAAAAATAGCTTATAATTGGTATTTTGGTTTAAATATTGTTGGAGTTGGTATTGGTTTTTATCTAAGTAGAGTGGTAGAAAGACCTTCTTATGCTGCCATTTTTATTATTTGTTCGGCTTTATATTATGTGTATTCTAATGGTCTAAAACAAATACCAATAATGGGTAATGCTATAGTTTCTTTACTAATGGCTATTAATTTATTAGTTATAGGCTTTTTTAATTTATTTCCTACTGTTTATAAAGGTAATGAAGCTTTGATAATGAATCTTTTTTCTATTATTGTAGATTATGCCATCATGATTTTTTTATTGTTTTTTGCCCAAGAAATTTTAAAAACAATTAAAAATAAAGAAGGAGATTCTCAATATGATCTGACTACTGTAGCAACTTCATTTGGCACAAAAAAAGCCCTCTTATTAGTGTCTTCACTCATTTTAATATTGCTTACTTTTATTGTATATTATTTGATAACTAATTTAGCATATATGCCTTATGTTATTGGGTACTTTATTTTAGTAATGATTGCTCCATTACTGTTTTTTATACTAAGATCTTTTCAAGCAAACACACAGCGCGATTTTATTTTATTGGAAAAAATTTTAAAGGTTGTTAGTGTTACTACGATGCTATCTTTAAGTGTAATAGTATTAGTGGGTTATCGTCATTAAAGAGAATTAAAAATGCTGAAGGAAAATCTGAAAAAATACAATGTTATATTAGCTTCTGGTTCACCAAGAAGGCAACTTTTTTTTAAAGAAATGGATATTGACTTTAGTATTCAATTGAAAGAGGTAGAAGAAGTGTATCCGCCTCATTTACAAGCTGCAGAAATTACCGATTATTTGGCGGAATTAAAAGCAAATGCATTCAAAACATGTTTAGATTCAAACGATTTATTGGTTACTAGCGATACGCTTGTGTGGTTAGAAGGAACAGCTTTAGGTAAACCAAAAGACAGAAAAGATGCTTTTGAAATGTTGACTTGTATGGCAGGAAAAACCCATCAAGTAATTACATCTGTTTGTTTGATGAACTTGTCTTTTACTAACGTGTTTCATGAAATTACTAATGTAACATTTAAGGTCTTAACATCGGATGAAATTGAGTATTATTTAGATACCTATCAACCCTATGATAAAGCTGGTTCGTATGGTATACAAGAATGGATTGGTTTAATTGCAATTGAAAAAATTGAAGGATCTTATGCTAATGTAGTTGGATTGCCCACGCATAGACTATACAAAGAGTTAATGCAATTGTAATACATTTGAAAAAAAATACGTACTTTTACACACCCAACAACACGAACTATGAGTCAAAAAATATTGCTTACATCAAAAGAAGTCAATATCATTCTGCATCGATTAGCTTGTCAGTTAATTGAAAACCACTTAGATTTTTCAAATACCATATTAATAGGCATACAACCCAGAGGGTCTTTTTTAGCTGAGCGAATAGCCAAAATATTACGTGAAGACTATGCTGTTTTTGATGTTAAATTAGGGCTATTGGATATTACTTTTTTTAGAGATGATTTTAGACGAACAGAAAAAGTATTAGAAGCTAATCGCACACAAATTGATTTTTTAGTTGAAGATAAAAAAGTAGTATTTATAGACGATGTGCTTTATACAGGAAGAAGCATTCGTGCTGCTTTAACAGCTATACAATCTTTTGGTAGACCAAAATCTATTGAATTATTAACGTTAATAGACAGAAGATTTAGTAGAGATTTACCTATTCAGCCTGATTATAGAGGCAGACAAGTAGATGCTATTAATGATGAAAAAGTAAAGGTAAAATGGTTTGAAAAAGACGGAGAAGATGCTGTCTATATTGAATAAAAAGTAGAATTGACAACTAAACAATACAACAATACTAATGAAAGAATTAAGCGTCAATCATTTATTAGGAATAAAATATTTACAAGAAAGCGATATTCAATTAATTTTTGAAACCGCAGACCATTTTAAAGAAGTCATCAATAGACCTATTAAAAAAGTTCCTTCTTTAAGAGATATTACAATTGCTAATATTTTTTTTGAAAACAGTACAAGAACAAAATTATCTTTTGAATTAGCTCAAAAACGTTTGTCTGCAGACGTGATAAGTTTTTCATCGGCACAATCATCTGTTAAAAAAGGCGAAACATTAATTGACACTGTAAACAATATTTTAGCAATGAAAGTGGATATGGTAGTTATGCGTCATAGTTCGCCTGGAGCTGCTCATTTTTTAGCTAAACATGTGAACGCAAGTATTGTCAATGCCGGCGATGGCGCACATGAACATCCTACACAAGCCTTATTAGATAGTTATACAATTAGAGAACAATTAGGTGATGTAGCAGGTAAAAAAGTACTAATAGTGGGTGATATTTTACACTCAAGAGTAGCGCTATCAAATATTTTTGCACTACAAATGCAAGGCGCAGAAGTACGCGTTTGCGGGCCAAAAACATTAATTCCTAAATATATAGATTCACTGAATGTTAAAGTAGAGTCTAATTTAAAAAAGGCATTGGAATGGTGTGATGTAGCAAATATGTTGCGTATTCAAAATGAACGTTTAGATGTGAGTTATTTTCCATCAACAAGAGAATATACACAACAATTTGGTTTAACAAATGAATTGTTAAACGAGTTGAATAAAGAAATTGTTATCATGCATCCGGGGCCTATTAATAGAGGGGTAGAAATTACAACTGACGTAGCGGATGGTAAACATTCTGTAATTTTGAACCAAGTGGAAAATGGTGTAGCTATCAGAATGGCAGTGATTTATTTGTTAGCAAGTAAAATAAAAAATTAGACCTAAAAAAGGTAATTATGAAAGTTGAACAAAAAGGTCATACAACAATAGTAAAAGATACTGAGAGCAGTATAAGTCAGTTTATTGAAAAATTAATTTCTCAATATTCAACGTTCAAAAAGTATAATTTAATACTTGATGTAACGCATGATAAAAACATGTCAATCAATGCGTTAAAAGAATTTACAGAATTAACAAAATTACACAAAGAAAATAGTAAATCATTGATTATTGTGGCTTCAGAAATTGATTTTAATAAAGTGCCTGCTGCTTTACAAGTAGTACCTTCTGTTTTAGAAGCGCATGATATTATTGAAATGGAAGAAATTGGACGTGATTTAGGATTTTAATAAAGTTTTTAGTCTCAGTTTACAGCATTCAGTAACTGCGACTGAAAATTGCGACTGAAAACTATGAAAATAAAAATACTTGGCTGTTATGCCGCTACACCAAGAACTATTACCAATCCTACATCGCAAGTTTTAGAGATTAAAAATCATATGTTCTTAATAGACTGTGGAGAAGGAACACAAGTGCAATTGCGAAAACATAAAGTAAAATTTTCACGTATTGAGCACATATTTATTTCTCATTTGCATGGTGATCATTTTTTTGGGTTAATTGGCTTAATTTCCACTTTTATGTTATTGGGCAGGGAAAAAGATTTGCATATTTATGGTCCAAAAGGAATTAAAGAAGCTATTTTATTACTATTAAAACTAGGAAATGCTTATACAAATTATGGTTTGTATTTTCATGAATTAACAGCTACAGCGTCTGAAGTGGTTTTTGAAGACGATAAAGTTAAAGTTTCAACTATTCCATTACAGCATAGAGTGTATACTAATGGTTTTCTGTTTGAAGAAAAGATTACGGAACGCCCTTTAAACATAAATGCCATTCTTAATTATGATATTGATAAAGTATATTATAATAAAATTAAGCAAGGTGGGGCAATTACTTTAGAAAATGGTCAACAAATCTCTAATAATTTATTAACTTTCGAGCCACCTGCACCTAAAAGTTATGCGTTTTGTTCAGACACTATGTATTCAGAGAAAATAGTTCCGTTACTTACGAATACTACCGTTTTATACCATGAAGCAACATTTTTAGAAAACGAAATTGCCCTGGCTGAAAAAACAATGCATAGTACTGCTAAACAAGCTGCAAAAATTGCTAAATTAGCAAACGTAAAACATTTGTTACTAGGACATTATTCAACTCGCTATGGTGATATTGAGCTATTTAAAAAAGAAGCCCAAGAAATAGTTGAAAACGTCTTGCTAGCAGACGATGGATTGGAATTTGAATTTTAAATAAAGAATAACAACCTTTAACCTTTTACCCATTACCTTTCACCCAATAACTATAAAGAAATGAACGATTTATCAAACTATAGAAAATCATACGAAAAGAGCGAATTATTAGAAAACACCATTCCTGGTGATGCGATTCAATTGTTTCATAAATGGTTTTATGAAGCGGAAGAGCAAGAAAAGGGAGAAGTTAACGCGATGACGGTTTCTTCTATAGGTTTGGATGGATTTCCAAAAAGTAGGGTAGTACTACTTAAAAAATTTAATGAAGAAGGTTTTATATTTTACACCAATTATAATTCAGAAAAAGGAAAAGCCATTTTGCAACATCCAAATGTTTGTATTTCTTTCTTTTGGCCGATATTAGAACGCCAAGTAATCATTAAAGGAATAGCTGAGAAAACAACGGCACAAGTTTCAGATAATTATTTTGATTCTCGTCCAGAAGGTAGTAAGTTGGGAGCAATTGTTTCGAATCAAAGTGAAGTAATTCCATCAAGAGAATATCTAGATGAAAAATTAAAAAACTTAGAAACAGAAGTGTCAGGATCCGAAATTAAACGACCAGAAAATTGGGGTGGATTTTTAGTAAGACCAATATCTGTTGAATTTTGGCAGGGAAGAGCCAATAGACTTCATGATAGAATTCGATATGAACTTCAGGAAGGGTATAATTGGAAAATAGAGCGTTTAGCGCCTTAGTTTATTTTATAGCCAACATTGAAATTTCCACATTTACATTTTTTGGTAAACAAGCTACCTCAACCGTTTCACGAGCAGGCGCAGTTGCTTCAGAAAAATAACTGCCATATATCGCATTTATTTTAGCAAAATTAGACATGTCGCTAATAAATATTGAAACTTTAATAGTATTTTCAAACGTCATGTCAGCTGCTTCTAAAACAGCCTTTAAATTTTCCATTACCATTTTAGTTTCTTCTTCAATCGAGTCTAATACAAGTAAACCTGTCGCAGGATTAATTGCAATTTGCCCTGATGTATACAAGGTGTTTCCAACCAAAACTGCTTGATTATAAGGCCCAATTGGTGCAGGAGCTTTTTCTGTAAAAATTATTTTTTTCATTTGTGTGTAGGTTAATTTATTTTGATTTATCGTAAACGAGCATCAGGAATTTTACGTTTTTCCCATTTTATATCACTTAACATAGATGATTTAACGCCAATAAAAAAATTCCAAAATGAATAAACGCCAACAGGTACAATACTAAAATTCATGTTCCAACTTTCCAAATCTCTTTCAAATCTGAGCTGAGTAAATGAAAGCCCTTTTTGAGCAAAATCATATCCTGAAGAAAAGCCAAGTTTCCATCTTACAGCTAAATCAATATTTCCAGAAAACATTAAGGAATTTGTAGTTACTTTTCTTTCTTGTCTTTCATTTGAAAAAGTCAATGAATAGGCTAATCTTAAATCCCAAGGAATTTTAAATTTGTATAATTCTGATTGGGTAGCATTGGCATCGTTTTTAAATTGACTTTCATTTGAGTTACTTAAATCAGTTCCTCTACCAAATAAGTCGTCACTTCTACCACCATTTTGAACGTTTTGCTTTTCAGTTTTGTCTTTTTTTGAAGCATCAAAATCTGTGCTTGCAACATTATAGCTCAAATTAATATTAGCGCTAGTCATTCTTGCAATTGAGCCACCACTTGTTAAACTAAATTCATCAATCCTTTCTCCATTACTGTTTAAAGCGTAGGGATCAAATGTGGCTCCAAAATTTACATTTAATTTATTGTCAAACAATTGCGTACCCCCAACAAAACGGATAGGAGCTAATTTAAATTTGTCACCCGCAAAATTGTAATTTGTAGAAAAATTAAATTGGTTTAAAAGCATTATTTTTTTGGCTTCGCCTTTTTTGCTTTCTTTATCTAATACTTTTGCCTCTAATGAGTTGCTCAAGGAAAACCCAATTGCATTAGCAATCGCATTTCCTGGAGCACCTAGAATAGAACCTTCAAATCGGCTAAAATCAACTTGATTGCCATTTTGATCCAAATATGTATCATAATATTGATTAAAACTAGGCGTGTAACCATAAGAAATATTCGGACGCATTACATGGCGAATTGCCTGGATTTTGTTTGTCTCTTTAAAGGTATAGGTTCCATAAATAGTAGTACCTATACTTGCTCCAAAATTATATGTTCTAAATGAATCAAAACCATTTATTCTGCTTATTTCCACTTTGTTTGTAGTGGAATCATAAAATTTATTGATTGTATTAAAAACCCAACTTTCATTATAATTTACATTAGCCGATACACTAAAATAGTTGAAAACTTTAAAGTTTGTTGATAAGGGTATAGTATGTGAAATACCTGCGAGTGCATCATTAAACATCTCAGATTTAAACAAAAACTCTTCTTTAGTTTTTATTCGATTTTCTCCTCTAAGACTATATTGAAAGTTTATATTTTGAAAAAGCCCTTTCTTGATTGCGTCTCTTTTTGTGAATGGAAATAGTCTGTCTACTGTTGCATTGAAAGTAGGTAAAGTTAAATAAACATCACCAGTATTTGTATTTTGATTGTGTGTGACAGAAACAGAAAAATTAATTAAAGGTTCAATTGGAAATGTTTTTTGGTAACTTACAGATGAGCTCATCGTATTATTTAAATTTGACCCTACATTGATAATGTTAATTGATTGTCTAAAATATTTACTACTACCAAAGTTTACAGATGCCGAAAATCTTGAGTTTGCAGATGCTTTAGCATCTTGATTATGTGACCATTGAATATTATATAAATTTGTTTTAGAATAATCGGGAAATCCTCTTTCACCAAAAACTTGATTCTCATATCTAAATTGAACACTACCATTAAATTTATATCTTTTATTATAATTAGATTCTGCCCTTAAAGCGTAACTACCATTGGTGAAATAATCGCCTAATAGTGCTAAATCATAATGATCACTTAATGCAAAATAATAGCCTCCATTTTGAAGAAAAAAACCACGGTCATTACTTTGACCAGGAGCTGGCATGATTACACCAGAAGTGTTTTTGTTGGTCATTGGAAAGAAAGCAAAAGGCACACCTATAGGGGTAGGGACATCCGCAATAAACATATGTGTCAATCCTGAAACAAATTTTTTACCAGGAACTAATTTTGCTTTATACGATAAAAAATAATATTCAGGATCTTCTTTATTTTCTGAGGTAGTGAAACGGGCTTTTTTAAAGAAAATAACAGAATCGTTTTCGCGTTTTGATATTTCGGCTAAAATGTTCATTTCCCCTTGTTTGGTTTTTGAATTCCAGATTTTAGCCTTTCCTGTTTTGGTATTGTATCTGATAGAATCGGGTTCAATAATGTTTTGCCCTTGCTTAAAATAAGGATATTGGTAATACTTACCCGTGCTATCTTTTAGTCTTCCTGCATAGATTTCATTCTTTTCATAATCTAAAACAATAATCCCAGATTTAATTTCGTAGTCTTGGTAACGTAATTCGGCTTCATTATAAAGTGTAAGTTTCTTTTTCTTTTGGTCAAGTTTTTCATAGTCTTTAGCTTTTCTTTTTACAATACCTTCTAAGAAAACTTTTTTATTTTTTACACTGTCATTTTTAACCGTGTCCTTAGATTTTACAAGCGATTTCACGTCTACTGTAACACTGTCTGTATTCTTTTTAGTTTGTGAATAAATTTCTGAATTCCCAGCACTTAGAAAAAAAATAAAAAAAACGATATGAATTAACTTTGTACTCAAATGTATATATACTATTTTTGTAAAAAATGGTTCGATTTTTGCGGTGTCAAACTTACGTATATTTTTTGTTAAATTTTATTTTATTAGTAAAATTATAACTTATTTAAATGATGAAGAAAATATTATTACTACTTATATTCAATCTTTTCTTTTTCTCTTTTTCACAGGAAGGAAAATTTAAACTAGTACTGGATGCTGGACATGGAGGTAAGGATCCTGGCGCCACTAAGAATGGATGTGTGGAGAAAGAAATTGCCTTAGATGTAGTATTACAAGTAGGAGCTATTTTAGAAAAGTATAAGGATTTTGATATTAAGTTTACACGTACCACAGATGTTTTTATTCCTTTACGTGATAGAGCAAAAATAGCAAATGATTTTGGTGCTAATTTATTCGTTTCTGTACATTGTAATTCTTCTGTTTCTCCAAATCCTTCTGGTTCAATGACATTAGTAATGGGGCTTTCTCGTTCAAATATGAATTTTGAAATTGCAAAAACAGAAAATGCCGTAATTTTTCAAGAAGATGATTATAAGAAAAATTATAAAGGATTTGATCCAAATAATCCGAGTACACAAATAGGTTTAAAAATATTGCAAGAAGAAACTTTATTGCAAAGTATAGAGTTTGCTAGTGAAATACAAAGTCAATTTAAGAATACGCTTGGTAGAAAAGATTTAGGTATGCATCAACAGCCCTTATGGGTTTTAGATGCGACTGTTATGCCCGGAGTACTAATTGAGTTAGGTTTTTTGTCAAACTATAAAGAATCTAAATATTTAAACTCAAATGAAGGAAGGCAAAATTTTGCTCAAGTTATAGCTTTGGCAATTCTTAAATATAAAAATCAATTGTTAGGAACAGAAACTCCATTGTTTGAACCTGTAGTATTGACGCCAATAATCATAGATGAACCAAAGCCAGATCCAGTATTTGATTCAGTTAAAACGGTTGTGTCTAATGTAGAAGTTGATCCTTTGGATCAAAAAAAATACAGAGTTCAAATAGGATATAGCACAACAAAATTAGATTTAGTACCTGCTAATTTCAAAGGTTTAACAAACGTAACTATGAAAAAAGAAGGCAATGCATATAAATATTATTATGGGAACGCTTCGAGTGCTGAAGAATGTAAAAAATTACTCGCTGAAGCTAAAACAAAAGGTTTTAACACTGCTTTTATGGTAGAAGATAAAGAATAATATGGGTAAGAAAAGGAATTTTATACTAGCATGTGTCTTGCTTTCTACAATTTTTACTTGGGCACAAAACAGAAAGTTTAAAGTTGTTTTAGATGCCGGCCATGGCGGTAAAGACTATGGCGCAACCTACCATGGAAATATTGAAAAAAATATAGCATTAAAGACAGTTTTGAAAATTGGCGCTATATTAGAAAAAGAAGCAGATATTGAAGTTATTTATACTAGAAATACTGATGTTTTCGTAGAGCTTGATGAAAGAGCAAATATTGCAAATAAGTCAAAAGGGCATTTGTTTATATCTGTCCATTGTAATGCAAATGCAAATCAAACAGCAGATGGAAATGAAACTTTTGTGATGGGTATTACTCGAAATGCAGCTAATTTAGAGGTGGCAAAGAAAGAAAATGCCGTTGTTACACTAGAAAAGAACTACAAAATAAAATACGATGGATTTGACCCTAATAAGCCTGAATCAGTTATGGGGTTATCAATTCAGCAAGAAGAAAATTTAGAACAAAGCATTGCTATCGCTAGTAAAATTCAAGAAGCCTTTATTAAATATACAGGAAATAAGAATAGAGGGGTAAAGCAAGCTGGTTTTTTAGTGTTAAGAAAGATAACTATGCCTAGAATTTTAGTAGAAATGGGGTTTGTATCTCATAAGACCGAAGGCGCATTTTTAAATTCAGAAAATGGTCAAGATAAGTTAGCCGAAGCCATTTCCACCGCTGTACTGAGCTATAAAAAAGAATCATTTACTTCAGAAACACCTAAAAAGGAAGTTGAAAAAATAGAGAAAAAAGAAGAAGTTAAAAAAGAAGAACCAATTAAAAAAGAAGTTGCTCCAGCTGAAAAAACAGTATCTCACGATGCAGTTGTTTTTTCGGTTCAAATTGCTACTAGCACAAAAAAACTAGAAACGATCCCTTCTAATTTTAAAGGTTTAAAATCTGTAACAGTAGAAAAAGAAAATACCTTATATAAATATTTTTATGGCACAGTAAATGAACATAAGGCTGCAAAAGAATTATTGAAAGAAGCTCAAGCGAAAGGATATTCTTCCGCATTTATTGTAGCTACAAAAAATGGTAAAAAAATTAGTATAAGCGAAGCCATCAAATAAATATTAGTATTTTTGTAAAATAAAACAACCTTACATTGAAAGTTACAAGAGAGTTAAAAGTTGCCGTATTAGTTATTTTATCAATAGTATTGTTCTATTGGGGATTTAGTTTTTTAAAAGGAAAAAATTTATTTGATACTACTACAAAATTGTATGTGGTGTATGATAATGTGGCTGGTTTGGCACCTTCTTCTCCAGTTACAGTTAACGGATTAACAATTGGAAAAATTAATAAAATTGATGTGCTTGAAAACGGTAAGATGCTTGTTGAAATGGCAATTACTAACGAACAAGTTCAAATTGCAAAATCTAGTTTAGCCGAAATTCAAGGAATGGGCATTGTAGGAGGTAGAGAAATTGCCATTATTGTAAATTTTGCCGATAAAAACTATGCAGTTTCAGGAGATACGTTAAAAGCAGCAAATAAATTAGGCTTAGCCGATGAACTAGCCGTACAAATGGAGCCATTAAAAGTAAAAGTTGAAAAATTATTAGATAACGCTAATCAACTTTTTGAAGGTGTAAATTCTACTCTAGATAAATCTACTCAAGCTAATCTTAGATTAAGTATTGCCTCTTTGCAACAAACTTTAGATGAATTTAGTCAAGTTGCTAAAAACACAAATGACTTAGTTACATCAAATAAATCAAAGCTAAATGCTACATTTACTAATTTTGAAAAAACAGCCGCTAACCTAACTAAAATCTCAGATTCTTTAGCCAAAGCAAATTTAGCTTCCACAGTAAAAAATTTAGAGAAAACGTTAGCAAAAGTTAATGGCGTTTTACAAGATGTTGAACAAGGAAAAGGCTCAATGGGTAAACTTATGAAAGACGATGCATTATATGTTAATGTAACTAAAACAGCAAAAGAATTAGAATTATTATTACAAGATTTGAGATTAAACCCAACACGTTATATCAATGTGTCTTTTTTTGGAAAGAAAAATAAACCATACATTGTGCCAAATGAATCAAGCACAAAAATTAAGGAGCAAACAACTAAATAGAAATCTATGAATTTTTTACCCAATATTATTTTTGCTTGTATACTCGCCATAGGAGTGGGGTATTTCGTAAAAAATGTAAAAAAAATTATTAGAAATATAAAATTAGGAACAGCTATTAACCGCTCAGATAATTCTTCTGCGAGATGGAAAAACATGTTCTTAATTGCTTTAGGGCAGAAAAAAATGTTTTCTCGTCCCATTCCAGCACTTTTACATTTAATAGTGTATATTGGGTTTATTATCATCAATTTAGAATTATTAGAAATTGTTATTGATGGTCTTTTTGGGACGCATAGAGTATTTTCAGGTTTAGGAAGTTTGTATGGTTTTCTAATTGGCTCATTTGAAATTTTAGCCGTATTAGTATTAGTAGCCGTTTTTGTATTTTGGATAAGAAGAAATGTTATTAAAGTAAAACGTTTTACTAATTCAGAATTAAAAGGATATGCCAGTAAAGATGCAAATACTATTTTGTATTTTGAAGTGGTTTTAATGTCCTTGTTTCTAATTATGAATGCAACAGATATTCATTTTCAACAAGCCGAAAATGGAAACATTATTTCGCAATATATTCATCCTTTTTTCAATTCATTTTCCATTACAGCTATAGAAATTGTAGAAAATATTGCATGGTGGTTACATATTATCGGAATTTTAATCTTTTTAAATTACTTATATTTTTCAAAACATTTACATATCATTTTAGCTTTTCCAAACACATTTTTTGCCGATTTAAATGCTAAGGGTAAATTGGATAATTTAGCAAGTGTTACTAACGAAGTAAAATTAATGTTAGACCCTACCGCCGATCCATTTGCTGCACCTGCAAATCCTGAATCAGCTCCAGCTAAATTTGGTGCAAGTGATGTGCAAGATTTAAATTGGGTCCAATTATTAAATTCATATACATGCACAGAATGTGGTCGTTGTACTTCTTCATGCCCTGCTAATAATACGGGTAAAAAATTATCACCTCGAAAAATTATGATGGATACGCGTGATAGATTAGAAGAAGTTGGAAAAAATATTGACGCAAATAAAGGCATTTTTGTCCCAGACGGAAAATCACTACTCAACGATTACATTACTCCTGAAGAATTATGGGCATGTACATCGTGTAACGCTTGTGTGGAGGAATGCCCAGTAAGTATAAGTCCACTTTCAATAATAATCGATATGAGACGTTATTTAGTTATGGAACAAAGTGCAGCACCGATGGAATTAAATACGGTTATGACTAATATTGAAAATAATGGTGCGCCTTGGCAATACAATCAACAAGATAGATTGAATTGGGCAAACGAATCCTAATACACAACTAAAATACATATAATGAAAGCAGAAGAAATCGATGGGAAATTGCAAGCCTTATCTATAAATGGAGAACAGTTAAGTCCAATTTTGCCTGAAGGAATAAAAAATTATTTAATTGATATTGATGGAACTATTTGTGATGATATTCCAAATGAAGAGCCAGAAAGAATGGTAACAGCAGCCGTTTATCCGGATGCATTAGTAACACTTAATAAATGGTATGATGAAGGACATATTATTTTCTTTTTTACATCACGAACAGAAGCACACAGAGCAGTTACTGAAGCATGGTTGCAAAATCATGGGTTTAAATATCATGGTATGTTAATGGGGAAACCAAGAGGAGGTAATTACCATTGGATTGATAATCATTTAGTAAAAGCAACAAGATATAAGGGTAAATTTACTGATTTAGTAGATAAAGAAGTTACCATACAAGTTTTTGATGACGAAGAACATCAAGGATAAAAACTAACATATTTAAAAAATAATCTATGTCTGAAAATATAATAGTACCTACTATGGCGGAAATGATGGCGCAAGGCAAACAGCCAGACGTTTTGTTTTGGGTAGGATGTTCAGGTAGTTTTGATGATAGAGCAAAAAAAATCACTAAAGCTTTTGTAAAACTTCTAAATCGTGCTCAAGTTTCGTTTGCTGTTTTAGGCACCGAAGAAAGTTGTACTGGTGATCCTGCAAAAAGAGCTGGAAACGAATTTTTATTTCAAATGCAAGCACTTATGAATATTGAAGTGATGAACGCTTATGAAGTAAAAAAAATAGTGACGGCTTGTCCGCATTGTTTCAATACCCTTAAAAATGAATATCCAGAATTAGGTGGAAAATATGAAGTTGTACATCATACAGCATTTTTAAAATCGTTGTTAGATGAAGGAAAATTAACTATTGAAGGTGGACAATTTAAAGGTAAAAAAATTACTTTCCATGATCCTTGTTACTTAGGAAGAGCAAACAACATCTATGAAGCACCAAGAGAATTAATTCAAAAATTAGACGCAGAATTAGTTGAAATGAAACGTTCACGTGCAAATGGACTTTGTTGTGGAGCAGGTGGTGCTCAAATGTTTAAAGAACCTGAAAAAGGAAATAAAGACATCAATATAGAACGAACTGAAGATGCCTTAGCTACTAAAGCAGAAATAATTGCAGCGGGTTGTCCATTTTGTAATACAATGCTAACCGATGGAGTAAAGCATACACATAACGAAGATAAAGCACAAGTCTTTGATATCGCGGAATTAATTGCTAACGCACAAGATTTATAATATGTTAAAAAATATAATTTTCTTTCTATTATTGTCCACTATGATGTTTGGACAAACTTACATGGATAAAGTAAGTAAAGAAACCTGTGAATGTATCAATAAGAAAAATATTAATCTTAAATCATCAGATGTAGATAAATTACAAGTCGAATTAGGTTTATGTATTATGCAATCTTATTCTAAATTTTCAAATGAATTTCCAAAGAATAAGAAATTAGATTTTTCAGATTCGAAACAAATGGAGGCTTTTGGAATGGAAGTTGGAATGAAAATGATTAAAGATTGTCCAGATATCATTTTAACATTAGGCAAAAGCTATAGAAAAAACACATTTAATGATGAGTCTGATGAAGAAGTCGTAGTTGATACAGCGTATGTTGAAGAACCTGATGACGACATAAAAATTACAGGTGTTTATCAAGGATCTAAAACAGATGGATTCTATTATATAACAGTAAAAGAACCGTCTGGAAAGATAAATTTAATTGCATTGATTAATAATTTTGAAAATTCATTTTTAATTTTAGACCAAGTATTAAAGCAAAATGATAAAGTAGAAGTTTCTTATTTTGATGCGGAACTATTTGATGTGAAATTAAATCGATTTGTAACTGTAAAAGTAATTTCAGATATAAAAAAAATATAATGTATATACCTTTTGAAGAATTACCCGAAGACGCAAAGATTTGGATTTATCAATCTAATAGAAAACTAACTGATGATGAAGTAGAGAGTATTACTTCTAAATGTCAAGATTTTATAGAAAATTGGGCTGCACACGGCACTTCTTTAGCGGCTTCTTTTGTAATTAAGTATAATAGATTCATAATCTTTGCTGTAAATCAAGAAGTTCAACAAGCTACAGGGTGTTCTATTGATGCTTCTGTTCATTTTATTCAACAGCTAGAGCAACAATTTGCCATAGAGTTATTAGATAAAATGAATGTAACGTATAGAAGTGGCGAACATATAGCGCATAAATCATTACTAGATTTTAAAAAAATGGCAAAAGAAAAAGCCGTTTCCGAACATACGATTGTGTTTAATAATTTGGTAAATACAAAAGGTGAATGGGAAGAATTTTGGGAAGTGCCAGCAAGCGAAAGTTGGCACAGTAGATTTTTCTAAAAAAAATACTTAACTTTGAAATCATCAAGAGTAAATTGCTTTTGATGATTTTTTATTTACTAATACAACACGAATGAAACGCCTATATATTTTATTTTTTTTAGTATTAATTCAATTTGTTTTTTCACAAACTAACAAGAAAATACAACCAGAACCTATTTGGGTTGATAGCATATATAACTCACTAACATTTGATGAAAAAGTAGGACAATTATTTATGGTTGCTGCTTATTCAAACAAAAATGAAACCCATGCTCAAGACTTAGAAAAATTAATTAGTCAATATAAAATTGGAGGGTTAATTTTTTTTCAAGGTGGTCCCGTAAGACAAGCCAAATTAACCAATAGATTTCAATCTCAGTCAAAAGTTCCTTTACTTATTGGTAATGATGCCGAATGGGGTTTTAGCATGCGTTTAGATTCTACTATAAAATATCCGTGGAACATGACACTTGGAGCTGTTCAAGATATGAAACTGATAGAAAAAATGGGAATGCAAATGGCTAAACAAGCGAAAAAGTTAGGCGTGCATTTTACATTTGGTCCTGTAGTAGATATTAATACAAATCCTAGTAATCCAATTATAGGAAATCGTTCATTTGGTGAAGATAAAGAAAATGTTACCAAACGGGCACTCGCTTACATGAAAGGTTTACAAGAGAATGGTGTTTTTGCAACCGCCAAACATTTTCCAGGTCATGGCGATACCGAAACCGATTCGCACCATACCTTACCTGTAGTTAAATTTGATAAAGCCCGATTAGATGATGTTGAATTGTACCCCTATAAAGAACTCATTAAAAATGGTTTGGCCAGTGTAATGGTGGCGCACTTAAATGTGCCAAGTATAGAACCGCGCGAAGGGTATCCTACTTCTTTATCTTATCATGTAGTAACAGATATTCTTAAAAATGAACTAAAATTTGAAGGGCTTATTTTTACAGATGCACTAAATATGAAGGGTGCTAGTAATTTTAAACAGCCAGGAGATATTGATTTAGAAGCATTTCTTGCAGGAAATGACGTCATGTTGTTTGCTGAAAATGTACCTAAAGCGATAGAAAAATTTAATCAAGCGTATCAAGCTAATGTTTTTTCAGAAGAGCGTTTAGCGCATTCGGTAAAGAAAATATTAACCTATAAATACAGAGCGGGCTTACATAATTATAAGGCTATTGATTTAGTAAACTTATATTCAGATTTAAATGATGTTTCTTATGAAGCATTGAACTATCAATTATTTGAAAATGCAGTTACAGTATTAAAAAATGAATCAAAAATTATTCCTATTCATAAATTAGAAAAAGAGAAAATCGCTTATGTAAAATTAGGCGATGGTGCTAATGATACTTTTTTAACTAAATTAAAAGAATATGCTTCAGTTACAGAAATTACTGCCTTTGATTTAGATACAGCCATATTAGATTTAGCAAATTATTCTAAAGTAATTATTGGTTATCATAAACCAGATGGAGCATGGCGAAAAAATGAACTTACTTTTAGAGAACTCAATTGGATTGATAAAATTTCTAAGGAAAATGAAACTATTTTAGCCTTTTTTACTAAGCCCTATTCCTTATTAAAATTTCCAAATTTTCACCATACAGAAACAGTTATTCAGGCGTATCAAAATACAGATATGGTGCAAACCATAGTTGCCGAAATTATTTTTGGAGCCAAAACCGCTAAAGGTAAATTACCCGTTTCTATTAAAGATAATTTCTTAGTTAACGAAGGAATTGTAATCCATGAAATTAAACGATTAGGATATAATTTACCCGAAAATGTAGGCATGGATTCAAAAAAATTAGCACAAATTGAAACCCTTGCTAATTATGCTATTGCTCAGAAAACGACGCCAGGTTTACAGGTACTTGTCGCTAGAAAAGGACAAATAATTTATCATAAATCATTTGGTTACCATACGTATGATACAATTCAAAAGGTTAAAAATTCTGATATATATGATGTGGCTTCTCTAACAAAAGTATTAGCTACATTACCTGTATTCATGAAACAATATGATAAAAAAAGAATAAGTTTTGATACTCGTTTATGTGAAATATTACCTCGGTTTGAAAATACAAATAAAGCGGATGCAACTGTTTTAGATATGTTAACTCATCAAGCTAGATTTCAACCTTGGATTCCTTTTTATAAAGCAACATTAGATTCTTTAAAAAGACCTGATTCATTATATTATAGAACAAGTTATTCTGAAGAATTTCCGACAAAAGTGGCATGGAATTTATATATAAGAAAAGCGTATAATGATACGATACTTAATTTAATTGCGAAATCACCCTTATTGCCTTCAAAACAATATAAATACAGTGATTTTTCATTTATCCTTTTGAAAGAATATTTAGAACACGCATTACATAAAAAATTAGATGTACTTGCAGATGAAAATTTTTATTCTTCATTAGGTGCAACAACCATGACGTATAATCCTTTACAAAAATTTGAAGTTACTCGAATAGCACCAACAGAAATTGACACCTATTTTAGATACCAAACCCTTCAAGGGTACGTTCATGATATGGCGGCAGCAATGCAAGGTGGGGTTAGTGGGCATGCAGGTCTTTTTTCAAGTGCTATCGATGTAGCAAAAATGATGCAGCTTTATTTACAGAAAGGAACCTATGGTGATCAGGACTATTTTTCTGAAAAAACCTTTAATGATTTTAATACGTGCTACTTTTGTAAAGATGGCAATAGAAGAGGCGTAGGCTTTGATAAACCACAATTAGGTAACGAAGGTCCCACTTGCGGTTGTGTATCCATGACAAGTTTTGGGCATACAGGTTTTACAGGAACTATGGCTTGGGCAGACCCAGAAAAAGAAATTGTGTATGTTTTTTTATCTAATAGAACATTTCCAAATGCAGATGTGAACAAGTTATCTAAATTAAGCATTAGAGAAAAAATTCAACAAATTATATACGAATCAATTATTGAATAATATGACATCAAATGCAACTACAGTTGAAGAATATATAGCTTCTGTACCAGAAGAGAGACGTCCTTTTATTGAAAATATTAGAAAGGTTATAATAGAAAATTTGCCTGAAGGTTTTGAAGAAGGAATGAGCTATGGTATGATAGGGTATTATGTGCCACATAGTATTTATCCCAATGGGTATCATTGTAACCCTAAATTACCGTTGCCATTTATGACATTTGCTTCACAAAAAAACAGCATTAATTTTTACCACATGTCCATGTATATGGATAAAGATTTGTATGATTGGTTTGTGGCTGAATATCCAACTTATTCCAAGCAAAAATTAGACATGGGTAAAAGCTGTATCCGTTTTAAAAAATTGGAAGAAATACCTCTTGAATTACTTGGTAAATTAGTAAAAAAAGTAAGTGTCGCTGATTGGATTGCTCAATACGAAAAAGCACTAAAAAAATAAAGAAAATGAAAATTGCAATTGTATGTTATCCTACGTTTGGTGGGAGTGGAGTAGTGGCAACTGAATTAGGTTTAGAGTTGGCAAAAAAAGGACATGAAATTCATTTCATTACCTATAAACAACCTGTGCGTCTTTCTTTGCTTAATCCTAGCATACATTTTCATGAAGTAAACGTACCCAATTATCCCCTTTTTCATTACCAACCTTATGAACTAGCCTTATCAAGTAAGCTGGTTGATATGGCAAAATTACATCAAATTGACGTTTTACACGTACATTATGCTATTCCTCATGCCTATGCAGGGTATATGGCAAAAAAAATGCTAGAAGAAGATGGTATCTTTATTCCTATGATTACTACATTACATGGAACAGATATTACCTTAGTAGGCAATCATCCATTTTATAAAACAGCGGTTACATTTAGCATAAACCAATCAGACTTTGTTACTAGTGTATCTCATAGTTTAAAAGAGGATACATATCGTTTATTTGATATTAAAAAAGACATTCATGTTATTCCAAATTTTATCGAGATTGACGAAAATAAACAGAATGATACAAGTCAAGTTTGTCAACGTTCCGTTTTAGCAAATTCTAATGAACGAATTATAACACATATTTCAAATTTTAGAAAAGTGAAGCGAATTCCAGATGTAATTCAAACTTTTTATAGAATTCAAAAAGAAATCCCTTCTAAATTAATGATGGTAGGGGAAGGTCCAGAAAAAATACATGCCGAAAAATTATGTGATGAATTAGGTATTTCAGATAAAGTAATTTTCTTTGGAAATAGTAACGATATTGAACAAATTTTAAAATATTCAGATTTGTTTTTGTTACCTTCTGAAACAGAAAGTTTTGGTCTTGCTGCTCTTGAAGCAATGGCGTTTAAAGTTCCTGTTATTTCAAGTAATTCAGGAGGTATTCCAGAAGTAAATAGAGAAGGCGTGTCGGGCTATTTAAGTAATGTGGGGGATATAGATGAAATGAGTAAAAATGCTATTAAGATTTTAAAAGACGATGCCGTTTTACATCAATTTAAAGAATCGGCCTTTCAAGTAGCTAAAAAATATGATATTAGTACAATTATGCCTCTCTATGAAGATTTATACAACCAAGCTATCGCACTCACAAAATCATAGAAATGAAAAAGATAATTAGCCTACTAAGTTTGTTTTCGATTTTTTTTATACACGCGTGTAAAACAAATGCATCTATTAGTTCAGCTCAAGAAACAGCTAAATCAAATGATGAAATAGTATATGCTATGGTGTATAAAAATCAGCAAGGAACAATTAAAACGAAACAAACTCGAATTATTACTACAAATGAAGCTTTTACAAATCTCATTACAGAATTAGCTATTCCTGCAACAGATTATGAAACAATATTAAATATAGATTTCAAAAAGCATGCTTTAGTTGCTTATTTTATGGGAGAAAAACCTTCAAGTGGTTTTGATGTTAAAGTTAAAAATGTTTTTGTTACAGATACTAAAATTGAATTAACAATAGGAGAAATCTTCCCTGCTAAAGGCGATTTAGTAGCAGACGTTTTAACAGCGCCGTATGTGTTTATAGTTGTTCCAAAAGGAAAAGAAATAGTAGTAAAATAATAAGAGCCGTTAAGTAACGGCTCTTATTTATTAAAATCTATAGCGAATACCAAGAGCTAAATCAGGACCAAAATCATCACTTACTCCGTCAGATAAATAAATTTCTGGTCGAATATCTAATGAAAGTTGCAATGGAAAATCAAAATTATATTCAATTCCTATATCTCCTGCTACAAAAAGAAAGGCATCATTAGTTCCATTTGAAGACCAATTACCTAATCCACCTCCAGCGCCTGCATACCAATTAAAGCCTTTATCAATATTCCATATCCATTGGTATAAGCCGGTTAACTTAATTGCATCAACTTGTTTACTATTGCGCCAACCTAAGTCAACTTCTATACGGTTTTTACTGGAAATACCTCTTTGATAAGAGATTTCACCACCAAAACCATCATTGTCGCCCAATCTAAAACCTATTGCGTTTTTTGAAAAATTTTGCGCTTGAGTAGTAAAAATACACCCCAAAACAAATAAAGATAAAATAAGTGCTTTTTTCATAATTTTTAATTTTTCACAAAAATAGACTATTTGAATAAATCAGAATAATTTTAGAATCTAATTTACATTATAGGTGTGTAAAAACTCTTTTTGATTTTGAGTATTTGTTGTAGAAATACCTAATTGAGAGGCTACAGCTTGTGTTACATTGTAATTGGTATCAGTATTTGAATATACCATTCCTATATTTTTTGCAATGTAAAGTGTAGAAGTCATTACATCTTGTTGTTGTAAATAAGTAATAGTAACAGGAAATCCTGCAATAATTTGAGTACTCGTTATTTTTAAATTTAATTTAATTTTTGTTGATTTTACATCTGAATAGTTCGTACCATTAGGAGATGAAAATGTAGTAAAGGTTTGACCTCCATAAGATGTTAATGTATAGTCTATAGTTAGAGGGGTATTATTAAGACTTTGCTGAAAGGAACCTGTTTTTGTACTTAATGTTTCATCAAGAGTTGCGCTGCTTTTGAAAATGATAAAATTTTGTAATTCTAAAACAAAGCTAATGGGTAAAGCTTGTAATTGATTAATAGATAAATTTCCAGTTAAAAACAAAGTATTGTTTTCTTTCCTAACGCCATTGTTTCTTAATGAAGATGAATAAAATCCAGAGGAAATATTATTTCTTGTTTTAAATTTTTTGTACGTATTGGGGTTGATTAAAGTGTCACCAGAAATGTATAAAGAATCTCTTATTGTAGTGCCGTTTCCTACTACATTGTACGTCCACCAATTTCCTGTATTCATTGGAATAGCAAAAACAGGCTCTGGTGTAGTACTTTCACCATCAATACTGTCACTGTTTGAACATGAGGTTAGAAGTATAAATATACTAAAAAGATAGATAAGGAATTTCATAATTTGTTTAGTGTTATTTATTAGTAAACATTAATTAACTTTGCTAATATATAAAAAACTAATTAAATCTGTTTTTATGTCTAATACATTTGGTACTATTTTTAGATTAACAACCTTTGGAGAATCACATGGTGTGGCTTATGGAGGAATTATTGACGGCTGTCCATCAGGAATAAAGCTTGACTTTGATGCGATTCAAAGTGAGTTAGATAGAAGACGTCCAGGACAATCCAAACTTGTTTCTGCTCGAAATGAAAAAGATGAAGTACAATTTTTATCTGGAATTTTTGAAGGCATAACTACAGGTACTCCAATTGGTTTTTTGGTGCCAAATACTAATTCTAAATCAAGTGATTATACGCATTTAAAAGACACCTATAGACCAAGTCATGCTGATTACGTGTACCAACAAAAATATGGCATTAGAGATTATAATGGAGGCGGAAGGAGTTCAGCACGGGAAACTGTGAATTGGGTGGTAGCAGGAGCCCTAGCAAAACAACTTATTTCTACCATCAACATACAGGCGTATGTTTCATCTGTAGGGAATATAGAACTCAATAAACCATATACTTCTTTAGATTTGACTACAATTGAAACTAACGATGTACGATGCCCAGATGCAACCGTAGCTAAACAAATGGAAGCGTTGATTAAAGAAGTTAAAAAACAAGGCGATACAGTAGGAGGAACAATAACTTGTATCATTCAAAATGTACCTATTGGATTAGGGGAGCCTGTTTTTAATAAACTTCAAGCCGATTTAGGCAAAGCCATGTTGTCCATTAATGCGGTAAAAGGGTTTGAATACGGTTCAGGTTTTCAAGCTGCTACATTACTTGGAAGCCAGCATAATGATTTATTTCACAAAGACGGCACAACACAAACAAACCATTCTGGTGGAATACAAGGGGGTATATCAAATGGAATGGATATTTATTTTAAAGTAGCTTTTAAGCCCGTTGCGACTTTATTACAAGAGCAAGAAGTCCTGACTACATCAGGTAAATTAGCCGTACAACAAGGAAAAGGAAGACATGATGCATGCGTAGTTCCTAGAGCGGTGCCTATTGTTGAGGCATTAACCGCTTTAGTGCTTGCGGATAATTATATGTTAAAAAAAGCCAATACAATACAATAAAATAATATTTATATTTGTAATCATCACAAAAACAATACTTTATGAAAAAAACTTTACTTTTTACACTTTTAACAGCAACGTTTGTATCGGCACAAACCTTACAAACAGAAAATTTTAATGCGTTAACCCTTGGAAATCTGACTACTTCAACAGCTGCAGGTCAAGGAGGTTGGTATTTAGATACCTCTAATGGCACAGGTACTACCACTTCAACAAATGCTGGTTTTACTAATGCTCAGATTGTTAGTTCTGGAGGGTCAAATGCCCTACAAGTAGTAGGTCCAAACGGTGATAATGGCGGAAGATTTATTTGGAAAGACGGTGTCAATACTGCATGGGCTTCAAGAACATCAGGAAATAACATCATTGAAATTGAAGCTGATATTAATCCTGGAGCTATTAGTACATCGCAAAATTTAATGGGTGTTTATATTTATGATAGTACTTATGGAAAAGTACTAGCAGGATTTGCAGTTAATGCATCGACAGGAGAGTTGTCACTTGTTGCTTATTCAACTCCAACAGGACAAACAGTAGGTAATTATAGATATCCATTAGCAGCTACACCTGGTATTATATTACCTGCAAGTCAGGTAAGTAGAATAGGGGTTTCTTTTAACAAAACTACAGGACAAGTACGTATAAAAGGCCCTGGAATAACAACTACAGGATTAACTTTGACGGGTTCTGCCACAGGAACTGATCCCTATGAGGTTGATGTTATTGCATTTGCTGGAGGTACAACCACATCCGTAAATACGGCTGCCGCTACAATGATTTTTGATAACATAACTGTAAAAGCTACGGCTGCAGATAGTTTATTAGGAACAAATACATTTGATACGGCAACTACGGTTGTGTCTTTGTTTCCAAACCCTACAACAGGCATCATTAATATTGATACACCAAACAATGCCGAAGTAATAAACATGCAGTTGGTAGATGTTAACGGTAGAGTGATAAAAGCAATTAATGGTTTTGTTTCTCAGTTAGATATAACCTCACTTTCTAATGGTGTGTATATGCTTACTATAGAAACAGCTACTGCTAAAGAAACTAAGAAAATTATAAAAAACTAAGTTACACAACCCACGTTTTAACGAATCTAAAAACCTATAACCGAAATGTTATAGGTTTTTTATTTATATTTGAAATGTATTAAAATATAGAGAATAGATATTTGCCTTACAAAACCAACAAGTTTTCCAGGCTGCCGTTCGATTCCTATCGCGTGTACAAAAAATAAATCTAAAACCAACATCTACGGAATATAAAACTACTGTGATGAAATTTTTTTAATCTATTAAATAATAGAATTGAATCAACAATTTGTTTCAGGTATGTTGACTCTAAATGGGTTTATGAAAAAGAAAAGTCAAATTATTATTTTTGGTAATATAAAATAGAAATAATCAGCTCCGTTGCTCCCGCGCGATTCCTATCGCGTGGCATACATAAATAAACAAAAAAACCACTTCAAAAAGAAGTGGTTTTATGTTTGTGGGCGATGAGGGGTTCGAACCCCCGACCCCCTCGGTGTAAACGAGGTGCTCTGAACCAGCTGAGCTAATCGCCCTTGTTTTTATTCTTATTATCCTGACCCCGACCACTTCCGATGCAATCGGAATGCTCTGAGCGAGCTGAGCTAATCGCCCTAATAATGCCCTACATTGCTGTAATGCGAGTGCAAATATACATTTGTTTTTTATTTCTACAAGTATTTTTAAAGAAAAAATTAATTTATTTTTACTTCTTCTAAAAGCACCCTATTGCTATAATTGATTACAATAAATGTAACATTTTTACTAGCAGGCAATTGCGATTCAATAACGTATTTTTTGCCTTTCTTATAAGGTAAGTTACTTTTAGAAAAATCTACATCACCATTTAAAATAGCTTGATCAATTTCTTTCAATGTAGTTACCTTTTTAGTGAGTAAGTCATTCACTTGTTTACTCGTTTGAAAAGGCTTGCTTCTAATGTCTTTTATGACTCTACAATTTGGAAAATAACAAAAGGTTACACCTCTTGAAGCTGCTTTAGCACTTAAAAATTCTCCCACAAAATAAAACCCAATGGTTAACCCAAAAATATAAAAGGCAAGCCTATAACGTAACGACATAATTTTTTTTACAAATATACTTAAAATAAATAATTTGTTTGCTAGTTAAAATACTATCAAATTAATGTCTCTATAATCTAAATCAAACCAATCTGCAATAGGTTTGTTTGTCAAAATCCCATGATAACTGTATATGCCGTGTTTCAATCCCATGTCACAACGAATAGCGGCTTCAATACCGCCATCATCGGCAATATTGATTAAAATAGGCGAAAGTATATTGCTGATAGATAAACTTGCTGTTTTAGAATAACGCGAAGGAATATTGGGAACGCAATAATGTATTACATTGTTTTTAATAAAAGTAGGTTGCTCGTGCGTAGTAATTTCAGAGGTTTCAAAACAACCACCAGAATCAATACTGACATCAACAATAACAGCTCCTTTTTTCATGTATTCTACCATCGTTTCGGTAACCACAATAGGTGTTCTGTTTTTACCACGCATGGCGCCAATAGCTACATCACAACGTCTAAGTGCTTTTAATAATGCTTTATCATGAATGGTTGAAGTAAATATACGCTGATTTAAAGCGTTTTGTAAACGTCTTAATTTGGTTATGGAATTGTCAAATACTTTTACATTGGCACCCAAACTGATAGCTGTTCTTACGGCATATTCTGCAACGGTTCCCGCACCTAAAATAACGACTTCAGTAGGCGGAACACCTGTAATGTTGCCAAATAGTAAACCTTTGCCATCATGATTGTTAATCATTAATTCGGCAGCAATTAATACAGAAGCCGTTCCTGCAATTTCACTTAATGATTTTACCGCAGGATAAGAACCATCGTCGTCTTTAATAAATTCGAAAGCAAGTGCAGTTATCTTTTTAGTATTTAACGCTTCAAAATATTCTTTTTTTTGAGTTTTTAGTTGAATGGCTGAAATCAATATTGATTCTATATTCATCCATGAAATTTCTTCAAGAGTAGGTGGTTCCACTTTTAAAACAATGGGGCAACCGAATACTTTTTTAGTGTCATTTGTAACTTCTGCGCCCGCTTGAGAATAATCGGTATCAGAAAAGCTAGAATGTATTCCAGCACCTGCTTCAACCATAACACGATGGCCATGACTAACTAATGAACTCACAGCATCAGGCGTTAAACAAATTCTTCTTTCTTGGTAAGATGTTTCTTTGGGAATACCAATAAAAAGCTGACTTTTATGTTTAGCTACTTCTAATTTTTCTTCTTGAGGAACAAGTTCTTTGGCCGAAAATGGACTGTAAATTGCCATGATTATTCTTAATTTTGAAGCAAGTTAGCTATTTTTTTTGAAAAATAATAAAAGCACTTAGTCATTTTTTAAAACCAATTCCCTTTTTCCGTTGGGTAAAACTTGAATTTGAATTGAAGCATGGTCTAAAGGAATGAGATGCGGAATTTTTTCGGGCCATTCAATAAAGCACCAATTGTCTGAATAAAAATACTCATCTATTCCCATATCATAAGCTTCTAATTCATCTTTGATGCGGTACAAATCAAAATGATACACAACTTCATTTGTTTGTGTTTCATATTCATTAACCAAAGCAAATGTAGGACTACTAGACGTACCGATAACGCCTAATTCTTTAGCTAATTCCTTTATTAATGTTGTTTTTCCTGCGCCCATTTGTGCGTGAAACGTAATTACTTTTTTTAAGTTGGGCGTAGCAAGAATTTCTTTGGCTACTTTATTTATTTCTTCTAATGTGAATGTTGCAGTCATTTTTTCTTTTAATTAATGGTACTGAGGTCTTAATGGAGACTGATGCTTAATGGAAACTGAGGCTCTCGAAGTCACCATTTATTTTCTACTTTGGATTCAAAACAATACATGGAATAATCATTTCTTCTAGTGAAATTCCGCCGTGCTGGTAGGTATTTCGATAATAGCTAACATAGTGATTGAAATTGTTAACATAAGCCAAAAAATAATCATTCTTTGCAAAGATAAAAGAACTTGTCATGTTTATAGATGGTAGGCCAATTTTTTTAGGATCTTTAACTGCAAAAACGTCTTTGTCTTCATAGGATAAACTTCGTCCTGTTTTATAACGTAAATTTAAACTTGTGTTTTTATCACCAATAACTTTTGATGGATTTTTACAATTTATTGTCCCGTGGTCAGTTGTGATAATTAATTTAAAGCCGTTTTGTTGTGCCAATTGTATAAGTTCTAAAAGAGGTGAATTTTTAAACCAGCTCAATGTTAACGAACGGTAAGCTTTGTCGTTTGATGCCAATTCTTTAACTACTTCCATTTCTGTTTTTGAATGTGACAACATATCTACAAAATTGTAGACAATGGTGGTAAGATCATTCGTCTTTAAAGATTTGAAATTGTCTACTAATTTTCGTCCATCACGCTGATTTACAATTTTGTAGTACTCTTGTTTGATAGGAAGTCCTAAACGTTTTAATTGTTCGGTTAAAAATTCAGCTTCGTGCATGTTTTTTCCACCTTCATCTGTATCATTTTTCCAATATTGCGGGTATTTTTTTTCCATTTCTGCAGGCAATAATCCTGAGAAAATGGCATTTCTAGCATATTGTGTAGCTGTAGGTAAAATAGAAAAATAACTTACTTCTTTTTCGGGTTTATAATGGTTCAATACTAAACTTTCAAACACTTTCCATTGGTCATATCTTAAGTTGTCTATAACAACAAACAGAATAGGTTGTTCTTTTTTACGTAATTCAGGAGCTACAAGTTCACCAAATAACTGATGTGACAATATTGGTCTATCTGCATTGGGTTCAAACCAATCTTCATAATTTCGTTCAATGAATTTACCAAATTGAACATTCGCTTCGTTCTTTTGGCTTTCTAATATCGAAATCATATTTTGATCTTCAATATTTTCTAATTCAATTTCCCAGTAAATCAATTTTTTATATAATTCTACCCAATCTTCATAGCTGTTTACCTGAGCTAATTCCATCGCAATTTTTCTGAATTCTTTTTGGTAATCTAACGTTGTTTTTTCAGAAACTAATCTCGAATGATCTAAATTCTTTTTTAAACTTAATAGTATTTGATTGGGATTAACAGGTTTTATTAAGTAATCAGCAATTTTACTGCCAATTGCTTCTTCCATAATATATTCTTCTTCACTTTTAGTAATCATGATAATAGGGGTAGAGGATTTAAATTCTTTCATCTCAGAAAGCGTTTCCAATCCTGAAAGACCAGGCATATTTTCATCTAAAAAAACAATATCAAAATTGGTTTCTTTAAATAAATCAATAGCATCTTGTCCATTATTACATGTGGTAACGGAGTAATTTTTATGTTCTAAAAAAAGAATGTGCGGCTTCAATAAGTCTATTTCGTCGTCAACCCAAAGGATTTTTATGTTACTCATGTGCTTTATAATTTAGTTGCAAGTTACTTATAGTAAATGTTATTTTTCTTAAAAATTGTTTAAATGTTTTATATTTCATTTTTACAGCTCACTTTACTTTATTTTAAAGGTCTTTTTCTTTATATTTGTTTTTAAAATGAATACTTGTGAGCCAAATCAATAAATTAAAAATACTAAATGATCCTATTTACGGATTTATTACCATACCAAATACGTTACTTTACGACCTAATTCAGCATCCTTATTTTCAACGATTACGAAGAATAGCGCAAATGGGATTGTCTTATTTGGTTTATCCTGGCGCACATCACACTCGTTTTCATCATGCCTTAGGTTGTATGCATATCATGCAAAAAGCGGTCCAAACTTTACGTTTTAAAGGAGTTTTGATTTCTGAGGAAGAAGAAAATGCATTATACATTACTATTTTATTACATGATATAGGCCACGGCCCCTTTAGTCATGCCTTAGAACATAGTGTGGTTGAAGTGCATCATGAAACCTTATCGTTGCTTTTTATGCAGCAATTGAACAAAGAATTTAACGGGCAATTATCTTTAGCTATTCAAATTTTTAAAGGAGAATATCCTAGAAAATTTATGCTTCAACTTATTTCTAGTCAATTAGATATGGATAGAATGGATTATCTTAAAAGAGATAGTTTCTATTCAGGTGTGAATGAAGGAAATATCAATAGCGAGCGTCTTATTCAAATGCTTAATGTGAAAGACGATGTATTGGTTATGGAGGAAAAAGGAATTTATTCTATTGAAAAATTTCTTATGGCAAGAAGATTAATGTATTGGCAGGCTTATTTACATAAAACAAGTGTAGTAGCAGAATTAATTTTGACCAAAATTTTAAAAAGAGCAAAAGAACTTATACAAAAAGAGAGTACACTTTTTGGTAGTCCTTTCTTGTTGTATTTTATGGAAAATCAATTAAGCACTTCTGAAATTGATAAAGATGTGTTAGATAAATTTTCAAATTTAGATGATTATGATGTTATGGGTGCTATAAAACAATGGCAGTTTCATGATGATTTTGTGTTGTCAAATTTATGTAAAATGATTATCAATAGACATCTATTAAAAATTGAGTTAAATGATGATAAAATCAACAAAGACAAATATTTAGATTTAAAAAATAAATACAGCAAACAATTTGGGATTACCGAAAAAGAAGTTGCTTATTTTGTTTTCAAAGGGAAGTTGAAAAATGAAGCTTATAGTAAATCGAGCGAACCTATTAGTATCTTGAAAAAAGACGGTAGTGTTGAGGATATCGTTGAAGCGTCTGATCAAATGCATTTGAAAGCCTTGTCAAAACCCGTTACAAAATATTTTATTTGTTACCCAAAACTCATCGATTAAATGTAGGTATTCATTTTATTTTATTATTTTTGCACCAATGAAATTTACAGCGCAACAAATAGCAGGTATTTTAGAAGGAGAAATAATTGGAAATCCTAATGCCGAAGTTTATAAATTAGCTAAAATAGAAGAGGGAACGGAAGGTTCTTTAACTTTCTTAGCTAATCCTAAATATGTAAATTATATTTACACTACAAATGCAACTATTGCTATAGTGAATAAATCTTTTCAACCCGAACAACCCATCAAGGCAACCTTAATAAAAGTAGAAGATGCGTACCAATCATTTTCTAAATTATTAGAATATTACAATCAAATTAAGTTAATGAAATCGGGTATAGAACAGCCTTCTGTTATTTCGGAAGGAGTTACTTATGGATCAGATTTATATTTGGGAAGTTTCAGTTACATTGGCCAAAATGTAACAATTGGTAACAATGTGAAAATTTATCCCAATTGTTTTATTGGTGATAATGTTGTAATAGGTGATGGTTGCGTCTTTTTTGCAGGTGTTCGTATTTACTCAGAAACAGTTATTGGTTCGCGGGTTACAATCCATTCAGGCACTATATTAGGCGCTGATGGTTTTGGTTTTGCGCCACAAGAAGATGGAAGTTATAAAAAAGTTCCACAGATTGGCAATGTAATTATTGAAGACGATGTAGAAATCGGATCTTGTGCCACAGTAGACAGAGCTACATTAGGTTCTACAATTATAAGAACGGGTGTAAAATTGGATAATCAAATTCAAGTGGCACACAACGTAGAAATTGGTGCACATACTGTTATAGCTGCACAAACTGCTATAGCAGGTTCAACAAAAATTGGTAAAAATTGTATGATTGGTGGACAAGTGGGTATTGTGGGGCATATTACCATTGGTAATGGTGTTAAAATACAAGCACAATCGGGAGTAGGTAAATCACTCAAAGATGGTGAAACTGTTCAAGGTACGCCAGCATTTGGATATGGTGATTTTAGCAAATCTTATGTACATTTTAAAAATTTACCTAAGATTGTTAAAGAAATTGAAGATTTAAAAAAACAAAATATAAAGTAAACTATATGGTGAAGCAAACTACCATTGGAAAAGAAATTTCATTAACAGGTGTAGGATTACATACGGGTCAAGAAGTGACCATGTCTTTTAAACCAGCTCCTATTAACAATGGAATTACATTTGTGAGAATGGACTTAGAAGGACAGCCCGTTATAGAAGCAGATGCAACTTATGTTGTAAATACACAACGTGGTACTAATTTGGAAAAATTAGGTGTAATGATTCAAACGCCTGAGCATGTTTTAGCTGCGGTAATTGGTTGTGATATTGACAATATAATAATTGAACTTAACGCATCTGAATTACCAATAATGGATGGTTCATCAAAATATTTTGTTGAAGCTATAGAAAAAGTAGGTATTGTAGAACAAGATGCGCAGCGAAAAGTATATGTTGTCAAAGATGTAATTTCATATACAGACGAAGCAACAGGAAGTGAAATAACCGTTATACCTAGTGATCATTATTGTGTAACGGCTATGGTAGATTTTGGCACTAAAGTACTTGGTACGCAAAATGCGACAATGAAAAGCTTAACCGAATTTAAAACAGAAATCGCTGACTGTAGAACGTTTAGTTTTTTACACGAATTAGAAGCGCTTTTGAATAACGGTTTAATTAAAGGGGGTGACTTAAATAATGCTATTGTTTATGTTGACAAAGAAATTTCCGATGAAACTATGGAAAATCTTAAAAAAGCCTTTGATAAAGATAAAATCTCAGTTAAACCAAATGGAATTTTAGACAATTTAACATTGCATTATCCAAATGAAGCTGCTCGACATAAATTATTAGACGTTATAGGTGACTTAGCGCTAATTGGAACAAAAATTCAAGGAAAGGTAATTGCAAATAAACCAGGACATTTTGTAAACACACAATTTGCTAAGAAAATTGCTAAAATTATTAAAATTGAAGAACGCAATCAAGTTCCTACATACGATTTAAATAAAGAACCTCATTTAGATATTCATGGTATCATGAATCTGTTACCACATCGTCCGCCATTTTTATTAGTTGATAAAATATTAGAATTATCGGATACACACGTTGTAGGGTTGAAAAATGTAACAATGAACGAACCTTTCTTTGTAGGACATTTTCCTGGAGCGCCAGTTATGCCAGGGGTATTACAAGTTGAAGCTATGGCGCAAACTGGTGGTGTTTTAATTTTAAGTACAGTTCCAGATCCTGAAAATTATTTAACGTATTTTATGAAAATAGATAACGTTAAATTTAAAAGTAAAGTATTGCCAGGCGATACCTTAATTTTTAAATGTGATTTAATTTCTCCTATTCGAAGAGGCGTTTGTCACATGCAAGCTTATGCTTATGCAAATGGAAAGTTAGTTTCAGAGGCAGAACTGATGGCGCAAATTGTAAAAGTAAAAAACGATTAAATTATGAATCAACCATTAGCATATATACATCCCGGAGCAAAAGTAGCTAGAAACGTAGTAATTGATCCTTTTACAACCATACATAATAATGTTGAAATTGGAGAAGGAACATGGATAGGCTCAAATGTAACTATCATGGAAGGCGCTCGAATTGGTAAAAATTGTACTATTTTTCCAGGAGCAGTAATTTCTGCTGTACCACAGGATTTGAAATTTGGGGGAGAAGATTCGTTAGCTATTATTGGAGATAATACTACTATTCGTGAATGTGTTACCATAAATAGGGGAACTGTTGCTTCTGGTAAAACTGTTATTGGAAATAATTGTTTAATTATGGCTACAGCACATATTGCTCACGATTGTCATATTGGAAACAATGCTATTATTGTTAATGGAGTAGCATTAGCTGGGCATGTAACCGTAGGTAATTTTGCAGTTATAGGGGGGCTTGCGGCTGTACATCAATTTATTTCTATTGGCGACCATGCCATGATATCTGGTGGAAGTTTAGTTAGGAAAGATGTGCCACCTTACACAAAAGCTGCAAAAGAACCGCTTTCTTATGTAGGTATTAATTCTGTTGGATTAAGAAGAAGAGGATTTACTACCGAAAAAATAAGAGAAATTCAAGACATATATAGAACCTTATATCAAAAAAATTATAATACTACTCAGGCTCTTAGTATTATTGAAGCTGAGATGGTTGCTACACCCGAACGAGATGATATTATTCATTTTATTAGGAATTCATCACGGGGTATTATGAAAGGTTATACAGGAAGTGCATTATAAATTAAATTATAAAATTAGAAAATATGGCTACAACAGCAGATATTAAAAATGGGTTATGTATAAAATTTAACCACGATATTTATAAAATAATAGAGTTTTTACATGTAAAACCAGGTAAAGGACCAGCTTTTGTAAGAACTAAATTAAAATCTTTGACTAATGGAAAAGTATTAGATAATACATTTTCTGCAGGACACAAAATTGATGTAATTCGTGTAGAAACACATACATTCCAATACTTGTATAATGAAGGGGTTGATTTTCACTTCATGAATACAGAATCTTTTGAACAAATTACATTAAATAGAGATGTTTTAGATGCTCCAGATTTATTAAAAGAAGGAACAAATGTAATGGTGCAAATTAATACAGAAACTGACATGCCAATTGCAGTTGATATGCCGCCAAGTATTATTCTTGAAGTTACTTATGCTGAGCCAGGTGTAAAAGGAAATACAGCAACTAATGCTACTAAACCTGCAACAGTAGAAACAGGTGCATCAGTAAACGTGCCTTTGTTTATTAATGAAGGAGATAAAATTAAAATCGACACGGCTACTGGAAAATATATGGAAAGAGTATAGTTAGCGTACTTAGTAACTAGTGAATTTATATTTTAACTAGAAATTCACTGTGTATGATTCACTAATAACTAAGAAAAAATGAAATTTAACAAAGTATATACGTTAAGACAAATTGCAGAAATCATCAATTCTACATTTATAGGAGCTGATGATTTTCCTGTTTTAGGTATGAATGAAATTCATGTGGTAGAACCAGGAGACATTGTATTTGTTGATCATCCAAAATATTATGAGAAAGCTTTACAATCTGCCGCTACAATTGTTTTAATTAATAAAGAAGTGGCGTGTCCAGAGGGAAAAGCCTTATTAATTTCTGATGATCCTTTTAGAGACTTTAATGTGCTAACTACTTATTTTCGACCATTTACAAGTAGTAATGTCGCTATTGCTACTACAGCTAAAATTGGCGAAGGAACTGTAATACAACCAAATTGTTTTATTGGAAATCAGGTATCAATTGGAAAAAATTGTATCATTCATGCCAATGTAACTATATATGATCATTCTATCATAGGTGATAATGTAATTATTCATTCAGGAACTATACTTGGCGCCGATGCTTTTTATTATAAAAAGCGCCCTGAAGGCTTTGATCAATTGTTGTCTAACGGTAGAGTAGTGATAGAAGATAATGTAGGGATAGGTGCGTTATGTACAATAGATAAAGGTGTTACAGGAGATACAACTATAGGCGAAGGAACAAAAATTGATAACCAAGTGCATATAGGCCATGACACTCGTATTGGAAAAAAATGTTTAATTGCAGCACAAACAGGAATAGCGGGTTGTGTTATTGTCGAAGATGAAGTAACGCTGTGGGGACAGGTAGGAACTACAAGTGGTATAACAATAGGTGAAAAAGCCGTAGTGTTAGGTCAAACAGGGGTTACCAAGTCAATTGAAGGTGGAAAAACGTATTTTGGCACCCCAATTGAAGAATCACGAGAAAAATTAAAACAATTAGCCAATATTAAGAAGATACCGAGTCTAATTGCTAAATTAAAATAAGGATATTAATTTAGCAAAACTATTTAAAAAAAGGTCTGAAAAAATTCAATTATTTCTACCAAAAAACTTACTTTTGCTACACATTTAAAAAATAAATAACATCATGAGTGTTTTAGTAAATAAAAATTCAAAAATAATTGTTCAAGGTTTTACAGGAAGTGAAGGTACATTTCATGCCTCACAAATGATTGAATATGGAACAAACGTAGTAGGTGGTGTTACACCAGGAAAAGGAGGTTCAACACATTTAGATCGTCCTGTTTTTAATACTGTTAAAGATGCTGTTGATAAAGCAGGAGCAGATACTTCAATTATCTTTGTTCCACCAGCATTTGCTGCAGATGCTATTATGGAAGCTGCTGATGCAGGTATTAAAGTAATTATTTGTATCACTGAAGGAATTCCAGTAGCTGATATGATTAAAGCTTATGATTTTATAAAAGGAAAAGATTGTAGATTAGTTGGCCCTAACTGTCCAGGAGTAATCACTCCAGAAGAAGCAAAAGTAGGTATTATGCCAGGTTTTGTTTTCAAAAAAGGTAAAGTTGGTATTGTTTCAAAATCGGGTACATTAACATATGAAGCTGCGGATCAAGTTGTTCGTCAAGGTTTTGGAATTACAACAGCTATTGGTATTGGTGGTGACCCAATTATTGGAACAACTACAAAAGAAGCCGTTGAACTATTAATGAATGATCCAGAAACAGAATTAATCATTATGATTGGTGAAATCGGAGGTCAATTAGAAGCTGATGCTGCAAAATGGATTAAAGCTGATGGCAACAGAAAACCAGTTGTTGGATTTATTGCTGGTGAAACAGCTCCTAAAGGAAGAACAATGGGTCATGCAGGCGCTATTGTAGGTGGTGCAGATGATACTGCAGAAGCCAAAAAACGTATCATGAAAGAAAATGGTATTTATGTAGTGGATTCACCTGCAGAAATTGGTAAAAAAGTAAAAGAAATATTAGGATAATCAACAGATACTTTAAGTATCCAATACAAATCATAAAGCTCCATCGGTTTTACACTAGATGGAGTTTTTAATTTAATAAACTATATGTATAAAGAGTTAAAAAAATTTAAAAGCACAAATCATTTTAATTACACTACAGATGATCAGTTAGATCAAGTATGTAATGCTCCAGAATTGGGTGCAGGTATATTTTTAGTGTTTGATGTAAAAGGAGAAGAAAAAACGTTACTAATGGTTGGTTCAACAGGAACTGTACAAAATAATGGAGATTTAAAAGCTAAAAATGGAGGTCTTTTTGATAAGATTGTGAATGGCAATCAATTTACAAAATCTGCCAGAAAATTTTCATGGCCTACGCAAATGAAAAAAGAAGAAATAACAGCGTTAGAAGTGCATTGGTATGAAACATTTAATGCAAAAATTAAAAGCATTCCTACTTTTGTTGAAGCACAAATACTTCAATTGTTCTTCGAAGAAAATAATTGTCTTCCTAAGTGGAATGTTGCTTTTTAAAAATAAAAAAGTCCCGATATATCGGGACTTTTCTTTTATAACTATTTTATTATCTAATTAATTAGGAAAAGGGTTTGACCATTTTGTATTCGTATAAACATCAGTTCCTGAAAGGGTTTTCAGAAATGCAATAACTGCATTTACTTCTGTTGCTGTTAAGTTTAATTGTTGTCCAACTCCACCAGGCATTAATCTTGGATCTAAATTTGTATTTCCGGGTGCAATATTAATTGTACCATAGTGGCCAATGGCTTGTTGAAGTGACGTAATCACACCTGTATGCATCATTTGTCCGTTTGTAGTACCATCCACTTTTACTAAATTTCTTAAAGAAGGCGCTTTTGTATTTGTTATATCAATTCCTGTATTGTTAATGCTTCCAATTATTCCATTATTTTTTGTTAACGGGTCAATGTCAAACTCAGGCGCTCTATGGCATCCCGCACAACCTAAACCTCCACCTATTCTCGATCCGTTTGCATCAAAAGTAGGAGGGGTTAAGAATAAATTTTTACCTTGATTTTCTTGTGCTGTAAAGTTTGTAAATGGTGCACCGTCGTTTGGCGCTGTGGCACGACCTGCATCATATTTTGAATCAAAAGATTGAATACTTCTAATGAATTGTGCTAATGCATTTTGAATTCTAGCTTCAGTTATGGTTTCAGTTCCATAAACAAATTTGAAAAGTTCTTTATAATATCCAACAGCACTCAATTTTATAATTAAATCCGAAAAAGACTGGTCTCCATTTAAGCCACTATAACCCATTTCTCCATGGTCTTTTATTGGCATAGTAGTTTGTGTTTCTAAATTGACTGCACGTTCATCCCAAAAATACTTTAGTTCGGTCGCAAAACGATTATTAACTAAACGCATAGAATGTCTCCCAGTTGTTGCATTTACCCCTTGACTGGCAATAGCATCATCTCCAAAGGCTAATGCTTGCTTATGACAACTTGCACAGGCAATAGTGTTGCTTGTTGATAATTTTTTGTCATAAAACAAAACACGTCCTAAAGTTGCTGCTTTATCGGTAATTACACTTCCATTAGAATTGTCTTTTGTTATATACCCTGGTACGGTTTGATTCGCATAATTTTGTAAATTATTTAAATCTAAATTAGCACCAAAAACGGCAACTACATTTGGATAGGAGTCTGTCGGCAGACTTTCATAGTTATCCTCTTTATTACAAGATATAAATAAAAAAGAAGAAAATAAGACAAATAGTAAATTTTGGTTTCTCATAGATTTTGGTTTTAATTTACAAGTTTAGACAAAAAAAAAATAAAAAGGTTTAATGACTTTAAAATATTATTATATTTGATGATTAAATAAAATTGATAATCGTTTTTTTTAAATAGTTAATTATGAAATTATTAGAAGGAAAAGTAGCCATAATAACTGGTGCTAGTAGAGGTATTGGTAAAGGAATTGCCGAAATATTTGCACAACATGGTGCTCATGTAGCTTTTACATATAGCTCATCTGTAGAATCGGCAATGGCTTTAGAAAATGAATTGAAAAAATTGGGGGTAAATGCCAAAGGGTATCAATCTAATGCTGCAAATTTTGATGAAGCACAAAAATTGGTAGATGATGTTATTGCTGATTTTGGTACCGTTGACATTTTAATTAATAATGCAGGAGTAACAAAAGATAATTTATTAATGAGAATGTCTGAAGATGATTTTGATGCTGTAATTGAAATCAATCTTAAGTCTGTATTTAATATGACAAAAGCAGTGCAAAAAATCATGTTAAAAAATAGAATAGGATCTATTATAAACATGAGTAGCGTTGTAGGTGTTAAGGGTAATGCTGGTCAAGCTAATTATGCAGCATCTAAAGCAGGTATGATTGGATTTACAAAATCAATCGCACTTGAATTAGGTTCAAGAAATATCCGTTGCAATGCTATTGCTCCAGGATTTATAGAAACTGAAATGACTGCAAAATTAAATGAAGATGTTGTTAAAGGTTGGAGAGAATCTATTCCTTTAAAGCGAGGTGGTTCACCAGAAGATATTGCGAATGTTTGTGTGTTTTTAGCTTCTGATATGAGTGCTTATGTTACAGGACAAGTATTAAATGTTGATGGTGGAATGTTGACTTAAAAAAAAACGATACCACAGCTAACAAGTAAGTATTATTAAACAATGACTTCAAGCACAATTTTTTTACTTTTTTTATCAGTACTTATTGCTGCGAGTTTGTCATTTTATCATTATCTATTTAGAGCCAATACACAGTTAAAATCAAACTGGATATTGGCTCTATTACGTTTTTTTTCAATTCTATGTTTATTGGTATTATTAATTAATCCAACATTTACTCGAAAAACTACGGAACTATCTAAAACACCGTTAGCCCTTTTAATTGATAATTCAAGTTCAATAAAAGAATTAAAATCAAATGAAACAGCGCTAAATGTATTGGATAAAATTTTAACGAATAAGGAAATAAGTGAAAAATTTGCTGTTCAAAAATATCTTTTCGATAAAGATTTTGGGCTTGATAAACCCATTGATTTTGAAGGAAAACAATCAAATATTGATTTGGCTGCTCAGAATTTAAAACAATTATACAAACATAACGAATTACCCATAGTATTGCTCTCCGATGGAAATCAAACAATTGGTAATGATTATGAATATAGTTTTCAAGAAACAGCGCGCGTTTTTCCAATAGTACTTGGCGATACAACTTCAAATTTTGATTTGAAAATCAGTCGGTTAAATGTGAATAAATATGCTTTTCTGAAAAATAAATTTCCAGTAGAAGTCTTTTTGCAATACAACGGCACTAAACCTTGTACGGCTACTTTCAGTATTCAAAAAGAAAAAAATAAAGTTTTCAATCAAACAGTTGCATTTTCTAAAACAAAGAAAACAGTCTCGCTAGAGATTCTTGTTGAAGCCGATAAAATAGGTTTACAAAAGTATAAAGCCATACTATCTTCTACTTATAAAGAAAAAAATACCTATAATAACGTTAAAAACTTTGCTGTAGAAGTATTGGATCAACAAAAAGAAATAGCTTTAATTTCTGATATTACTCATCCCGATTTAGGTGCAATTAAGCGGGCTATTGAGTCTAATGCACAACGCAAAGTAAAGATATATAAACCAAAAGAAATCAGTGATTTAAAAAATATTGATTTATTGATTTTATACCAACCTAATTCAGCTTTTAAAGCTATTATTGATGCCAATGTAAAGCAGCAAATTAATACTTTTATTGTTACAGGCGTTTCAACAGATTTCAACTTTGTGAATCAAATTCAAAATGATTTACAATTTAAAATGACACCTCAAACAGAAAATTTTACTGCAAATTATCAATCTGGTTTTCAATTGTTTGCACAAGAAGATATTGCATTTTCTCAATTGCCTCCTCTAACTCATAAATTTGGTAAAATAATTGCTAAAAATCAAGTAGAAACAATGATAAAGTCTTCTGTTAATGGTGTTTCTTTTGAAAATCCGATACTTACTTTTTCTGAAAATAACACTAAAAGATCGGCTTATTTACTGGGTGAAAATATTTGGAAATGGCGCTTAGAAAGTTATTTGTTCAAAAAATCATTTGAAGATTTTGATTTATTTATGAATAAAATTATTCATTATTTATCGACTAATTCTTCCAAGAAAAACTTGCTAGTTACACACGAACAATTTTATAATTCAGGTGAAACAATCGTTATTGAAGCACAGTATTTTAATAAAAATTATGAATTAAATAAAGAGGCTAATTTAACTATTGAATTAAAAAATTCTCGAACGAATGCCGTAAAAAAATATAATTTTTCATCTTCAAATCAAGGCAACATAGTAGAATTTGATGGATTAGAGCATGGAAATTATTCTTTTACTGTTAAAGAAAATACTTCAGGTGCAAGTTATTCAAGCAGCTTTGAAGTGCTTGATTTTGATGTAGAGAAGCAATTTACTAATCCCGATGTGGTAAAATTAAATGCATTAGCTACCAAAACAAATGGTCAAACGTTTTGCCCAAATCAAATTGAACAACTTATTAAAAAATTATTAGATCCGTCAGTCTTTCTTCCAACGGAAAAAGAAATCATTAAAAAAACACCACTAATTGATTGGGTAACACTTCTAATCATATTAGCTGTATCACTAGCAACGGAATGGTTTTATAGAAAATACAAAGGATTACTATAAAATTTATTTTTTAGTTACTTGATATTTCTTTGCTTTTAATAAAGAAGTTGCCGTTTGATAATACGCAATTGTTTCTTTTTTTAGTTTTTCATTTGGTGAAGTAAGTAACTTTTCATTGAAATAGAGTTCAAATGGATTTGAAGTCTTAGGCATTATTTCAAATTGCTTTATTTTTTTTACAGGCGAAATAATGGTTAAATGATTTTCTTTTATATACCCTAAATCCTGATAGGTTGCAATAAACGCTCTAGGTTGATACAGTGGACTAAATACATTTTTTCCAAAGAATTTAGAGGTATAATTGAAGTTAAGCAAACTCATAGCGGTAGGCATTAAATCTATTTGTGACATCAACGTATGGCATTGTTGAGGCTTAATAAATCCTGGTGCATATATAAAAGCGGGAATTCTATATTTATCAACAGGAAGTTCTGTTTTTCCTGAACTTGATGCACAATGATCTGCAACGATAACAAAAACCGTATTTTTAAACCAAGGCTGCTTTTCGGCCATTGCGAAAAATTGTTTTAATGCAAAATCAGTATACTTTACACCACCACTTCTTGATTTTGAATCGGATGGAATGTCAATTTTTCCTCCTGGATAGGTAAATGGTCTATGATTACTTACAGTCATCCAATGATTAAAAAATGGTTTTCCTGTTTCATGCTCTTTATTCATTACTTGGATTGCTTTTTTAGCCATATCTTCATCACAGACTCCCCAAATATTTGAAAAACTTACTTCATTAGCTGCAAAATTTGCTTTATCAACCACATCGTACCCGTTTCCTCCAAAAAAATCTTTCATATTATCAAAGAAGGCATCTCCTCCATACAAAAACTTAACTTGATAACCTTTCTCTTTAAAGATACTTCCTGTGCTAAATTTGTTTTTATTATCAAGGCGTTTTACAATGCTTTCTCCAGGAGTAGGAGGTAAGCACAAAGTAACGGCTTCTAGCCCTCTAACGGTTCTATTGCCTGTGGCATATAAATTAGTAAAAAACAAGCTTTTTTGAGCTAATTCATCTAAAAAAGGTGTAATATTTTCTTGATTTCCATAACATTTCATAAACTCAGCACTTAAACTTTCAACCGTAATTAAAATCACATTTTTATGCATTTCATTACCTTGTGTAGTTGAAGTATGGTTGTATTGATAAGTGGTATAATTCTTCAGTTCATTTTCTGGTAATGTGTCATAAAATTTTATAAAATCTAATTCGCTATTTTTGAAAGCCAAATAAAATTTATAAGTTCCATTGCTTTGCAGTTCATTTGTAAATATATTAGTTGTATTTTCTTGTTTAGCTAAAAAAGGAATGCTAAAAATCGCAACACAAATCAACGCGATTTGCACTAGAGAAATTTTAAGTTTACTCCTAAAATCTGGTAAATTTGCTAAATATGACTTTGAATGTTTTACAATAAAATAGGTAGTACCTATTGCCAATACACCTACACCTGTAAATAAAGGAACAACAGGATATGACTCCATTATATTGCCAATTACAGTGTTAGTGTAAACCAAGTAATCAACGGCTATGAAATTAAAGCGAACCCCAAATTCATTCCAAAAGAAAAATTCGCTTACGGCATTTTGAATAATGAGAAGAACGAATAAAAATAGGGTAACTGAAAATAAAGCAAGTCTAATTTTTGCTCGATGTTTTTCTACAAATAAGAGCAATCCAAAAAATAGGGTTTTAAGTCCTACAAATGCCAGTCCAATTTCAGGTAAAACGCCTCCGTATTCAGACAATATACTTTTTCCAGACAAAATGTAAACGAATAAAAGTATAAAAAATGAGAAAATATAGTAACCGTACGGTTTTTTAAATTTTGAATTGGAAAGAAATAATAAATACAACCAAAGCAAACTTCCAATGAAAATGAACATAAAAAAATCTGAAAGTAATCCAAAAATGAATATCTTTACATAGTCTATAAATGAAAAATTGCTTTGTGTAATGGGATGTATTAACAATACAATTCTGGTAATAAATCCTATAATTAAATAGAATAAAGCGATGTTTTTATAGACTAGATAATGCTTTAAGATAGTTTTCATGGAATGAATAGTATTAGGGAGTAAAGATATAAATTTTAATCTAAATAAGTATGAATGACGCACATTTACACATGGTGGTAAACCATTTTCCGATTATTGGTACAATTTTTGGCATTGCAATTTTAGTAGCTGGTTTTGGCTTTAAAAATGAAATTATCAAACGAGTTGCTTATGTTGTATTATTCACAAGTTCTCTTTTTACATTTGCTAGTATGTTTACTGGAGAAGGAGCAGAGGAGTTGGTTGAAGAACTTCCAAATGTTGGTCATCAAATCATACATGAGCATGAAGAAATTGCAGAAAAATTTGCACTATTAATGTATGCTACGGGGTTATTTTCATTAACTGGACTATTTGCCAGCTTAAAAAATAAATCATGGAATCAAATAGTGGGTATTTGTACGTTAGTTTGTGCTGTGGGAAGTGCTATAGTGGCAAAAACTGTGGGGACTTCTGGTGGAGAAATTCGTCACACTGAAATTCGAGCTAATCAAGCCACAACACCTGCAATAGAATCTGAAGAACATGATGACTAAGTTGATGTTAGACCAAGAACTATTTGATTTTTTAAATGACTTACAAGCAAATAATAATCGAGAATGGTTTGCCGCGAATAAAAAACAATTCCAGCTTCAAGAACAAAAAGCTAAATCTTTTTTTGAAAGCATTTATTCAAAATTAGAACAGGTAGATAGTATTGAGAAAATGCAAATTTTTAGAATTTATAGAGATGTGCGTTTTTCAAAAGATAAATCGCCTTATAAAAATCATTTTTCGGTGGGATTTAGTAGAACAAAACCGTTGTTACGAGGCGGTATGTATTTACATATAGAAAACAATGTCAGTTTTGTTGGTGGTGGATTTTGGGCACCAAATGCAGATGATTTATTTCGAATAAGAAAAGAAATTGAATTAGACGCCTCCGAATTAAATGCTATTATTTCCGCTGATACTTTTGTTACTTATTTTTCTGGCTTGAAAGGTGAGGAGTTGAAAACTGCTCCAAAAGGATTTGATAAAAATCATGAAGCGATAGCACTTATTCGAAAGAAACAATTTTTGTTAACTAGAAATTTTACAAATAAAGAAGTTTTATCACCTAATTTCAGCGAGGAAGTTATTCAAACATTTTGTGCTATGCGTCCGTTTTTTGACTACATGAGTGATGTGTTGACTACTGATTTAAATGGTGAAAGTTTATATTAATATAGCTATTCGCTTATAACCATACTTTGACTTTTTAAACGCTCAATTACTAAATTCATCATTCTTTTATTTAAGTTTGTTGAATTTTTTATATAATCTTGAAATTCTTCTAAACTAAATAAACCAATAACGATACCTTTTATCGTGTTTCTAAACTTAATGTCTTTTTGGATAACATTTTCTATATAGGCTTCTTTTTTTTCTGGAGAGAGTAAAAAAAATACACCTTTTTGCTTACTTGCATAATTTCTAAAAACCTCTAGCAATAGTTCGTTTTGCCATTTTAATATAGGTCTAAGTGTTTGGTTTTGAAACTTTTCCTCCGGTAACGAAGAGGCTAATTCATTACCAAAAGGCACTGATTTAAATTGGTTTAACCATTCTTCTCTAGCACTCATTTTTTTGTTTTAAATTTACAAAAAAAATCAATGACAAAATATATTTCAAAAATTTTCCTAACTGTTGATATGGTGGTTTTCAATGAAAATCGCAATGAAATTTTATTAATTAAGCGAAAAAATAACCCTTTTAAAGACTGTTGGGCGTTGCCTGGTGGTTTTGTAGATGAAAACGAAGATTTAGAGGAGGCGGCCAAACGTGAACTGAAAGAAGAAACAAATGTGACTGTGAGTGAAGTTATTCAAATCGGTGCTTTTGGAAAACCAGGTAGAGATCCACGCGGGCATATGGTTTCCATAGCGTTTAGCGCACAATTAACTAACCAACAAAATATTAAACCTTTAGATGATGCTAAAGAAGTTAAATGGTTTTTATCAATAATTTACTGATTTAGCTTTCGATCATGAAGAAATAATTAATAAAATAATTTAATTCTAAATTAATTATTTTTTGAAGGTTGTAATTCAAAAAGTTCTAAATCAAAATAACCAATAGATGCCACAATATGATCAAAAATATCAGACATAATGTATTCGTAGTTTTCCCATACTTTATCATTACTAAAACAGTATACTTCAAGCGGAATCCCTTTTTCAGTTGGTTGTAAATAACGAACCATCAATAACATATCTTTATTAATGCCTGGGTGAGACAAAATATATTGTTGAATGTACTTTCTAAAAACCCCTAAATTAGTTAGATTTCTACCGTTTATTTGCAAGCTTTTGTCTATATTATGACTTTGATTAAATTTGTCAATATCGTGTTGACGTTTATCTAAATAGTTGGTAATTAAACTAATTTGTTTTAATCTTTGAATGTCTTCATCTTTTAAAAAGCGAACAGAATTCCCTTTAATTAAAATATGTCGTTTAATTCTTCTACCATCAGAATTAATCATCCCTCTCCAATTTCTAAAACTATCTGAAATTAAGCTATAGGTAGGAATAGTAGAAGTAGTGTTATCAAAATTACGAACTTTTACCGTAGCTAAGTTTATTTCTTCTACATCACCATCAGCGCCATATTTATCTACTGTAATCCAATCTCCAATTCTAACCATATCATTGACAGTGACTTGAATACTTGCTACAAATCCTAAAATAGTATCTCTAAATACTAAAATAATAATAGCCGAAACTGAACCAAAAGCAGTTAATAGCGTACCTTTTGTAGTATCAAATAGGATTAAAATAAAAGAAATTGCACCATATACCCACATCATTATCATAATGACTTGAATATAGCTATCTATAGGTTTATCTTTATATTTTGGTTGCTCTTTTAAATAATCCTTAAGGGAATTGAAAATACTTCGTATAATAAGAATAGAAAGTACAATAATATTAAACTTTACTAGTTTGCCAAAAAATGCTTCCCAATAGACAAATTTATCTAAAACTATAGGAACTTTTTTGTAGATATAATAAAGCGGAACTAGATGTGCAATGTACTTAGCTGTTTTATTTGCAACCAAAAAATCATCAAAACTTGACTTTGTTCGAATAGCAATAAGGGCTAAAATTACGATTAATACTTTTTTGAAAACATAATCTAATACATAAGCAATGATAGCTAAAACTAGTAAATTAACCACTAAATTAGCATATAATGCTAGAGTAGGGTTAACGTTTTTTAAAAGAGGTTCAGCAATATCAAATACTTTCATTTACAAATTATTTTAAATATTTTGCATCAACGTAAAATGTTCCAAAAGGAAGAAAAGAAGCTAAAATGATGATACTAAAATCTTTAAAATTCCATTTTCTTTCTTCTTTAAGCAAGAAGGCTAACACAATATAAAGCATAAATAAGATACCATGAGCCATACCAATGGGCTTTAATAGTAATTTGTATACGTCAACATTCAGTGGCTGAATAACTAACATATTTACTAGTAAAACTAAAAAAGAAACACCTTCTGAAAGGGCTGTGTATTTAAATGATTTAAACATAATTTTATATATTTAAATAAATATAATTGAACTTTTGTAAATAAGTAAAATAAATTGTAATGGTTTAGTGTTTGCTTAAATATTATGTAAAATAGAATTAATACGCTAAGAATGCTTTATTATATTCTTTTAAATCTAATAAATTATTTGCTTTTGAAGCGTCTTGTATAAGCGCAATAAAAAAAGCTAAACTTTCTAAATCATTTTCTTTTGAAAAATTAAAAGAAGTAAATTCGTCTTCAGAAGTTTCGTCTGCAGGAATTCCAATATAGAAAGCTTTTTGATTTTCTAAATGTTCATAAGCCAATCTCAAGGCTTTTGTTAACACAGGATTTTTTTCTTCTAATGAAAGGGTTCGTAATTCTTTTAAAGTTTCAATAATTGTTTCGCAACCAAATTTTTTAGCTGTTAATTCTTTTTGAATTTTTTGAACGAGGGCAAGGGCAGTTTTATTTTTCAAAATGTGTTATTTTTAAGTCGCAAAAATAATTCAATATTTACGGATAAACAACTTATTTATTATTTCTATTAAAGTTTTTTGAATTATAATATACATTATGTAAAATAGAAAATTTACTTCTAGCATATTTATAGTTTTTAAATTAATTGTACATTTGATGTACTATTCCACACACCTATTATGAAGAATACTTTTGCAGAAAATATTGTAGACTTTCTTAAACAGTATGAGCCTTTTAAAAATGTTGATTATGCTGATTTATTTGAAATCGCATCACACAGCGAAATTATTTATTTAGAAAAAAATAAACGTCTTTTTAAAATAAATGACGAATTGCATGCTAATTTTTATATTGTCAATGCTGGAGTTATTCATTTGACTAAAATAATTGATGCGCAAGAAACTTTAATTTCAAAATGTTATTTAGGTTCTATTTTTGGATTAAGACCTTTCTTTGCTAAAAATAATTATGCTTTAAATGCAATTGCGAACGAGGATGCTATTGTTTATGCTATTCCTATTGCACTTTTCAAACCTTTATTAACAAAATATGCTTCTGTATTAGACTATTTCTTAGAAAGTTTTTCGCATCAAGCAAAATCTAAAGGAGAAAATTATCAAAATATAAAGGCAGTTTCAGAATCCACTTCAGACACTGAAACTACTGATTTTTCCTATTTTCAAGAGTTGGAATATGACAAAGAACCTTTGTTAGTACCTACTACTGCTACTATTTCATTAGTTGCTAAGAAAATGGTAGAACTACAAAAATCTTGTGCAATAGTTACTAATAACGCACGTATTATTGGCCTAGTTACGGATGCTGATTTTAGGAAAAAAATTGCGTTTGGGCTCATTCAATTAGATGCCGATATTACACAATTAATGCAAACTAACTTTGTTATTGTAGATGCAGCTATTTCTGTTGCTGAAGCGCAATTATTACTTTTAAAAAATGATGCGTCACATCTATGTGTAACAGAAGATGGTTCTGAAAATACCCGCATTAAAGGCATAATTTCAGAGCGAGATATTATTAAATCACAATCCAATAATCCAGGTGTACTGATTGATGAAATAAGAAATGCGAAAAATTTTGATGAAATTAAATATATTCATTCAAAGTATCTTTTTGTTATTCAAAATTCATTTACAAAAAACATTCCGATTCCTCATATTGCAAATACCGCTGGCGAAATATTACATTCTATTATTCAGCAATGTATAAAATTAGCACTAGAGTCATTAGGAACACCTCCTGCTCGCTTCGTTTGGTTAGCACTCGGAAGTCAGGCAAGAAAAGAACAACTAGTCTTAAGTGATCAAGATAATATGTTAATTTATGAAGACGTAGCTCCTGATAAGCATAGAGATGTTAAGTTTTATTTTGTACAATTAGCAAAATCCGTAATTCAAAAAATGGAAACACTAGGTTACAAACCCTGTCCAAATGAGCATTTAGCTAGCAATATTAAATGGTGTAAATCACTTTCAGATTTCGCCAACTTATATACCAATTGGATTAAAACACCAGGTGAAAACATGAGCGATTTTAGTGGTATTTTCTTTGATTATGAATATATTTATGGTGAAACAAAAATTAAAGACGCCTTAGAAATTGCTATTTATCAGAGTTTTAGCAATAATAAACTGTTCTTTGATTATATAGGTAACCAATTATTAAAAACACCGCAACCCCTCACCTTCTTCAAAAAATTTGCTGTAGAAGAACACGGTGTTCATAAAGATTTCTTTAATATTAAGCTAAAAGGTATTCAATTTTTTGTTGATGCTGCTCGAATTTTTGCATTAAGCCATAATTTAAAAGGAGTTTCAAATACCTATCTACGTTTTAAACAAATGGCTATGATTGATGTGAAAAATAAAGAAAAATACCTTGATTTCGCTGAAAACTATATGGAATTAGTACGACTGAGAACGAATGAAGGCGTGCTAAATGATAATGATGGAAGCTATATTAATCCTTCAAAACTAAGTAAAATAGACAAAGAGGAATTGAAAAAATCGCTTCAAGTGATTGATGAAATTATTGATTTAATAAAAGAAAAATACCAATTAACCCGATTTTCATAAGTTATGCTAACCAATTTATTTAATAAAGAATATCCTGAATTTTGGAAAAAATATAATGATTCTTTCAAAAGAAAAGCTACTAAATATGTAGTTATTAGTATGGAAACATCAGGGTTAGATACTGAAAAAGATGTAATTATGGGCATTGCCGCTACTTCTGTTGTAGGTAATAGAATTCTAATTAAAGATTCTTTTGAGCTATTCATTCAGCATGGAAAAGAAATAACAGATGAATTAGCAAACGAGTTTATTACCGTTAGCAAATTTGATAAACTCTCAGAAGAACAAGCGATAATTACATTATTGGATTTTTTAGATAATGCGGTTCTTATAGGGCATCGTATAAATTTTGATATTGAAATGATAAACGAATGCTTGCATAGAATGAAACTAGGTAAACTAAAAAATGAAGCATTTGATATTGAAGCCATGTTTAATAAATGGGTTGATACGAATGATAAGCCCTATTCACTTGAAGATATGAGCAAACAGTTAAAAATGCCAATAAGTGAACGTAATTCAGTATCCGATGATGCGTATTCTATTGCCATTTTGTTTTTAAAACTGAAAGAAAAATTAGGTATTCAGTAATAAAAAAAAGCCTATCTCAAAGAAATAGGCTTTTTTAACATAACCAATAAAAAATAAAACTAAATTTTTCCTTCTTTTATTTCTTCAACAATTTCAGGATTTAGTAATGTCGATATGTCGCCAAAGTTTGAATAATCCCCTTCAGCAATTTTTCTTAATATTCTTCTCATAATTTTACCAGAACGTGTTTTAGGCAAACCACTTACAAATTGTATTTTATCTAATTTTGCAATTGGTCCAACTTGATCAGAAATTAATTGATTAATTTCTTTTCTTAAATTATCATGGTTTCTGCTCTCACCACTCTCTTTTAAAATTACATAACCATATAAAGCATTTCCTTTAATATCATGTGGGAAGCCTACAATAGCACTTTCTGCAACAGCTGGATGCTCATTGATAGAATCTTCAATAGGAGCCGTTCCTAAATTGTGACCTGAAACAATAATTACATCATCTACCCTACCTGTAATTCTATAATACCCAACTTCATCTCTTAATGCCCCATCTCCAGTAAAATATTTACCTGGAAATGCAGTAAAATAAGTTTCTTTATAACGTTGATGGTCACCCCATATTGTTCTAGCAATTGACGGCCAAGGGAATTTAATACACAAACTACCCGTAACTTGATTGCCTTCTATTTCATTTCTTAGTTCGTCCATTAAAACAGGTTGAATTCCTGGTAATGGTAATGAGGCATACGTAGGCTTTGTTGGAGTAATAAACGGTAATGGAGAAATCATAATTCCACCTGTTTCCGTTTGCCACCATGTATCCACAACAGGACATCTTTTTCCACCTACATGGTCATTGTACCAATGCCATGCCTCTTCGTTAATTGGCTCTCCTACAGATCCTATCACTTTTAAACTACTCAAAGGGAATTTTTGTACATAATCTAAACTTTCTTTTGCCAAAGCTCTAATGGCTGTTGGGGCAGTATAGAATTGATTTACATTATGTTTTTCAATTACTTCCCAGAAACGACTAAAATCTGGATAAGAAGGTACACCTTCAAAGATTACGGTTGTTGCACCATTTAATAAGGGCCCGTATAAAATATAAGAGTGTCCTGTAATCCAGCCGATATCTGCTGTACACCAATACACGTCATTTTCTTCGTAATTAAATACATTTTTAAATGTATAAGCTGTATAAACCATATATCCCGCAGTGGTATGTACCATTCCTTTTGGTTTACCTGTAGAACCAGATGTATACAAAATAAATAACGGATCTTCTGCGTCCATTATTTCTGCTACATTATTATCTAAAGCCTTTTCTAATAAAGGTTGAGCCCAAATGTCTCTTCCTTCTTTCATGGCTACTTCTTCATTTGTTCGTTTAACTACAAGAACTTGTTCTACACAAGGGCATTTTTCAAGTGCTTCGTCAACAATTCCTTTTAAATTAATGGTTTTATCTCCTCTATATCCTCCATCAGAAGTAATTACCATTTTGCAATCACTATCATTAATACGTGCTTCTAATGCTCCAGCGGAAAAACCAGCAAATACAACCGAGTGAATAGCGCCAATTCTAGCACAAGCTAAAACTGCAACGGCTAAATCTGGAATCATTGGAAGATAAATACATACTCTATCTCCTTTTTTAATTCCTAAATCTCTTAATACATTCGCCATTTTTGAAACGCGAACATATAATTCATTGTAACTTATATGTTGTGCAGGCTCACCAGGATTATTAGGTTCAAAAATGATAGCTGTTTTATCTCCTCTTTTTGCTAAATGTCTATCTATACAGTTTTTTGTAATATTAACTTTTGCATTTAAAAACCACTTAAATTGTGCTTCTTGCATGTCAACTTCAAAAACTTTATCCCATTTTTGGTACCATACAAAATTTTCATCAGCAATACGATCCCAAAATTTTCTTGGTTCGCGTACCGATTTTTTATACATTTTGAAGTAATTTTCTAAATCTTTAACTTTATAATAACTCATTTTGTTAATTTTTTTAATAGTGTAAATATAAGGAAAGAAAACATTGCTTTTTTAAAAATTGCGCTAAATTGATATACATTAAAAAATGTAGAACTCCTTCCGACTAACGTTATTATTTATTTTTTAAAATATCCGTATGAGGCTAGACTATTAGAAATTTCTTCTATAATAGCCTCATCATCAATAGTTGAAGGAATTTGAAATTCTGTTTGATCAGCAATACTTCGAATAAGTTTTCTCAAAATTTTCCCCGAACGTGTTTTTGGTAAACGCTGCACAATTACCACATTTCGCAAACTTGCTACAGCACCTATTTGCTCACGAACTAATTTTACAATTTCTTGTTCAAGTTGAAAGTGTTCCATCTCTATACCAGCTTTAGTTACCACAAATGCTAATGGAATTTGACCTTTCAAATCATCATTTGCTCCTACAACAGCACATTCAGCAACCGCTTGATGTGATGCTACAATTTCTTCCATTTCTGCGGTTGATAGTCTGTGACCTGCCACATTGATTACGTCATCAACCCTACCCGTTATATAGATATAGCCTTCATCATCTTTGTATCCACCATCACCAGAAAAATAATAGCCATCAAATTTAGTTAAATAACCCGCTTTGAAACGTTCACTATCATTCCATAAGTCCATTAATGTGCCTGGTGGTAAAGGTAATTTTATTACTACGTATCCTTCTTCATTTGGACCTAACTCTTTACCGTTTTCACCAAATATTCGTATATCATATCCTGTCACAGCCTTACCTGCAGAACCTGGTTTTACAGGTAAATATTCTACCCCCATCATATTAGCAATCATTGGCCAACCCGATTCAGTTTGCCACCAATGGTCAATAGCAGGAACAGGTATATGTTCGTTATACCATTCTAAAGTGGCTACATCACAACGTTCGCCAGCTAAAAATTGCGTTTTCAAACAAGATAAATCATATTGTTTAATAAAATCACCGTTAGGATCTTCTTTTTTAATAGCTCTAATAGCTGTAGGAGCTGTAAACATAACACGCACTTGGTGTTCAGCAATAATGCGCCAAAATGTAGAAGCATCTGGAGTTTTTATAGGTTTACCTTCAAAAACGATAGTTGTATTTCGGTTTAATAATGGTCCATAAACAATATAGCTATGCCCTACTACCCACCCCACATCGGAAGCCGCCCAAAAAACCTCACCTGGTTCAGCGCCATATATATGTTGCATTGAAAATTTTAATGCTGTGGCATATCCTCCCGTATCGCGTACTATTCCTTTTGGTTTTCCTGTGGTTCCAGAAGTATATAAAATATATAAAGGATGTGTGGAGGCTACTGCTACACATGACACTTCTTCTGACCCATACACTAATGCATCATAATCGATGTCATATTTTTTAAATGGTATTTTTGCGCCTAATTTTCGATTTAAAATAACAACATTTTGTGGTTTATGATTGGCTAATTCGATAGCTTCATCAACCAATGGTTTATATGCGATTAAACGTTCGATTTCAATTCCAGAAGATGCCGTTAGTATTACCTTTGGTTTACAATCATCTATTCGGATAGCTAATTCATGAGGTGCAAAACCACCAAAAACCACTGAATGTGTTACACCAATTCTTGCACAGGCCAACATAGCAAAGGCAGCTTGAGGAATCATAGGCATATAAATTACGGCGGTGTCTCCTTTTGTTAATCCTAAAGAAACTAATCCACCAGCTAGTTTGGCAACTTCTGATTTAACCTCACTAAACGTATATTTTTTTATCGTCTGTGTAACAGGAGAATCATAAATGAGAGCAATTTCATCTCCAAAACCGTCTTGTATATGTTTGTCAATAGCTAAATAACAAATATTTAATTCGCCATCTTCAAACCAAACGGGATAATTATTGCTGTTTTTTGAAACAATAGTAGTTGGTTTTGAAAACCATTCTAAGGCATGAGCTTGTTCTTTCCAAAAGGTTTCAGAGTTTGAAAGACTTTGTGTATAGAGTTCGTTATAATTCATTTAAAAATATTATTTTTCAAGTAATTCATTAATTTTTTCAACTAGTTTTTTTATTGAAAAGGGTTTTGTCATATAGGTATTTGCTCCTAAATTCAATCCTTTTTCAATATCACTTTCTTTATTTTTTGCTGATAAGAATACGATTTTTGTATGCGCTAACTTTTCATTTTTCTTAATTTGGGTTATTGTAGCATACCCATCAACATTTGGCATCATTACATCTAATATAATAGCATCAGGTGTTTCTGTTTCTAGAATATCTAATGCTTCTTGTCCATCTCTGGCAATAAACACTTTGAAGTTACTTTTCTTAAAAGTATATTCTAAAGACATAATGATATTTGGTTCATCATCAACAATTAGTATCTTTTTCATATGTAAAATTTTAATAGCTAATTTCTACTCTTTTTTAGGTAACGTGAAATAAAAACAGGCGCCTCCCGATTCACAATTTTCCACCCAAATTTTTCCTTTGTGGTGTTCAATAATTTGTTTCGTAATAGCTAGTCCTAACCCACTTCCCACTGGTTTTTTTATATTTTGATTATCAGATTGATAAAATTTATCAAATATGGCTTCAAAATCTTTTTTATGTATGCCTTTGCCATTGTCTTGAATGGAAGTTAATACAAAATCCCCTTTATCCATTACTTGCACGGTAATTAATCCATTTTCTTCAGGGCAAAATTTAATAGAATTTGAAATTAAATTTGTAATGACTTGAATAATTCGATCTTCATCATAGTAAGCATAACAATCTTTTGTGTTTTCTAGATATACTGTAATGTTTTTGTTTCGAATTAATTGTTGAAGCGGTTCGATGGTTTTATCTATAGTTTCATACAGATTATTTATACTTGGATAAATAGTTTGTTTTCCTGTTTCAAATTTTTCTAAATCGAGAATTTTATCTATCAATCTATTCAATCTATCTGATTCGGATATAATATTTTGAAGGAATTGTTTTTTCATTTCCTCGGGTATTTCATCATCTTCAAAAAGTATTTCACTTGCCGCTCTAATAGCTGTAATAGGAGTTCTTAATTCGTGCGTAACCGTATCTAAAAATTCGTCTTTTTGTTTGTCTTTTACTACTAGTGTTTCGTTGGCTTCCTGCAGCTTACTTGTCATCTTTTTTAATTCATTTGACGTTTCAGTTAATTTTTTATTGATTAGAATATTTTCATTTGATTCTTCTAAAATTTTTAAAACTTCATTCAAAGTAACTTTTTCTTCTTGAACCACACTTGAAATTAAAATTTTTGCCGAAGCCGTACCAATATGTCCTGTTAATAAATTTTCAGCAAATTTGACTAAACGCGCATCTGCTAATTCTGCATCGGCATCTACTTTATATTTTAAATTAAAAATGGTCATTGCTCTTTTCGTACGCTCTTTACCTAAAAATTTTACTAAAACTTCTTCAATATCACTTGTATATGCTGTTCCTTTCCACACAAAAGCACTTTCATGATTTGTACTGTATTTATCAATGTCAATATACATTTCGGCATAATTACGTTCGCGATAATTACCTTTAAAACTTACCGATACACCAAAATAAACAACAGCGTTAAATAACATACTCCAAAAAAAAGCATGTGGTACAGGTTGCAAATAATCTAAGCCAAATAATTGAAATGGTTTTAAAAACGAGCAACCAAATAGTCCATCATTGATAAATGTATTTCCTTTAACTGAAAGCCCTATAGCATAAGGCATTAGTAAGGTATATGTGCAAATAATAAAGCCAATAATAATTCCCCAAATAGCGCCTTGACGCGACCCTCTTCTCCAGAATATTGCACCAAAAAAAGCAGGTGCCAATTGTGCAATAATAACAAATGAAATTAAGCCAATAGAAACTAAACTATAATCAAGGGCAAAAAAACGATAAATTAAATAAGAGAGAATAATTAAAATAAAAATGCCAACTTTTCTAATGTTTATAATTTTCTGATTATTGATTGATTGATCTTCACTACTCAACTTACCAAGAAAAGTATACGGGATTAATAAGTTGTTACTTAACATTGTAGATAAGCTAATACAAGCTACTATAATCATCGAGATAGATGCCGAAAATCCACCTAAAAAAACAAGTACAGTTAGCACTTGATTATTAAATAGTTGGGGTATAAGTAGCGAATAAGTATCTGCGTTTACATTCGTATTTTTAAATAAAATATTACCTCCCCACGCAATAGGATAAACAAAAATATTAATTAACAATAAATATAAAGGGAATAACCATATAGCTGTTTTTAAATGTCGTTCTCTGTTATTTTCTACAACAGAAACTTGAAATTGTCTAGGTAATAAGAAAATGGAAAATAGGGATAAAACACATAAAAAGAACCAATTCATACCTTCAGATAAGCCACCAATTTTGTTTTTTTCAGCAAACTTGGGTAATAATGAGGCTTTAGTGTAGATATCATCAAATCCATCAAAAACATAATAAGTCACATATATTCCGATTAAAATGAAAAAAAATAATTTCAGTACACTCTCTGTAGCTACTGCGGTAACAATTCCTTTTCGTTTTTCAGATGCATCTACATATCTAGAACCGTAGTAAGAGGCAAACATTGCCAAAGCAATAGCCACATATGTAGTGGTGTCATCGAATATATTTTTGCTTGTTTCTGTTTCAGAAACGATATGAAAAGTTTCTGAAATGGCTTTAAGTTGTAAAGCAATATAAGGCAATATTCCTATTAAACATACCACTGTTACAATAGCGCCTAAAAATCTACTATTTCCATATCGAAGCGAAATAAAATCGGCTACACTCGATATTTTATTAGCTCTTGAAATACGTATAATTTTTTTTAATATAATAATCCATGCAGGTATAACAATTACTGGCCCTAAATATATGGGTAAATAACCTAATCCAGATTTTGCTGCTACACCTATACTACCGTAATAGGTCCATGCCGTACAATACACAGCCAAAGACAAAGAATACACATACGGATTATTAATCCATTTGATATTTGCCTTTTTTTCAGCCCAATGTGCTACATAAAACAAAAAACCTAAATAGGCTAGCAATATTAATATAAGAATAAAACTATTCATAATATCGTTTTAAGATTACATAAGACAAAATAATTGAAAACAACCAAATAGAAAGGATATATAAATAAATAACGGGCATGCCAAATACAAAACCGCCTTTGTCAAATAATAATAAGATAGGTAAATTAAACCCTATTAATAGAATAAAAGATAAAACAATCAATTTTTGCTGGTGTCTTTTTTTCATCTTTCCAAATGCTAGGTTTTACTAAAATTAATTTCCCTAAAAATAAGTTATTTTTCCGAAACACTAAAATTGATTTTGCTAATTTATTATAGCTAAAAAACCGTCTCTATGTAGAGACGGTTTTAAAATTTGTAAAAAATAATAATTTATTTTTTTTAATTAATCATTGTATTCACCCTTAATTGAAAAGTAACCGAAAATAAATAATCCTACAGCAATAATTGGACATAATACAAATGTGTATATAATCGCTGGAACTAATTTTTCTCCTCCATCTTTCCACATTCCCATTGCTTGATTAACAAATAAATAGTATACCGATACAATACCTAAAAGTATCCATACTACGCCTAAAATTCTTTTTAATGTGTTCATATCTCTATATATTATTCGTGTAACGTATTAATTTTTTTATCTATATATATCATTCCTATAACAAAACTTACAGCTGCTAATATAATAGGATACCATAATCCATCTAAATAGAATTCTGGATTTCCTGCTTTTTTAGACGATGTAACTAAGAACGTTGAAATTGCTGGTAATAATCCTCCAAAGATTCCATTTCCAATATGGTATGGCAATGACATAGATGTGTATCTAATTTTAACTGGGAACATTTCTACTAAGAAAGCAGCAATTGGTCCATATACCATTGTTACAAAGATAACTTGGATAAAAATCATTAAAACTAAAAACCACATAGTTGAACTTGTAATGTTTTTAACTACAGCAACATTCGGTTTTTCACTTATACCATTGATGTGAGATTTATGTTTTGCCTCTCCTGATGTAAATTTATTTAATGCAACCGAAATCGTATCTACTTTTCCTGGTTTTTCATCTTTTTTCAAGTCGTTTTTAACTTTAATTACATTTACAACCGCTTTTCCGCTGTCTCCAGCTGTTTCAAATTTAATCCAATGCTCATTTTTAGCTTCTGCCTTTGCATCAAAATCAACTACATTTGCTAAATACAAAGTGTCTGTTTTTGTATAATGGAATTTTGCACCTGATTGATATAAAGTATCTGATTTTAAATCAACAAATACTTTAGATGTTTTAATTGTAGGATCTTTTTTGTCTTTTTCAGTTTTAAAGGTAGCAACTTTATCGCCTAAAACTTTACAACTATCTAACACTACTTGATCTCCTTTTGAAACCATTGTTTTTGCATCCGTTGATTGGAACATTGTTCTGTAGATTGGTCTGTAAGCTAAAATAGCAATTAACATACCTCCCATCATAATTACTTTTCTACCTATTTTATCACTTAACCATCCAAAGAAAATAAAGAAAGGTGTACCTATTACTAATGCAATACCTAATAAAGTTTCTACTTGAGCCGCATCAATACATTGAACTGTTTTTAAGAAGTTCATTGCGTAGAATTGTCCTGTGTACCAAACTACACCTTGTCCCATTGTAGCACCAAATAATGCCAATAAAACAAATTTTAAATTGTATTTATTACCAAAACTTTCTTTTAAAGGGTTCGTTGCTGTTTTACCTTCTGCTTTTGCTTTTGCAAATTCAGGAGATTCATGCATGTTTTTTCTAATTTGTACAGAAACAAATACCATTAATATTGAAACCCAAAACGGTACTCTCCATCCCCAATCGTCAAATTGTTCTTTTGTTAGTAATGATTTTGTAGCTAATATTACTAATAACGAAACAAATAAACCGACAGTAGCTGTTGTTTGAATCCATGCCGTCCAATATCCTTTTTCGCCTTTAGGTGCGTGTTCGGCAACATACGTAGCAGCTCCACCATATTCTCCACCAAGAGCTAAACCTTGTAATAATCTTAATATCAAGACTAAAATAGGTGCTGCATATCCAATTGTTTCATAACCAGGTACACAACCAATTACAAAAGTTGCCCCCCCCATTAGCAATAAAGTAACCATAAACGTATATTTACGTCCAATTAAATCACCTAATCTTCCAAAGAATAATGCTCCGAATGGTCTCACAACGAAACCGGCTGCAAATGTTGCTAATGTTGATAAAAATGCTGCAGTAGGATTATCAGAAGGGAAAAATTTTGTAGATAATACCACAGCTAAACTTCCAAATATATAGAAGTCATACCACTCGATCATTGTACCCATTGAGGATGCAGAAATTACTTTCCAAATCCCTGTTGTTTTTTTGTCGCTCATAATTTATTTAGTTTTTAGTTAATTAATAATTAAAAAGTATAGACGGCAGAGACTGTTGCTCTAAAGTTACCAACTTTGTTTTCAGCATTTGCTATTGATAAATCAGACTGAGTTGTACCATGGGTAGCAGCTGTGTATTCAATTTCAGGAGTTAATCTAAACTTATTTTGTTTAAAATCTACTCTTGCAGAAGCTCTCCAAATGTCTTTTACACCACGCGAAGCACTGATGCCTCTACCATAAATTGTTGCTGCACTTCTTGTTGAACCTGTTCCTTCTTGATTTGTATATCCGAAGAATAATCCTGGAGCGGTTTTTTTGCTATTACTTGCAATATCTACCCAAACGGAATTGGTTTTAATACCTTCATAACTTACAGGCCCTGAACCATTAGCATAACTAGCATATCCACCAAGCATAACTAAATGATGTAAGTTTTCACCTGAAATTCCATATGCTTTTATATGAAATTTTTCAGTGTTATATTTCATATATGCCATAATTGAAGTAGAGTTTAAAGTTTCTGTAGATTTTAAACCATTAGATTCAATTAGTGGTTTGTTTGGATACAATTCCGCACCAAAACCTACTAACAATGTTTTGTTTCTAAACTCTAATTTACCATGCATGGCAGGTATAGAACTATTGTAAACAGGAGAGTTTTGATTTCCATCAGCTGCAAATGCGCCAAATTCTCTATCTTTGTATGCTATAAAAGAGAAACGTAATTTATTACTTAATTTTTGATCTAATCTAAATTGTGTTGCCCATCCAAATGGATTAAAAGGAATACCTGTTGAGAAATTTGCTACACCTGGAAAAACTTCTGGTATAAAAGTAGGATACCATGTTTGACCAAATGTTAATGAAGTTTTTTCCCAATCTAACTTTGCATAAGCATGTCTTAATCTCAAAAGACCAATAGACTGTTGGGTATTTCCAAAAAAGTCTCCTTCTAAAACTCCTGAAACTTTGGCACCCCAAACATCTGGTCCTGAAGCTTTAACTCCAAATCTTGAAACAACCGATAAAAAATTTGAAGCACCAGTAGCATTGATGTCGTTCCCATTAGCATCATTTTTAATATCTAGAGGCCATAAGTTTAAATGATATTCTCGAACTTGAGCAGATTGTCTCGTGTCCCAAATATAATCGACACGAGCAAAACCGTAAACTTCAACCTTATAAGGTACTTCTTGTTTTTTTACTTCTTGTGAAAAAGAAATGGCCGATAACAAGAAAAAGGCACAAATTAAAATTTTTTTCATAATTCAAATAATTGGTTAGTAATTTGATTTTGTTCGACCAAATTCTAAAAAAATTAGTATGAAAAAAATTGTAATATATATTTTTGTTAACTACTATAGTTAATCTTTAAAACGTTCCCATTTAATGAGCATGAATTTATCACCTAATTCAGTAATAATCATACCTGCACCAGACAACCTTTCTTTATTTTTCAAGAATTCTACTAACTCTAAATGGTTAAATATTTTATAGGTTGGATGGTAATTAGGGTGTGGCGGTTTTTTTATTTTAAATTCTTTTACCCAGTTACTTATAGAAACATGAGAGACACCAATAATACGTTCTATTTCTCTAAAACTTAAACCTTCAAGATATAACTGTAACGCTTTAGTAACGTAGTAATCATCTATCTTCTTTCCTAACTTGTTTACTGTGAAATAGTAATTGCAAGATTTACACAAAAATCTTTGTCTTTCTTTGATAATACCACTTTTAACAATATTGTTATTTTGGCATTTCGGGCAACTTAAAATATCCATATATATATAATTTGCATAAATATATTATTTTAGCAAATATATAAAAATATTATTCATATTTTTTATTTCTATAAATTTTATTAAATATAAAAAAAATAATGAATTATTATGAATATACTATTTTTTTATACATTTTAACAAATGTCTAGATTTTATATTTCAAGTACTCTATGTATAGGATTAATAGTTTACTAACGCAAGTAATTCAGATTCAAATCGTCCTATTGGTAAATATTGATCTTCTAATACTTTCATAAATGGGATTGCACTTTCTAAACTCCCTACTCTTTTAACAGGCGCGTCTAAATACTCAAAACAATTTTCCATTATAGTAGCCGCAATATCGCTTGCAACACCTCCAAATAATGTATCTTCTTGCAAAATAATAACTCTATTAGTCTTTTTAACAGACGCATAAATTGCTTCCCAATCTAAAGGTTGTAAACTTCTTAAATCGAGTAAATCAGCTTTAATTGAGACGTTTTTATTGAGGACTTCAAGCGCCCAATGCACACCAGCACCAAACGAAATAACAGTGACATCATTTCCTTCTTTTATTAAACTAGCTTTTCCAAATGGTATAGTATAATAATTTGTAGGTACTTCTTGATTAATGCTTCTGTACAATTGTTTATGTTCAAAATACATAACAGGATTTGGATCATTAATCGCTGTATTTAACAAGCCTTTTGCATCATAAGGAAAAGCAGGATATACCACTTTTAGCCCGGGAGTTTTAGTAAACCAAGCCTCATTTGTTTGTGAATGAAAAGGCCCTGCTTGTGTTCCGCCACCACAAGGCATACGTACAACAACATCTGCTTGTTCACCCCAACGGTAATGTTGTTTCGCTAATAAATTAACAATTGGATTAAAACCCGTAGATACAAAGTCTGCAAATTGCATTTCTACGATTGCTTTAAATCCATTAATTGACAAACCATTAGCAGCAGATACCACTGCGCTTTCACAAATTGGTGTATTTCTAACACGTTCTTTACCAAATTTTTCTACAAATCCTTCCGTAATTTTAAAAGCACCTCCATATTCAGCTACATCTTGCCCCATAATAACTAAATTGTCATGGCGTTGCATGGATTCTTTTAAAGATGCTTGTATGGCATCAATAAAACGAATAGATTGTTTCGTTTCAGAGGGTTCAAAATGTTCAAACGAATACGGTTTATAGACGTCGGCTAGTTCTTCCTCTATAGAAGCAACTAATTCAGGTTCGGCTTGGGTAATAGCCCAATTTTCGTCTATTTCTTTTTTAATCGCATTTTTTAGTTCTGCATCTAATTCGTCAGTAAGTACAGCTGTAGTTTGTAAATAGTTTTTGAAATTTTCTATTGGATCTTTTTCAGCCCATACGTCAATTAATTCTTGAGGAACATATTTTGTACCACTCGCCTCTTCATGGCCGCGCATTCTAAACGTTTTAAATTCAAGTAAAACAGGTCTTGGATTTTCTTTTAATGAGGCTTTCAATGCTGAAATTTTATGAAATACCTCTAAAATATTATTTCCATCGAGTATGTGACTTTCCATTCCATATCCTACGCCTTTATCTGCTAAATTTTCACATCGATATTGTTCGATTGTTGGAGTAGACAAGCCATATCCATTATTTTCAATTACAAACAAAACAGGTAAATCCCAAACAGCAGCAATGTTTAAGGCTTCATGAAAATCACCTTCAGATGTAGCCCCTTCGCCAGTAAATACTGCTGTTACTTTTCCATTTTGTTTCAATTTGTTTGCTAATGCTATTCCATCAGCCACTCCCATTTGAGGTCCTAAATGAGAAATCATACCGATGATTTTATAATCCTGTGTCCCAAAGTGGAAACTTCGATCTCTTCCTTTTGTAAAACCTGATTTTTTGCCTTGCCACTGTGAAAATAATTTATGTAGCGGAATTTGTCGCGTAGTGAACACGCCTAAATTTCTATGCATAGGCAATATGTATTCATCTTGATCTAAAGCAGCTGTGATTCCAACAGCAATAGCTTCTTGACCAATTCCTGAAAACCACTTAGATACTTTACCTTGTCTTAGTAAGATGAGCATCTTTTCTTCAATTAATCTCGGCTTGATTAATTTTTTATATAAATCAATTAATTGTTCATTACTTAAATTCTTTCGCTCAAAAATCATCACAACGTATTTTAATTTTTTTCAAAATTACTAAAAAATAACATTTTGGTTAACTTTTGTTATAAAAGAGTTTAGTCGATTTTCATAATTGTTAATAACTATACTCTTTTATATTTTAAATTAATTCAATATATTTGTAAAACAAAGGTGTAACAACTTTTGTAGTTATTAACAAAATTAATTTCAATGCAAAAAATTCCAAGTGTAGACTTGCGTGATTTCCTATCGGATGATCCGATACGCAAACAAAAATTTGTAAATGAAATCGGTAAAGCTTATGAAGAAATAGGCTTTGTAGCATTAAAAGGTCATTTTTTAGATGATCAATTAGTTGAAAATTTATATGCCGAAGTGCGAAATTTTTTCAATTTACCTTTAGAAGTTAAATCCAAGTATGAAATTCCAGGAATTGGAGGTCAAAGAGGGTATGTTTCTTTTGGTAAAGAGCATGCAAAAGGTCGTTCTGCGGGAGATTTAAAAGAGTTTTGGCACTTTGGTCAGTATGTAACTAACGATTCAAAATGGGCTGGAGAATATCCTGAAAATGTTGTTGTTACTGAATTACCAAGTTTCAATGACATAGGTAAAGAAGCGTACCAAATGCTTGAAAAAACAGGTGTATATGTGTTAAGAGCTTTAGCTTTATATATTGGTTTAGATGAGTTTTATTTTGACAAATACATTAAAGATGGAAACAGCATTTTAAGACCAATACACTACCCACCTATTACAGACGAACCGAAAGACGGTGCAGTAAGAGCCGCAGCTCATGGCGATATCAATTTAATTACGTTATTGATGGGTGCTCAAGGTAAAGGGCTGCAAGTTCAAAATCATAATGGTGATTGGATTGACGCAATGGCACAACCTGATGAATTAATGATTAACGTTGGTGATATGTTATCTCGTCACACCAATAATAAATTAAAATCAACCATTCATCAAGTGGTAAATCCACCTAGAGAATTATGGGGAACTTCAAGATATTCGATTCCTTTCTTCATGCACCCAGTGAGTGACATGAAATTAGATTGTTTAACAGAATGTATTGATGAAAATAATCCTAAATTATATGAAGACATTACCGCTGGTGAATTTTTAAATGAACGATTAGTTGAATTAGGATTGATAAAGAAATAAATAAAAGAAATTCCAAATTATAAATTCCAAATTCCAAGAAATAAATAATTGGAATTTGGAATTTGATTTTTTGATATTTTAAAGAACTATGGACTTACAAGAACAATTAAAAAAGCTTTTTCCAGATCATGAAATTTCAAATGAACCTGAACAAATAGATGAGACACCTCATGAATTATTTATTCAAAAAGAACCCATTCTTTGCAAATATGAAAAAAGAAAAGGAAAGCCTACCACTATAATTTCTGGTTATGAAGGTGAAGACGATGACCTTAAAATTCTAGCGAAAGAAATTAAAAGTAAACTAGCTGTAGGAGGCTCTTTTAAAGATGGAGAAATCATTATTCAAGGTGATTATAGAGATAAAATAATGAAATTATTACAGGACAAGGGTTTTAAAACAAAACGAGTTGGAGGATAAATTTGTTTCACGTTTCACGTTCGAAGTCAAGAACCTGAAACCTGACCCGAGGCGAAGCCGAATAGAGCGTAGCTAAAACTATAAACTAAAAACAAATGATAGCAACATCAGAATTAATATTAAATCCAGATGGTAGTGTATACCACTTAAATTTGCACCCACAAGATATAGCCCATACTATTATTTTTGTTGGCGATCAAGATCGTGTAGAAAAAATAACAAAACATTTTGATCGTATTGAATTTACTAAACAAAAAAGAGAATTCAAAACACAAACAGGTTACTATAAAGGCACTAGAATAACTGTAATTTCAACAGGTATAGGACCTGATAACATTGATATTGTTATGAATGAATTAGATGCTTTAGTGAATATTGATTTGCAAACACGAAAACCAAAAAACGACTTAACTAAACTAAACATTGTTAGAATAGGAACTTCGGGATCATTACAAGCGGAAATTCCTGTGGATAGTGTGGTTATGAGTCAATACGGATTAGGATTAGACAATATGCTTCGCTCCTATTTAATTGATACAATTTCGGAAACTGAAATAGAAGAAGCGTTTATTTCGCAAACCAATTGGGATCTACGAAAAGGACGTCCTTATGTAGTTGCAGGAAGTAAAATATTAGAGAAAAAATTTGAAAGTAATACCATTTTTAAAGGTTTTACAGGTACAGCAGGTGGTTTTTATGGTCCACAAGGTCGTGTACTTCGATTAGGTATTCAAGACCCAGAATTAAATCATAAAATGGATACGTTTAACTATAATGGAACACGTATGACCAATTTAGAAATGGAAACAGCGGCTATTTACGGTTTAGGAAAATTATTAGGTCATGAATGTTTGTCATTAAATGCTATTATTGCTAATCGTGCAACAGGAACATTTAGTGAAGATCCATATAAAACCGTAGAGCAATTGATTGAATATGCTTTAAATAAACTATCTGAATAGTAAAAACTTCAATATTCGTTGTTGAAAATTGAATGTTCTAAGTTTTAAATTTGGAATAATAAATATTTAAATTATAAAATGAATTTATTACTAGAAAGCGAACGTCTAATTTATCGTCCATTTGAATTATCAGATGCAAATTCTTTATTTGAAATGGATTGCAATCCTAATGTTCATAAGTATTTATGGCAAAAACCCACACTTCAAATTGAAGAATCAATTCAAATTATTGAATATTTACAGAAGCAATATGCAGAGAACTCAATTGGACGCTATGCCACAATACTTAAAGAAACGGGTGAATTTATTGGTTGGACAGGAATAAAATTTATTAATGATCACGTTGAAAACGGACATACTAATTTTTACGATTACGGCTATCGACTAAATGAAAAATTTTGGAATAGAGGTTATGCTTCAGAAGCAACTTTGTTTTGGCTAAATTATGGTTTTAATCAAATGGAGATTAAAAAAATGAATGCCTATACACATGCTGAAAATGGTGCATCAAATCATATTTTAAAAAAATCAGGATTTCAATTAATTGAAGAGTACGAAAATAATGAGGGTGTTACTTGGAAATGGTGGCAATTAGAAAGTAAAAAATATAAAAATAAATCACAAAACCCTTAAACCCATTACCCAAAACCTTATACCTAAAATATGAAAACAGTAAAAATAGCTGGTGTTCCAGAACATTTTAATTTACCTTGGCATCTTTGTATTGAAAATGGTGAATTTGAAGAAGTTGGTATAGATTTACAATGGATTGATGTACCAGAAGGTACTGGAAAAATGTGTGAGATGTTAAAAGAAGGTGAAATAGATATTGCTGTTGTATTAACTGAAGGGTGTATAAAAGCTATTGCAAATGACAATTCTTCAAAAATAGTCCAATTATTTGTGGAAAGCCCTCTTATTTGGGGAATTCATGTCGCAGCTCAATCTGAATTTAAAACAATTGATGACTTACAAAATAAAAAAGTTGCCATATCAAGACATGGCTCTGGTTCCCATCTAATGAGTATTGTACACGCAAAAACACAACAATGGAATCCAAATGATTTACAATTTGAAATCGTAAATACGCTTGAAGGAGCTGTCCATGCTTTAGCGACAGGTCAAGCAGATTATTTCATGTGGGAACGCTTTATGACTCAGCCAATAGTGGATCAAGGAATATTTAGAAAAATTACTGATCTTCCTTCTCCATGGCCTTGTTTTGTAATTGCTGTTAGAAATGAATTTATAGAAAAAAATAGTGCTCTTATAAAACAAGTACTTGAAATACTGAATGCAACTACTCAAGAATTTAAATCAATTCCCAGTATTGACAGAACATTAGCGGCCAAATTCAATCAAAAAATAGAAAACATACACGAATGGTTACAAGCAACAAGTTGGTCTCAAAAACAAGTAAGTAAAAACCAATTTGAAAGCATTCAAAATGAATTATTAGCATTAAACCTACTTGCTACTCCATTACAATATGAGGCTGTATGTATTACCAATCTATAGGTTTTCTTTTTGTTTTTACTAAATACGAATTCGATTTACTAAAATGTTTATTACCAAACCACAATCCTCTGTTTGCACTTAATGGCGAAGGATGACCACTTTCTAATACAAGGTGTTTTTCTTTATTTATATAAGCGCCTTTCCTTTTGGCAAAACCTCCCCAAAGCAAAAAGATAACTCCTTTTTTTTCATCATTTATTTTCTTGATGATTGCATCTGTAAATTCTTCCCAGCCTTTGTTTTGATGACTGCCTGCTTCTCCTTCCCTAACCGTCAATGTTGCATTTAGCATTAATATGCCTTGTTTTGCCCAACGTTCTAAATTTCCTGAAATAGCTATTGGAATAGTTAAATCAGCTTCTAATTCTTTAAATATATTGACTAATGATGGAGGAAATGAAATGCCGTCATTAACTGAAAAACACAATCCATTTGCTTGACCTAAACCATGATAAGGATCTTGTCCTAAAATGACAATCTTTATATCCTCAAAATTACAATTATTTAAGGCGGAAAAAATCAATTCTTTAGGCGGATAACATCTGTTATGAGTATATTCCACCAGTATGAATGTCATTAATTTTTCAAAATAAGGTTTTTCAAATTCTGCTTGTAAAAGTTGCTTCCAAGATGTATTTAATGGGACTTCCATGAAATATATTTTTTACAAAGATAATTACTTTGTAAATTTGTTAGCTTTTAAAATAAAAAATGATTGCTATAACCGAAAAAACATTAAAAGATTTAGAATTTCAAACCATTCTAGTAACTATTGCTGAAAAATGCAATACGGAATTAGGATATGAAAAGGCAATGGCAATTGAACCCATCAAAGAAAAAGAAACACTTTTTTCCGAATTAGCCTATACTAATGAATATTTAGCGTCTTTTTCAAACAATAATGCACTTCCAAACCACGGATTTGAAACACTTACTACGGATATAAAATTACTGGCAATTGAAGATAGTTTTTTAGAATTACAAAGTATTCGAAAAATCAGCCATTTAAGCTTAACCACTAATCAATATTTACTTTTCCTTAAAAAATTTAAAGACTATTACCCAAATTTATTTGAAAAATCTAGTCAAATCGAATTTACAACTGCTATTTCTAGAGCAATTGACGAAGTAATAGATAAATATGGTGAAATAAAAAACGATGCATCACCTGATTTAGTGAATATTAGAAGATCAATCCAATTAGTTCGAGGAAAAATCAATCAAAGTTTTGGCATGGCTTTGTCTCACTATAACGCGTTAGGTTATTTAGACGAAATTAGAGAAACAATAGTAGATAACAAAAGAGTTTTAGCTGTTTCAGCTATGTATCGTAAAAAAGTAAAAGGCACTATTTTAGGTAATTCCAAAACAGGAAGTATTGCTTATATTGAACCTGAAGCAACCTTAAAATATTCTAGAGAATTAAATAATTTAGAATATGAAGAGCGTGAGGAAATTATTAAAATTTTACGGCAACTAAGTGCGCAATTAAGACCCTACACTCCTTTACTTATTCAATATCAAGATTTTCTAACCGATATAGATGTAATAGCTGCTAAGGCAAAATATGCTAAAAACATTCAGGGTGTTTTACCTAAAATCAATACCGAAAAACGGTTGTTTTTTAGAGAAGCCTATCATCCCATTCTATATAGTACAAATAAAGCGGAAGGAAGAGCCACTTTTCCACAAACCATTGAATTAACCAATACTAATAGAATAATAGTTATTTCTGGACCAAATGCGGGAGGAAAAACCATTTCATTAAAAACTATCGGTTTGTTACAACTAATGCTACAATGCGGAATGTTAATTCCAGTACATGAAAGAAGTGAAACATTTTTGTTTGATCGAATTTTAACAGATATTGGAGACAATCAATCGATAGAAAACCATTTGAGTACATATAGTTACCGGCTAAAAAACATGAATTATTTCTTAAAGAAGTGTAATTCAAAAACGTTATTTCTAATTGATGAATTTGGAACAGGCTCAGATCCAGAATTAGGTGGTGCCTTAGCGGAAACTTTTTTAGAAGAGTTTTATCATAGAGAGGCATTCGGAATTATTACCACGCATTATACGGATTTAAAAATATTAGCAAACGAACTTCCTTTCGCAAGCAATGCAAATATGCTGTTTGATGAAAAATCTCTGGAACCAATGTTTAAACTGCATCTGGGACAACCTGGAAGTTCATTTACGTTTGAGGTAGCTCAAAAAAACGGCATCCCTTACGGACTAATTAACAGAGCTAAAAAGAAAATTGAGAATACTAAAGTGCGTTTTGATAAAACCATTGCTACGTTACAAAAAGAACGTTCTAAAATGGAAAAAACAGCATTGACACTCAAAGAAGAAGAATCAAAAGCAAGAGAAGAGGGTCAAAAAATGGAAAAAATTAATGCCAAAATTCAAGAAAAATTAGAGCGTTATCAAGAATTATATGATGCAAATCAACGCTTAATTTATATTGGTCAAAAAATAGATGATATTTCAGAAAAATATTTTAACAATAAAGACAAAAAAACGTTAATTGGTGATTTTTTAAAAATGGTTGAAATTGAAAATTCAAAACGAAAAAAAATATCAGCCAAAGAAAAAAAGCAAAAGGAAGTTATTGAAAAAGAAACGGTTAAGGAAGTTACCGTTAAAGTTGAAGCCATACGAAAAGATAAAAAAGTTCAAAAACTAAAAGCTTTAAAAGAAGAAGAAAATAAACCAAAGGTAACTTTGAAAATTGGTGACAGAGTGCGCATGAAAGACGGAAAATCTATTGGAACCATTGATAAAATTGAAAAAAACAAAGCAACTGTAAATTATGGTGTTTTTACTTCAAAAGTTGCTTTAGAAGAATTAGAGTGGGTACAACAGGTTTAAAAAATTAATATGTAAGGGTTGATTAAACTATGGAACTTCCTAAAGATAAAAAAATAATACTGTTTGACGGAGTTTGTAATTACTGTAATGAAAAAGTCAATTTTATCATTAAACATGATGTAAAAGATATTTTTCGTTTTACTACGCTACAGAGTAAAATTGGACAAGAAATTGTGAAACAATTAGGGATTAATTCGAGTATAGATAGCCTTATTTTAGTTGAACCTGTAAACGCTTATTATATAAAATCTGAAGCTATTTTTAAAATCTTGAAGCAATTAAACACACCTTTAAAAGGATTGTTATTCTTTAATTTTTTACCTAGTTTAGTTAGGGATATGGTTTATGAATATGTAGCCAAAAACAGGTATAAATGGTATGGTAAAAAAGAAGTTTGTATGATTCCATCACCTGACATTCAATCTAGATTTTTGGACTATTGTGAAGTATAACAAAAAAAGACTAAGATACTCTCTTAGTCTTTTTTATTTTTTCTTCTTGCTCTTTCCGAAATAATTAAAGATAATTCCCTTCCCGTTTGTCCTGCAACCGAAGTATTCTCTTGTGCTCTTCTAATTAAGTAAGGCATCACATCTCTTACAGGACCAAAAGGTAAATATTTAGCAATATTATAACCATATGCTGCTAAATTGTAACTTATATTATCACTCATACCATATAATTGACCAAACCAAATTCGAGAATCGTTTTTAGATAATCCTTTTTTAGCCATTAATTCCATAACAAGGTATGAACTTTCTTCATTGTGGGTTCCTACAAATATTGCCATAGTGGCTATATGTTCCATCATATAAGCAACAGCTGCGTTAAAATTATCATCTGTGGCTTGTTTAGAAGCGCAAATTGGATTTGCATAGCCTTTTGCTAAAGCATGTTGTGCTTCTTTTTCCATATAAGCACCACGAACTAGTTTCATACCTATATGAAATTGATTAGCAATAGCTCTTTCATGCAACGCTTTTAAATAATCTAATCGATCCCAACGATACATTTGTAAAGTATTGAAAATAAGAGCTTTTTCTTTATTAAATTGCATCATCATTTCCTCAACCAATTCATCGGCAGCATCTTGCATCCATGACTCCTCAGCATCAATTAGTAATTTCACATCTTTATCAAATGCATATTGACAAACCTTTTGAAATCGTGCACGCACTCTATCCCACTCTTCTTTTTCAACAGCTGTCAATAACGTTTTTGCACCCACTTTTTCATACAAATCAATTCTTCCAAAGCCAGTAGGTTTAAATACTGCAAACGGAATAGCCTTATTTTCATTCGCAAAATCTATAGTTCTGATTGTCATTGCTAATGCAGCATCAAACTGCGTTTCTTCTTCCTTTCCTTCAACCGAATAATCTAATACAGAAGAAACCCCTTTTTCGTACATTCTATCTACTACTTTAAGGCAATCTTGCTCGTTTATACCTCCACAAAAATGATCAAATACTGTTTTTCGAATAACCCCTTCTACAGGCAAATTAAAACCTAGTGCAAAATTAGTCAATGCCGTTCCTACCTTTACTAAAGAAGGATTGCCAATCATTTTGAAAAGTAAATAAGCCCTATTTAATTCGGCATCAGATTTAAGCGCAAAAGCATTTTCAGTATTATTAAATATTTTTTCCATAACCATGATTTTCATTGGGTATGCAAATATACTTAATGAAGTAATGATATTTAAATATTTTTAATTTATTTTGTACATTATATCACACAACAATGGATGCAATACATGCAATAAACACAGCAATATATTTTGACTCAAATGGTTATGAATATCTTCAACAATTACTTACACCAACAAACTATTCTAAGATTTTTATTTTAGTTGATAATCATACTAATGAACAGTGTTTGCCTTTGTTTTTAAGTAATTTGGCTACTGATGTAGAAATTGAAATAATAGAAATTGAAGCGGGAGAAGAACAAAAAAATATAAAAACATGTGTAGAATTATGGGAAGTCATGATTGAATTAGGTGCTGATAGGAAAAGTATATTAATCAATCTAGGTGGTGGTGTACTCACAGATTTAGGCGGTTTTGTAGCTTCTACATTTAAAAGAGGAATCGATTTTATTCATGTGCCTACAACATTATTGGCTATGGTTGATGCCGCAATAGGTGGAAAAAATGGAATAGACTTAGGAGCGTTAAAAAATCAAGTAGGCTGTATAGTTCCCCCCAAATGTATACTTATTCATTCTGAGTTTTTGCATACTTTAGACAGCAGACATATGCGTTCTGGATTAGCAGAAATGTTTAAACACGGACTCATTTTAGATAAAGCCTATTGGAATAAATTAAAAGATTTAAGTTCTTTATCTACAAATGATTTAACTCATCTTATTCAACAATCTATTCAATTAAAAATCGATGTGGTTGCTGAAGATATGTATGAAAAAGGATTACGAAAAATATTAAACTTTGGACACACTTTAGGCCATGCCATCGAAAGTTGTTTTCTCGACCAAGACACTTCAAAACAATTATTACATGGTGAAGCTATTGCTATTGGAATGATACTAGAAAGCTATATTTCATGGAAATTAAACTTATTAAGTAAAGAGGAGTATTTAGAAATCAACTATTTTTTATCAGATGTATTTGAGCCCGTTAATTTCAGTACAAATGATATTGAAAAAATCATTCAACTCTTGCAATACGATAAAAAAAATGAGCACGGAACCATACAATTTGTTTTATTAAATAAAATTGGAAAGGCAATTAGCAATCAAAATGTCAATAATACACTTATTTATGAAGCATTTACAGATTATTATAAATCCTAATTTTTGACAAAAAGTATTGTTTAAAAGTAATAATATTTGTTAAATTTGCACCCCATGAAAATAGTAACTAAAATCTATAGTTTTATTCACAAAAAGTTGAAATTAAGTGCTTGTAAAGAAACGAGTACTTGCCACACATCATTTCATTCTTATGATGCAGATTTATTTACGATTTCTAAAGCATACAATGAAAAATTATTAATCATCTATGCTAATATTAGAGTTTGAGAAAGGTACTTGTTTTAGTCCCCAATAATAAACTGAATTACAAACTCAAAAAAGACAGAAATGAATACAAAATATTATGATTTAATTAATCAAACATTTTATTTTCCTCAAGAAGAATTTACATTAAACAAAGATGCACTTCAATTTCATGGAATTGATTTAATGAAATTAGTAGAAGAATATGGTACGCCATTGAAGTTTACCTATTTGCCAAAAATTTCACAGAATATCAATAAGGCCAAAATGTGGTTTAGAAATTCGATGGAAAAACATGGCTATGAAGCAAAATATTTTTATTGCTATTGTACCAAAAGTTCTCATTTCGAATTCGTTTTAAATGAAGCACTGAAAAACAATATCCATATTGAAACTTCTTCAGCATTTGATATTAATATTGTTGAAAAGCTAATGGAAGAAGGAAAAATCAACAAGAATACATTTGTTGTTTGCAATGGGTTTAAACGTGATCAGTATGTTACAAATATTGCTCGATTGATTAATAATGGCCACAAAAACACCATTCCTGTTATTGACAACTTTGAAGAATTAGATTTATTACAAGAGCAAATTGACGGCAAATTTAAAATTGGAATTAGAATTGCGGCAGAAGAAGAGCCTAAATTTGAGTTCTATACTTCTCGATTAGGAATTGGCTACAAAGACATTGTTCCTTTTTACCGTAAACAAATCGCTGAAAACAAAAAAGTGGAATTGAAAATGCTTCACTTTTTTATCAATGCAGGTATTCGTGATACGGCTTACTATTGGAATGAGTTACTAAAGTGTATGAAGGTATATATAGCTTTAAAAAAGGAATGTCCTACGCTAGACAGCTTGAATATAGGCGGTGGTTTTCCTATTAAAAATTCATTAGCATTTGATTATGATTACCAATATATGGTTGATGAAATTTTAAATCAAATCAAGATTGCTTGTGATGATGCAGAAGTGGATGTGCCTCATATTTTTACAGAATTTGGTTCATTTACGGTAGGTGAAGCAGGTGGCGCTATTTATCAAGTTTTGTATCAAAAAAAGCAAAATGATAGAGAAAATTGGAACATGATTGACTCTTCATTTATTACCACTTTACCTGATACTTGGGCTATTAACAAGCGTTTTGTTATGATGGCAGTAAATAGATGGAACGATACGTATGAACGTGTCTTATTAGGTGGATTAACATGTGATGGCGACGATTATTACAATTCTGAGCAACATATGAATGCGGTATATTTACCTAAATACAACAAAGAGAAACCATTGTATATTGGATTTTTTAATACTGGTGCATACCAAGAAACAATAGGTGGATTTGGCGGATTAAGCCATTGTATTTTACCACAACCTAAACATATATTAATTGATAAAGATAAAAACGGAATTTTTGCTACAGAAATTTTTTCAGAACAGCAAAAAGCAGAAGACGTTTTAGAAATATTAGGTTACAATAAAAAGAAAGAAGATAAAAAGTAGCAACAAAAACTACATAACATTTTAAATAAAAAAACATGAATAAAGGGCCAATTAGTCAATTTGTAGAAAAACATTATTTACATTTTAATGCGGCAGCGTTGGTTGATGCTGCAAAAGGATATGAAGAACATTTATTAGACAATGGTAAAATGATGGTTACATTGGCTGGAGCTATGAGTACAGCTGAGCTAGGTAAATCATTAGCCGAAATGATTCGTCAAGATAAAATTCATATTATTTCTTGTACAGGTGCAAATTTAGAAGAAGACATTATGAACTTAGTCGCTCATAATTCTTATAAAAGAGTACCAAATTACAGAGATTTGAGCCCTCAAGAAGAATGGAATTTATTAGAAAATCATTACAATCGCGTAACGGATACTTGTATCCCTGAAGAAGAAGCTTTTAGAAGATTACAAACGCATTTATTTGATATTTGGAACAATGCAGACTCAAAAGGAGAGCGTTATTTTCCACATGAATTTATGTACCAAATGATTAATTCAGGCGTATTAAAACAATATTATGAAATTGATCCTGCTGATTCATGGATGGTAGCCGCTGCCGAAAAGAATTTACCTATAGTTGTTCCAGGTTGGGAAGACAGTACAATGGGTAATATTTTTGCTTCGTATTGTATTAAAGGTGAATTTAAACCTACAACTATGAAAAGTGGTGTTGAATACATGATGTGGTTAGCAGATTGGTATACAAAAAACTGCGAAGGAAAAGGGATTGGTTTCTTCCAAATTGGAGGAGGAATTGCTGGGGACTTCCCTATTTGTGTGGTGCCGATGTTATATCAAGATATGGAAATGCATGATGTGCCTTTTTGGAGTTATTTCTGTCAAATTTCAGACTCAACAACAAGTTACGGTTCGTATTCGGGTGCTGTGCCAAACGAAAAGATTACGTGGGGAAAATTAGATATTCATACACCAAAGTTTATTGTAGAATCTGATGCTACAATTGTCGCGCCTCTAATTTTTGCTTATATTTTAGGGTGGTAATTACTAAAAAAAATAAAAAGAAAAAAATTTGATTTTTAATTTTTCAATATTACATTTGACGAACTAAACTTGATTAAGCATAACCCAAATGAAAAGAGTAATTGTAGATTACGCCAAATTAACAAATGAGATTTTAAGCCTACTGGTTGAAAAGTTTCCCGACGGATATGACGATTCAGATATTATCCGCTTTAAAAATGCTAAAAATGAGACAGTTGAAGCTGTTGAAGTACGAACAATTGACACTATTTATTTAGTAAAAGTAAGTACTAAATTATCTGATCGTATTGAAAATTATGATGAAGATGACGATTTTGATGCACCAGAAGAAAGTTTAGACGCATTAAAAGAATTAGAAATTGAAGATGACGCTTCGGAAGAAGATGAGGAAGAAGAAAAAAATGACATTGACCAAGATGGTGATGCTGGTGAAGATGAATAACATAAAAAAAGGAAATCAAAATGATTTCCTTTTTTTATGCTTATAAATAACGTTCTAAAATAATATTTCTATGATGTAATTCATGACCTAAAATACAATATCCAATTCCTCTAACAGATACACTTGCATTTGAAGCAATTCCTTTCTTTAATAAATCAGATTCTGAAAAATTAGTAAAAAGACTTATTGTAGCATTTCTAACAGTAGCATACTCGTTTAACAAGCTATCAAATTCTCGTTCATTTGCATTTGCAGTTATCACATATTCATTTTCATCAAATCCAGATAAAGCAGTTGAATCGTTTCTAGCAATACGTAAAGCTCGATATGCAAAAATTCGTTCTGCATCAATTAGATGTAAAAGAATATCTTTAATAGTCCATTTACCCTTTTCATAACAAAATGTTTGTTTTAATACAGGAATTGAATTAAAAAAAAGAATCATTTTTTCCTTTTGTTCAATTAATCCTTTTACAATATTTTCTTCTTCTACCAATTTAATATAATTCATTTGATAGGAAACATATTCATTTTCTTGTAAATTTTCCATCACTAAAAAGATAAAAAAAGCCTCTTATGAGGCTTTTGTAATTATAGTTCTTTAAAAATCGTGTGCATTAAACGTTTTTTATCATTAATACTTTCTTCTAACGAAATCATAGTTTCTGTTCTATATACGCCTTCGATATCGTCAATCTGGAAAATAACTTCTTTTGCATGACTAGTATCTCTTGCTCTTATTTTACAAAAAATATTAAACTTACCCGTTGTTACAGAAGCAACAGTAACAAATGGTATTTCATTGATACGCTCCAATACAAATTTTGTTTGTGAAGTACTTTGCAAAAACACACCTACATACGCAATAAAAGAATAGCCAAGCTTTTCATAATCAAGTGTTAATGATGAACCTTGAATAATTCCAGCATCTTCCATTTTTTTTACTCTTACATGTACCGTACCTGCAGAAATCAATAATTTTTTTGCAATATCAGTAAAGGGGATTCTCGTATTGTCAATCAACATGTCTAAAATTTGATGATCTACTTCATCTAAACGAAACTTACTCATAATTATCTATTTAAAATGTTATTTTATTTAGCCTCTCCATTGACAAATTCAATATTTGCCAAGTAAAAATCAGCTTTTTCGCCAACTTTGGGGATACCTCCATAAGAAGCTTTAAATAGTTTTTCTTTAGCATCAATCTCTTTATGCCCCATAAAACAACTATTACTATCAAATTCTATTATTCTTGCTTCAAAAATTACAGAATTATCAAAAAGCACTTCTTTGTAGTTAACAGCAAAGTTAATGATTTTTTCTACATTATTCTCAATAATTTTAACATTTTTAAAAATTATATCAGCAAAACATTTGTTATTTTCATAAATATCCAAATATTTTTCAATAACACTGTCTACTACAACGTTTTCGTATATGCAATAAAAAGCTGTTTTTAATGAAATAAATACAAATTTCCTAACCTCTTCTCTATCATAATCGTTTTGAAAATGCCCTGCTTCAAATAAAATAGTAGGAATTTTTGTAGAGGTAAAATAATCTCCCGTACAATTAATATTAAATGAATCGTCAAATCTTCCTACTTGACCTGGTATATAACGCTCTAATTCTTGATGCATAGCAACTATTACTTTAGCGGCAGATTCACGAGTTGTATTAAATAGTCTTGACTCATCATATGCAGCAGTTAAAAACGAAATAGTCGCAGGTTTTTTTGATTCTAGCAAACCAAATAGCGTACGTTGGTCATGAAGATTGAAACAATAATCGGGCTGAAATTGATGAACTAGATTTCGCAAAACGATACTCTCTGGCTGTGTGCATTCAAAAGCATCCCTATTTAAATCCACACCATTTGCATTTTCTCTAGTGTATTGTTTTGCTCCATCTGGATTAAGATGAGGAACCACCACTACTGTAAACTGATTGGAAAGAGCAGTATAGGCATTAACATCAGTATTTAAGTAATTTAAATAATCTAATAATCCTTTTGTTGAAGTTGCTTCATTACCGTGCATTTGAGACCAAATAAGGATTTTACGTGGTCCATTTCCAAACTTTATAGCAAGTATAGGTAGATTCAAAACTGAATACCCAATTATTTCACTGACGAATTTTGTTGATAAATCAGCACAAAATGTTTGAATGGTTTCAAGAGTAAGGTAACGACCTTTACACTTAGAATATAAATTAGCTGTAGCTAGTTGCAAATTATTTTCCATGTTACAAATGTAAAAACAAATCTATTAACAAATGTAAACATTGAAATTTCTTTAAATTGATACATTTGTAAACACTGAAATAACTAAATTAGTTACAAAAGTAAATATATTTAATATTATTATATTAATATATTTATTTTCAGTTAATTAAATTACTTTAATTAACTAATATATTTATATTTAAGTTCCTTCAAATATGTTAAAAAAAGAAACTATTATCTATAATTATTTTAATTATGTTACATTTGTAAATAAGTTAATTTAATATTATTTGAATTATGAATACAGAAGATTTCATCAAACGCTTAGAACATGTTTTAGAGTATTATGGATTAACAGCCTCTTCATTTGCAGATAAGATTAATGTGCAACGATCTAGTATTTCTCACCTACTCTCTGGGAGAAATAAACCAAGTTTAGATTTTATTCTTAAAGTTTTAGAACAGTTTCCCGAAATTGATTTACTATGGTTTTTAAACGGCGTGGGTGTATTTCCTAATACAAGTAAATCACAATCGTCAGATTCAAACGAAATAAAAGCAGAAAATAAAAATATACCCAAACAAATTAATCTATTTGATGAAAATAAAATAGAGGAAGAAAATCGAGTAGTTGAAAATAAATTTCAAAAAAAATCAAATACGCCCATTTTAGAGCAAGTATCTCAGGCTAGTGAAATTGAAAAAATTATTATTTTTTATAACGATGGTACATTTAAGAGTTACACGGAAAAATAATAAAATTAGTTAGGAATAAAACTATTTGCTTTCTTTTTTCCTAGCGTGCCTTTATAATACTGCTCTAAAATTTTGACGTCTTCCTCAAAATTTCCTAAAGGATGAAATGGCTGAAATACTTTAATTGTTTTTGTTCCCCAGTCAAAAGCTACTGGAACTATAGGTACCTGTGCCTGAAGGGCTATATAATAAAATCCTGATCGCCATTGTGCAACTTTTTTACGAGTTCCCTCTGGCGCAATAGCTAATCGAAATGTGTTTTTGGTTTTAAATATTTTAGCAATAGTGTCAACTTTATTTTCATTTTTTTGTCGGTTCAGAGGTGCGCCACCCATCCATGAAAAATAATACTTAAAAGGCCAAGCAAACAATTCCTTCTTTCCTACCCAGTTGATTTCAATACCTAAAACACCTCTTGTAAAAACACCTATTATAAAATCGTACCAACTTGTATGCGGCACCACAATAAAAACACATTTTTTTAGCGTTTTATCAAAACTTCCTTCTTGTTTCCAACCCATTAACTTAAAAAAAATGAACTGATATATTTTTTGCTTCATAAGGTGTATATATGTTAGCAAATTTAATTTATATTTACAAAGTTTCTATATTATGATAAAAAAAATTCTAAGTTACTTCTATCCTATTGTGTTGCACAAAGAAAATTCGGCTACAAGTGATGTTCTTGAAGTAACACTACATAATGGAAAATTACTATTAGATAGCAAACGTACTAATTATTCGTACGGTGCTTTACAAAAAGTTTTACGAAAAGGGCTTCTTTTAATAGAAAAAGAAAAAATTCAGCAGATGAATAGTATACTCCTTTTAGGTGTTGCAGGTGGAAGCGTGGCAAAAACATTAGTAAATGAATTTAATTATACGAAGAAAATCACAGGAGTTGAAATAGATGCCAATATTATACAAATTGCAAATGCTTATTTTGAGTTAAATACAATTGAAAATTTCAATTGTATTATTGACGATGCGCAACAGTTTATTCAAGATTCTACAGAAAAATTTGATTTAATCATCATAGATATTTTTAATGATGATAAAATGCCAGCCTTTCTATTTGAAAAATCATTTGTGGAAGATTGCCAAAGTGTTCTAGATAAAAAGGGCTATATCCTTTTTAATACGATGCTCCAAGCTGATGAAAAAGAAAAGTTTTTAAATCAATATAAATCTTATTTCACTAAAGATAGATACGAAATACTACATTTAAAAAATGTCGAAAAATACAATGATTTGGTTATTATTAAAAAGTTAAACAACTAATTTTCTTGCCTTTTCTAAATCTTCAGGTGTATCAATGCCTATACTTGCATGGTTGGTTTCTACCATTTTAATACGTTTACCATACTCTAAATAGCGTAATTGTTCTAGTTTTTCTGAAGCTTCTAAAGACAACATGGGTAATTTATAAAAATCTAATAAAGCTTCTTTTCTAAACGCATATATTCCGATATGTTTCATGTAACGCACCCCTACGTTTTCTTCCCTAGGGAAAGGAATAACTGCTCTTGAAAAATATAAGGCAAACCCTTTTTGATCTACAATTACTTTTACATTGTTCGGATTATTTATTTCTTCTTTATTAGTGATTTGACACATTAAAGAAGCTAAATCTACTTGTTTAGATGCATCTTCTTTAAAAATAGCTAATAATTGTTCTAACGGTTTTTTGTCAATAAAGGGTTCATCTCCTTGTACATTCACTACAATGTCAACATCCATATTTTCAACTGCTTCGGCAATTCTATCGCTACCACTTTCGTGATTTTTTTGACTTCTGATTGCCTTTCCACCATGATTAACTATTTCATCATAAATCACTTCTGAATCAGTAACCACAAAAACATCATCAAAAAGAGCTGTGGCGATAGCCGCTTCATAAGTTCTTAAAATAACTGTCTTTCCAGCTAAATCTTGCATTAGTTTTGCAGGAAATCTGGTAGAGGCATAACGAGCAGGAATAACAGCTATTATTTTCATATGTAGATATTTATTTGTTTTTTAATGATGTATAGTATGCTTTGCCAGTTCAACTTCGTTTCGTGTCGCATATCCTCATTATTATTTGCATATTGCGATTTCATATCTTTATTTTTTATACAAACTTACATTTTTGTTTTAACTTTCAAAAAAATCATCTTTAAAACCTATTAAATACAATTTGTTTTGAGCACGTGTAACCGCTGTGTATAACCATCTAACATACTCTTTGTCTATACCATCTGGAAGATACGGCTGTTCTATAAATACAGTACACCATTGCCCCCCTTGCGATTTATGACATGTAATAGCATATGAAAATTTAACCTGTAAAGCATTAAAATAAGGGTTTGACTTCACTTTTAATAATTTTCTATATTGCTGGCGTTCCTCTTCATAGTCTTGAAGTACTTCTTGGTATAACTTGTTTGATTCTTCATAAGTTAAAGAAGGTGATTCGCTAGTTAAAGTATCTAATAATAGTAAAGTTTCAAAAGGTAATTCATTTGGATAATCTACCATTCTAATGGTCACTTCTGCAAATTTAAAACCATATAATTCCTTAATTGAACGAATGGCTAAAACTTCAACAATATCTCCATTTGCAATAAAACCAGCTTCAGAAGTTTCCTTAAGCCAAAAATAATTATTTTTAACTACCATCAAAAAATCACCAATAGCAAGTTCACTATCTTTTCCTAATATTTTTGACCTAATTTGCTGATTATATTGGTTTGCTCTTTTGTTTGAACGCACAATAAACGCTGTATCTTCTATGCTAAAATTAGCATACGCTTGATGTATAGCATCTTCAATATCATACCCATTTTGAAGCCTAACAATATCGTTGAATCCTTTTATTTTAAATTGAAAATCTGAAAAAAAGTTAAGTTTTAACAATCCTCTTAATTCGGTTGCATTATATAAAATTCCCGATTTTTCGGCTTGACGCATAACTTCATCCAATTCGATTTCAATAATATTCTTATTGTAATGTAAGGCCAATGAATCACTATTTAAGGCTGGACTCACATTGGATTGAATAGGTGGTAATTGGGCAGTATCTCCTACTAAAATTAATTTACAATTTTGACCCGCATCAACATAGAATAATAAATCATCTAAAAGCGAACCGTTTACATACATAGTATTTTCCGATTGTGAATCACCTATCATAGATGCTTCATCCACAATAAAAACAGTATTTTTAAATTTGTTTGCTTGCAAAACAAATCCCATTCCTCCATTTTTATTTTTTTTTGGATAGTAAATGCGTTTGTGTATGGTATACGCTTGTTTTTCGGCATAATTCGCCATTACTTTTGCTGCACGACCTGTCGGTGCTAATAAAACATATTTTTGATTAATATATTGAAGATGATTAACTAATGCCGATATAACTGTTGTTTTTCCTGTCCCAGCAAAACCTTTTAATACAAATAATTCATCTTGTGTTGTGGCTAGCAAATAATGCGCTACTTTTTCAAAAAAAATTGCTTGAGGCGCAGTGGGCTCAAAGGGAAATTTTTCAAGTACTAAACGAAAAAATTGTGCTGGTGACATAGTTGATATTTGCCTTTCAAAGATAGTAAAGCTCTTTATAATTCTACTAAAATGATAGCATATTTCAACAAAAAATGTAAATTTGTATCATAAACCCTATTCATGCATTCAGATATTACAAAAAAAACATACAAAAAGTTAAGTTTTGAGGTTGCTCCTCATGCATTGTCTTTTTGCATAACAGACTTAGTTAGCAATAAAATTGTTGCACATAAAAGTTTTGAAGTAAATGTGAATGAAGTCATGGAAGAAGCTTTTTGGAAAATTTTTGTAGAGCATCCTATTCTTGCTGAAAAATATGATGAAATTGTAGTTGTACACAACTCTAATCTAAATACATTTGTACCTACCTCTCTATTTGATCCTATGCAGTTGGGAAGTTATTTACAATATAATTCTAAAGTATTTGAAACAGATTATTTTGCTTACGATTATTTAGACACGTATGAATTAAATAATGTTTTTATTCCTTATACGGCTATAAACAACTATCTATTAGATCATTATGATACCTTTGATTTTAAAAATTGCAATTCTATTTTTGTAAAAAAGGCATTAGACTTTTCAAAAAACAAAGATTACAAACAAGTCTGGGTTCATTTTCAAAAAGATAGATTTGAAATTGTTGTAACAAAAAATCAACAACTTTTACTTTTTAATACGTTTACCTATAAAACTTTAGAAGATTTTATTTATTATGTGTTGTTTACTTACGAACAATTACAACTAAATCCAGAAGCAGTTCCATTACAATTTATAGGTGAAATAGATACAGAAAGTAGTTATTTTAAAATTGCTTACAAGTACATTAGAAACTGTTCTATTCTTGATGTTACGTATTTAACCCATGCTTTTGGCACTACCGAAAAGGAATTATTAAAGCATTTTATACTATTCCATTCATGAGAATAATTTCTGGAAAATTTAAAGGGAGAAGATTACAAGCGCCTAAAAACCTACCTGTAAGACCTACAACAGATATGGCTAAAGAAGCCTTATTCAACATATTAAATAACCATTTTAACTTTTCGGAATTAAAAATATTAGATTTATTCGCGGGAACAGGAAATATTAGCTACGAGTTTGCCTCAAGAGGCTCCGCTCCTATTTTGTGTATTGATGCAGATTTTGGCTGTGTAAACTATATAAAAAAAATAGCAAATGAATTAGATTTTGATATAACAGCTATAAAAAGTGATGTATTTAAGTTTTTAGAAAAAAACAATAGTACGTATGATCTTATTTTTGCTGACCCTCCCTATCATTTAGAACAAAAAGATTTTGAAAAAATTGTTCAATTGACATTTGAAAATGAATTATTAGATGAAGTGGGTATGTTAATAGTTGAACATTCAAAAGACACAAAATTAGATCATTTAGACTATTTTTCATTCGTTCGAACGTATGGCGGTACTGCTTTTTCATTCTTTGAATATGAAAATGATGAGGAATAAGGCGAATAAATTAAAAATACTAGTATTACTTTTAGCACTAACTTCATTAATTGGTTATACAGAATGGGGTAATCAACAATCGATGTTCATATTTCAAATGGAGTATGAGTTGTTGACTATAGCTAAAGAAAATACAACTACTTTTTCACATCCGTTAATACTCTTACCGCTACTAGGACAATTTTTATTAATTTATTGTTTACTCGTAAGTAATCCAAATAAAGTATTAATTATATGTGGAGCTTCTGCTATTTTTATTCTTTTGTTTGTTTTCTTTTTAGTGGGACTTTTAACGCAAAAAATAAAAATAATAAGTAGTGCTTTACCTTTTCTCACTATTTATTTTTATACCCTTTGGTACGCTAAAAAAACAAAAAATTAGTCTAACGTTAATGCATTTAATAAGAGTTGAGCAGTGGCTTCATTGGTCGCAAGTGGTACATTGTGCACATCACAAATACGAATAAGCATATTAATATCTGGCTCATGTGGGTGACTACTCATAGGGTCTTTAAAGAAGAGCACCATTTTACATTTTCCTTCGGCTACTCTAGCCGCAATCTGTGCGTCACCACCTAAAGGACCACTCAACATTTTTTTAACTTTGATTCCAGCAGCTTCAGCCTTACCGCCCGTTGTACCTGTGGCGATTATTTTAATGTTTTCTTGATGGAGGATGGCACTGTTCTTGTTTAAAAACTGAACCAAATCTGCTTTTTTGCCATCATGAGCGATTACAGCGATTTCAAATTTCTTATTCATTGTTATCAACGGGTTTATTTTTTAATACTATTTTTAAAAAGACATAGCCCAAACTACCTGCCAGTAATGACGCTAACATAATGATTAATTTTGCATTAGATATAAGCATTTCATTTTCAAAAGCCAATAACGTAATAAAAATAGACATTGTAAAGCCAACGCCTCCTAAAAATCCTACTCCAACAATTGTTTTCCAATTTAACCCTTCTGGTAATCTACAAAATCGAAGTTTAACAGCGACGAGAGTCAATAAAAATATTCCTAGTGGCTTACCAATAATCAAACCTAATGCAATACCAATACTAGATGTAGCAACTAGAATTTCTTCTATATTGCCATTAACGGCTATAGCTGTATTTGCTAATGCAAAAATGGGAAGTATTACAAAAGCCACAGGTTTATGTAATGCATGTTGCAATATATAAGAAGTTGATTTTTTTTCTCCCTTTCCAAAAGGTATAGCAAAAGCTAAAAGTACGCCTGTAATAGTGGCATGAATGCCTGAATGCAACATGAAATACCACATTGCAACACCTCCTATTATATATGGAATTAAATTTCTAACTTTAAAATATTTTCCTAAAATAAATAAACCTATAAATAGTGCTAGTGCAATTAGTAAATTTGTCCAGAGTATTGTTTTAGTGTAAAAAAATGCGATAACCAAAATGGCACCTAAATCATCTATTACTGCTAAAGCTGTCAAAAATATTTTTAACGAAACGGGCACCCTATTTCCTAATAAAGATAACACACCTAATGCAAAAGCAATATCTGTAGCCATAGGTATTCCAGCACCAGATTGCGTAGCAGTTTCCCAATTAAAAAATAAATAAATTCCTGCGGGAACTAACATGCCACCTAATGCTGCAAAAATGGGCAACAAAGCATCTTTTTTATTTGATAATTCACCTTGATAGATTTCACGTTCTAATTCTAAACCAATGAGTAAGAAAAAAATAGTCATGAGTCCATCATTTATCCAATATTCTAGAGTTTGACCAAAAACAGGAGACGTCCAAAAATGATGATAACTAAAACCAATTGACGAATTAGCTACTAGTAAAGAGATTATTGTACACGAAATTAAAATAAATCCTCCTATTTTTTCGCTCTCAAAAAAGTCTTTAAAAATTTTAGTTCGTAGCATATTCATTTCTATTTAATAACAAAAATACTATTTTTTAAAAGAAAACCCTTTGTAAATAAAAATTACTTACAAAGGGTTAATAAACCTTTTAATTCGGATAACTATTTATTTAGAATGTGGTATTCTATCAAGCCATCAATAGGCCTTCTTAGTACATTGCCTAATTTAATTCCGTATTCATTTAATGTTTTTTCTAATTCATCTTTTAAATAAAACGCTATTGAGCCAACAAAATGAACAGGTACTTCTTTACAATTTTCATATTGCATAATATAATTTTCTACAAAAGAAACCATTTCTTCTTTAATAAACGCTTGACAAAAAGCATCGTCTTTATGTCTTATTAAAAATTCGGCAAAAGTAGCTAAATAAGCATTTGGATTAGGTTCTTTATACAAGTTTTGCTTTACAGCATCAGGCTCCACATCAAACTCTTTTTCAAATTCTAAGGCCAAATTTTGAGGCATTTTATTAAAATAATATCCTCTAATTAAATGACGTCCAAAACGATTGCCACTACAATCATCCATAGCAATATAACCTAATGATTGAACTTTTTGATGCAAAACAGTTCCATCAAAATAACTACAATTTGAACCTGTTCCTAAAATACACACAATCGCTTGTTCATTTTTAGGTGTTGTAGCATATACTGCAGCATAGGTATCTTCATAAACCGAAACTTTTGCATTTGTAAAATAGGCTTCAAAAACAGTAGTTAAGAAATTTTTCATTCTGTCCGTACCACAACCTGCTCCATAGAAATACAAATGTGTCGTTTTTGCCTTATTATGAGAAATATCAAATTTATCTTCTAAACGAGATATGATTTCTTCTTTAGTCAACACTTCAGGATTTAAACCTAAAGATTGTGTGGTAAAAAGAACTTTACCATTATCATCTATGGCAATCCAGTCTGCTTTAGTGGAACCACTATCTACAAGTAATTTCATGCTACTAGATTTATTTAATCGAATTGATATGCACTGCTAAATCAATTAATTTTGATGAATATCCGTATTCGTTATCATACCAAGAAACTAATTTAAAAAACGTACTATTTAAGCCAATTCCTGCTTTAGCATCAACTATTGAAGTTCTAGTATCAGAAACAAAATCTTGAGATACAACTAAATCTTCTGTATAACCTAAAATTCCTTTTAATTCATTTTCAGAAGCATTCTTCAATACATTCATAATTTCATCATACGAAGTTTCTTTAGCGACTTTTACTGTTAAATCAACTACAGAAACATCTACAGTAGGTACACGCATTGACATTCCTGTAAGTTTACCGTTTAATTCTGGAATAACTTGACCAACCGCTTTAGCTGCACCCGTAGAAGATGGAATAATATTGCATGAAGCTGCACGTCCACCTCTCCAATCTTTCTTTGATGGCCCATCACAAGTCATTTGAGTTGAAGTGGTAGCATGAACAGTAGTCATTAGTCCTTCTACTATTCCAAAGTTATCATGTATAACTTTAGCCAAAGGAGCCAAACAGTTTGTTGTACAAGATGCATTTGATACAATTGTATCATTGGCTGTTACTTTAGTGTGATTTACGCCCATTACAAACATAGGTGCGTCAGCTGATGGAGCAGAAATAACAACTTTTTTAGCGCCACCTTTAATATGTGATTGAGCAGTTTCTAAAGTAGTAAATATACCCGTACATTCTGCTACAACATCAACATTCACAGCGTCCCATTTAATTAAACTTGGATCTCTTTCTGCTGTAACACGAATGTGTTTATCATTTACATATAATTTCCCGTCTTTAACTTCAACTTTGCCTTTAAATTGACCATGAACTGAATCATATTTTAATAAATAAGCCAAATGATCTACATCTAATAAATCATTAATAGCAACTACTTCTACATTATCTCTGTTAAATGTTTCTCTAAAAACTATTCTTCCAATTCTACCGAAACCGTTAATTCCTAACTGTAATTTTGACATATTATTTATTTGTTGAGATTATTATTCTTTAGTTATTATTGTTATATTGAAATGATATCTGACACTTTTACTAATTCCGCATCTACTCTTGATTGTCCTTTTATGGCTTGGTCTAAAGGTGTTAATACAACTTTATCTTGTAATAGTCCAACCATAAAATTTGTTTTACCTTCTAATAATGTTTCTACAGCTTTAACACCTAATCTAGATGCTAATACCCGATCAAAACATGAAGGTGTTCCTCCTCTTTGCATATGGCCTAATACTGAAACTCTGACGTCATATTCAGGCATATTCTCTTCTACATAATCTTTTAATTCAAAGACGTTTTTACCTATTTTATCTCCTTCTGCCACAACAACTATAGAAGATGTTTTACCAGATTCTTTACTTTTTCGCAAAGAATCAATTAATCGATCTAAACCTAAATTCTCTTCTGGAATTAATATTTCTTCAGCTCCTGCACCAATCCCCGCATTTAAGGCAATATGACCCGCATCTCTACCCATTACTTCAACAAAAAACAAACGATTGTGTGAGTTGGCAGTATCTCTAATTTTATCAATGGCTTCTACTACCGTATTTAAGGCAGTGTCATACCCTAATGTGTGACTAGTACCAAAAATATCATTATCAATAGTTCCAGGAATTCCAATTACTGGAAAATGATATTCCGAATTAAAAATTTCTGCTCCCGTAAAGGACCCATCACCACCGATAACGACTAAAGCATCAATTCCATTTTCTTTTAAATTGGCATGGGCTTTTTGTCTTCCTTCCGTTGTCATAAATTCTTTTGAACGGGCAGATTTTAAAACGGTTCCTCCTTTATTAATGATATTTTTCACCGCACGAGGCCCCATTTCTTTGAAGTCGCCTTCAATCATTCCTTGGTAGCCTCTATAAATACCTACACATTCTACGTTATAAAACGCACACGCTCTTACTACTGCACGTATAGCGGCATTCATTCCTGGTGCATCTCCACCAGATGTTAAAACTCCTATTTTTTTTATAGTTGATGTCATAACCATTATATATTTTGTAAAATTAGAAAAGGATTTTAGTAATAATATGATAAAAAGTAAATTTTTTTATCAAATTCTCATTTTCAAACGATTTCGTTGATAAATAATTCAATATATTCAAAAAAAAGCATAAATCACCTACTCTATTTCAGGGGCATTTTGAGGAGGAGTTTTCTTTTTTTCTTCATTGATTTGACGTTTGCGCGTATCTTCAATAAAATTAATCATATCAGGAGAAATTTCAGAGTCGGGCAAATGATTTTCAGTATTCGTAGTTAATTTTTTATTTTTCTTTTGTGACTTAAATAATTCATGAAGTAAGGACTTGAAATCATCAAAATCAACACTATAGGACAATCCTATGCCTTGTGTATAACCCGTATTTTGACCTGTTGCAATATAATTAATATCATTTTCCTTGTTAAATACTCTCGCTATTAATGAACCATCTGTATTTAATATTAACTCTATTTCAACATTGCCCACTACATAAGATTGATTAACACCATTTACAGGAACTCCAGCTGAACCATTAAAAATTATTCTATCAGTAATTTGAGTTTTTAATGATACCACAGCTCTATCTGAAATATCTCTTTGTCTACTTCCAGCAACATAATCAAATTCAATATCAAATTTATTCTCTCCATTACCTAAGACTTGACCAAAAATTCCTTTTGCCGTTTGAATAAAAGAACCATAATATTCAGTATCCGTTTTTGCTACAAAATTACCAAACGCTAGTAAAGAAAATGCCTGACGTTGTCTAAAATCTTTGTCTTGTAAGCGGTAATCAATTTCACTCTTTAAAGAAGATTGTACGGTAGGGAAATTAATTGTAAAGTCGGATTGTGGGTTACTCAAATCTCCCGTTATAGCTATTACTAGTTCTGTTGGTATTTTTTTATTAACAGATGCACTTTCAATTAATACACCTGGGTTTGCTTGAGTAGTATAAACGGCTTCTAAATCTAATATAGCTGACATTGGATCTCCGTCCCATCTTATGGTTCCTCCCTTCTTAACATTAAAAGTCTTATCAAATAAATTTCCATATTTAAACAAATATTTACCTTCTATCACTTGGAAATCGCCCACCATATTAAATTTTCCTAAGGTATTTATATTCATGTTTAAAGAACCCAGCCCTTTGCCTTTCATAGCATGTCCTGTTTCTCTATTTAAAATAACTTCTATCTCTGCATCAGTGGTAATATCAAAATTAAAATTTAAATCTATTCCTTTATAGGTTTTTGTTTCTTTCTTAACTTTATTTGTTCCAAATTTTTCTTCTCGCGTTACAAAATGAACATATGAATTATCACCAATAGTTTCTGATTCATTTACAGGTATTTTTAAACTTGTTCCTTTAACAGAGGAACCGTTAGCTTCTATTACAAGTGCATTTACAGGGCCTTCAATTGTTCCATACCCATTAAAAAATGCTTTTCCAAAGTAATAGGCATCTTCAGAATCTTTAGTATCTAAAACAAGTAATCTATCTGAATTTATTTTTAAATCCATATCCCAATCTTCTAATTTCTTATGAGATATAGTTCCACTTAATACACCACGTGTTTTTTCTGCTACGTCGATAAGATTAATATTTTTAAATAAAAATTTATCTTCCGTAATTCCAATAATAGCATTTTTCTCAAAATCATAATCTACATTTAAATAAGGTACTTTTAAACCTGCTTTATTTAAATAAATAGCACCATTGATATCAAGATTTTCAAGTGGCCCTACTATATTAGCGCTTCCAGAAGCCTCTCCTCTCAAATTTTCTAAAATTCCTTTTAAAATTCCTCCCAGAGGTGCAATGTTCAAATTTCGAAAACCTGCATCAAGAGATAAAATAGGTTTTTTATTAACAAATTCTACAATACCTGTAGAGAAAAATGTTTCATTATCTTGGTAATTTAAATTAGCATTAACATTGAATTTTCGCAAGCTCTCATCTCCTGAAACTTTTACATCTAAATTACCTAACGGTGTATTATTAATCACTAAATCTTTAACACGTAAATCAGTTGCTGGCTCAAATAAAGTCTTTATTTGTTTATAGGTAATCTTACCATTTACTTGACCACCAAAAGAAAGATTCTCCAATTCGGGAGTAATTTTTGCAATATCTACATCTTTAAAATTCAAACTCAAATCTTTATAGGTTGAATCTTTCATTACACCACTAAAATCAATAAATTGATTATTATGAGATAAGGTTAATTTATTAAATTCAAAATTTTGAAATTTCTTGTCAAAAATAATAGCGTTATCATCGGTATCATTTTCATTAATGTACCATTGGGATTTTTTAAACGTTATATCTGATTTTTTAAACCCTACAATTGAGTTCTTGTTTTTATCTATCGTGTGAAATAAATTCATATCAAAGTGGTCTTCTCCTTTTGGACCACCTTTAAACTCTGAACGAAGAAATAACGTATCGTTCATCGTTACATTGATTAAATTAAAATCAGAAATCTTATACGTTTCCGAATTGATACTATCTAACGTAATATATGTATTGTATAATGGATTTTTATTATTTATATCTACGCTTATTTTATTAAACTTAGTACCATAAGCATCAATTAAAGGTGATTTAAAATCAAATTTAAATAGTCCGTCTGTTGCATTAATTTTACCTTTTACAAAAGTATTTTCAGCAACATGAATATCAGGAAAAAATAGTTCCACAATCTTACTATGAATGGTAATATCAAAGTCTAAATATTGATTTTTTTGTAGTTTATGAGGTGAATAATTTGCATATAAACTTCCTACGGCGTTTTCAACAATTTTATTAATCTCTTGCACTTTATATTTACCTACTACTTGACCATTTATCATATCCGATGAAACCAATGAAACGGTTCTCACATTATTATTATCAAATGTTGAGGATAAAGTTGCTTCATCAAAATGATAGGTTGATTTTGAATTTTTATACGTAATGTTGTTTATCGATGCTTGGCCTATTAAATCGTCTAAACTATTTCCTTTCGCTTTTACTGAAATTCCTCCTGAAAATTCTGATAGTTCATCTTTTTTATACCAATTTATTTTTTTTAAATTAGCATATGCTATTTGAGTAGTAAAATCATATTCTTTTTTCGTTTTACTTAAATCTATTAAACCATTAAAAATCATCTTAAGGTTTGGATCATTACAACTAATGTCACCCTTAAAATAAGGCATTTTAAACAAACCATCCAATTCGATATTTGAATAAGCATACCCATTAAAAGTGAATTTTTGTGCGTTACCCGTGAATGCTGTGTTCAAATATTTTTTTGTAAATCCTCTTCCATCAATTTTTGCGTGTAAACTTGCTAGTCCGAAGGTTGGTCTAGCAAACAATACCCCTAAATTAAATTGATTTAATGCAAATTCACCTTTATATGTTGCTTGATCAATAACATCTAAGCCGTTCAAAGTAAAATCAGCCGTTGCTTGTCCTACTTTAGAAAGTAAAGTTACATCAGCGATTACTTGTTTTTTTGTTAGAAATAATTCACCTGAAAGCAATATGTTTCCAAAATTTTTAAGATTTTCGGGTAATTTTTTTCCCAATAATGATGGCATTACTTTTGCAAGTCCTTGTCGACTAGTGGAAAGTCTATCAAACTTTCCATTTAATGAAAATTTTTGATGTGATTTACCAAAACTGTTTACTAATTTGATTTCTCCTACAATCTCATTTCCATTAAAATCCGTTACTTTTAAATTATGAAAAGCTAAATTATTGAGCGTTCCTATAACATGTGAATCAATAAAAAACAATTGATTTTTACCAAATTCTGGATAAAAACAATTTAAGTCATTTGAAGAAATTTTACCTTCATGAATTTGCAAATCAAAGATAACTTTATTGTTAAAATCAGAAAAATCTTTTCTATTATAGCGTAATTCTGTTCGACCTTTGAAGGAAGAATGTGCCGTAACTAATTCTAATTCATTTAATAAAATATTTTTCTTAGTATAGGTAAAATCTGTTGTTACATTTTTTATTTCAATACCTCTATGATCTTTAAATGAAAGTTTATAAGCATACGCAGTCACATTAGCTCCTTTAACAAAAAAATCGTCTAATTGACCGTTTAGACTTTTAAAATCGACAACTCGAGTATCTTTTAAATTAGCGTCAATATATCTAAATCGGCTGGCTTTAAGATAAATAGAATTAGCTTTCAATCGAAATCTTCCAGAAGAAGGCTTTCCATCGTCAAAAGCCGCTACAAAACGATCTAAATTCGTATCATGTTCTCCTTTATATTGTATAATTTTAAAATTTAAGCCATCAAGTCTTAAATCGCCAAAATAAGGATGCCCGCTATAATATAATTTTGAAAAACTTAAAATTGAAGTTTGCAATCTATCAATATGTGCCAAGGTATCTTGGCGATGATCTGTAATTTGAATATCATTTAACTTCACACCACCAAAGGGAGTAACAGCCACTCGCTTAATAGTAATATTGACACCAAAATCTTCTTTTAATGCGTTAGTTGCATAGCTTCCTAATTTTGTTTGTACAACAGGTAATGACAGTAAAATTGCTACTGTAACTAGTAGCAATAATACGCCAAATAAGAATCTAAAGACTATTTTTCTAACTTTTTTGATGTGTATTTATTTTTATTTTAAAAAAAGAATGTCATTTTTCTTGCTATTAGCAACAAAAATAAGCAATTTTGTAGGACATTCACAATATTGGGAACCAAATTTCATGCCTAACACTAATGAACGATAAAAAAACATACATTTTAGCTATTGAAAGTTCTTGTGACGATACTTCTGCAGCTGTATTATGTAACGATAAAGTTTTAACAAATATAGTAGCTAGACAAAGTGTGCATGAGGCATACGGAGGAGTTGTTCCAGAATTAGCATCAAGAGCGCATCAACAAAACATTGTTCCTGTGGTTGATGTAGCGCTCACAAAAGCTGGAATTACTAAAGATGATTTACATGCTATTGCTTTTACTCAAGGCCCTGGACTTATGGGTTCATTGCTAGTTGGAGGCAGTTTTGCGAAATCGCTGAGTCAAGGTTTACAAATTCCTCTTATTGCTGTAAATCATATGAAAGCACATATTTTAGCACATTTTATAGATGAAGAAGGATATGAAAAACCTACATTTCCATTTTTAGCCTTAACTATTTCTGGGGGTCATACACAAATCGTAAAAGTCTCAAGTTTTTTTGATTTAGAAATAATTGGTGAAACAACTGATGACGCTGTAGGGGAAGCTTTTGATAAAAGTGCAAAAATATTAGGATTACCTTATCCTGGCGGACCTTTAATAGATAAATTTGCCCAAGAAGGAAACCCAAAAGCATTTTTATTTACTAAACCTAAAGTTGACGGATTAAACTTTAGTTTCAGTGGTTTAAAAACTCAAATTTTATATTTTATTCAAAAAAACGTAGCACAAAATCCTAATTTTATTGAAGAAAATAAAGCAGATATTTGTGCTTCCATTCAACATAGAATTATTGAAATATTAATGGATAAATTAAAATTAGCTGTAAATGAAACGGGAATAACCCAAATTGCCATAGGAGGAGGTGTTTCTGCTAATTCTGGTATTCGTTTTACATTAAAAGAAGCGGAGAGAAAATATGGATGGAAAACATTTATTCCTAAATTTGAATATACAACCGATAACGCTGCTATGATAGGAATTGTAGGGTATTATAATTATTTAGAAGAAAATTTTTCTTCCAATCAAGTCGTTTCAAAAGCTAGAATTGAATTTTAACGTATGCAATTATTCTATAATTTAGACATCAAACAAGGTGCAATAACTTTCTTTTTCGACAAAGAAGAAAGCAAACACATAATTAAAGTTTTACGTAAAAAAGAAGGAGATAAAATATTTATTACTAATGGATTAGGATTTTTATTTGAATCTGAAATTATACTAGCTTCTGAAAAAAAATGTGAAATAAAAATTGTAAAAGAAACCTTTATTCAACCTAGTTCGTTTTATAGCCATCTTGCTATTGCACCCACAAAAATGAACGATAGAATGGAATGGTTTTTAGAAAAAGCAACCGAAATAGGCATACACGAAATTACACCTATAATTTGTGATCATTCTGAAAGAAAGGTTTATAAAATTGATCGAGCAGAGAAAATTATTCAATCAGCTTTAAAACAATCTAACCAATATTATTTACCAAAAATTAATGAACCTGTGACTTTTTCTCAGTTCGTTAAGCAAGATTTTGAAGGGCAAAAATTTATAGCCCATTGTGAGGAAACAGACAAAAAATTATTTAAAACCGAATTGCAAAAAAACACTAACGTTTTGATTTTAATTGGCCCCGAGGGTGATTTTTCTGTTAAAGAAATTGAATTGGCCATACAAAATAAATTTATTCCTGTATCTTTGGGAAACACAAGATTACGAACAGAAACAGCTGCTTTAGTAGCTTGTCATACAATTGCACTGATAAATGAATAAACTGATATTATTAGGGATGTATATTTTTTCAAACTTGGCATTTTCACAAGATATTGCTTTGTTAAAATATTCTGGTGGCGGTGATTGGTACGCTAATCCTACTTCTTTACCTAATTTAGTCAAATATTGTAACCAAAACATTACTACAAAACTCAATCAAAAAATAGCAACTGTTGAACCCGGAAGTGCTGAATTGTTCTTATATCCTTTTGTTCATATGACAGGTCATGGCAATGTGGTGTTTAGCACTAGCGATGTTGTAAATTTAAAAAACTACTTATCAGCAGGAGGTTTTTTACATATTGATGACAATTACGGAATGGATGAATACATTCGAAAAGAAATTAAAAAAATTTTTCCTGAAGCATCTTTAACTGAAATTCCTAAAAACCATCCCATTTTTCAAGGGCCTTATTCCTTTCCGAATGGATTACCAAAAATTCACGAACACGATAATAAACAACCTCAAGCTTTTGGTATATTTATTGAAAATAGATTAGTACTCTTATATACGTATGAATGTGACTTAGGTGATGGTTGGGAAAATCAAGAAGTGCATGGTGATCCTATTTCTGTGAGAGAGAAAGCACTGAAAATGGGCGCGAATATTATCAATTATGTATTTAATCATTAATTATGTCATTTTTTTACTAAATTGATGTTATTTTAAAAACGGACAATTATGGTTTCTAAAGAAATTTCAAATGCACTATTACGTACACTTTTTATATTAGTGGCTGTTGTTGCAGGATGCTATATTGTTTATTTACTATCAGCCATACTTGCCTATTGCATTTGCGCTATTTTACTAAGTTTTATAGCTCAGCCTATTGCAAAATTTCTACAAAAAAAACTAAAGTTTTCATCTTCATTAGCCATTATTTCGGCTTTACTATTTTTTATTATTGTTAGTATTGGTATTTTATTATTATTCGTGCCCTTAATAATGACACAAAGTCAAAAATTAGCTTTACTAGATCTTGATGTATTACAAAAAAATTATCATATTTTTGTTTCACAAATCGACAATTGGCTGCAATCTTATTCGATAGACTATAAAAAATATATCGATTTTCAAAAATTATCTAAATCATTTAATTTCAGTTTCATTACTGATATATTAAACACTATCATTGGTTCAATAGGTAACTTTAGTATGGGGCTTTTTTCAACCTTTTTTATTACCTTTTTCTTAATGAAAGATCAAGATTTATTATTGAGAAATTTAAAAGCTGTTCTTCCCAAAAATCACCGTTGGCAAATCTTAGCCTCATTACTTAAAATAAAAAATATGCTTGCTCGGTATGCAATTGGACTAGTTTTACAACTTCTAGTTGTTTTTATCCTTTATTTTATTGTTTTACTTTGCTTTGGTATTGAAAACGCGTTAATTATTGCATTTTTAGGAGCTATACTTAATATTATTCCTTACGTAGGCCCTCTTATTGCATTACTAATGACTGCGTTTTTAACAGTTACAAACGGCATATCACAAGATTTTAATTCTGTTATATTACCTACCACACTTTATGTATGTTTTGGATATATAATCGTTCAAGTTATTGATAACAATATATGTCAACCTATAATTGCTTCAAAAAGCACTAATTCACATCCCTTAGAAGTTTTTATTGTAATCTTAATTTCTGGTACTTTATTAGGTATTACGGGTATGATTGTGGCTATTCCTTTATACACTTCAATTAAAGTTATTTTAAAAGAATTTTTTCCAAAAAATAAATTTATACAAGTATTAACAGCAGCACTAAAATGATTGAAGGCCTATTATCTAAGGAAATACAAGAATTTATCACTAATTCTTTGCAGAGTAATATTGCCAAATTAGCCCTGTCAAAAAATCCATTTCCTGAAGTGGAATGGAAAGAAATTCTAACACAAATTGTGTCTAAAAATAAAGCGAGAACTAAATTGAGTACTTGGTTTCAGACCGAAAACATATATTACCCATCAAGTCTTTCTATAGAACAATCTTCTTCTGAAAGTACTGCAAAATTTAAATCTTCCTTAGTAAAAGGAGAAACTTTGATTGACTTAACAGGTGGTTTTGGTGTAGATTGTTACTATTTTAGTCAACACTTTACAACTGTTTTTCATTGTGAAAAGAATCAAGAATTAGCTGATATAGCTGCATATAATTTTAAACAATTAAACAAAAACAATGTAAAATGTATAGCAGGTGACAGTGCTGTTTTTTTAGAAAACAACAATTCGACATTTGATTGGATATATGTAGATCCTAGCAGAAGAAGTGATAGCAAAGGAAAAGTATTTATGCTCAAAGATTGTTTGCCGAATGTTCCTGAAAATTTAGCTTTTTATTTTGAAAAAACAAATCAGATACTTCTAAAAACAGCACCAATACTGGATATTGCCGCGGGATTAAAAGAATTAAAAAACGTCAAATCTATCCATGTAGTTGCCTTGGATAATGAGGTCAAAGAACTCTTATGGATACTTGAAAAAAATTATGATAAAGGAATTTCTGTTAGTGCGAGTAACCTACAAGATAAAAAGACAGACACTCTTTCTTTTATATTAGACAGTGAAGAACAGTTAACCTATTCGTTACCTAAACTATTTATATACGAACCCAATGCAGCTATTCTAAAATCGGGAGGAGCAAATTACTTGTGTACTACCTTTCCTGTAACAAAGTTACATTCGCATTCTCACCTTTTTACAAACGATAAGTTAGTTGACTTTCCTGGAAGACGTTTTATTATTGATCAATTAATTCCTTTTAATAAAAATGAAATTAAAAAATATTTGCAAGGTAAAAAAATGAATGTCACCACCCGAAACTTTCCTTTATCTGTAGAAGAAATTAGAGGAAAATATAAAATTAATGACGGTGGAAATGTATATGCTTTTTTTACAACCAATCTAAATGACGAAAAAATTGTTTTACTTTGCAGCAAAATTTAGCCCTAGTAAATAAAAAATACAAATATATAATTACCTAAAAATAAATTTTACATATAATGAAAAAAATAATAGTTATCCTTTTAGTCTGTTTCGCTCATTTTGGATTTGCTCAAACTCAAAATTGTGATTTTGAGATCAATGAAGTAACTGATACAACCTCTGTAAAAGCACTTACAGAAAAGGTTGTGAATGAAAATATTTTTGGAGAAACTACAAATGTATTAATTTTTAAAATGTATGAAATTGATGGCATATTGGGACTATACTTTCAATACATACAAAAAAGTAAAAACTTTTTGCCTCCATTTTGTTTAGATGGCAATTCAAAAGTGTACTTAGAATTAAACAATGGTAAACAAGTTAAATTAATTAATTCAATCAAAGATGAAACTTGTAATGATTTGAATTTTGATTCAATTGATAAAAATAATCTTCGAATATTAAAGGGCTTTTTTAATTTTACGAAAGAGAATTTTGAATATTTAAAAACTGAAAAAGTGATGTTGTTTAGAATTGAATCAGAAATTGGTAACTTATCTTTTGCTTTGAATTCTAAATTAGAATCTGAACTTGTAAAAAAAAGCTTTATGCCCGAACAATTTTTTATTGAAGCCTTGCCATGTTTTGGGTTTTAATTAAATAGTATTGTAATACATCGCTTTAACAATTCCGTCAGACAAACCAATTTTCGGCACATAAATATGTTTTGCACCGCTCCATCTCATAGCACAAAGATAGATAGTCAATGCGGGAATAATTACGTCTGCTCTATCTTGATTTAGGCCTAATTCTACAATGCGTTGCTCGTATGTCAATCCGTTTAAATAATCAAATTGATTCTTTAAATATTTGTATGACAAGGGTTTGTCTTGGGATTTTCCTGAAAGTTTGAATGTTTTATTTATATTTCCTCCCGATCCAATTAAAATAATATTTTCAATTCCTTCGGTATGCGTTTTAATCCATTTTTCTATTTCTTTCCACACTACTTCATTTACCATATTATTTAATAAACGAACCGTTCCGTTTTTAAATGATTTTGACACCACTAATTTTCCATTTGAAAACAACGAAAACTCTGTACTTCCGCCGCCTACATCTACATATAAATAATTTTCATTTGTTTTTATAAATTGGTGTAAATCAGATGCGGTAATTATTGCAGCTTCTTTTTTTCCATCAATAATATCAATTTTTATATCAGACTTTTGTAAAACAATATCTACTACATCTTTACCATTATACGCTTCACGCATAGCAGATGTTGCACATGCCATATAATGTTCTACCTTATACACTTTCATTAATAATTTAAACGCTTTCATGGCGTCAACCATTCTATCAATATTTTCTTCAGAAATTTCTCCAACTGTAAACGCATCTTGCCCTAAACGAATAGGTACACGAATTAAAGCACTTTTATTAAACTGAGTAACTTTGTCTTTTTGTTCTACAATATTAGTAATCAATAATCGCATGGCATTAGAGCCAATGTCTATCGCGGCATATTTCTTAATTTGAATCATCTATCTATAAAATTTCTGAAATGACTTCTAATTTATTTTGGTAATGAATATACATTTCTTGTTGCGCTCTAAATACCCTTTCGTCTTCTTTTCTGATTTTGTATTTATTATCAAATTTATCAGAATGCAATCTCGCTTTTACATTTGCTTTCCAACTAATTTCAAATGTATCTAATAAATCCTTTTTAATTTCATCATCAAATATTGGACAAGTAACTTCAACCCTTGCATCTAAATTACGAGTCATAAAATCTGCTGAGGAAATATAAATTTCAGGATCATTGTCATTACAAAAAATATACACACGAGCATGCTCAAGATAATTATCCACGATACTAATCGCTTCAATATTATCACTCATCCCTTTTATCCCTGGAATTAAACAACAAATACCTCTAATTACTAATTGGACCTTTACTCCTGCTCTACTTGCTTCATATAATTTATCAATCATTTTATAATCAGACAAGCTGTTCATTTTTAGCTTAATATAGGCTTTTTTACCCTCTAAAGCGTTTTTTATTTCTTTATCAATTAACTTTACAAAACGTGCACGAGTATAATGAGGAGAAACAATTAAATGCTTGTAACGGTGAACTCTATAGTTAACTTCAAAAAATTCAAAAACTTTTGAAGCATCTTTTAAAATTCTATTGTCGCTAGTAAATAAGGTTACATCCGTATATATTTTGGCTGAATTTTCATTAAAATTACCTGTTGAAATAAAACCATATCTATTTACAACCTCATTTTCAATACGTTCCACTACACATAATTTGCTGTGTACTTTTAATCCTTTCACACCAAAAATAAGTTGAATACCTTCTTCTTGCATTTGCTGAGCATAGGTTATGTTACTTACTTCATCAAAACGAGCTTGAAGTTCAATTTGTACGGTAACTTTTTTGCCGTTTTTAGCTGCATTAATTAATGAACTTACAATTTGCGAATTACTTGCTAATCGATACAAAGTAATTTTAATGGATTTTACTTTTGGATCTAGGGCAGCTTCACGCAAAAAGCGAATTACATAAGAAAATGATTGATAGGGCGCGTGTAAAATATAATCTTTTTCACTTATTCGTTTTAATAAACTACCATCTAAATCTAATCCAGGTACGGGTAAAGCAACATTTTGTTTATATAGTAAATCATATCTTCCTAAATTTGGAAAATTCATATAGTCCCGTCTATTATGATAGCGTCCGCCAGGAATAATAGAATCAGAACTGTCAATTTTCATACGTGTTAAGAAAAAATCTAATGTATCTTTTTCAATATCTTGATCGTAGACAAAACGGACAGGTTCTCCTACTCTACGTTCTTTTACACTATCAGAAATTTTTTCAATAAAACTTTTACTTAAATCACTATCAAATTCTAATTGTGCATCGCGCGTGATTTTAATCATATGAGCCGAAATACTTTCATAATCAAAAATATTAAAAATAGTGTGTAAATTATAACGAATTACATCATCTAATAAAATGATATATTGCTTTTCATTATTAGAAGGTAAAACAACAAAACGATTAATTGTCTTGGGGATTTCTACAATTGCATAACGGACTTCTTTTGTACTCAATATCTTTGATACTAATGAAGTAGTACTCGGTTTCATCACTAATTTCACAGCCAAATAACCTGAAGTATCTTTTATAAGTGGAAATTCTCGCAAGTCATTTAACATAATTGTTACTAAGGCTGGACTAACTTTTTGATAGAAAAAATCTTTAATAAAAACTTCCTGTTCTTTATTAATTTCTCTCTCATTAATAATATAAATACCTTGTTTTTCAAGCTGTTTTTCAATATCATTTAGAATACGCAAACTTTCAGATTGATGTTCAATAACTATTTCTGTAATATCTTTAAGTAATTGGTCTGCAGTAATTGCTCCCAGAATGGGTTTAGTATCAATACCTTCTAAACTCATTCGTCTAATTGCAGCATATCTAACTCTAAAAAATTCATCTAAATTATTTGAAAAAATACCTAAAAATCGCAATCTATCTAATAACGGAACTGTTTGATCGGCTGCTTCTTGTAAAACTCTTGCATTAAAAGTTAACCAACTTTTTTCTCTATCTATGTATGTATTCATATTTTAACACTATAAATTTGAATTTAAAATAAATTCTCAATTCAGATTGTAGAACTAACTTTTTAGTCAATTCATTCGAATATTTCAAAGGTAATTAAATTTAATTAATTTTATAAAATTGAAAATAGGAATATCGTTTTTTAACATAAACTTAATATCATTTTTTATTACTATTTTTGATAAATTTGAATTACAAATAGCACTGATGTTAAAAACAATATTATTATTTATTACACTGTTACTTTGTGAAATTGGCAATGCCCAACAAGATTCTCAGTTCACACAATACATGTATAATACTGTAGCTATTAATCCTGCATATGCGGGAAGCAGAGAAACCACATCTATATTCCTGCTTCATAGAAATCAATGGTTAGGCCAAGAAGGTGCACCTATTACAAATGTTGCTGCTCTGAATAGCGGGCTATTCAAAAATCAGATAGGAATTGGACTTTCATTTTCAAATGACAATATAGGAGCAACAACAGAAAATATAGTTTCTGCAGATATGGCTTATAATATACAATTTAGCACAACCTCAAGATTGGCCTTTGGTTTAAAAACAAGTGCTAACTTTTATAGTTTAGATGCAAACAAATTAAATATATTTCAGCAAAATGATCCAGAATTTCAAAATTTGAATGGAAAAATATCACCCAATATAGGTGCTGGCATTTATTATTATTCAGATAGTTTTTTTACTGGATTCTCTGTTCCTAATTTCATGAAAACTAAATACTACACTAATAATGAAATTGCAATTAATAAAAAATCAATTCATTATTATTTTTTAGCAGGGTATATTATTACCATCAACCCCACTTTAAAATTTAAACCTTCCTTTTTATCTAAAGTGACTGAAGGTGCTCCTTTTCAATTAGATATTAATGCTAATTTTTTAATACAAGATAAGTTAACTATAGGAGGTTCATATAGAATGGGGTCTGCCATAAGTGGTTTAATTGGGTTCCAAATTTCAAGTAGTTGGTTTTTAGGCTATGGATATGATCAAGAAACTACACGATTATCACATTTCAACAAAGGTTCTCACGAAGTATTTTTAAGATACGAAATTTTTAAACCCTCTCGTGTGGTCTCACCACGTTTTTTCTAAAGAAATAGCATTACAAAATGATGTTTAAATAATTTTTATACACAACTGAACTTAGTTAATAAACTTTTTGTATGCAATTTATTTATTGCATCTTTAAACAACTTACAAGAAATTGGTTTAAACCTAATTTCCAAAACTTGTATCAGGTAGTATGCAAATTTATATTTAAGCTTCAACAAACCGATATTTATTTATCCTAACCAACCTTCCCTATCTAAACTACGGTACTGAATAGCTTCTGCAATATGATGAGAAGCAATAGAGGAAGCCCCTTCTAAATCAGCAATGGTTCTCGATACTTTTAATATTCTATCATACGCTCGTGCGGATAAATTCAACCGTTCCATTGCTGTTTTTAATAATTGAAGAGAAATAGAGTCTAAAGTACAAAATTCTCGAATTAACTTACTACTCATTTGAGCATTGTAATGAATATGTTGGTAGTTTACAAAACGTGCTGTTTGAATAGCTCTAGCTAATGTTACCCGTTTCCTGATTTCAGTACTACATTCTGCTTTTCTTGTATCAGATAATTTTTCAAAAGGAACTGGAGTTACTTCAATATGAATATCAATACGATCCAATAAAGGCCCTGAAATCTTGCTTAAATAACGTTGCATTTCCATGGGAGATGTTGAAACGGGGGCATTTGGGTCATTAAAATAACCTCCTGGGCTTGGATTCATACTCGCTACTAACATAAAAGAAGACGGATAAGTAATCGTAAATTTAGCTCTTGAAATCGTTACTTCTCTATCTTCTAAAGGTTGGCGCATAACTTCTAATACTTCACGTTTAAATTCGGGTAATTCATCTAAAAATAACACACCGTTGTGTGCCAATGAAATTTCTCCTGGTTGCGGATAACTTCCCCCACCAACTAATGAAACACTTGAGGCTGTATGATGTGGAGAACGAAAAGGTCTTTGTGTTAGTAAGCCCGTATCTTTAATTTTACCTGCTACAGAATGAATTTTAGTTGTCTCTAATGCCTCTTGCATAGACATAGGTGGTAATATGCTTGGCAAACGTTTAGCCAACATTGTTTTCCCTGATCCAGGAGGTCCAATTAAAATAATATTGTGCCCGCCAGCTGCGGCAATTTCCATACAGCGCTTAATGCTTTCTTGACCTTTGACATCAGAAAAATCAAACTCTGGAAAATCAAGTGTTTTTGTAAACTCAGTTTGTGTATCAATACTAGTAGGTTGTAAATTTCCTTTCTCTTCAAAAAAATCAATTACCTGAAGTACATTTTCTACACCATATACATCCAGTCCTTCTACTATTGCTGCCTCCTTTACATTTTGAAAAGGCAAGATAATTCCTTTAAAACCTTCCTCTTTTGCTTTAATGGCAATTGACAATGCACCTCTGATTGGCTGCAATCCACCATCAAGGGAGAGTTCTCCCATTATAATATATTGATTGACTTTTTCGGATTGAATTTGACCTGACGCAGCTAAAATACCAATTGCTAAGGTTAAATCATAGGCAGAACCTTCCTTACGCAAATCGGCAGGAGCCATATTAATGGTTATTTTTTTTCCAGGAAGTTCGTACTGATTATTTTTTAGGGCGGCAGCAATTCTAAAGCTACTCTCTTTGATGGCAGAATCTGGTAGTCCCACCAAATGGTAACCAATTCCTTTATCAATATTTACTTCTACAGTAATGGTTGTGGCATCTACACCGAAAACGGCGCTTCCGAAGACTTTTACTAACATGGCTTATAAATTATTTAATGGCTTATACAATTACAAATGTAAGAAAATAAATCAAATAAAAAAACCTATTCATTTAGAACAGGTTTTACAAGCTTACTTTCTATTACTTACTCACTTATTAGCCGCATTTATTCCGTCTTCCAACCATTTTTTATATTCTTGAACATCAGTAGTATAAGCAATTGGTTTTGACACATCTTCGCCTTTAGCATTTAAAATTACATATAAAGGTTGGGCGTTACTAGCATACCTTGTAATTTGAAAATCAGTCCATTTATTACCTATTGTAATAACTTCTTTTCCAGTGGTTTTAGAAATGTATTGCTTATCTTTTGGTAAATGAACTTTTCTATCACAATGCAATGAAATTAATACTAATTCATTTTTTATTAGCGGTAAAATTTCAGGCTTTGACCAAACTTTATCTTCCATTAATCTGCAATTTGCACAATTATCTCCCGTAAAATCTAACAAAATAGGCTTGTTTACTTTTTGGGCATAGGCTAATCCTTCTTCATAATCTTCAAAGGCAATGATTCCATGAGGTCCTAAATGGGCATGTTCAGGTAAATCTGATTTTGAAGCATTTTGACTAGTACCATTGATGCCTTGTGGAATTTCACTGTATGTTGAAGGTGGAGTTAAGCCACTTAAAATTTTTAATGGCGCGCCCCATAATCCTGGTATCATGTAAACTGTAAAAGCTGTTACAATTATGGCCATCGTTAGTCTTCCTACACCTATTTTATCTGCTTTTTCATAATCATGAGGTAGCATATATTTTCCAAATAAATACAAGGCCCAAGCGGTAAAAATAGCAATCCAAATGGCGATAAACAATTCTCTTTCTAGCAAATGTTTTTGATAGGCTAAATCAGCATTTGATAAAAATTTAAAAGCAAAGGCTAACTCTAAGAAACCTAATGAAACTTTTACGGTATTTAGCCATCCGCCTGATTTTGGCATTGAATTTAACCACCCTGGAAACATAGCAAACAACATAAATGGCAATGCAATGGCTAATGAAAAACCAAACATTCCTACTATTGGTGCCATCCCTCCATTTCTAGAAGATTCAACTAATAAAGTCCCTACAATAGGTCCTGTACAAGAAAACGAAACAACAGCTAAGGCTAATGCCATAAAAACAATACCTATTATTCCTCCTTTGTCCGCTTTAGAGTCAATTTTTGTAGCCCATGAACTAGGTAAAACAATTTCAAAAGCACCTAAAAAAGATAAGGCAAAAACAACTAAAAGCCCAAAGAAAATAATATTAAATGTAGCACTAGTCGACAATTCATTTAACGCTTCTGGACCAAAAACAGCTGTAATTACAGACCCAAGTAGGACATAGATGAGTATAATAGATAAACCGTATAATATAGCATTTCTTATACCTTCAGCTCTTGATTTACTTTGTTTTGTAAAAAAGCTTACCGTCATAGGAATCATTGGAAAAATACAAGGCATCAAAATAGCTGCAAATCCTCCTAATAAAGACAAAATAAAAATTGTCCATAAACTTTTATTTTTTTCAGGTGTATGCTGCTGATTAGTAGCTATTTTTTTTGTTGATTTTACTTCAATTCGTTGATTAGATGTGAAAATACTAGAATCTGGAATTTCAGTTTCAGCAGAAGTAGCAACTGTATTTGTTGCCGCTATAGGTAATGAAAATTGTAAATTAGTTTCTGTGGGTACACATTTACCTTCTATACAAGCTTGGCCTGCAACATTAACACTGATTGTCTTAAATGCTGAATTAATAAGTTTTATACGCTGGATAAATGTTGCAGAACCTACAAAATAATACTCGTCAATTTCAAATATTTCATTGTAAGACTTTTTGTATTTACTCTCTTTTGTTTTTCCAATTAATTGATAATTTCCTTTTTGAGCAGTATACTTTAACACTAAAGGCATAGCACCGCCATCAGGTGTAAATTGTGAGTATAAATGCCAACCCTCCTCAATTGTTGCAGATGTAATTAAGTCAAATTCACTTTCTGATAGTTTGACTACTTTTGCAGACCATTTTACTGGCTCTACAATTTGGGCTGTTCCAAATAAAACAACTACTAAGGCTATTATACTAAATACTTTTCTCATTATTATAGGTTATTTTAATTGTATTTATAGTTTCATTTTTTGACATAAATCGTGCATCTGCTCTGTGACCGATTATCCATACTATTTGACTATTACTTTCTAAAATCCAAATAGATTGTTTTTCAAACAAGGATAACTTTTCATCTTTAAAATACTTACTTACTTTCTTTTTTCCTTGCATTCCTGAAGGATAAAAATAATCTCCTTCTTCCCACTTTCTAATTGTTAAAGGAAATTGAAGTACGTCTGCATCTACAAATATAGTGTTCTTATCTGATGTATGTAAGTTACTTTGGTTACACAAGACTAATTTTAACGGAAAATTTACACTTGACTCAATGGTATTTATAGCATACGTTTGAGAATTTGATGGCTCTATTCTAGCAACAATTAATTCGGTTCTATTTTTCAGCAACACATGTGTGGGGGAAAAAATTTGTTTTCCTGATTGAGCTTCTACTAATTCTGCAATATCGTCCCAAGCTTTAAAACCATATTTTTTTAACCATTGGTACAAATAAAAAGAATAATTTGGTGTTTTTTTTAATTCTAAAATATTTATAATTAACTGATTTTCTATATTTTTTATAATTTTATCAAAATAAAAGCTTGAAGTGTTATCGATTACGTTTTCGGCTTCTCTTAAATGTGAAATAGTTTGTTTAAATGCGTTTAAAAAGCTAGGATTCAGTTCTTTTAAAATTGGAATTACTTGATGCCTTACTCTATTCCTAACATATTTATCAGATGAATTACTACTGTCTTCTCTCCAAGAAATAGCATTATGAATAGCATAAGCCGTTAATTCTTCTCTAGAATAAGGTAAAAGGGGCCTTACAACAATACCATTTACTTCATTTATCCCTGTTAAACCCTCTAAACCTGTACCTCGAGTAAAGTTAATCAAAAAAGTTTCCACTTGATCATCTAAATGATGAGCCGTTAAAACAAAATCATATTCATGTTGTAAAGCAAGCTCTTGAAACCATTGATAACGTAACTCACGCGCTGCTACTTGTATAGATTTTTTAGTTGTATTAGCATACTTTTCAGTATCAAACCGTTTACTAAAACAAGTTATTTTTAAACTATTTGCTTGATGTTTTACAAATTCTTCATCGGCATCGCTCTCCTCTCCTCTTAGACTAAAATTACAATGCGCTACTCCTATATTCAATTTTAACTGCTGCATGATAGCTAACAAAACCATACTGTCTAACCCTCCACTTACAGCCAGTAACAATTTACTTTTCATTAGAAAAGGCAGATTAGATTGCATATGTTTATGTACAGCGTTTATCATGTTATTAATTTAAAACTTCAAATAATGCCTTAGCTTTAAGCATACATTCTTCATACTCCATTTCTGGAATAGCCTGAGAAGTTATAGCACTACCTACTGAAAACGATAAATACTGATTATTAGCATTGTACAAAATACTTCGAATTACCACATTAAAATCAAAGTTTCCTTTTGGTGTAAAATAACCAATGGCTCCACTGTACAAACCTCTTTTAGTTTCTTCTAATTCCTCAATAAACTGCATTGCAGCAATTTTTGGAGCCCCTGTCATGCTACCCATTGGAAAGGTTGTGCGTAAAATTTCTACGGGTGCAGTTTGCAAACTCACTTCTGAAACGATTGTTGAAATCATTTGATGGACTTGTTTGTATGTATATACCTTACAAAGCTCTTCAACTACGACACTACCTTTTGTAGCGGTTTGTGACAAATCATTTCGTACTAAATCAACAATCATTATGTTTTCTGAACATTCTTTACTATTCTTACTTAAATTTTCTTTTAAGTGTTCGTCTTCTTCGATATTTGTACTTCTTTTGGCCGTTCCTTTTATAGGTTGAGATATAATTTTAGTTCCTTTTTTCTTCATATAACGTTCGGGCGAAGCAGAAGCTACAAAATGTTGGTGGTTTTTAAAATATACTGCAAATGGAGGAAAAGAAATTTCATTTAATTTATAATACACCGCTAGTGGATTAACAGTAGCCTCTTCTGCATAAAATTCCATACAATAATTAGCCTCATACACCTTTCCTTCTTGAATGTATTGTAGCATTTTAGCCGTTTTCTCTAGATAGACATCTTTAGAAATTCGAGGTTTAATTTCTAATGCTGTATTATTTTTATCCATTAATGAATCAGTCTGAAAATTTGAAATCTCTTCAAAATCGGATTCTAATTCATCATCGCACATATTTAAATACAACATTTCTACCTCATTTCCTTTTACTAAAAAAATTTTCTTGGGTTGAAAGAAAAACAATTCAGGAAATTGTAAACCGTCAAAATTAGTTGAAGCGAGTTCTTCAATATCATTTTTTAAATCATAAGAAAGATGACCAAACAACCAATCTTTTGTTATGGATTGATAAATATGTAATTCTTCAAATGCTTTTTCATAATCGGTTTGAATAGATGTAAATGCATCTACTGCAACTACCAAATCATACGAAGCATACAACTGGTTTAAATTTTGTTCTCTATTACTATCCAAACAAATGCATGTATCAAATTGATTTGCCCAATGCATAAGTTGTTTTTTGAAAACAGCTACATTTTGAATATATTTTGAAACAGAATAACGCAATTTTTATTTGTTTTCGCCTAAATAAATTAAATCATACTGAATCATCATTTCATCATTAGCAATATAAATTTGCTTTAAAGTTGCTTTTTCTTTGGGGGTAACAACTGTAATTACTGTATCTAATCCTTCATTATCTACACAATAATATTTATTTGAAAAACCAGTTGCTGTTTCAACTCTATCTTCATACTTATAAATATTATACAGTTGAATAATTTCAGAATAAACAACAAAACGATTCTTGTCTCTATCTAAATTAATTAATAATTCTGTCGGTTGAGTTTTAGTCCATTCTGACCAACCTTTTTTAGTTTTCTCTGAAACAGAAAAACCTGTAGTTTTGAATTTATAAGTCTGAGCAACTGCAACTTGTGAAAGAAAAATCACAAATAAGGCTAAAATTATTTTTTTCATTGGTGTCATTAAAATTAAAAATTATAATTATGTATTGAAGCTTTGGCTAATTCAAATTCAGCCATAATATTTTCTATTAAGACAGCTACAGGTTGTATGTCATGAATAAGTCCCGCAATTTGACCTATTTCAAGCTCGCCTTCCACTAAATCGCCTTCAAACATTCCTTTTTTGGCTCTTGCTCTTCCTAATAAGTGTTTTAAATCTTCTATAGATGCACAATTAGCATAGGCATTTTGCACATCATTGAAAAATTTATTTTTTATTAATCGCACGGGTGCCAATTCTTTTAATGTAACTAACGTATCTCCTTCATTCGTTTCAATTATTGTTTTTTTAAATGCCTCGTGAGCACTTGACTCGGTTGAAGCGGCAAAACGACTTCCCATTTGTACCCCATCTGCACCTAATATCATTGCAGCCAACATACCTCTTCCTGTTGCAATTCCTCCTGCTGCAATTAAGGGTATTTCAATATTCTCTTTTACCATAGGAATTAAAGTCAATGTTGTTGTTTCTTCTCTTCCATTATGACCTCCTGCTTCAAATCCTTCGGCAACAACAGCATCTACTCCAGCTTCTTGTGCTTTTAGAGCAAATTTTGAGCTACTTACTACATGTACAACTGTAATACCATGCTCTTTAAGAAAAGGTGTCCAAGTCTTTGGATTTCCTGCGGAAGTAAATACGATTTTAACTTGTTCCTCTACGAGTATTTGCATTATTTCTTCTACATTTGGATAAAGCATCGGAACATTAACCCCAAATGGTTTATTAGTTGCTTTTTTACATTTTTGTAAGTGTTCTCGCAATACATCTGGATACATAGACCCCGCCCCTATTAATCCTAATCCGCCAGCATTACTGACAGCACTGGCTAATTTATACCCACTATTCCATATCATACCGCCTTGTATGATAGGATATTTTATATCAAATAATTGTGTAATTCTATTCACTATCTTTTAATTATTTTACCTTTATGTGAATATTTAGTCTCTAATGTATAATAGTAAATTCCTGATTTGTAAGCTTCTATATCAATAAAAGCATTGTATGAACCTTCAAATTCCTTACTTGTTAGTAGTTGACCCATAACATTATACACAGAAATAATTCCTTTATCTGAAGCATCTTCAATATGAAAAAAAACTAAATCAGTTGTAGGATTCGGATAAATATAAAAATCGTTTTCCAGCTCAATAACTTCCATATTCATAGCATTGTTCAAGGCCAATTGAAAATCAGGAATACCAAAGCCTTTTTGAGGTGTAGGAGCTGTATATTGATCTGCCGATTGCTTAACAAACTGAACCACTTGTGCAGCGGTTAAGTTAGGAACAGCCGACCAAAAAGAAGCAACCATGCCTGCCATAATCGGACTTGAAAAAGACGTACCACTTCCCATTACTATAGAACCCGTAGTTGTACTAACAGTTGCATTTAAACCTTTTGCACACACATCTGGTTTTACCCTATTATCATAAGATGGCCCTATGGAACTAAAATAAGCATAAGCTTCGTTACTATCTACAGCGCCAATCGTTAAGGCACCTATAGCATCTGCAGGTGTACCTATATGAGGATTTGATGTAGCCCCAGAATTACCTGCGCTTACAACAACTACTATACCTTTTTGAAAAGCCATATTAGCTCCTCTAGCTGCAAATGTTTTTATTCCTGTCATGTCTGCATATTGATAGGAATAGTTTAGATTATCATATTCAAAATAACCTAATGATGAATTAATAATATCTGCACCATAATAATCGGCTAATTCTGCAGCTTCTACCCAATAGGATTCTTCCACTGGATTTTCTGAATTTACATCTTCTGTAATAAATAAATAATAGTTAGCATCAGGTGCTGTACCGACTAATTGTCCGTTTACATTTCCTCCCATACAAGAAAGCACCATAGTACCATGATTATGCCTTGTAAAATAATTTGAATTGGCATCTGGAAAATTATATCCTCCTAAAATTTGATTATTTGTAAGCAAACTTTGGAAAGGCGCAGCAGTATCAACGCCAGTAAATCCCGAATCTAATATTGCAATTATTTTACCTTGGCCAGTATAATTTTGTTGGTGCAATAAATGACCATTTAACATTTCAATTTGGTTAGCTGATGTTCCGTAATTGTAATTTACTTGTACATTCCAGTTTTTTGCACTAGAACTATTCTTTTGAGTAGAAACAACTCGGCCTGTAGGATTTAAAGCATGATTTGCAAACCTTACGTTGTTAACAAAAGACAAATTAGTTAATGATTGAATTACCGTCTGTGTACCACGAATATGCAATGCGTTTAACCACTTTGATTTTGCCATTACAGTAATTCCTGGAACAGCTGTTATTTGTGTAATGTACGATTGTTCTACAGGAACATCAGTAATATCTAAAAAAATATTTTGAGCTGCTCTTCTATCTAATGCTCTTTGGGTTAGCATAGATAGAGGATTTCCTAAATATGAATTTGCACTCGGTTTATCATTAAAATATACCCAAGCATCTTCAATTTGAGAAAAACTGAATTGAAATATAAAAATGAATACTAAAAAATAATTTTTCTTCATAATGTCAATTTTTATCAAATATAGGTAATTTTAAGAAATAACACCACTACCTAGTAGTTCTTCATTTTCATACCATGCAACAAACTGACCTTCAGTTATAGCGGATTGTGGCTCGTCAAATCTTACATACATTCCTTTCTCAAATTGATATAAAGTAGCTGATTGCAAAGCTTGACGGTATCTTATTCTTGCTTTTACAACACGACTTTGGTGTGAAGCCAATCTTAAATCTTCTCTTACCCAATGAACTTCATCATTTGAAATGAATAAAGTTTGTTTAAATAAACCTGGATGTTGACTTCCTTGTCCCGTATAAATTATATTCTTTTCTACGTCTGTTTCAATTACAAATAAAGGTTCTTTTGTACCCCCAACATGTAAACCTTTTCGTTGCCCTTTAGTAAAATAATGAGCCCCTTGATGTTTTGCTTTAACAATTCCCAATGTTTCTGCATATATTTTGTTTGCCGATTCGTAAGCTAATTGTGCTTCAAAATTAGTATGTACAGGTTGAGGTTCTTGATAAATAGCTGCGTTTTCAGGAATTTCTATAATTAATCCTTCTTTAGGCTGCAATTTTTGTTGTAAAAATTCAGGTAATCTTACTTTACCAATAAAACATAATCCTTGTGAGTCTTTCTTTTCAGCTGTAATTAAATCTGCTTTTGCTGCAATTTCTCTTACTTCTGGTTTCGTTAATTCACCTATTGGAAATAATGCTTTTGCTAACTGCTGTTGAGACAATTGACACAAAAAATACGATTGATCTTTATTTATATCTTTTCCCGCAAGTAATTGGTGTATTTCTTGACCTTCAACATGCAATGTGTTCTTCCTGCAATAATGTCCCGTAGCTACATAATCAGCTCCTAGAGATAAAGCTATTTTCATAAAAACATCAAACTTTATTTCTCTATTGCATAATACATCAGGATTAGGTGTGCGACCTTTTTCATATTCATTAAACATATAATCCACAATACGTTCTTTGTACTGTTCTGATAGATCAACGGTTTGAAAAGGTATACCTAATTTTTCAGCAACTAAAAGGGCGTCATTACTATCTTCAAGCCATGGGCATTCATTTGAAATCGTAACAGAATCATCGTGCCAATTTTTCATAAAAAGGCCAATGACTTCATATCCTTGCTCTTTCAACAAATAAGCTGCTACACTGGAATCTACTCCCCCAGAAAGTCCTACTACTACTCGCTTCATTATTCTTTTTTTTCTATGTTTTTAGAGGCTTTTTCTATTACTTTCATTCGCTTTTCTTCAAATTTAATTAACTCTTTAGAAAAATTTCGGGCTTTCACTTCTTTAACCACCTTATCATTTTCATAAAATTTCCACATTCCTACCCTAACGCCTTTTTTATATTGCCCTTCATATAGTTTAACGCCTTGTCCATCATAATAAGTTGCTGTTCCTTCTAAAAGATCATTTTTATAGGTTAATGCTTCTATAAGATTTCCTGCTTCAGAATATACTTTTGCAAGTCCATTTTTTTTACCTTCTGCATAAAAAACTTCTTCAGCTAGTTTTGTATTTTTAAAAAACACTTTTCGCCAACCGGAAAGTTTTCCTGAGTTATAGAACTCTTGTGTCATTAATTCTTTTGATTCTCTATGGTAATACCTCCATTCGCCTTCGTAAACTTTATTTACAAGTAAACCTTCACTTACTTTAAATCCTTTTTGATCAAAAAAAGTAATATAGCAAGAACCATCTCCTTTCGAGAAATCCCGAGTAGCAATTAGAGCGGCCGCTTTAGTATCGTCAAAATATTTAAAAATTCCTTTTTCTTTACCATGCTCAAATGTGCCTTCATAACGCAAACGTTTTGAACCTTCATGATACCCTTTCCAAATACCATGTCGCAATCCTTTATCATCTAATTGATTACTCGTTTCTTGGGCGTTTAACTGAGTTATTGCTATGCATATAACCCATACTAAAAGATATATTTTTTTCATTTATAAACTTCTTTGAAAAAATACTATTCACTATTTTATTTAACTATGTAAAAGTATAAAAAACTTTAGATTTAGTACTAAAAAAACCTGTCCGAAAGAACAGGTTTAAAATTTATTTTTTATTTTTATTAGCTGCCTTCTGCGCTTCTGCCTGCTCCATCATTTCACGCATTTTCTTTTGAAATTTCGATTCTGTTTTTGGTTTCGATTTATTTTCTTGAATTTGGGCGTGAATTTTATCTTCTTTTACAATATAATTTTTAATCACTAACATGATACCAATGGTGATTGCATTTGAAATAAAATAATACAAAGACAATCCAGAGGCATAACTATTAAAGAAGAATAACATCATTAAAGGTGAGATATAAATCATCACTTTCATTATTTTGCTCATATCTGGCATACCTTCTTGCGGTGGTGCTTGCATAGCTTGGTCTCCCGTAGTCATTTTCATATAGAAGAAAATAGCAATAGCAGCTAAAACAGCAAATAAACTGATATGATTTCCAGTTAAAAATGAAACGACTGGAATGTGTTCTTTCCATGAAAGTATAGCATCATAAGAAGATAGATCGTCTGCCCATAAAAAGCTTTTTTGTCTCAAATCAAACATAGATGGGAAAAACTGGAATAACGCATAAAACACAGGTAACTGCATTAATGCGGGCAAACAACCTGCCATAGGATTTACACCTGCTTTAGAATACAATGCCATCGTTTCCTGTTGTCTTTTTAAAGGATTTGATTTGTATTTTTCATTAATTTCTGTGATCTCTGGTCGAAGTACTTTCATTTTTGCCTGAGACAAATACGATTTATAAGTAACAGGAGACATAACTATTCTTACTAAGATAGTAAAGAAAATAATGGCTAAACCAAAAGGTAAAAATCCAGATATAAAACCAAACACTGGAATGAAAATATAACGGTTTATCCAACCGAATATTCCCCAACCTAAAGGCATTACTTCATCTAGGTTTTTGTTATATCCATTTAAAATTTCATATTTAGCAGGACCATAATACATATTCATAGTGTAAGCTAAATTTCCATTTTTAAATTCAAGAGGCATTTTTGCATTGAATTCTTTTGTAAAAATGGTGTCTTTATTTTGATCATCTACTAGGTTATCAGATTTTAATTGTGCCGTTTTAAAATGTGTATCTGTTAATAATATAGAGGTAAATAAATGCTGTTTGAAAGCAATATAACTCACATCTTCAGCTGTTTCTTCACCATCTTTAGCTGCATTTAAATAATCATCTTTTCCCCCTTCATATTCATATACTAATTCTGTATAGCGGTTTTCATATGAAACACTTTTTTCATTTCTATATGTTTTTAACTGCCATTCTAAATCAAGCGGTTTTGATGTATTTAAAACATTTTCTAAGCCTTGTGTACGAATAGAAAAATCCAACATATATTCGTTTGGTTTCATGACATAACGGTATTCTAAAAATTGATTTTCACCCGTTTTTAGTTGCATCGTTAAAACTTGATTTTTACCTTCTTGAGTTAATGTTGGTGTAAAATAAAGCGCGTTAGACTGAAATACTCTATTGTCTTTGGTTGTTAATATCAAATTTAATTGTGAGTTGTTGTTTTTTATTAACTCTACAGCTTGCTTAGAATCTTTTTTAATAGATTCGAAACCTTTTATTAAAGCTTCTTTGATGTATCCACCTTTATTTGAAATTTTAAGTAACAGTACATCATTTTCTAAAACTGTAACCGTATCTTTAGCTGATGGTAATGTTGCTGAATAAGCAAATGCTCCTAATTTAGATTGCAAATCAGCATTAACCACCGTGTCTTTTAGTACCGAAGTTTCTTCTGTTGTTGACACCGCTTTAGTTGGCTTTGCTTCTTGTTGCGCTTGTTGCTCTGTTTCAGCCTTTTTAGCTAATTCTTCTTTTGTGGGTTGATTAGAATACATCATCCACATTAATATTCCAAAGATTAGTGTAAATCCAATAAATGATTTAAAATCAAACTTTTTTTCTTCCATTTTTATTTTATTAACAAACTTTAATTTGTGACCAAATTACGTTATTTTTTTTAAACTTATTTTTTTAATACTGAAGCAGCCACTAATCCTAAAAATAAAGGATGAGGATTAATAACTGTACTTTTATATTCTGGATGGTATTGAACACCTATAAAGAAAGGATGATTAGCTAATTCAACCACTTCAACCAAACCTGTATCTGGATTTAATCCCGATGCAATTAGACCTGCTTCTTCCATCTGATTTAAATAGGCTCCATTAAATTCATAACGGTGACGATGTCTTTCTAAAATATCAGTTTTAGTATATAATTTTTGTGCTAATGTGTGCTCTTTTAATTGGCATTTCCAAGCACCTAAACGCATGGTGCCTCCTTTATCTGTTATAGTTTTTTGGTCTTCCATTAAACTAATAACAGGTGCAGATGTTGTAGGATTCATCTCGGTTGAATTAGCATCTGTTAAGCCTAATATATGACGTGCAAATTCAATAACAGCCATTTGCATACCTAAGCAAATACCTAGAAATGGTAAGTTATTTTCACGCGCATATTTTACAGTTTCTATTTTTCCTTCGATTCCACGTTCACCAAATCCTGGCGCTACTAAAACCGCATCTAATCCTTTGAGTTTTTCAGCTACATTCTTTTTATCAATATATTCCGAATGAATACTGATAACATTTACTTTTGTTTCTAACGCTGCGCCTGCATGAATAAATGCCTCTAAAATAGATTTATAAGAATCTTGTAATTCAACATATTTACCCACTAAACCGATATTAACTTCGTGCTTCGGATTTTTATGTTTTTGGAGAAATTCATTCCACTGAACTAAATCTGGAGCTGCTTTTTCGGGAAAATTTAATTTTTTAAGAGCCACAGTATCTAAGCCTTCTTCAAGCATTAAATTAGGCACATCATAAATAGTCGACGCATCAATAGATTGTATGACCGCTTCTTTTTTAACATTACAAAACAATGCTAATTTTTGTTTTAATTCGGCCGACAACTCATGTTCTGTTCTACATACTAAAATATCGGCTTTAATACCGCTCTCCATTAAGGTTTTAACCGAATGCTGAGTAGGTTTTGTTTTTAATTCGCCTGCTGCGGCTAAATAAGGAACCAAAGTTAAATGAATAACAATTCCATTTTCTTCTCCCAATTCCCACAATAATTGACGAACAGATTCTATATAAGGCAATGATTCAATATCTCCAACAGTACCTCCTATTTCAGTAATAACAATATCATATTCACCAGATTTTCCTAGCAACTGCATTCTTTCTTTAATCTCATTAGTGATATGAGGCACCACCTGAACTGTTTTTCCCAGAAATTCGCCACGTCTTTCTTTCTCAATTACTGATAAATAAATGCGTCCTGTAGTAACGTTATTTGCTTGCGAAGTAGGCACATTTAAAAATCGTTCATAATGACCTAAATCTAAATCGGTTTCTGCACCATCATCAGTTACATAACATTCTCCATGCTCATAAGGATTTAAAGTACCTGGATCAACATTAATATACGGGTCAAATTTTTGAATGGTAGTGCGGTAGCCGCGTGCTTGTAATAATTTAGCTAAAGATGCTGCAATAATTCCTTTTCCTAGCGAAGAGGTTACACCACCTGTAACAAAAATATATTTGGTTTGATTCATTGTGCGTTGTTTATTTTAGTTGTGTGTTGTATCGTTATCAAAAACGAGCAAAGATAATACTAATTAGTCAATGTGCCAATTAGTCTATAGGTCAATTTTACATTAATTTGTAAACGAATTAATTTTGTTTTGGAAAGTTTCTACGTATGTTTCGAACCAATTCTTCTAACCCATTTAGTTTGAGTTCATAAACTAGTTTTAATTGTTCGCCTAATTGCCCTTTTGGAAAACCTTTATTAGCATACCAAACTACATAATATTCGGGTAAATCAATAAGAAAATACCCTTCGTACTTTCCGAAAGGCATTTTGGTATGGGCAAGTTTGATAAGAAGTTCTTTGTTTGTCATTTTTTCGAAAAGATAGAAGAAAGATAGAAGACATTCTAAAAAATTTATATTCTTTGCTGTTTATTCTTATATCTATTTACTTCCAATTAAAAACTATTTCCTTTTTAATATTGGGATGTAAACTGTAAAATACAGGACAAGTCATTGCAGTTCTCTCCAAAATAGTTTTTGTTTTTTCGTCGGGATTGATGGAAAAATTAAACGTTACATGGATTTCGGTAATTCTACGGGGTTCTGTTCCCATAATTTTAGTTACTTCAGCTGTGGAACCTGAAAAATCAACATTCATTTCTCTAGCTTTAATTCCCATAACGGTAAACATGCAACTAGCCAATCCATTAGCAACAGTGTCGGTTGGAGAAAAAGCTTCTCCTTTCCCATTATTGTCTAGCGGTGCGTCAGAAATAATTTCTGAACCCGATTGCAAATGAATTGAAGAGGTGCGTAAATCACCTAAATAAGTTACTTTTGATGTTGCCATTATTGTGCTTGTCTAATTGTTAAATCATCATTATAATACATCATATAAACAGCCGTATTAGCATTGTTTACATACTTAAATTTACTTTCTATTTGTTCAGAAACTTGCGTCTGAGCCGAATTGACAAATCCTTCTTCTTGACACATTCTTAAAATTGTATCAAAGGTAACATCAAAACCGCGTGTTGCATATTGATTTGGCGCTATTTTATTTTCTTTTCTAAACGAAGTTGCAAAATAATTTGCTTCAACAGATTCATTTTCTCTTAACGCTGAAGGATAAAGCATTTTCAGATAAGCCAAATTTTTAACTTTAACATCTTCAAAATCTAAAGCATCGGTATGATCAAAAATAACTAATTGAATGTCAAATTCTTTTTTAAATTTCACTAAATTATTTACCACAGAAAGCACTTGCATAATTTTATCTGAATCTAAAATCACAAAATTCTTTTTACCTTTTTTTAACTGAGCCTTAAATGATGTAAAATCAAAAACACCTTTGTCATTAAAATAATATTGAATTACCTCTTTTTGATTTGTTTTAATATAGGTACTTAAAGGTGTTTTGCTTGTCGCATGAATAGCAAAAATAACGTCTGATTTTGAATACATATATGTAAATGAGGCTTCTCGTTGCATTTCTTCTGAAGGCATTGCATAGAATACATTAGCACCACCTTTTCCAGTTTCTTTCATTAAAGGTGAAATAATGGGCACATTGTACGATTCCAATAATTGCCCTGCTGTTTCAACAAAAGCATTAGTAAACGGCCCAATCACCGCATCCACATTTGAAAAATCATTATTTTTTATAATAGCCGCCACATTTGAGGAATATTTAGACGACTCCGCATCGTACACTTTTACAGAAATTGGCAAACCTAATGTTTTAGCTGAATCTATAGCTTGTAAAGCACCCGCGTAAAAATCTAGGGTAATATTTAAAAATTTATCTGTTTTAAGATATTCTGTTTTAGTTTTAGTAGAATCGTTTTCAATTCTATTAATATTAAATGGCATTAATAAAACTAAATTTCTCTGTTTCGATTTATTTGCAGAGGCTAACAAATCAACATTTTTTTTAGAAGATAAATCCAAAGGCATTGCACTTTTTTTGGTAGGCAAAACTAATTGTACACCTTCAGACAAGGTATCTTTGATACTAGGATTTTTAGCTAAAATAGTGTCAACGCTAATACCAAATCTTTTCGAAATGGCATATAACGTTTCTCCTTTTTGAACGACATATGTTGTATCATTTGCAGTAGTTACAATAGTAGAAGGCAAACCATTTTTAATAGGAATCAATAAAGTTTGATTTTCCTTAATTCCATTGACTGCATCAGGATTGTTTTTTATAATATCCTCGGGTGTAATTTTATATTTATTGGCAATAGCATATAATGTTTCACCTTTTACCACAACATGTTCAACATTCTTCTGTCCCAAAGCACAAAAGAAACTGAAACAAAAAATTAGTAACCAAATATTCTTCATCTTATTTTATTTATTCCCATTCAATGGTTGCAGGCGGCTTTGAGCTGATGTCATACACTACTCTATTTACACCTCTTACATTATTTATAATTTCATTCGAAACTTTCATTAAAAAATCATACGGCAAATGTACCCAGTCGGCAGTCATACCATCGGTAGATTCTACAGCGCGTAATGCTACTACTTTTTCATACGTACGCTCATCGCCCATGACACCCACACTATTTACAGGCAATAAAATAGCACCTGCTTGCCATACTTTATCATACAATCCGTGTTCTTTTAATCCGTTGATGAATACGGCATCTACTTCTTGTAAAATAGCTACTTTTTCAGGGGTAATATCACCTAAAATACGAATGGCTAATCCAGGCCCTGGAAAGGGATGACGGCCTAACAATTCATCATCAATTCCTAATGATTTACCTACTCTACGTACTTCATCTTTGAATAACATACGTAAAGGCTCTACAACTTGCAATTTCATAAAATCAGGCAATCCACCTACGTTATGATGTGATTTAATAGTCGCTGAAGGTCCCCCCGTCGCTGAAACCGATTCAATTACATCGGGATAAATTGTGCCTTGACCTAACCATTTTACATCGGTTAACAAGTGTGCTTCATCATCAAAAACCTCAATAAAAACACGCCCAATAGCTTTTCGTTTTGCTTCTGGATCATCTAACCCAGCTAATGCTTCCAAAAAGCGTGCCGAAGCATCGACTCCTTTCACATTTAAACCCATTCCTTTGTATTGTTCTAATACATTTTGGAATTCATTTTTACGCAACAATCCGTTGTTTACAAAAATGCAATATAAATTTTCGCCTATAGCTTTATTCAATAAAACCGCCGCTACTGTAGAATCTACACCACCAGAAAGTCCTAAAACTACTTTATCCGTTCCGATTTTTTCTTTTAATTCGGCCACCATGTCTTCAACAAAAGCATTAGGTGTGAAGGTTTGTTCAACTTTAGCTATTTTAACCAAAAAGTTTTCTAGCATTTGTTTGCCATCTGTGGAATGATAAACTTCTGGGTGAAATTGAATAGCATACGTTGTTTCGCCTTCTATTTTATACGCTGCATTTTCTACGTCTTTAGTACTTGCTATTTTAACACCATTTGTAGGTAATTTTTTAATGGAATCGGAATGACTCATCCACACTTGGCTGTTTTCAGAAACACCTTCTAAAAACACTTCGTTTTCTTTTATAAATGAAAGATTCGCTCTTCCGTATTCTCGAGTAGCTGATGCCGCAACTTCTCCACCTGAAAAATGGGCTAAATATTGGGCACCATAACAAACAGCTAATAAAGGTTTTTTGCCTCTAATTTGAGATAAATCTGGGTGAAGTGCTTCTTCTGAACGCACCGAACAAGGGCTTCCGCCTAAAATTACCGCTTTATATGATGATAAATCGGTAGGAATTTTATCAAATGGAAAAATTTCACAGAAAATGTTTAGTTCTCTTACCCTACGAGCAATTAATTGGGTGTATTGCGAACCGAAATCTAAAATTAATACGTTATTCATTATTTTAAAGTTAGAAGTTAGAAGTTAGAAGTTAGAAGTCGGAAGTTAAAAACTTTACGAAAAAAAAACTTAAAACTCAGTTGTGTGTTTTATTTTATTTTTTGACTAAGAATAGAAACTAATTACTAATTACTCTTCACTAATCACTATAATATTAATATTCAAACGTTCCGTATTCCGAAACTATCGTTAATTTTTTTCGCTCTGATGCTTCTACTCGTCCTACAATTTGTGCTTCGATGTTAAATGATTTTGAAATTTCAATAATGTCTTGAGCAATTTCAGCAGGGACATACAATTCCATTCTATGACCGCAATTAAAAACCTGATACATTTCTTTCCAATCGGTTTTAGATTGTTCTTGGATTAATTGGAATAAAGGTGGTACTGGAAACAAATTATCTTTTATCACGTGAACGTTCTCTACAAAATGAAGCACTTTTGTTTGTGCGCCACCACTACAATGAACCATTCCGTGAATTTGATTTGAATTGTATTTTGATAAAATCTTTTTGACAACTGGCGCATACGTTCTTGTTGGAGAAAGTACTAATTTTCCAGCGTCAATTGGGCTGTTAGTAACGATATCCGTCAATTTAGTTTGTCCTGAATAGACTAATTCATTTGGAACCGAAGCATCAAAACTTTCAGGATATTTTTCGGCTAAATACTTAGCAAAAACATCATGACGTGCAGATGTTAAACCATTACTTCCCATTCCACCATTATATTCGCTTTCATAGGTAGCTTGGCCAAATGACGCTAATCCTACAATAACATCTCCTGCCTGAATATTTGCATTATCAATCACATCAGCACGTTTCATGCGAGCCGTAACCGTAGAATCTACAATAATAGTACGAACCAAATCGCCTACATCTGCCGTTTCACCACCCGTAGAATGAATAGTTACGCCGTGATTCTTTAATTCTGCAATTAATTCTTCTGTTCCGTTAATGATAGCAGAAATAACTTCCGCTGGAATTAAATTTTTATTCCTTCCAATAGTAGATGAAAGTAAAATATTATCAGTTGCGCCTACACACAATAAATCATCAATATTCATGATTAAAGCGTCTTGTGCAATGCCTTTCCAAACCGAAATATCGCCCGTTTCTTTCCAATACATATAAGCTAAGGAAGATTTTGTTCCAGCTCCATCGGCATGCATAATGATGCAATACGCTTCATCACTCGTTAAATAATCAGGAATAATTTTACAAAAGGCTTTTGGAAACAAGCCTTTATCAATGTTTTTTATAGCTTGATGTACATCTTCTTTAGATGCCGAAACCCCTCGTAAATTGTAGCGTTGGCTCGTTTCAGAACTCATTTGTTGTGTTGTTGTTGTTTGTTGAGCAAAAGTATAAAAAATATGTCAATTAGCCAATACATGTATGGGGCAAATTTTGAGCAAAAAAATGAAGGAAAAACAAATTATTACGAACAAGATAAAACCTTTATTTCTGTAAAATCATTATTTCTACGCGTCTATTTGCAGCGGCTTGTTCCTCGTTAGCTTCGGGAATAGAAAATTTAGGCTTTGACACACCAAATCCTTTAACTACAATTCGATGGAGTTGAATTCGATTTGAAACTAATACTCGCCTAACTTGTTTTGCGCGTTCTAACGAGAGATTTTTAATATCTGCACTTACACAGCAAATATGTCCTTGAATTTCAATACGTAGATTTGGGTATTTATCCATTACATAAAGCAACTCATCTATAGAACGCTTTGATGTGGGCATAATGCCAAATGAATTTTTATAAAACTGAATTTCTGGCAAAACAATTAACGTTCCTGGTCTGGAAAGTTTAATTTTTTCTTCCAAATTTGCATCGGGTGGAAAATGCATATCCACTTCTTCTATGGGTGTCAATTCTGTCGAAACAGGAATAACAGGTTTTTCTTCCTTAATTTTACCTTTTAGCAGTTCAGTTTCTTTAGCTAAGTCTTTTTCAGTTAGAAAAAAAATAGTAGCATATCTATTTAACGCTTTATTTTTTGATTTTGCTCCTTTTTCTCCTAAGCTTATGGTTTTAAAATCTGAACGAATAGCAAGTTTGCCTTTTACATTTTCATAAATAAAACCCACTCGCTTTTGAGACAATGTGTCGTTATATCCAGCACTACCTACTTCATCAGTAGACGCGCTAATTGCTAAAATTTTTGACGTTTTATTACTCGCTACCCATTTGGTAAGCTTAGCCAACTCTATTTTATTTAACTCAAATTTATCGGAATCAAAATAAAACGTAACTTGTTCTTGGGCATTTGAAAAACCCATGCAAAGTAATACTATATAAAAATAAGAAAAGTTCATAAACAATTATTTCAAACAAATATATAGAAATAATTACGATTTATTTATGCTTTGAAAATCACCATGATGGGCTACTTTTTCGGGAATGGTATGCGCTATAGTTTCTCCCTCATCAATAGCTCTTCCTGCATACATAGAAACCTTATGTTTTTCAGGATATAATCATTTATTTTTAGTTATTTCTTTTTTAGGTAATTCCCCTATTATTCCTTGATAGTCATGTATTTAGATTCACTTTCGTTAACAGGAAACACAGTATATCCCCATAAGGCTGAAAAAATAATGATTATAGCAATTATAATTAATAAATTAAAAACTAGTTAAGTTAAAAATAATAAAAAAGAAAAAACGATTTAATCATTCATAGAAATCAAAAACTCTTCATTATTTCGAGTACCTTTAATTCTAGATTCAATGAATTCCATCGATTCAACTGGATTCATATCTGCTAAATATTTTCTTAAAATCCACATGCGTTGAATTGTTTTTTCATCTAGTAATAAATCATCTCTTCTCGTGCTTGATGATACTAAATCAATAGCTGGGAAGATTCGTTTATTTGCAATTCTTCTATCTAATTGTAATTCCATGTTACCTGTACCTTTGAATTCTTCAAAGATAACTTCATCCATTTTAGAACCTGTTTCAGTTAATGCGGTTGCAATAATACTCAACGAACCACCATTTTCAATATTTCGAGCCGCACCAAAAAAACGTTTTGGTTTTTGTAATGCATTCGCATCAACACCACCACTCAACACTTTACCTGATGCTGGTTGTACTGTATTATAAGCTCTTGCTAAACGCGTTATTGAATCTAATAAAATAACCACGTCATGCCCGCATTCCACTAAACGCTTTGCTTTTTCCAATACGATATTAGCCACTTTAACATGTCGTTCTGCGGGTTCATCAAAAGTAGAAGCAATTACTTCCGCTCGAACTGAGCGTTGCATATCGGTTACTTCTTCTGGTCGTTCATCGATAAGCAAAACAATCATATATACTTCAGGATGGTTTGCAGCTATAGAATTTGCAATATCTTTAAGCAACATCGTTTTACCCGTCTTTGGTTGAGCAACAATCATAGCGCGTTGACCTTTGCCAATAGGTGCAAATAAATCAATTATGCGGGTTGAAATTGATTTATTTCTATCGGCCAAATTTAATTTTTCATTTGGAAACAAAGGCGTTAAATGTTCAAAAGCAATTCTGTCACGAACAACTTGAGGATCATGACCATTGATTTTTAAAACCTTTACTAAAGGAAAGAATTTTTCCCCTTCTTTTGGAGGACGCACTACTCCTTTTACCGTATCACCTGTTTTTAAACCAAATAATCTAATTTGTGATTGTGATAAATAAATATCATCGGGCGAAGCTAAATAATTATAATCAGAAGAACGTAAGAATCCATATCCATCTGGCATCATTTCTAAAACACCTTCACTTTCAATAATTCCATCAAACTCAAAATCATTATCTCTATAATTAGGCTTTTGATTTGGATTATTCTTTTTAAAATTAGGATTCTTTTTAAAATTACCTGTATTTCTTTCTTGTTGTTCTCCCTCCTCTGATTTTGAAACTGGTACATCATCTGCTTCTTTACTAGAGACTATACCTGTATTTTGAGATTTAATATCTTCTTTAAAAACAATTTCTTCCTGAGTTGCTTTTTGAATCACATCAGATTTTTTAATGCGCTTTCTAGGCTCATTGGTTACTTTTTTCTCTGAAGAGTGATCTGTTTGCGTTTCTTCTTGTATATTTTTTTTAGGCGTTGTCTTTTCAGAACTATTCACCTTTTTAGGTTTTTCAACTACTTCAGCTGCATTTTGAACTTCTAAAATTTGTTGAATTAACGCTTCTTTTTTTAAGGTTTTGAATTTTTGAATGTTTGCAACTTTGGCTATTTCTTGCAAATCAGAGAGTTTCATCTCTTTTAACGTGTTATTATCAAACATGAATTTGGTATTGAGATTTTTTTAATCTTTACTTTTATTAAAAATTGTGTGAGATTTTTTTTGATTTTAAAGTATCGTAGAATGAAGTACTTACGATTTTCTGATGCAATAATACAAATATTTTAGCATAAAACAATAGTTTTTTAAAAAAAGAAACTTTATTTTTGTTGCTACAAATTAAAACCTATGTTACAGCGCATTCAATCGGTATATTTATTCATTTGCTTAGTAGTAACAAGTGTATTACCATTGTTTTTAAATTTATGGACAACAACAGCTAAAATTGTTGTTTTTGCTCTTGATAATTTAGTATATACTAGCCTATTTGGAAGTAGTACTTTATTAGCTTTAATTAGTATTTTTAGTTATAAAAACAGACAAAATCAATTTGTTATAAACAGATTGAACATGATATTAAACTTTATTTTAATAGGATTGTTAGTATATCATTCACTAACTTTATCCGGAGAGGCAACAGTCTCGGAGAAGGGTATTGGGATGTTTCTTCCAATTTTTTCTATCGTTTTTCTAGCATTGGCAAACAAGGCTATTAAAAAGGACGAAGATCTCGTAAAATCTGTGGACAGAATACGATAAACCTATCATCTTAGTTTATTTAGTGCGTGATAAAATCCGAACCTTGTGTTCGGATTTTATGTTTAATTTTTATTCAGAAAATTAATTTCATCTGGTATTGTTATTTCAAAATTAATTTTTTCAATTGAAATTAATTCAATTTTTCTTTTTTCTTGATAGTTAACAGATAATATTATTCCTTTAACATCTAAATTATCATAAAATTCTAAAGTATGCCAATAAAGATAGATATATAAGTAAAGTAAATTTTGAGTTCCTTTAAGTATTTTATAATCTACAATTGATTGAATATTCTTCTTCTTTTTATCATTATAAACAATCATTTTAGAATATAGGGTGTCGCCTACTTCTTTATCAACATAAAAATCATAATTAAATTTAGCTTTTGATTTTTTATCAATTTTAGAAGAATATTCATAGTTTACTACTAAATTTTCATTAATATTTTTTACTTTAAACCGATGATAATAACTGGCATTTAAATCAATTAGTTTAAAATAAAATCCGAAAATATCTTTCCTAATTTCTAAAAAATATTGATTATTATTTGTATCATAATAAAGTGATCTTATTTCATTTGTCTCACATTCGGCATATGTAATTTTATTTGTAAAATTAATTTTTTGACTGTAAGAATAATTAAAAAAAATTATACAAATCAATATTAACGTTAATAGGTTTGATTTTTTCATATATAAAATACTTATTTTTTAATTTCAACAACTTCTAAATTTTGAATTTTCTCCCCATCAATTTCAAAACGCAACATGGTTCGCATCTGATGAAAACCATGAACTCCAGCAGCACCAGGATTCATGTGCAATAAATTTAATTTTTTATCAAATTGGACTTTTAAAATATGTGAATGACCACAAATAAATAATTTTGGTGGGTTTTGTGAAATTTCCGCTTGAACCGATGGGCTATATTTTCCAGGATACCCACCTATATGTGTTATCCATACATCTACTCCTTCACACATAAACCGATTGTGTAACGGAAATTCTAAACGTGCTTCATGATTATCTATATTGCCATACACGGCTCGTAGAAGTTTGTGCTTTTTAATAGTATCCGTAACGACTAAATCACCAATATCTCCTGCATGCCACACTTCGTCTGCTTGATTTACATACTTTAATATAACATCATCTATATGACTGTGTGTATCTGATAAAAGCAATATTTTTTTCATTTGGTAAAAATAAACTATTAAATCAATTTTAAAAGTAACTTTAGTTTTGATTTTTGTAAATTTGCAATTCAAAAAATAAACATTTTGAGATATTTCATTGAATTTGCCTATAACGGAAAAAATTATTTTGGTTTTCAAATACAACCAGATGCTATATCTGTACAAGAAATTCTCAACAAAGCTTTACATACATTACTTCGAGAATCTATAGAAATTGTTGGCGCGGGACGAACCGACAGCGGCGTACATGCCACACAAATGTTTGCTCATTTTGACAGTTCAATTATTCCCGATAAAAAACAATTTATTCACCGCTTAAATTCATTTTTACCAAAAGACATTGTCATTTATAATATGCATGAAGTTTCAACTACAGCACATGCTCGTTTTGATGCTACATCTAGAACATACGAATACCATATTCACACCTATAAAAATCCTTTTATGCATGAAGGAAGTTGGTATGTACAGCAGCCACTAAACATACAATTAATGAATGAAGCGGCTAAAATTTTACTTGAATATGAAGATTTTGAATGTTTTTCAAAAGTACATACCGATGTCAAAACATTTATATGTAAAATTACAGAAGCGTATTGGACACAAGAAGATACAAAACTAAAATTTACCATTACAGCAGATCGTTTTTTAAGAAATATGGTTCGGGCTATAGTAGGAACCTTGATTAATATTGGTTTAGAAAAAATAACACTAACCGATTTTAGAAAAATAATTGAAAGTAAAAACAGAAGTCAAGCTGGGTTTTCAGTTCCTGCTCACGGATTATATTTAGTACGCGTTAACTATCCATATATTAATAACTAAAAAGTTGAAGAAAACATCCTCATTTAATAAAGTATTACAGTATGCTACGCCCTATACTAGCAAATTATTTTTTGTTGGATTTTGGGCTTTATTCTTAGCGATAGTTGCTGCATTGCGCCCACTTTTATTAAATTTAACTATAGATAATTATTTTATTGCTACCAAAAAAGAAACAAATAGTATTCAATTACAGTTTGAATCTTTTATGCATTACTTTTTTGAAGGAAACACTAATAAAGAAAACTTAGAGTTATTAGTAATTATAATGTTTGTCATTTTACTACTTGAAGTCATTGCTCAATTTTATTTTGTGTATATGGCAAGTTGGCTAGGACAAGATATTGTAAAAGACATTCGAGAAAAACTATTTGTGCATTTATCTCGGTTCAAGATGAAATATTTTGACAATGAACCTGTTGGAAAACTCATTACACGATGTGTTTCTGATATGGAAAATATTGCAAGCATTTTTAGTCAAGGGCTTTTCATGATTGTTAGCGATGTTTTAAAAATGCTAATTGTTCTTGGTTTTATGCTCATTATTAATTGGAAAATTACATGCATTGTTCTGCTTATTATGCCTGTTATTTTACTAGCAACAAATATATTTAACAGAAAAATGAAAGTTGCTTTTAACGAAGTAAGAAATGAAGTTGCTAATCTTAATACTTTCATACAAGAGCGATTAACAGGAATGAAAATTGTTCAATTGTTTAACAGAGAAAAAATTGAATTAGAAAAGTTTAAAGAAATTAATGAAAAACACAATAAAGCGTGGTTAAAAAATATTTTATACAATAGTATCTTCTTCCCTATTGCAGATATCATTTCGAGTATTACCTTAGGATTAGTAGTTTATTTTGGTGCCTTATTTATTTTAAATGGCGATACACAAACAAGTGTAGGGCAATTAATTTCATTTAACATGTACATTGCGATGTTATATAATCCGTTGCGTCAAATTGCAGACAAATTTAATGTCATGCAAATGGGAATTGTAGCCGCAGACAGAGTATTTGAAGTAATGGAAACCAATGTAGAAGTTCAAGATTTTGGCACCATAGAAGCAAAAAAATTAAAAGGGAACATTCAGCTAGAAAATGTACATTTTAGTTACATTGCGGGGGAAGAAATAGTAAAAGGAATTTCACTTCAAGTGGAACATGGTAAAACGGTTGCAATTGTAGGAGCAACTGGAGCAGGAAAATCAACAATTATTAATTTAATTAATCGTTTTTATGAAATAGATAGTGGCGCTATTACTATTGATGGAATTCCTGTACATGATTACACCTTATCTTCTTTACGTAAAGAAATAGCTATTGTATTGCAAGACGTGTTTCTCTTTGCAGACACTATTATAAATAATATTACACTTTTTGATTCTTCTATATCAGAAGAAAAAGTACAAGACGCAGCAAAAAAAATTGGTATTCACGAATTTATTATGAGCTTACCCAATGGCTATCATTATGATGTAAAAGAACGAGGAGTAATGCTTTCCTCTGGACAACGTCAATTAATTGCTTTTTTACGCGCTTACATAAGCAATCCGAGTATTTTAATTTTAGACGAAGCCACTTCATCTATTGACAGCCATGCAGAGGAATTATTACAAAAAGCTACACAAACGCTAACAAAAGATAGAACATCAATAATTATTGCACACCGCTTAACAACCATTATCAATGCGGATAAAATTATTGTAATGGATAAAGGAAAAATTGTAGAACAAGGCACACATGATGATTTGCTACAAATTTCGAATGGTTTTTATAAAAAATTATATGATTCACAATTTGTTGCCGAAATTTAACATTGTATTCTATTATAAAAATAAAAATTAGTAATTTCGCATCACATAACAATCAACGTAGAAAAAAAGAACAAAATGAAATACGACATTATCGTTTTAGGAAGTGGACCAGGTGGCTATGTAACTGCCATCCGTGCTTCACAATTAGGATTTAAAGTAGCTGTTATTGAGAAAGAAAATTTAGGTGGTATATGCTTAAATTGGGGATGTATTCCAACAAAAGCTTTACTAAAATCGGCACAAGTTTTTGATTATCTAAAACATGCAGAAGAGTATGGCCTAAAAGTAGCTAATGTTGATAAAGATTTTAATGCGGTTATTGCACGCTCAAGAAATGTTGCAGGAGACATGAGTAAAGGGGTTCAATTTTTAATGAAGAAAAATAAAATTGATGTTATTGATGGTTTTGGAAAAATAAAAACGGGCAAAAAAGTAGATGTAACTGGTGCCGATGGAAAAGTTACTGAATACACAGCAGATCATATAATTATTGCTACTGGAGCACGTTCTAGAGAATTGCCAAATTTACCTCAAGACGGTAAAAAAGTTATTGGATACCGCCAAGCTATGACTTTAGCTGAGCAACCTAAAAAATTAATCGTTGTAGGGTCTGGTGCTATTGGTGTTGAATTTGCACATTTTTATAACGCTATGGGAACAGAAGTAACTATAGTTGAATTTATGCCAACTATTGTTCCTGTTGAAGATGAAGATATTTCAAAACAATTTGAACGTTCATTGAAAAAAGCGGGAATCAACATCATGACTAATGCATCTGTTGAAAAAGTGGATACTTCGGGTAAAGGAGTAAAAGCAACTGTTAAAACAGCTAAAGGTGAAGAAATTATCGAAGCAGATGTTTTATTATCTGCCGTAGGTATCAAATCAAATATTGAAAATATTGGTTTAGAAGAAGTAGGAATCGCAACCGATAGAGATAAAATTTTAGTTAATTCATTTTACCAAACAAACGTACCTGGTTATTATGCTATTGGTGATGTAGTTCCAGGACAAGCGTTAGCGCACGTTGCTTCGGCTGAAGGGATTTTATGTGTAGAAAAAATTGCAGGTTTACACGTTGAACCTTTAGATTATGGAAATATTCCTGGTTGTACCTATGCAACACCTGAAATTGCATCGGTAGGATTAACTGAAAAAGCAGCTAAAGAAAAAGGATACGAATTAAAAATTGGTAAATTTCCCTTTTCAGCATCTGGAAAAGCAAAAGCGTCTGGCACACCTGATGGTTTTGTAAAAGTAATTTTTGATGCTAAATATGGCGAATGGCTTGGCTGTCACATGATTGGTGCTGGTGTTACAGATATGATTGCAGAAGCAGTTGTAGCACGTAAACTAGAAACTACAGGTCATGAGATTTTAAAAGCAGTTCACCCTCACCCTACTATGAGTGAAGCCGTTATGGAAGCTGTAGCGGATGCTTATGGCGAAGTTATTCATTTATAATCAAAATGATATAAAATTTAAAAATCCGATTTGAAATTTCAAATCGGATTTTTTTATGACAATACTACTATATCCCTGCAATAGTTTTTAACTCATTTACAAAGCGTAGTGCTAATCCATCTGCATCGTTTTGCGTAGATGCTTCCGTATAAATTCGAATAATAGGTTCTGTATTCGATTTTCTTAAGTGAACCCATTCATTGGCAAAATCTATTTTTACCCCATCAATTGTAGATAGTGAGCTTGTTGAACTATCGTTTTTATAAGTCGCTGTTAACGTTTCTAAAATGGCATCTACATCTAGTTGTGGTGTTAATTCAATTTTATTTTTACTCATAAAATAGTGCGGATAACTTGCACGTAATTCGGCAACCGTTTTATCTTGGCCTGCTAAATAAGTCAAAAACAAAGCTACTCCTACCAAACTATCTCTTCCATAATGTAATTCTGGATAAATAATTCCTCCATTTCCTTCTCCTCCGATAATAGCGTTTGTGGCTTTCATTAATTCTACTACATTCACCTCTCCCACTGCACTAGCTTGATAGCTTCCATTATGCTTTTCTGTTATATCTCTTAACGCACGAGACGAAGATAGGTTTGATACTGTATTACCTGGTGTTTTACTTAGTACATAATCAGCAACTGCAACCAAAGTATATTCTTCACCAAACATTTCGCCATCATTAGATATAAATGCTAAACGGTCAACATCAGGATCTACAACAATTCCAAAATCAGCTTGTTCTGCTACAACTAAATTACAAATATCTGTCAAATGTTCTTTTAAAGGTTCTGGATTATGAGGAAAATGTCCATTGGGCTCACAATATAATTTTACAACTTCAACACCCATTTCTTCAAGTAATTTAGGAATAATAATACCTCCTGAAGAATTTACGCCATCTACAACTACCTTGTATTTTTTTACTTTTACCGCATCACTATTTACTAAAGGTAACGCCAACACTTCATCGATATGAATATCCATATACGAATCGTTAACAAACACCTCACCTAATGTATCAACATCTACAAAATCAAAAGCTTCCGCATCTGCAATTTCTAATATTTGAGCGCCTTCTGCCCCACTTAAAAATTCGCCTTTAGCATTTAATAATTTTAAGGCGTTCCATTGTTTAGGATTATGAGAAGCGGTTAAAATAATTCCTCCATCTGCATTTTCTAGAGGTACTGCTATTTCAACCGTTGGAGTTGTAGACAAACCTAAATCAACAACATCTATACCTAAGCCAACGAGTGTATTGACAACTAAATTATGAATCATAGGACCTGAAATTCGAGCATCGCGGCCTATTACTACTTTTAACTTTCGATTTACTTGAATACTATTTTTTAAAAAAGTTCCATAGGCCGAGGCAAATTTTACTGCATCAACTGGAGTTAAATTATCTCCTACTTTACCGCCTATTGTACCTCTAATACCTGAAATTGATTTTATTAATGTCATATTTTATTTTAAATATATAATGCTAATTAGTTTAAGCAAAGATAAAAAGGAAAACCTTGATTATACCAAAAACTCCCAAAGATTTTTATATATTTACGGAGATTGAAAAAAAATGAATCTAGATTTTAATTACCTTGAATTATTTAGCTCACATTTACTTATCTGGTGATAATGATTTTATCAAAATTGGCAACTTCATGGCAGACAGCGTGAAAGGAAGTCAATTTAAGAGCTATGAAAATGAAATTCAAAAAGGTATTCTTTTGCATCGATTTATTGATTCATTTACAGATTTTCATCCTGTTTACAGAAAAAGCAAACATAGACTCCACGAAAAATACGGACATTATTCAGGTGTAATTATGGACATTTTCTATGATCATTTTTTAGCAAAAAACTGGACTTTATTTTCAACTATTTCACTGCATTTGTATAGTCAAAACTTTTATGATTTAGTAACTTTGCATTTTGACAAACTCACCGAAAAAACACAAAAAATGCTACCTTATATGATTCAGCATAATTGGCTAGCGTCTTATGCAACAATTGAAGGTATTGAAACCATATTAATGCAAATGGATTATAGAACAAAATACAAAGGAAATATGAGTCACGCTACACACGAGCTAAAGTTGTTTTATAATGAATTTGAAACTGAGTTTTTTATTTTTTTTACCGAATTAATAAACATGTGCAAACAAAAAATAAATGAATTGCATGAACTTTTGTAACGAACTTACTATTGCCCTTCGTCAAATAGCATCGCCTGAAGATGCAATTTCTATGCGTGCTTACATGAAAGAAAACTTTCATTATTTAGGTGTTAAAACAGAAGCTCGTCGACACGTATTAAAAGAACTTATAGCTATACATGTTGATGAAGTAAAATCAAATTATAGAACCATCACGCTAGAATTATTTCAGCAACCTTACCGAGAATTGCATCAATGTGGAATTGATTTACTGTTGCAGTTTAGTAAAAAAGATTGGCAAGAAAGCGACAATGTATTATTAGAACAGTTATTACTAACTAATTCCTGGTGGGATAGCGTTGACACACTGGCTAAATATGGTGTGGGTGCATATTTATTAAAATTTCCTGAAAAAAAACACAGTCTAATTCAAAACTTTTCTAATTCTGATTCCATGTGGTTGCAACGCACAGCCATTATTTTTCAACTAGGATACAAATCAAAGACGGACTTTGACTTATTAAAAGCTGAATGTTTAAAACACAGTCAATCAAATGAATTTTTTATTCAAAAAGCAATCGGTTGGGCTTTAAGAGAATATGGCGCTGTAAATCCGAATGGTGTAATTGAATTTGTAAACACTGCTTCTTTTAAACCTTTAAGTAGAAAAGAAGCACTACGTAAACTAATAAAATAGTACCTTTGTTCTATGAGTTTGTTTTCAGGAATTGTAAAAAAAATTGAATCTTTTTTATTTAGTATAAAACGCTTGGTAGAACCCAGACAGTTTATCTATATATCTTCTGTTCTTGTGGGTATTTCTGCAGCTTTAGCGGTAATTGTATTGAAGTCATTTGCGCATTGGGTGTTCAAATCTTCTCAATATTTCGACAGTTTGGTTCATCTCCCTTTCAGCAACAGTACGTTACCTATTATTGGTATACTACTAACCGTTTTAGTTATTAAAAAAGTTTTGAAAGGCAAAATTGATAAAGGAACATCACAAATAATGTATGCCGTTGCTAAAACAAGAAGCGTTATGCCACCTAAACAAATGTATGCACAAATCATTACCAGTTCATTAACTGTAGGCATGGGTGGCAGCGCGGGATTAGAATCACCCATTACGATTACTGGTGCGGCTTTTGGCAGCAATTATGCCTTAAATTATAGATTAAGTTATAAAGACAGAACGTTATTATTAGCATGTGGTGTAGCTGCTGGTGTAGCTGCCGCCTTTAATGCACCAATTGCAGGCGTATTATTTGCCATTGAAGTGGTGTTGGCAGAAATTAGTTTAGCGGCTTTTACCCCACTTATTATTAGTGCTGCAACAGGAGCAATCATTTCAACCATTGTTTTAAAAGAAGATATTTTATTTAGTTTTAAACATTTATATAGTTTTAACTACCACAATATTCCCTATTACATACTTTTAGGTATACTAGCAGGTTTTGTTTCTATTCATTATGCGAGAAGTTTTAGAAAAGTAGAACACTTTTTTTCTAAGCGAAAAACAAACAGTTTCAGAAGGGCTTTATTTGGATCTGTTTTTTTAGGATTATTAATTTTTGTGTTTCCTACGCTTTTTGGTGAGGGCTACGAAAGCATTAAGATACTCGCCGATAATCACCCGGAGCACCTTGTCGAAAATTCTATTTTTGAACGATTTAGTGAACAAAAGTGGGTATTATTGATCTTTATAAGTGCTACTATGCTTATTAAAGTTTTTGCAACGGGAATAACTTTAGGTGCTGGTGGGAATGGCGGAAATTTTGCTCCTTCACTTTTTGTAGGTTCGTATTTAGGTTTTTCAGTAGCGTATTTATGCAATATTATAGGAATAGCGAAACTACCTATTGGAAATTTTACACTAGTAGGAATGGCAGGTATTTTAAGTGGTTTATTTCATGCCCCGCTTACCGCCATTTTCTTAATTGCAGAAATAACAGGTGGTTATGAATTAATTGTTCCTTTAATGCTCGTTTCTTCAATAAGTTTTGCAATCTCAAAAAGATTTGAACCTTATTCGTTTGACATAAAGCATTTAGCTGACAAAGGAGAAGTTTTTACGGATGATAAAGATAAAAACATTTTACAGTCTATAGACTTTAAAAAACTGATTAACAATAATTTTAGCCCTGTTACCGAATCTAAAACTTTAGAATCATTAATTGAAAAAATTGCTGCTTCAGACGATGTTATTTTTCCCGTTTTAAATGACAACACAAAGCTAATTGGGCTAATTTATTTAGATGACATTCGTCCAATTATATTTTCTGCCTTTAAAGTAAAATTTACTTCTATCACCGAAGTTATGCAACCCGTAAAAGACAGTATCGCATTTGAAGACACTATAGAAACCATTATGAATAAATTTGAGACATCTCAGCAATCTATTTTACCCGTTTTAAAAAATGAACTATTTATTGGTTTCTTATCCAAAGCTGCCATTTTAGAAAAATACCGAGAGCAATTGAAAGAATTGGTAATTGAATAATTTTTTATACATTTGATAATCAACTAACAAACTCAAATTATGAAAAAATTATTTTTAAACAATGGAGCTAGTATTAATTTAGATTTTGGTTTACTACTTATCCGATTGATGATTGGTGCTTTAATGGCATTTTATGGCTACGAAAAACTAATACATTTTAACGAAATGGCTGCTTCTGATTTTTGGAGTAAAAATATCAGCTTTTTAGGAATGAGCGGAGCTGTACCTTTATCCTTAACCATTTTTGCAGAATTATTTTGTAGTTTATTACTAATTGTAGGTTTATTTTCTCGCTTTAGCCTACTAGTGTTAGGGTTTTGCATGGCTTACATTTTCTTAGTGGTATTTCCGATGCAAATACTTTCAAAAGGAGATAATGGTTTTGAATTTAATTCAGCATTTACCTATTTTATTATATATATGGGCTTGCTTTTCACGGGTGTAGGTAAATATAGTTTAGATGCCAAAATGTTTAGTAAATAGCAAGACTACCATTCCTGGTAATTAAGTATTGATTTTCAAATCTTAAATTACAATAAAAAAAGCGACAGTGATGTCGCTTTTTTATTTATACTCTTACAATATCTGCACCTAATGCTCGTAATCGTTCGTCTATGCGTTCGTATCCACGATCAATTTGCTCAATATTTTGTATCGTACTTGTTCCTTTTGCAGAAAGGGCAGCAATTAACAACGATATCCCAGCTCGAATATCTGGTGAAGACATAATTGTTGCTTTCAATTGTGATTCAAAATTATGTCCCATTACCACTGCTCTGTGAGGGTCACACAACATGATTTTTGCACCCATATCAATTAGTTTATCTACAAAGAACAGACGACTTTCAAACATTTTTTGATGAATAAGCACATCGCCTTTTGCTTGTGTAGCTACTACTAAGATAATACTCAATAAATCAGGTGTAAAACCAGGCCATGGTGCATCTGAAACGGTTAAAATAGATCCATCAATATCTGTTTTTACTTCATAACCATTCGTATGAGCAGGAATATAAATATCATCTCCTTTTTGCTCTAAAGTAATTCCTAATTTTCTAAAAACATTTGGGATTTGCCCTAAGTTTTCCCAACTCACATCTTTAATTGTTATTTCGCTCTTAGTCATAGCTGCTAGACCTATCCAAGAACCAATTTCAATCATATCGGGTAAAATTCTATGCTCACAACCTCCCAATGCTTCAACACCTTCGATAGTTAATAAATTTGAACCTACTCCTGTGATTTTAGCGCCCATAGAATTAAGCATTTTACACAATTGTTGTAAATAAGGCTCACAGGCAGCATTATAAATTGTTGTTGTACCTTCTGCTAATACAGCCGCCATAACAATGTTTGCAGTTCCTGTTACCGAAGCTTCATCTAAAAGCATATAAGCACCTTTTAAACGCCCTTTATTTTCAACACCATAAAAATGGTCTTCTCTATTGTATCTAAATTTAGCACCTAAATTAATAAACCCTTCAAAATGGGTATCTAATCTACGACGGCCTATTTTATCACCTCCTGGTTTCGGAATAAATCCTTTTCCAAATCTTGCTAACAATGGACCTACTATCATGATAGAACCACGCAACGAACCGCCCTCTTTCTTAAAAGCCTCCGTTTCTAAATAATCTACATTTACCTCATCTGCTTGAAATGTATAATCACCTGGCGCATTCTTTTTGATTTTTACACCTAAATTACCTAGTAATGTTATCAATTTATTTACATCGATAATATCTGGAATATTTGTAATTCTAACTTTTTCAGATGTTAATAAAACTGGACATAAAACTTGTAACGCTTCATTTTTTGCACCTTGTGGTTGAACGATACCTTTTAACGGTTTGCCACCTTCAATTTTAAAAGTTCCCATTTAGCTGTTTTTTCTATTGTTATTTTTTTGATTCTGATTTTTATTCTGCTTAAAATTCTTATTTGAATTAGAATGGTTTGGGGTTTTCTGATTCTTATTGGTAAAGAATTGTGTTTTATTAGATTGTTTTTTGTTTACCTTAATTAAATTCTGAGAGGTAGATAATTCTTCATCTGATTTTAATAAATTAATTTTACCATCAGACAACTCATATAAATGCTCAAAAATTACATCATCGGTAACTGTTTCTTTGTTCCAACTCAAATAACATTTTTTCATATGATTAGCAATTACGATGATTAGCGCATTTTTCAATTCGCCAACTTCCCATTTACATGCTACATTAATCATATACTTAATATTATTCCCGTAAAATCTGTATTTTGGAAAATTTTGAGGATAACCTAAACGTTCAGGTTTTAAGGCAATTACCTCTTTTGTAGGAATAGGATATGGGGAATCAACATCCATTTTGAAATTAGACATGATAAATAACTGATCCCATAATTTATGTTGAAAATCGGGTACGTCTCTTAAATGAGGATTAAGCGTTCCTAACACAGTAATAATATACCTAGCACCTTTATTGCGCTCTTCTCTATCTTTAATGTCTGTTACTTGGTCAATTAATTTTTGTATGTGTCTGCCGTATTCAGGGATAATTAAATGTTCCCTTTGCGAATTATATTCTAAAAATTCAACGGCTTCTTCTTTGGTGTATGTCATATTATATTATAGTGAAATAATTCCTTCTATGGTGGCTAATTCTTGATATTTTGAAATAACTTGTGTTGGATTTTCCATTACAACTTGTATAGAAACACTCGTATATTTACCTGTTTTTGATGCATGCGTTTGAATTACTGCGCCCATATTATCAAAAGCATTTTCAATTTTATCAACTTTTTCTTTACTTGTTGGTACAATAAATTTATACAAATATTCTGAAGGCCAAGAAGTTGACTCTTCCAGTTCTTCTTTAAGTCTTACGTAAAAATCTGATGTTTTTTTATCCATTTCTAACTACCTATAAAACTACAAATATACATTTATATACCATTAATTAAAAATATTAGTAATTAAGAATTTTAAAAGAAGGAATTAATTTCAAAAAAATAGTATTTTTGAACTTTTTAGACGAAAAATGAATAAACAAATAATACTACTCATCGGCGGACCAAGTTCTGGTAAAACAACACTAATTAATCATCTTGAAGAAGAAGGTTATATTTGTTACCCCGAAATCTCAAGAGAAGTAACTTTAAAAGCTCGAGAAAAAGGTATTGACCATCTGTTTTTAGAAGACCCCTTACTTTTTAGCGAACTTTTGCTAGAAGGCAGAATTAATCAATTTGAACAAGCAAATAAAGAAGCTCAAACGGTTTTTATAGATAGAGGAATTCCTGATGTTATAGCGTATATGGACTTTATAGGCGACAGCTACTCAGAAAAATTTAGTGAGGCTTGTATCAAATATAAATATGATAAAGTATTTTTATTACCGCCTTGGGAAGAAATCTACACCAGTGATACTGTGCGTTATGAAAGCTATGAAGAAGCCATGCAAATTCATGATTTTTTAGTAAACACCTATAGTAGATATGGGTATGACTTAATTGAAGTCCCAAAAGTTTCAGTAGAAAATAGATACCAATTTATTATTGATCATTTGTAATATTTTTCATTTTGATGGATAGTACGTTAAGCGTTTTAAAAAAATATTGGGGTTTTGATACATTCAGAAGTCCGCAAGAAGCTATTATTCAAAATGTTTTAGATGGTAATGATACGTTTGCTCTTTTGCCAACAGGCGGTGGAAAATCGATTTGTTATCAAATCCCTGCGTTACTAAAACCGGGAATTGCCTTAGTGATTTCTCCTTTAGTTGCTTTAATGAAAGACCAAGTTGAAAATCTAAAAAATAATGACATCAAAGCCATTGCCTTAACGGGTGGTATTTCATTTGAAGAAACAAGTAATTTATTAGACAATTGTCAGTTTGGAAATTACAAATTGCTTTATGTTTCGCCAGAACGTTTACAACAGGAATGGGTATTAGACCGTATTAAAGAATTAGATATCAATTTAATAGCCATTGACGAAGCGCATTGTATTAGTCAATGGGGTCATGATTTTCGACCTGCTTATCTAAAAATTGGTATACTAAAATCTTTTTTTAATGTACCCTTTATTGCATTAACCGCTACAGCAACACCACGTGTACAAGAAGACATTTGTAATTTATTAGCCCTTAAAAATCCAACGGTATTTAAAAAATCATTTGCTAGAGAAAATCTTGGGTATCATATTATCTATACGGAAGATAAAACCAGTAAATTGAAGCAAATTTTTGATAAAAATCCGCAACCTGCTATAATTTACGTACGAAACAGAAAGGCTTGTTTAGAAATAAGTAATCAGTTAAATCAATTAGGCTATCGAAGTACCTATTATCATGGTGGATTACTTCCAAAAGAAAAAGACAAAAACATGAAACTTTGGCTAGAAGAAAAAGCCCTAATCATCGTTGCTACAAACGCTTTTGGAATGGGAATTGATAAGCCAAATGTAAAAACAGTTATTCATTTACAAGTACCTGAAAACATTGAAAATTATTACCAAGAAGCCGGTAGAGCAGGAAGAAATGGTCAAAAGTCTTTTGCTATACTCCTCACCCATCAATTTGATATTAAACTTACAAAAGAGCAATTTATTAGTGTATTACCAGATAAAGCTTTTCTAAAAAAAGTATATCAATGTTTAACTAATTTTTTTCAAATTGCCTATGGTGAAGGTACAACAGAAAACTATGTTTTTAATTTACATCAGTTTTGCACAAAATACCAATTAGCCATTCAACCCACCTTCGCTTCCATACAATTTTTAGACCGTCAAGGAATTTTAACTTTTAGTAATGAAAATAATGATAAAGTTAAAATACAATTTTTAATTCCAAGCAAAGAAGTTATTCGCTATTGTAGTTTACATACCAAAGATCAAGCAATAATTGAAACATTACTTAGAACTTATCCCGGTATTTTTGAACAAGTTATTGCCGTTAATACCGCACAAATAGCTTCAAAATCTAAACATACGGAAGAACAAGTTGTGCAACTTTTACAAAAATTAGCACAACAAGAAGTCATTTCACTTCAACTCGTAACCCATGATAGTAAATTGATTTTTAATGAACCACGAGAAGATGATTACACGATTAATAGAGTTCAGAAGTTTTTGATTCAACAGAACGAACAAAAAATTGCCCAATTTTCTGCCATGCTCGATTTTGTGTTTGATACAAAGACCTGTAAATCAGTTTTAATTTCAAATTATTTTGGAGAAACTGACGCTACAGATTGTGGGATGTGTTCTACCTGCATGAAAAATGAAAAAAAAGACATACAAGCTACACATGATAAAGTTATAGCAATTTTACGTTTGGGACCTTTATCTTCGCAAGAACTACAAAGAAAAACTGATTTATCTTCAGAAGACCTTATCTTTGCACTACAATATTTATTAGACAATACTAGTATTCGTTTAAACGAAAATAAAAAATACGAATTAATTTAATGGAAGCATTACGAATTGTTTTTATGGGAACCCCAGATTTTGCTGTGGGCATATTAGATAAAATTTACACATCTGGATATAATGTAGTAGCTGTAATCACCGCACCAGACAAACCTGCTGGTAGAGGACAAAAAGTTTCTGTAAGTGCGGTAAAAACCTATGCCTTAGAAAAAAATCTTCCTTTATTACAACCAACTAATTTAAAAGACGAACAATTTTTAGCTGAATTAGCAAGCTATAATGCCAATCTACAAGTAGTTGTAGCGTTTAGAATGCTTCCAGAATCAGTATGGAAAATGCCAAAACACGGTACATTTAACCTTCATGCGTCTTTATTACCACAATATAGAGGAGCTGCACCTATCAATTGGGCGTTAATAAATGGAGAAAAAGAAACAGGTGTAACTACTTTTTTTATAGATGATAAAATAGACACTGGTGCCATTATATTAAATAAAACGACACCCATTCATCCAGATGAAAACGCTGGAAACTTACACGACAGGTTACAATCTATTGGAAGTGAAGTTGTTATTGAAACGTTAGAACGTATTGCGCAAGGGAATGTTACCACTACACTTCAAACTGAAGCTGCTGACTTAAAAACCGCATACAAACTAAACAAAGACAATTGTAAAATCAATTGGGATAACCCAGGATTAAGTATTCATAATCACATTAGAGGTCTATCACCCTATCCAGCAGCGTGGACATTTATAAAAGATGGCGAAAACGAATGGAACGTAAAAATATACGAAGCTAGATTTAGATCAGAAGCGCATACGTTACCTTTATACCAAATACATGCAACAAAAAAAGAATTATCTATTATAGTAAAAGACGGCTACATTGACATTCTGAGTTTACAATTTCCAGGTAAAAAAAGAATGCTTACGCACGAATTACTAAATGGAATTCAGTTAAGCGCTAAAGCCTTTGTTTTATAGCAATCACCACAAAAACACGCCCATTTTAGCTGACTTTATTAACAATTGCACTTATTTATTAACATTTTCAACGAAAATACTTGTAAATACTTGCGTAGTTTAATAGTTCATATAAATTTGTCATAGTAAAATTAAGTTTAACCCAATTAATACATTAATTATGAACAAATCAGAATTAATCGATGCAATGGCAGCTTCTGCTGGAATTACAAAAGCAGCTGCTAAATTAGCTTTAGAATCATTTTTATCTAGCGTAGAAGGAACTTTGAAAAAAGGTGGAAGAGTTTCTTTAGTAGGTTTTGGATCTTGGTCAGTTTCTAAAAGAGCTGCTAGAGATGGTAGAAACCCACAAACTGGAAAAACTATCAAAATTGCTGCTAAAAATGTAGTAAAATTCAAAGCTGGTGCTGAATTAGAAGGATCAGTAAACAAATAATATTTGAAAGTAATTTCATTTATAATTGAAAACCTCTCTTCGGAGAGGTTTTTTTATGTAAAAAATTAATTCCTTCCCTTTTGTCGTATCAATTTATTTTATACTTTTCAATATTGTTTTCAAAATAGTACTATATGAAACTTAAAAAAGGATGCTTACTACTAGCCGAACCCTCAATTTTAGATGATATTTCATTTAATCGAGCGGTTATTTTACTTTCTGAACACAATGACGATGGAAGCGTAGGATTTATTATCAATAAGCCTTTACAACATACTATTCAAGAGCTCATACCCGAAATAAATGCGCAGTTTATTGTGTATAACGGTGGTCCTGTAGGGCAAGAAAATTTATATTTTATACATACTATACCACACCTAATTCCTGATAGCATTGAAATTGCGGCTGGTATATATTGGGGCGGCGATTTTGAAGTAACCAAAGTACTTATCAATCAAGGGTTAATTACAAAAGAAAATATTCGATTCTTTTTAGGGTATACGGGTTGGGAATACCTACAACTAGAAACAGAAATGGAGCAAAATGCTTGGCTCTGTCTTCCTAATGAATTAGGTTCTAATTTAATTGCGAAAAGCAGCCAACATTTTTGGAAAAATAAAATGCAAGAATTAGGGGGTGATTATTTACTATTTTCTAATGCTCCCGAAAACCCTGCACTTAATTAATACTTTCGTTTAATTGATGTGTTAAAGCTACTGCAAACGTATTTTCGTATTCTTTTTTTCGGTATTTAGTAATAGGTTGAATACCCATAATCACATTGGACAAAAATAATTCATCCGCTTTTTGAAGTTCAAAGGGAGAAATAGAGCGCTCTTCAAATTCAATAGTAGTATCTGCTTTTAGTAATTTAATTACTTGTTTTCTTAATACACCATTAATACAACCATCACTAATAGGTGGTGTACACACTTTAGCTCCTATTTTCATAAAGACATTACCTTGAATGGCTTCAACAATATTTTTATCTTCATTGATTAACAAACAATTTTGATAGTCATTTTCTTTAGCAAAAATTCCCGCTAAAGTATGTACCATTTTATTTGTAGTTTTTAGCGTTGCTAATAAATGCTTGATTACATGAAAATCTTTATACAATTCTACTTCATAAGGTTTTGCATTGGTTTGATATTTTTCATTTGTCAAAGGCAATGCCGAAATAATAAAACTTGCTGCATTTGTATCTGGTGTATAAAATCCCTTAGCATCTCTAAACACGGTACAACGAATTCTATAGGCTGGACTTTTTTCTAAGTGTTGCACTAATAGCATAATTTGCTCTTCAAAATATTCCATGGTAAAATTCATAGGAATATCCATTCTGCAAATACGCATCGCAGCCATTAATCGAAGATAATGTTCTTCTAAAAATAAAATAGATTGGGTAACACGTATTGTTTCAAAAACCGCATCACCATATAGAAAACCGCGATTCGTTTCTACAACTACCTCGCTTGATTGTTTAATACTTCCGTTATAATTAACCATAAAAAATCCCGATAAAAATCGGGACAAATATACTTCATAATTTTATTATACTGAACCTATCACGTGCTTTAAATCTGAAACAAGGTTTTCCCATAATAATTTTGCTTCTAACAGTTCTTCTTCTTCAGCAAAATCGGTAACAATTAATGAAACATCTTGTGTAATTTCATCAACTTGAATTCTAATTTCAAAATAATACTCGGTATCATTTTCATTTTCATCTAGCCATCTAAATTTCACTTTTTCGCCTGATTTTTTTGAAGCTAATTTGGCTTTTTCCACAGAATCATCCCAAATAAACGAATAAATTTCGCCGCGTGAGTTAACATTTTCTGCAAACCATTCTGATAATCCTGAGGGAGTAATAATGTACTGATATAATAATTGTGACGAAGAATGTATGGGAAATTCTAATTCGTATTTTATTTTTTGCTTCATTATAGCTGGATTTAGGGAATACAAACAACCTTTTAGCATTTCTAGTTACTTCACTATGAAAAGGTTATCTTCATGTATTTGTTGTAAATAATTTTTTAGCAAAATATAAAAAAAAGTTGTACGATACCTATAAATTTTAAAATATTTTTCAACATAAAAAGTTACTACTATTTTTTAGTATTATTTTTTTGGAAAGTATCGAATTAGTTATATATTTGCACCCGCATTGAGAGATGCGAGACGACTATTTGGCGAGGTAGCTCAGTCGGTTAGAGCGCAGGATTCATAACCCTGAGGTCACGGGTTCAACTCCCGTCTTCGCTACAAGTTTTAAAAAATCAAAAAGTTAGATTTTAAGCGGTATTAAAGCAATTTAATACCGCTTTTTTTATGTCTAATTTATTACGATATTTGCAATGTGAACACGATTTTGAACACCATTTGAAAATAAAGAAAAAATATTCAGAACCTAAGATTTATGATGCAAATGGCGATGTGTCAAAACGTTGGTATGTATATTTTTCTTTTAGAAAAACTCCTGACGGAATTCTTGAAAGATTTCCTAATACTTTATTGCGTTGTGGGGTTTTTTACTTTGTGGGTACGAGCAAGATGCTCGCACTAGCGTTACGTGTTAGTTTTACTCGCGCCAGCTAGGGGACTGTAATTATTTTATTCATCAATTTTATATTTTTTATTTTAAACCTATTTTAATACTATTTGTTTTTAATTCTTTTTACCACGCGAAAGGATTCGCGCGGGAGCGGGGGGTTTATAAATGTTTAAAAATTTTATTGCTATTCTTTGTTATCTATTTGGATTTCTATAACCATAGGCTACAAAAAATAAACTATCCGCTTTTGATTTATTCTTTTTATAATAAATACCTTTTTCATATAATTCAATTATGACACTTTTACAATATATAGATTCTTTTTTTGAACCCTCATTTAAATAAAATATTAATAGATCTTGTTCCGGTTTAGCTAGTTTTATTATGTCTTTTGGGTTTTCCCTATTAAATTTAACTCTTAAAAACGTATTAAAAAAACTAAAATAACTGTCAGCCGAGTCAACTTCCATCATTTTTAAATGATATGGTAATAAATCAATTTGGCATATAGTATCATTTTGATCTATAAATTTCCAATATTGCTGATAGGAATTCATATCTTTCTTAAGAATAATATCTTTTTTAAATTTTTCTATTTCGCTTTCTGAATAATTAATTTCCCTTAAATTACATGAAGATGTTAATATTATTAATAAATTTCCTAGAATAATTTTTTTCATTATAATTATGTTTTTGTTATTTATAACTGCTTTCCTCTAAAAAAATATAAATATTTACCATTCCCATCTAAATAGTTGCCAAAATAATAATTTACAATATCTACATTGGGAGCAATCACTATCATATGTGGATTTAAATTAGAAAACACTTTTCCAAGATAGAGACCCGTTCTACATGCCTCCAATCTAACTGTTATAAAAAATCCTTTCTGATATGAATTTTGATATGTATGATTATACTTTAATAAAAAACTATGTAAATGTTGTGCACTCATTGGACCTTTAGGAGTCATAAGCCTTGATCCCCCATATCCCCCATGTGCATTAAGAACAATTGTTTTTGAGTTTGGTCCACCATTATCAAAATACTTTACGGATTCATATAGAGATTGGTCACGATATTTATAGAAAAAATTATACTCATTATCTTGTTCTTTAATCTCTCTATTCCATACTTTTGAGCCTCTTTCTTCATCTACTTTATCAATATAAGCATCATATTCATCATTACCTTTTGTTTTTAACAAACTGTTTCCAGCACTATTCATCCCACTCACTATCATGCCACTCACTGCACCTTGCCAGAAGTTGCCCCCTGTTAGCATTGCTGCTGCACCACCGCTTATGCTTCCAAAAAACATTGTTCCCCCGCTCCCGCGCGAATCTTTCGCGTGGTTCTACAATTTAAAATACTGAAAAACACAAACACCATCTAATACTCCTTTTTCTCCAGCATAATCTGAAGCACTGCTATATTTGTAATCTTCAGGTCTAAACACAATTCCTTCTTCAACAGGATTGTTATGTATATATTCTATTTTTTGTTGAATTACCTCGTTACTCCACAATTCTATTGGCTTGTTATCGTGTCTCCAAAACTGATAATTGGTTGTATTAGAACTTTTTTCTGCTTCTTTTTTAAAATAGTCTAATAAAAATTCTTTCCAATTTTCTAGTTGACTTTTTCTATTGCTTTTAAGACTAATCATATCATACAACAATTATATTTCAAATATACCGTTTATTTTCTAATAAAAAAAGCTGCATAAAGCAGCTTTTTTTTCTGTTATGTATACACTATTAAGCCAATACCGCTTTTAAATCGCCATTCATAGCTCTTACTGCATCTGCTGATTTTGCAAATAATGCTTTTTCAGCATCGTTTAATTGAATATCAACAATTTCTTCAATTCCATTTTTACCAATAATACAAGGTACACCTAAACAAATATCAGATTGTCCATACTCCCCTTCTAAAAACACAGAACAAGGAATCATTTTCTTTTGGTCGTTTAAAATACTATCTACTAAATAAGCTACAGAAGCGCCTGGAGCATACCACGCAGAAGTACCTAATAAACCTGTTAGTGTAGCACCTCCTACCATAGTGTCTGCAGCTACTTTGTCTAACACGTCTTGTGCTAAGAAATTAGAAACTGGCGAACCGTTGTAAGAAGCTAAACGCGTCAATGGAATCATAGTTGTATCTCCATGACCACCTATAACCATCCCTTGCACATCATTACTTGGTTTTTGTAATGCCTGAGATAAATAATATTTAAAACGTGAGCTGTCTAATGCACCTCCCATTCCTATGATTCTATTTTTTGGTAAACCTGTTGCTTTTAACGTTAAATACGTCATTGTATCCATAGGATTAGATACTACGACAATGATTGCATTTGGCGAAAATTTAAGTACATTATCGGCTACTGTTTTTACAATACCTGCATTAATTCCAATAAGCTCTTCACGGGTCATTCCTGGTTTTCTAGGAATACCTGAAGTAATTACTACTACATTCGAATTAGCGGTTTTTGAATAATCATTTGTACTACCAGAAACCCTTGTATTGAATCCTGTTGTAGTTGCACACTGCATAATGTCCATTGCTTTACCTTCTGCAAAACCTTCTTTAATGTCTAGTAACACTACTTCGCTAGCAATTCCTCTATAAGAAATTACATCAGCACAAGTAGCTCCTACGTTACCAGCTCCTACTATAGTTACTTTCATTTTGTATGTAAATTAAATAAATTGATGTTTTATGCTACAAAAATACAGAATAAATTATTGATTTTTAGTAAATGTATATTTATTTCACAATAATTTTTTTTGTGGTTTGTTTTTCCTGACTACTCAGCTTTACAAAATATATACCTGCTTCTAAATCAAGTGGTAATCGTTGATTTTGTTCTATTGTAGTTTGATAAACCAATTGACCTGTTAAAGTAGTAATTTGTAGGTGTGTTGTTGTCTCAATTCCTTCAATTTGTATGTAATCTGTTGTAGGATTAGGGAATACTTTTATCCTTTGATCATCAACTGCAGCAACAGCTAAAGCAGATGACCAAGGTTGGCCATAATTTGAACCAAATACATAACTCACCAATGACGGATAATCAATAAACGGATTTCTATTGTGTTGCCAAGTGTAAACATAATTGTTTCGATTCATTTCATAATCATCTCTTGGATCTTGTGTGTGCCATGCAAGCAAGGCTGCTAAATCACCTATATTTCCCGAAGGATTGGCGCCGTTATATTCGCTTGGATCGCCATTCACAACATTTAAAGCATTAAAACGTACCGCCATATAAAATAGCGCTCGTGCTACATCGCCTTTCCATGAACCTTGCGTAGTTGTGGGTCCTGCATACACCGTTGACGAATTAACTAAACCATAGTTTTTATTATTTCTTGACGAATTTTCTTGTCCGTTTTCAGCACGAATATGATGCGCATCAGAAACACCGTCAACAGTACTTGACGCACTCGTTGTTGTCCATACATTAATACCATCGGCTGTATCATTTGAAGCAGCTTGGAACCCTCCTCTCGATTGACAAAAAATATGCTCTCTATTCCATTTTCCTACTATGCTATTGCCTTGTTGTTGATCAATTTTAGACATTGGTTGTTCAATATACATACACCAAACTTGTGAACCATTAGCTGGGTTTTGATCAGCTGTTTTCAATATTTCCCAAATATCAGCATAACTGTGTAAATGCACTACAGCAGGATTCGCTATAATATCTTGAATCGCTTGTCGCAATGCGGTACCAGACAATCCTTCTAATGAAGCATAATAATTTGTAGGTGCCGTACTCGACACTGTGTTATAAGTAGGATTTAATGGGGTGCCAAAATTCAAAACTACATAATCATTATCTGCCACTCTTCGTAATATCGAATTGGTTGTAGGCACAATGTCGGTCGGTAATCCTGAAATGACTAGTATTAACTCTTCATCTCCTTCATCTAAAACATCATCAGTAAGTGTTAAAATCGTAGAAGTAGATGAACTGCCAGCCGCAATACTTAATGATGTTGAACCTGAAAAATCAGCAGTTGTAAAATTTCCGTTAGTCAAACTAATCGTAAATGTAGTTGTAGTTGTTACAGGACTTGTTAAGGCAAAAGACACATTTATTTGCTGTCCTTCAGTATAAGATGGAGCATTTAAAGTAGTGGTCAAATAATTTAGTATTATACCACTCCCATCATTATTCATTCCTGGTGTAGGTAATTTTACTTCAAAAGTACCGTCTGCTTTTCGCTGTATAGAATGATTTGCTGCATTAGAAGTTGCGTTTTCATTAATACAAGTCGTCAAATTTAAAATAGTCATTAAAGCGGATGGCTGTGTTGATGCTGCATTTGAGTAAGCAATTGCATGTACTAAATTAGTTGCCGTAGCTGCTGTATTCGTTGGAAAATCTGTTGCGCTACCTAAATACAAAGCTATCGCATCTGGACCGTTTTGCAAGGTTGTTTCAGGCAAATCTAATGCTGGCGTGGGAGATACTTGAGAATTTCCAATTAAAAAATTTCCATTAATATCTGTGGTATATCCATCTAAGTCTATTGCATAGTAACTTAACGTGGTTGAATAAGGCGATGTACTACCTGCATTAAAAAAAACTAACACATAACCATCAAGATTCATCAATGGATTAACTGAATGTAACTCAATAAATTCCTTCACATCTGTAGAAGGCGTATCAGGATCAATCTCATTAATATAAACTTGACCATAGAGTGTGGAGGCAAAAAAAATTGCAACTAAATAAACTATTTTCATGTAAAAGGGAAATACATACAAATGTACACATAAAAATGTTATTATTTTATAATAAATAAAATTTAGAAAATAACAATAGTTAAATTTGGAAAATAATCATTAACAATATATCAATAAAACTTAATATAATTGAAATTTTCTCATTAAATCCACTAAAAAAAGTCACATTATTAATAAAAATGAAATATGATTATTTACTTTAAAGCAATTTAATTAAATTTGTACCAAAGGATAGTCAATATAAAATAAAATGGCAAAAACAGAAACTTTAACATTTGAAGATTTTAAAAAAGAAGTACTTTCTGATTTTAAAATTGCAAGTATAAGCAGAGAATGTAGTTTATTAGGACGGAAAGAAGTACTTACGGGTAAAGCTAAATTTGGAATATTTGGTGATGGTAAAGAAGTACCTCAATTAGCTATGGCAAAAGCCTTTCAAAATGGTGATTTTCGCTCGGGCTATTACCGAGACCAAACCTTTATGATGGCTATTGGTGAGTTAAGTATTGAACAGTTTTTTGCAGGATTATATGGGCATCCCGATTTAAATTTTGACCCTATGAGTGCCGGTAGACAAATGGGTGGTCATTTTGCTACACATTCATTAGATGAAAATGGAAATTGGAAAAATTTAACCCAACAAAAAAATTCTAGTGCTGATATATCCCCTACAGCTGGGCAAATGCCTCGTTTATTAGGTTTAGCACAGGCTTCTAAAATCTATAGAAATGTTGCTGAAATCCCTGCTGAAAATAATTTTTCTAACAAAGGAAATGAAGTAGCTTGGGGAACCATAGGAAATGCTTCTACTTCTGAAGGATTATTCTTTGAAACTATTAATGCTGCAGGTGTACTTCAAGTGCCAATGGTAATGAGTGTTTGGGATGATGAATATGGGATTTCTGTACATGCAAAATATCAAACGACAAAAGAAAATATTTCTGAAATTTTAAAAGGATTTCAACGTGATGAGCAAGGAAATGGATATGAAATTTTTAGAGTAAAAGGCTGGGATTACCCTACTCTAGTTGCCACATATCAAAAAGCCAGTGAAATTGCTCGTAATGAGCATGTACCCGTATTGATTCATGTGCAAGAATTAACGCAACCTCAAGGACATTCTACTTCTGGTTCGCATGAACGTTATAAAAATGCTGAACGATTAACTTGGGAAACAGAATTTGACTGTATTGCACAACTAAAAAAATGGATGGTAGCAAATAACATTGCTACTCTTGAAGAAATTGAAACCATTGAAAAAAATTCAAAAAAAGAAGTTTTAGAAGGAAAAAAAGTGGCTTGGACTCATTTCACTAATGCTATTAAAAATGAGGTAAGTGAAGCTGTTGCGCTTTTAAACCAAGTAGCACAAACTTCTGAAAATAAAATTTTTATAGAAAAATACAGTGCCGATTTAGCAGCCATCAAAGAGCCTATACGAAAAGATATTTTAGTTACTACCCGAAAAGTTTTGCGAATGCTTACTGGTGAAGCAAGAATTAGTTTAGCCAATTGGATTACTAACTATACAACTAAAATTCAACCAAAATACAGCGCATACCTACATTCAGAATCTCAACAAGCTGTTTCACACTCACAAGAAGTATTACCTAGTTATGGCGAACAAGTAGAAGAAGTAGACGCGCGTTTAGTATTGAGAGATAATTTTGATGTACTATTTGCAAAATATCCTGAAACTTTGATTTTTGGTGAAGATTCAGGAACTATTGGCGATGTAAATCAAGGTTTAGAAGGCATGCAGGAAAAATATGGCATACATCGTGTTGCGGATGCAGGCATTAGAGAAGCCACAATTTTAGGTCAAGGTATAGGTATGGCTATGAGAGGATTACGACCAATTGCAGAAATTCAATACTTAGATTATTTATTATACGCAATTCAAATCATGAGTGACGATTTAGCAACCTTACAATATCGTACACATGGCCGTCAAAAAGCTCCATTAATTATACGAACACGTGGTCATAGATTAGAGGGAATTTGGCATTCTGGCTCACCAATGGGAATGATAATTAATGCTGTACGAGGCATTCATGTATTGGTTCCAAGAAACATGACTAAAGCTGCTGGATTTTACAACACATTATTACAATGTGACGAACCCGCACTTGTGATAGAATGCTTAAATGGATACCGATTAAAAGAAAAATTACCTACAAACTTAGGCGAATTTAAAACACCTATTGGTAAAGTAGAAACCATTCGTTCTGGAAAAGATATTACAGTTGTTTCGTATGGTTCTACCTTGCGAATTATAGAACAAGCTGCAAAAGAATTAGCCGAAATTGGAATTGAAATTGAACTAATTGACGTTCAATCTCTACTACCGTTTGATACTTCAAAAGACATCGTAAAATCTGTTGCTAAAACAAATCGCTTAGTAGTTATTGACGAAGATGTGCCAGGTGGAGCAAGTGCGTTCATTTTACAAGAAATTATTGAAAACCAAAACGCTTACCAACATTTAGACAGCGCCCCACAAACCTTAACAGCTAAAGCGCATCGTCCTGCGTATGGAACTGATGGAGATTATTTCTCAAAACCGAGTGTAGAAGATGTCTATGAAAAAATTTATGAAATAATGCACGAAGCTTTTCCTGCTAAATTTCCTAAATTATATTAATTAAGGTAAAAAGGAATAGCAAATTATAAAAGATGCAGTTAATTTAATTTCTAAATTTTAACATCTTGCATCCAACTTTTAACAACAAATAAAACATGTCAACTACATATATAGGTTACCATTTTACAATTGAACCCAAAGAATTAGGTTCAGAAATATTAATTGCGGAATTAGGCGAAACAGCTTTTGAAAGTTTTATTGAAACCGAAACAGGTATTTCAGCCTACATTCAAAAAGAGCTTTGGAATGATGCTATTTTAGAGGATATTTATATTCTACAAAATACTGAATTTAGTATAAGTTATACATTTGAAGAAATTGCGCAAGTAAATTGGAATGAAGAATGGGAAAAGAACTTCTCTCCTATTGATGTGGACGAAATATGTCATGTTCGTGCGCCTTTTCATCCTGCAACTAATGCCAAATATGAAATCGTAATTGAACCCAAAATGAGTTTTGGAACAGGACATCATGAAACAACACACATGATGGTTCAACATCTTATAGAACTTGATGTAGAAAATAGAAAAACCATTGATATGGGTTGCGGTACAGCTATTTTAGCTATTCTTGCCGAAATGAAAGGTGCAAAACCAATCGACGCGATCGATATTGACAATTGGTGTTATTTAAATTCTATTGAAAATGTGGAGCGTAACAACTGTAAACATATTTCTGTTTATGAAGGGGAAGCTAGTATATTAAATCAAGGTCAAAAATATGATATTTTTATTGCAAATATTAACAGAAACATTTTATTGAATGACATGTCAACCTATGTAACTTGCATGAATCAGGGAGCTATATTATTATTAAGTGGTTTCTACACAGAAGATATTTCGGCTATTCAAGCATGTTGTGAAGCATTAGGTTTGACCTATGTCAATCAAAAAGAACGAAATAATTGGGTAAGTTTACGATTTATTAAACTGTAATACAATGTATATTAGAAAACTTATAAATACATTAGAACAAGTTGAAGAAGAAATTGCGTTAGAAGAATCTATTGGTTTAAACAACGAAATAATTTTATTTAACGATGATGTAAATACGTTTGATCATGTAATTGAAACACTAGTGTATGTTTGCGAACACACCTGGGAACAAGCCGAACAATGTGCAATTCTAGTGCACTACAAAGGAAAATGCACAGTTAAAACGGGAGAACTAGAAAAACTAAAACCTATCTGTTCTGCTCTTTTAGAGGCAGGTTTAAGTGCTGAAATCATATAAAAGAAGTCCATTAATGTACTTTTTTTATGATGTTATTTTACCAATAGCACAACTTACCATTGACTTTGCTTTTGAACCTAAAGAGTTCGCTTCACCATCTTCTGGATAACCTAATTTTGCTAAGGTTTCTTTTACTAATTCTAAAGAATGTTCGACTGTATAATCAAAAGTCACAGACGCATCTTCTATACCTACTACAACATCTGAAATATCATCTAGAGCGCTTAAATTTTTAGTGATGGTGTTCGCACAACCTCCACATTTTAAATTTTGTATATGAACTATTGTTTTCATTTTGCATTGTTTAATACACAAATTTACAAATAGTTTTTATGATTTTGTGTAAAATTTATTACTTTAACACACTATTAATGAGGTAACTTATCTTTTAAAATACCATACACGTAAGTTCCTAACAATGCGCCTATTAGAATAATAAAAACAGATAAAATACCGGTCCCTAATAAAATAAAAATAGGGCCTGGACAACAACCTACAATCCCCCAGCCTAACCCAAACATGATACCTCCAACTATGTATCTAAAAAACACTCTATCTTTATCTGCTATTTGTATAGGTTCACCTTCACTACTTTTTAAAGCCTTTTTCTTTATAAAATAAATTCCTGTTACACCTGTTAAAATAGCAGTTATAATAATTCCATACATATGAAAGGATTGAAAATAAAACATTTCATAAATACGATACCAAGAAATGGCTTCGGCTTTTGTTAATACCACGCCAAAAACAAACCCAACAATAAAAAATTTAATTAATTTCATTTTTCTTTTTTTACTAGTTAAATAACAAAGGAATTATAAAATGAGCTGCTATTAGTCCACCTATAAAAAATCCAATTACTGCAATTAAGGAAGGTATTTGTAGATTACTTAATCCTGAAATAGCATGTCCTGATGTACAGCCGCCCGCATAAGGCGTACCAAAACCAATTAAAAATCCACCTAAAAGCACGATTAAAAAACCTTTCACTGAAAATAAAGTATCCAAACTAAAAATAGCATCTGGCATTAATTTACCCTGAGGTGCATCAATATGTAATTGTTGTAATTGAGTAAGTGTTTTCGGATTGAGTTGTACCACTTCTGAAGTATCCATCATAAAATGATACGCAAAAAAACCGCCTGCAATAGCACCTAAAACAATAGCCAAATTCCAACGTTGTTCTTTCCAATCAAAATCAAAATAAGAACTTTGCTTTTTTGCAGGAGTCATGCTACATAAAGTCCTTAAATTTGAAGACATACCAAAGGTTTTACCAAAATAAGTGAGGATCAACATAATGATGCCTATAGCTAATCCTGAAAAAGACCAGTGCCAAGTATCAAATAGTATATTCATATTTCGTATTTTTGTACAAAGTTAATCAATTATTAATCTTAATATAAGATTTGGCACTAAGAAATAAACACATCAAATGACAAAAATAAAATTAGAAATCTATTGGGGGTTTTACCTCGCATTTGCATTTATTTTATGGATGCAATTAGAGCGTTGGTTAGGGTTTCATACCGAAAAAATAATTTTTCAGCCTATTTTTTCTTCATTACTGTTTATACCATTAACCTTTTTATATTGGAGAGCCTTATTTTTAAAAAAGCGAAATGATTATAAAGATACCATCACTTTTCAGCAATCCTTTATTTCAAGTTTGCTAATAACAGGCGTTTTTGCTCTTTTTTTGCCTATAGCACTTTATTTTTCGTTGAAATATATTTCGCCTGATTTGCTTCAAAACTTTATTACTAAAACCATGCAAAGTAGAAAAATTTCGCTAACCGAAGCACAATCCTATCACAACTTTAAGAGTCTGTTATTAATGAATTATTCTACGTTATTACCAATTGGTATAATTATTGGATATGTTATTTCAAAAAAAAATGCAACTAAAAAATAATATTATGACAACTCTATCTAAACTTTATTTTAGTAGAAATATAATAGCCACAATAGCTTTAACACTATTTATTTCATGTATCAGTACAAAATCAACCATACAAAACATTGACAATACTGCGGTGTTACCAAAACTTGATGGGAACGCTTTCGTTATTGAAGAATATGCTAATGATAGCAAATATGGATTTAATGAAAATTATCCAATCAATTTAGGTTTTTTCAAAAACGAAAATTCTAATACGACCAACATAGTACGTTTTTTTAATGGCCTTACTTCTAAAATAGGAGAAAAATTATGCTATAAAAAAATTGGTACTTGTTGTCCTTACCCTTCCAAAAATAATAGTGTTGGTGCTGGTACACTCGACATCTATGAAGTAAGTGTGGAGGGAAAGACAGATAAATGGTTAATATATATAAATATTTACGAACGAGGAAAAATTCTTTGTCCAAATGGATTTGAGATAAAAAAACGAATTATGTAACTTTTATTTCATTTCCTTTTGAAACAATTATATTATCTTTGTGCTAGAAAAAAAACATCCAATGAATCTAACCAACATTCCACAAATTAAACATACTGAAAGTGGTAATTTTTTCGTATTAGCTGGACCTTGTGCTATTGAAGGTGAAGAAATGGCGATGCGTATCGCAGATAAATTAGTCACTATTACTGATAAATTAGAAATTCCATATGTATTTAAAGGGTCTTTCAAAAAAGCAAATCGGTCAAGAGTAGATAGTTTTACAGGAATAGGTGATGAAAAGGCTTTAAAAATTCTTGAAAAAGTATCTAAAACATTTGGTGTTCCTACAGTGACAGACATTCACACCAATGAAGATGCTGAAATGGCAGCCGCTTATGTAGATATACTTCAAATACCTGCTTTCTTAGTAAGACAAACCGATTTAGTAGTAGCTGCTGCAAAAACAGGAAAAACAGTAAATTTAAAAAAAGGACAATTTATGAGTCCTGAAAGCATGCAACATGCCGCTCAAAAAGTGTTAGATTGCAACAATGAAAACTTTATGATTACAGATAGAGGAACAATGTTTGGCTACCAAGACATGATTGTTGATTTCAGAGGAATTCCTACTATGCAACAATTTGGCACTACAGTTCTAGACGTAACACATTCACTGCAACAACCTAATCAAACTAGTGGTGTTACTGGCGGTCGTCCAGATAGCATTGAAACAATTGCTAAGGCGGGAATTGCTGTAGGCGTTGATGGAATTTTTATTGAAACCCATTTTGATCCAGCAAATGCAAAAAGTGATGGTGCAAATATGTTACATTTAGACTATTTCGAAGGATTAATGACACGATTAGTAGCCATCAGAAAAACAATCAATCAATTTTAATTTTTACCATTTCAATACTTACATGAAATACCCATTTCTACTAGTTATACTCACTTTTTGTGTGTTTTCACAGTACACCTTTTCACAAGAAACAAAAACTCCAGAAAAATACACGGCACATAATAAAGGTAAATTCTATATTTTCTGGGGTGGAAATAGAGAAAGTTATACCAAATCTGATATTCATTTTACAGGTCAAAATTATGATTTTACACTTTATGATGTTGAAGCTCATGATAAACCTAAAGGATATCATATAGATTATATCAATCCTGGAAGAATTACTATTCCGCAAACAAATTTTAGAATGGGCTATTTTATTTCAGATCATTATAATATTTCCATTGGATTAGATCATATGAAATATGTCATGTATAATGATAGAAGAGTAAAATATTCTGGATATTATCCAAATGCTGGTAGCTATAATGAAAATCCAACTGAAAATGAATTAACTTTATCTGAGAATTTTTTAACTTTTGAGCATACCGATGGATTAAATTACATCAATTCAGAAATTTCAAGGGTTGACGATATATCAAATCTATTAAAAATTAGAAATACCGATAAATTTCAAGTAAACCTTACAGAAGGATTAGGTGGTGGTCTTTTGTATCCAAAAACAAATGCCCAACTAATGGGTAAAGAACGACATGATGATTTTCATGTGGCAGGATATGGTGTATCTGCTAAAGTAGGTTTAAATTTTACTTTTTTCAAATATTTTTTCGTTCAAACTGAAATTAAGGGTGGGTACATCAACATGAATAGCATTCAAACTACTTACCAAGAAGATATAGACAAAGCTTCTCAGGATTTCTGGTTTTTACAACGAATAATAAATATAGGTGGTATTTTTAAGATTTAAATTGTATACTAACCTAACAAAAAACTCCAACAGTATTTTAAATCTATCGGAGTTTTTATATTTTAACTTGTATTTTAGTTTAATGACTTCCTTCTAATTCAATAGCGTCCACATCAATATTTTGTTTCTTTAATAAACCTTTTACTAAAACAGCAAATAACGTTAAATAAGCAAAACAAATTACCGCTACAATATACGATTGATGAATCCCAATTATATCTGATAATTTACCCTGAATAGGCGGAATAATACCTCCTCCTAAAATCATCATAATTAAAAAAGCTGAACCCTGAGACGTATACTTTCCTAATCCAATAATAGATAAACTAAATATTGCTGGCCACATGATACTACATGCTAATCCACCTGCTAAAAAGGCATAAATAGCAACCGTACCTACCGAAAATAAACCTATAAGCATTGCAACTAAACCAAACAAGCCAAAAATCATTAATGTTCTAGCTGGTTTATCTTTACTTAAAAAGAAAGCTAAAATTTGAGCCACAACACAAATTACATAATAATAAAGAGGTTTCATATCTTTTCCAGAAATACTATTTACGCCTATAATAATACCAAAGGCAACCAAAGGAATTATAATTAATGCAATTGTTCTTTTGCCTCCTTTTAAATTAAAAACACTGATAGCACCAGCCCATCTACCAATCATGAGACTCCCCCAATACATCGAAATATAAGGTGCAATATCTGACGATTGTAAACTACCAAATTCATTTAATTTTAATAATTCACCTAAATTACTCCCTATTGCCACTTCTACGCCTACATATACAAAAATGGCCAACATACCCAATACCAACTGAGGGTATTGCATAGCTCCCCATCCTGCTGCTTTTTTTTGAGCGGATACATAAGAGAGTAAAATACCCCCAATTACTACCGCTAAAGCACCTGTAAGCCATAACATTCTCGATTTTTCAAGGGGTTCTTTTAACACTTTCACTTCTGCTTTTTTTGCGGAAATAAGTCCCTCAAAAGAGAGTACAGGATTTTGTAATTTTTTATTTGCTTTTTCAAATGCCGTGATTGCTTTTTCTAATTTTTCAATTTTTAAGGCTTCCGCACTTTTATAACTTTGAAATATAGGTGTGAACATAACCGCTAACAATACCGTCATGACAATTAATGTACGTAATGCTTTATTTGCCTTTTCCATAGGTTCATCAGATATACCTGCTGGTACTTTTCTTGAAAAGAAAAATAAAGCAGCGGCAGCCAAAAACAATACACCTACACCCACATAGAGTAATACTACTTTGTTTAATTCTAAGGCTTTTATTTGTTCATCTGATACCGAAGCAGCAGTTCCAAATAAAGCTAATGCCACTACGATAGGTCCAATTGTTGTACCAAACGAATTAATTCCACCACCTAAATTTACTCTACTTGCACCTGTTTTTGGATCACCTAATAGAATAGCAAAAGGATTAGCAGCGGTTTGTTGCAAAGAAAAACCTAAGGCTACAATAAACAAGCCCATTAACATACCCGCGTAAATACTAGCTTCTACAGCTACAATCATAGCTCCTGCTCCTAATGCAGAAAATAACAAGCCATATACGATACTCTTTTTGTACCCCCAAGATCCTACAATATCTTTTCCTGATCCATTTCCTAATGCAAATAAAAGTAATGCACCCACATAATAAGCCGTATAAAAAGCAAAATCGACTAACTGAGATTGAAACTGATCTAACGAAAAGTAACTTTTACAAAAAGGAATAAAAATACTATTTCCTGCTGCAATAAAACCCCAAAAGAAAAACACTGTAATAAGCGTATACAATGCTGGGTAATTGGTTTGTTGGTTTGAATTCATATTATTTTTTTGGTTAGTTTGATTATTATGTTTTCAAATTTAGAACAATATTTTAATAAAAAAAGTATTGTATAGTTTTTATAGCACTATTAAAAGACACAACAACTAAAAAAAAAATCCTGATAAATCAGGATTCAAAAGGTATATGGATTACTACTAGCCCAGATGGAAGGGGCATTTTTTTAAATGTAAATTAAAAAATATAACGGACAGCTGGATATATGGTAAACAAATACTATACAGGCCTTTAATGCTTCAAAAAAACTACACTTTTCCGTCTACATAATCTTGTAAATAGGCAAAACGGGGGGTTAATTTTCCGTTTTCAGTAATTTTGGCTCTTTCCAAAATTCCGTCTGTATCGTTATTGTAAAAAGCGGGTATTACATGCTGTAAAAACATTTCGCCAAAGCCTTCACTTGCATCTCGAGGTAATTCGCAAGGTAAATTATCTACTGCCATTACTACAACGGCTCCCGGATGAAAAACATCTACTTCTTTATGTTCGCTTGGTAAATAACCATACAATGGTTCGGCAATTGTACTTGCTCTAAGTGTACAAGCTACTGGACCGTCAATATCGCACGAAATATCAGCTACTATTTTTAATTTGCATTTTGGAGAAGCCAACATTTCTTTTGTCAGAATAATTGGAGCGCCATTTCCGTAAAAATGACCGGCCATAAAAACATCAGAAACTTCAGAAAATCGTTCAAAATCAGAAACATAAGATTCAGGATATGTATAAAAATCTGCTTTATCTAAAACTTGACCGTCTTTTCTTCTATTATAATCCAATACATCAATAAAGGTATAAACAGGTTGCGAAAACGTTTTGCATAAATAGTCTTCAACCGAAACTTGTTTAACCTTCATCGCATCCAAGATATCTTTGGCGCCATGTGCGACTTTTCCAGAGCCCGTAAGCACAATTTTAATGTTTGGGTAAATTTGTTTTTTTAATTGCTCCACAAGGGCAGCTTGATTTGCTAATGTTTCTGCTTTAGGCAGATGAAACAATTCAAACTTTAAACCAAAAGCTCTTATACCATTATATGCTCCTACAATACCTGCATAACGGCCAAAGCCAATAAGTCGATTATTCGTTGCATTTACAATGGTTTCATGATCATACAATTCGATATTTTTATCTAGAACAGCTTGTAATAATTTTCTATTATAAGCTTGTTTTTTAATGGTATGCGAAAAAAAGAAATATTTTTTGTTTGGAATTAATGCCTCTACAGGAACTTCTTTTACCCCTAGTAACACATCACATGAAGATACGTCTTCGGCAACTTGAAAACCTAGCTGCTGATAGTCTTCATCTTTGAAAATTCTGATTGGTGAGGCTTCTACCATGAAATCGGCTAATGGAAACTTAGTTTTACATTCCAGTAATTTTTCTGGTGAAAACACGACACGTCTGTCTGGTGGATTTTTACGTTCTTTAATTATTCCAAATTTCATATTTAGGGTCTTTTAAGTTACAAATATAACATTTTTGAGTCTTAAACGCTACACTTTTTTAGGGTTACTTCAAAAAAAGGCGAACACAAAGTTTTTAAAATACTATTAAAATAGTACCTTTGTATCTGTATTGCTATATGCATTTAGGCAACTACGGGGTCGACTGGTTTTGACAGCGAGTGGCATTGACAAGTAAGCATGTCGAGCATTGTATTTTTGGCTCGTAAATATCAAGAATACACACTTATAAACGGCGAAAATAATTACGCTTTAGCTGCTTAATCTGAATTATAGTAAGATTTGCCTAGTCCCGACCAGGTCGGGAAGCTAGATTTTCCTCAACAGCCTTGGTTTATGGCGTTTGATATAGGAGAACCGTAAAAGTAAACCTAGAAATGGTAACGCTTTAAATCCATTTTGACATTGATAAAGCTAAGCAAAAAGTGGCTGTTTTTGGCCTTGCTTTTTGTCGAAAATTGAATCAAAAACTAAACATGTAGAAAGCTTATTGATGGCTTGTTTGGACGAGAGTTCGATTCTCTCCGACTCCACCCAAGAGGACAAATCCAATTTTTCAAGGATTTGTCCTCTATTTTTTTCTGCTAACTCATTGTCTTTCAGTAGCATTTCAAGTAAAAATTCGTTCATTTTAAGAGTTCGACATTTTTGATTGTGAAAATATAACCTAGCAGGAAAAACAGTGGTCAATAATCGTTGTTTTCCCGCTGTATCAGTGGTCTTATAATAGTTCGACATATTTTTGAACATATTGGAGTTTGAAGCCACCCATTTTTTAAAAGCAAGATCGGTTTGTGTATCTTCGTTTAACTTATTTTCAACTCGTTGTTGTTCTTTTTTATATCTAGCTAAAGCTTCTTTATACATTTTATTATCGATATCACCGTCCACAAATTTATCTTGAAGACTTTGAATTCTATTTTGAATTTGAGTTAATTCAACTTGTAAAGAATGCTTAGAAGTTTCTCTAATTTTTAACTTCTCTTTCAATAGTTCCTTTGCTTTTTGTTCTGCTAATTTCTTGTAATCCGATTTGAAAACTAAACGTGATAAGATTTGCTCTGCTGTTTCATTTAACTGTTCCACTGGAAATCGGTCTTTTTTACATTCATTACAATGATAATAGGCATACCTTCTCCCTGTTGCACTTCGAGACTTACTCGCCGTTAATTTGGTATCACAATGAAAGCAATGAAACAAACCTTTTAACGGATATTCATCACGAACATACAAATATCCAGAGGTTCTATTAATCAACCTACCCTCCATTCGCTCTTGCACTTTTTCAAACAGCTTTTCATCAACGATTGGTTTATGAATTGCTCTAATTTCTTGCTCAGGTTCATCTTTCCATGCATTTAAAGTGAACCTTCCTGCATAAAATGGAGTTCTCAGAATATTCGACAACCTACTTCTACTTAGGAAAATTCCTTCATCGGCAAAATCTTTTAGAATATCTGATTGCAATTTTCCTTCGCTATACTCTTTAAATGCTCTTTTGATGTATACCGCATTTTGATCGGGAACAATAATGGGTCGGTTGTTATCATCTCTGGAATTTTTATAACCAAATGGTGCTTTTCCAGGCCAACGTCCAGCCTTTTTTGCAGCTCTAATACCACCTGTTATCTTTAATGACCTCCTATCATTATCAATTTCTGGAATAGCCAAATACAAGGCTAACATTGCTTTACTTTCTGGAATCGATAAATCTATGGGCTGTTCAATTGCATGCACTTCAATTCCTAACTTTTTTAACCGTCTTATCATGATTAATGAATCAGTTAAGTTTCTTGAAAATCGATCCCAAGAAGTTACCAACAAGGTGTCTACTTTTCCGTTGTTTCGTTGCATGGATTTGAGGAATTTCTCAAACTCTGGACGGTTAAAATTCTTAGCCGAATGATCTTCTTTAAAACAACTTACAATAGTAATGTTATTATTTAAGCAATACCTTTCAAGTTGCTCTTTTTGAACATCTAAGCTATATCCTTTTGCTTGTTCATCGCTACTTACACGACACATTAAAATTGCATTTTTCATATTTAATTGTTTTTTAAAAAATCATCAATACTAAGCTCAACTAATTCTTCTAATAATTCAAGAACTACTCTTCTTTTTTCTTTTTCTTCTTCAGTTTCTTTTTTTCTTTTTTCCTCCTCTTTATTATTCATTTGCTGTACACAAAAAGAAACAGGCTTTGTTTGTTTTTGTTTTCTAGCGATTGTGTGCTAAGGGCTACTTAGGACTTTTAAATATTTGTTTTGTAGTATTATAAATTATCATATGTTCGTCATTTCGATACACAATTTCGGCTTGTTGGTACTGTTTTAATCCCAATAATTTCTTGATTTCTCTAGCTTGTTGTCCTCGACGTTCTAATTTTGATTCATGCATGACTACGATATCACCAGAATCATGCTTTACAATTGTAATCTTCTTCCAATTATCTTGTTTTAATGCTTCAAAAATTTTCAATTCATCTGCATTGTATAAACCAAATTCAATATTGTACTTCTCAAGTTTTTCATCTTCCAATAAACCCTCTAGAATTGAATCTAATGAAATGACAAAACAACTTTTACGATTGATGAATCGGTTAAATTCTGAAAGTAATACGTTTTCATTTTCAGTATCGTAATAGTTACCTTTTGAATAAACAGTCGTTTCTACTGCCCCTAATTCATCAATAGAAATCATAATGTATTCTCGAAATCCCATTAACACCCTTCCAATAGCACTCCCTAACTTACTAAAAGCTAAAAACTTATCGTAACTACTCAAATAACCATTGATAATTTTTTCAGTGTCAATTTCTAGAAGTTCTTTTTTGCTCTGTTCATCTAGATTTGCTGCTAACTTCATTAATACACTTTGAAGGATTTCTTTGTTCTCTATAATTAAATCTTTATCTAATTCAAGAATCAATTGGTCTTTTATCTTTTTAATTGACTTAAGGTCTAAGTTATATTTTCGGAACTCCACAATTAACATTAACCATGTTGCATCCATTAGATTAAAAAAAACTTTAAGGTTGTTTTCAAAATCTTCGGTATTTTCAATTAACAAATTTTCGCTTTTCCAGTAAAAGAAAGTTCTGGAATTAACTCCAAGTTTACTAATTGGAATTTTCTTCTCTTTAATTTTTGGAAGCGGATTGAATATCATAGTTTTAATTTTATATTACAAATGTATCATTTTTTTTATTTATTACAAACTTGTAACAAAAAATAGTTATTTTTGCTTTGAATAAATACTAAAATAATGAAAAAAAGAATACTAATCTGCAAAAATGAAGAATGTCAAGATGAAATTATTGACTACAAATCTTCTAAAAGACTGTACTGTTCTGAATATTGCAGAAACAGAGACGGTTACTTAAGAAGGCAAGAAGATAATAAAGAACTAATAGAAATCAATAAAGGGCAAAAAATAAACTACGAATTGTTAGATAGATACGCTAAAGCAGGCATCTATGAGGAGGAAGTATCAAAACTGATGAAATTTGGATTTAATTCAAAGTGCTTACGTCTAGCTAAATATTACGAAATAAATGGAAGAAATTGTACCTGTTTTTCTATAAAAGATATTTTATTTGAATTTGACGAAGAAAAAAATTTAATCATCATTCATAAATCTAAACACAAAATAAAATGAAAGAAATTAAACTACCCGACTACATGTACATGGCAAGTCCTTTACATGTGGCACAAACATTAGGTCAAATACCTACAGAAAAAGAATTAGAAACTAAAACAAAAAACAACTACATTTTTGTTGGTGCATTTATTGGCGTATCCGTTGCTTTAACCGTTTATTTAATTTGGGATGGTTACAATGCTAACAAAAAGAAAACAAATTGGCACTAAGGGAAAATCAGTGAAAATCAGTGAACACTACTATTCATCACTAATCTTCAACTATAAGTAATGAGTTGCACAAAAGTAATAGTTTCACTGATTTTTTTGATATTATTAATTCTTTCTTTTTTATGATGAAATATGTTAGTTTAACTATCTCTTAGTTCAATAAAATATAATTATACATGATAAGCTAAATAAAAAATATTCTAAAAAATATTTAAAATTTTTTAGAATATTTTTTTTAATCCAATTTATTCCTTTAGGCTAGCAATTATCGCTCTAAAACTCTCCAAACCTGCTTAGATGTTTTCTACAATTTCTTCTGCTAATTCATCAGAGTCAGGTAAGTTATCTAAATCAGCTAAAGATTTGTCTTTTAGCTATATGATTTCTAAACTTGAAAAAGTAATAACTAAGTATGAAACATAACCTCATTTATTATTAACGTTGTTATTTTATTTGATTTTCTTTTCTGTAATTCCAATTAAAACCCCTAATTCCCCATCCATTTGTTCAATTCCTTGGTTAAGAATAAATCCTTTTGAAACATAACCATCAAGATAAAGTGCATTTAAACATCCTTTTTCTTTAAAGAACTTTGCAAAATCATAAAACGTAACCTTGTTGGTAGAAATAGCAAAAATTAAATCATTATTTGGTAAAATACCTACTCCATTTCGAATATTTAAATTATTGGATTTTGGATTAAATAATTTATTTACTTTACCATTAATAAGTAACATAGGACCGGATTGAGTAGCAAATTCGACATTTGCAATATTTGAATAAACAATTGTTTTACATATACCCGCTTTTCCATCATTTGTAATGTAAAAGATACCATTTGGTTCTAAATAAAAATTAGGCAAAGTACCTTTTTTATCTAATTTTATTACTTTGCTATTTAATGGCTTGATTAATTTTCCCTTTTCTATAAATAACCCAATTGGACTAAAATTTTTATCAAACATTCCTCCATTAGTAGCAAAAATTAATTTATTATTTTGTTTTTCTAATAAAACCTTAAGATTGTTTATATTTTTAATATTTTGTCCATTTGATTTCCAATATAATGAAATATTTACACTATCTGGATTTACTTTAAAAAATACAATTTTTGCTGGTCCAGGAAAAAACTCTATATATACAAGATTTAAAACAATTACTAAAATAAGTATAATCAGAAAACATACATAAATTTTCTTTTTTTTCATTTCCCAATTTTAAAGATTAATTGTATTATTTTATAAAATACAAACCCACAAAAAACTCCAATCATATTATATCTTATATCTTCAATATCAAATCTTCCATGAATTGATTTTCCAATGATGCGAATTGTAATTTTATTCGAAAACTCTTGAGCATACTCTATCAAAATACCAAACAGAGATAAAACTAAAAAAGAAATAAACCTCCTTTTTCTGAACAACAATAAAATGAATACAGTTGTAAAAAAATAAAATATAAAATGTAGTTCTTTGTCAAATTTATGAAATAATGTTGGTAACTTAATCATGAAACCAATTATAGAAAAAATGGTTAAAAAAGAAACTAAAATTACTTTATTTTTATATATCATAAACTTAACTGAAAAATTTGTTATTAATAATAAAAGTGTTGGCTGTGCTAAAAAATAAATATTGTATTTTATTTAAATCTTTTTAATGGATTTTTTAAATTCATCTATAATTTGAAATTTTACTTTATCTAAGGTATCTATTTCAAAAATTTCTATTGATGCTACTTGTTTTGGTTCTGGAATCATTTGCCCAATCATGAATCTCTTTGTTTCAGCTAAACCGTAATAACCAAAATATATATCTTTGTAAAAAAGTTTTATATATGGTATTGTACAATATCTTTCATCATTAATTAATTGAGATTTTATTTCAAACGAAAAAACTATATCATTTGAAATTTGAGTTATCACATTTTTCATGAAATTATGAAGATCATTTAATGCTTCTATAAGCTCCATGTTTATATCATAAACTATAGTTATCCCAGTTTTACTATTAGTATGAATAATTTTAGAGTGATTTTGTAATTCATTTATTAGTTCTGAAAAAGAACTTGGTTTATAAACTGAAGTTCGCTTACGATATAGAACTTTTTTTAGATTTTCAAATTCAAACACCTTTAGTTTTTCAAAGGCATTCTCACCATATAACTCTTCTTTAAAAACGTTCGTAATTTCTGTATATAATTCAATTAACTTATTTAGATTTGGAATGCTATTCTCATCATAATAAAAAAATGAATTATCAATTAAAGATATTGCGTTCTCAATTTTAGTTGCATTTTGGCTTGATATGTGTATTCTAAGAACAGAGAAACTATGTATAATTTTTGTGGTTTCTGCAGATGTTAATTTTCCATCATCCAAACATTGACTAAGTGTATCTAAAAAAACGTTGAATATTTTTAATTTTTCCTCATAAACAACTGAATTTTTTGTTAGATTTTCCTGGCTTTCGTTTTGGTTTGAAAGTAAAATTAAGGTAATTATTGTTGTTAAAATTGCTCCAATAACTCCACTATTTATATCTTGAATAATTTGCCGAGGTTGGTGATCATAAATATTATTAATTACTAAAATTGTTAATGAAATACTTAATGATAATAATAAGTAAAACCAATATTTTTTAAATTTTTTCATAAATATATTTTAAATTGATTAAATGAATCTAATGATGAAAATATGCATTAGTTAGGTAATTTATCTTTTACTAATTTAAATTATTTTTTAACAATTTACCTATATTCAAATTTGAAAATATTTACTCTTTTTTCTAATTTTAAAAATTATTATTAATGTAACTACAAATGCTAAAATAATGATAATAGGATTAATTGTATTATACTTTTCACAAGTATAATCTTTCAAAATAATATTTCTTTTTTTTGAAATATCATTTATTCTTAAAAGAGCATTTGAGTCACATTTGTAATATGATTTTAATTTTTCAAGCTCAAATTTAGCAAATGAATTACTGAAGCTAAAATAAATAAAATATAATTCATTTGCTTTAATATAATTTTGATTATAATTTAAACCATTTAAAATGCTTATTATTTCATTTTTAGTTAAACTATCAACTTTGAATTTTTGACAAATTATTTTATGTAATTTTGTGTATTTTATATTTGAAAAAATTTCTCTAATAAACAATAATTCATTTCTTGAATTATTGTTATCAAATTTTGGAGTTGATTCTGAATTAAACTCAGAAATAACCTCAAAACTAACATCTAAACCTTTTTCAATTATTTTTTTCTTTTTATTAATAAATTCATTCAAGTTTAATCTATAACCCTCTGCAAGTTCTTTTGAGTGTATAATTAAAGTTTCATCTGTATTCTTTAAAATATTTTTTGCAATTACTTCCGTTTCTTCAATAACTATTGTCTTTGATGATTTTGTTCCATTTTTAAAAATATTTTTAAGCGCTTGTCCAATCTGAGCATTGGTTAAACCAATGTTTAGAACATAAATTATTACAAGAAAAAAATATTTTTTTTTATTTTGCACAAAACCAATCAAGTATTTGTTCATAAATATAATATATATCCTGTTTTTAAATCTGTGCTAGTAATGATATTGAATTAAAATGGCATTTTAGGATAAGGAATAAATTCAGAAGCTATTTGAATTATTGCAGGGGCTATAACAAAAGATAAAGCAATCAATATAACTGCATGTATTACCGCTATTTCTATATTATTTTTAGTTAATTCATCTTCCTCTTTTTCAGGGGTTAAAAAACCAATGAATACAAAACTTAATCTAAAAAACACAATTGAAAAAACCCACATTGCAGCAAAATAAGATAAAGAATATATTATTGTATTTAAATAATCTTCAGCTCTCAAAAAAAATCTGTTTGCATTAGCAGTTAAATCTGCTATATGAATTAAATTAATTGATGCCGCAATTAATGAGGAAATATAAATAATAAGTACAGCATGGTTTTTATTTTTTTGACTAAACTTTTGAAAAAAAACATTCTGAACTTTCGCAAAAAAGAAAAGGTAAACCAAGCCTAATACTAAAAGCAATACTAAATTGATAATTTCTGTTTTCATAATTTTTTATATTTAATTTATTATTCAAGTGCTGTTTCCCAATCATTTCCTTCTACAGGGTAACCTAAACGCCAATTAGGACTAGTTAATTCCCAGAGGACATATTTTTTACCGTATACATTTCTACCTACAGATAGACCTGGTTTATTTGGTAAGTAAACCCCTAAAACACTATGGCTTTTCTCTTCACTAACCATCACAGCAACATCGTATCCCATTTCTTTTAAAATTGTAAAAGCTAAAAGTGCTCTTGTATCACAATCACCTGTTTTTTTATAAGCAAATTCAAAAGGAGAGTATACAGCAAAAGGATCTATATCATTACAGCAACCATTTTCTATTTTTGAATTACAATTATTAATAAAAAAACCAAATGATGTTTGACATGGACATTTGACATATCTTCCTGAATTTGGCGGATATTCTATACCTGTTGAATTTAATATTAGGGTGTATGGAATATATTGAATGGAAGAACAAACATATTCAATAGCTTCCAAATAATTTAAATTACTTTCCTTAATTTCAGTATTCATTTTTTTGATTAAATCTACTAAGAGTAATTTATCATTTTGATATAGTGGTTCATAGTAAGTATATTGTTTTCTATTTTCTTCAGCTAATTGTAGTGCATTTGATGGAAAATAAAATTTAATTCTATGCTCTTTCCCATTAAAATCAATCCAATTCCATTCTGATGATTTAAATTTTGGTTTTTTATTTATTGAATCATTTGATTTTACAATAGTGTCATTTTCTAAATCATCCCAATCAATTTTTATTTTAGTGGAATCAATATCTACAATATCATCTTCCCAATCAATTTTACTTAAAGAATCGTTTCTTATTATATCTTTTGCTAAATCTACTGTCTTAAAAATACCAGGATTAAATTTTAAAATTGAAAAAATAAATATAAAAATTACTAATCCCCAAAAAAGCTTATTAGCAATGGAAAAATAGTTGCCTTTGTTTTCCATTTATACATTTTTTTTAATTTTTGAAAAAACTATTTCCTTAACCTTAATTTTTTCTAATATTTCATTACAAAATTTTTGAGTATGTAAATAATGATAGAAAGTTATGGTTAACTCACTTAATGCTAATTCACGAACATATTCACTCTGCTTAATTTCTTTACTCTTAATGACAATTAGTAGTGGTAATAAAAAAATAATAATAAATATTAAATCAATTACAATTTTCCAATTTCCAAGGCCTGTATTCATTATATCTAAAGCCATTAATAAGGAATTAGTATTAATTATGTTAAATTCTGAACCAGCAACCGGAGTTAACATATTTTCAATTATCCAAGTCTCGTTTTTAGATGTATATATAGAAAGTAAATCTGACAAAACTTCATTTATTTGATTTTGAAATATAAAAAGTTCCAATCCATTACAAAAAACAAGAGCTATTATGGATAAAATCAACACTCTAAGTGTCATTGTTAAAGGGTGTTTTTTTGTTGTAATATTTGGAAAATCAAATTGTGTTTTTTCTCTTAGAGTATTTTTTGCAGTGTATACAACTCCATTTATTTGTTCATCTGAAATATGATTAGATTCATTAGAAAAAGTAAAATGTTCATGATAGTGTTTTTCATGATCTAAATAATAGGGTTCAAGAGAACTACCGCTTACATCTAATGCAGTCATTACAAGAAGACGATATAGATTAAATACTACAATCGCAAAAAAGGTAGCTACTAAAATTGCAATAAACCAATTATGAAAAATAATTAATGAATACACTATGCTTGAACAAAAACAAATAATTGAAATTACAAATAACATTACTGTTAATGATGACAGTATATAAGTTTGTCTTTCATTATGCTTTGGATCTACTTTTTTAAGCAAATCTGAATCAACTCCTATGTATTTGTGCCAGCTCATAAATTAATATTTAACAATTTTAATTTCTACTCGCATATTTGCATTATATTCATTTCCATAAGAATCTTTTTGCATCTCGTTTTCATCAACAATAGGATTAGTATTACCAAGACCTACAGTTGAAATTCTATCTGATTCTATACCTTTATCAATAATTAATTCTTTTACCCTATTTGCTCTTTTTAAATCTAAATCCTCAATATTTGGGTTTCCTGAACCATTATAATAACCTTGAATTTCAAGAAAAACATTAGGATTCTTTTTTAATATATCGACAATTTTGTTTATTTCATCTTCAGAATATTTTCTGATGTCAATGGTACCGCCATTAAAATATATTTCACTTGAAATATTATCGATTTCACATTGTAATCTTTCTCTTTCAATATTAGAACTACAGATACTATCTCTATATATGATAAGATTCTTTAAACTGTCAATTTCCGATTGTTGCCTTTTGGTTACTTTAGTTAAACTATCTGTTTGAACATAACAATCATTGTCACTCGAATCATTTTCATTATTTTTACCACAACCATTACATTGTTTTAATAAAAACAAAATTAAAAAAAGTAATAGAAGCCACTTTAATATGTCCCAAATTGATGATAAACAACCTCCATTTTTGCTACTATCTGTAATAACTGGCGGAATAAACTTATTCCATCTTGAATCATCGCTAATAATTGGAGGGGCTGGAATTACAGTATTTCCTCCAATAGGAGGAGGTGGAATTACACTGTTATCATTGTCTGAAAAAGATACAGAAGAAGCTTTCTTAATTTTCCCTACCAATTCCCCCTTTAAAATACCGTAGGTTTTTCCGTTTTGTTCCCAAGAAGATTCAACTTTTACATTTTTTAAGACCAGTTGGTCAAAATCATATATCTTTTTTTCTTGGTTTATTTTATCTAATGGATGAATTTGTACATTAGTTACATTATGTAACAACATACCCTCTCTATTCAAATGTTCCTCTGGTGTAAAAGAATCAATTGAAGTAGCTTCAGTTAAATCACCTTTGTAAAGGTGAACGTGATGTAATTCACCATCAGGTATTTTTTCACCAATAGATAAGGGTGATTTCTGGTGCGTGAAAAAATTACCAATAAAATTACCTGATACGTATTTAACTGATTTATCCATAAACTAATTAAGAATTTGAATCATTTGGTGTTATAAATGCATCTGGATTTTTTTCTATTTCTTGTTTTTCTTTTTCTGCAAATCGTGTGATAGCTTCTTTAGCATTTTCTTCCTCCTTAGCATTTTGATGTTCAACAATAGCTATAATTCGTTTAGGATTGAAATTTTCTTTGTATTTAGTTAAATTCCCTTCTTCATCAGTCATATGATTCATGCTAATTCCTTGTTTTGCTTCTAATATTTGATTCACATTTTCGGTCATATAATCATAAGGTGATTTAATTAACATTAATTTTAAAATTACTGGAGCAATTTCAATAATCATGAATAATAACCTAACCATCCATACGGCCCAAAATGCAGAACCATATATCTCAATTTCTTGCCCTTTAATAATTTGATTGGTTGCAGGGTCAAATTTTGGAACGGTTTTGCCGTGTGAAGACAAATTCTCTAGCATCATTACTTTATCTAAAAAACCTGACTTTAAAGTATCAATCTTAAGTTTTGCTTTCTTCTTTTCATCTTCTTTAGTTGTACTTAATGTAATTGTTTTCGATTCTAATTCTTTTAATTCTTTTCTTAAAATTTCCAACGTATTTATTTCTTTATCTAACTCTTCATTACTTTTTTTCCACTGAGGACCCGTTCCTGTCTTTCTTTCTTTATCAACTCTTTCTTTATTCTTTTCTACTGTTTCCTCTAATCTTTTAACTTCTTTGTCTTTTTGCTCAATTTTTAATTTTAGATCTTGCTCAAAAACTAAATTATCTTGATCGATTTCATAACTTCTTAGAGTTATCATTTTATTCTTAGTTATATCCCATTCTCTTTCAATTTCCTTTTCAAAAATAAACACTTCTAAAGGAGCTGAAATAGTTAAACCTAGAAGAATAGCCATTAATAATCGAGGAGCAGCGTTAGCTAGTTCTTGCCAACTAATAGTAGACTCACCATCTCCTTTACCAGTACTCGAAACTATAAATCTGTCTAAATTAAAAACAATTAAAGACCAAATAAATGCTATTGGAACTGTTACAAACCAATTTCCATCAAAAATTATATGTAAGGCAAAACCCATTGATAGAAAAGCCATGAATGTAGTTGCCAAAACAACACCGCCAATACCTAAATATTTCACATGGTCGGAATAACTGCAATACTGAAGAATTTTTTCATCTGCACCGGCACACCACCATAAAAATTTTGTTGATTTGCTCGGTCTTTTTGCGATGTAATCTACGTTTTCGTTCATAATATTAATTTGTTTAATGATTATCTATATTAATTGAATTGTATTTTTTTGTACTAAATGTATATGATTTTAATATTTTACCTTTTTCTAAATGATTAGTAATTATACTATTCTTTGAATTATTTTCAATAAAATAATTAGAATCAATAGTATTTATCTTTATACTATTTAATAAATACCTTTTGAAATTTACTACATTCCTTAATCTTAGTTTTGTTTTATCAAAGGTAGTAAATGAAGTTTTAGATAAAGGTAAAGAGTTAATCTGTGGGTTTGGTCTTACTATTTTTTGATTCGATGCAATTGGGTTTGTTTCGACATGATAAAAAATTTCATTTGTTAAATCTATTGTTGAAACAATAGATTCACCATTAAATCCATAAACAATTAATTCATATTTTTTTATATGCTCATTAATTATTAATGAAGCAGCGTTACCTTTAATGTTTTCTTTTACAGGAAATAAGTCTACTTTTCTAGCGCCTTGTACTTCCCAAACAAAATGAATAATTGAATTGCAAATTAGTAAATTTTTAGATTTATTTAAATCAAAATTATTAGGTTCTATTTTATTTGATTTTAATTCATTTTGTGAAGTAGAATAACTAAAACTAATAATTTTTAATTCTTTATTGACTATAAAATGCTTGAAATATTTAAGAATGATTTCATAATATGGAAATAAAGCAAGTACTAAGCAAAGAAAAACAAAATAAATTATTGCTTCCTGTTGATCGAATGACGCCAAATATTCAAAAAGATGCTCCATTTAACATTTTTTTTATAAAATTATGTTAAAATTTTAAACTATGCAAGAGAAAATATTTTTTTTGAATTGAATGATTCCCAATTAAACTTTCCAATTTCTATTGGTGATGTTGTTTCTAGTAACAAATAACTTTTATTATTAAAACCAATCATTTGGCCATTAATTTCTAAATCAGAGACAGCTACCATCATATGTTCCCCATTTTCTGACTCATTACTAGAATTGACGGAACAATTTACAAGGATGATATTTTCAATTGGAATTAAATGGCATAAAATAGAAGCAAATAATACAGATTTACTATCACAATCGGAGTAGCCTAATATAAAAGATTCTGGTGGTGTAGCTATTCCAAAATAATACCAGTTTGGTGTGTCAAATTCGGGTAGTCCATAGGGTAGAAATTGTACAAAGTTTAAAGCCGCCTGAACTCTATTAAAATAGCTATCTTCATTAATATTTAAAAGTTCATGATAAATTTGAACCGCAATTGATTTAGAAAATGTACTATAAGTATTTACAAGATACTTATAATCAACTCCATAATCTAAATTAGAATTGTAATACCAGCCGTCAGTATTCATTTTGATTTTTAGCTCATTTGATTTAACTTCAGGATTCAGATTAAAACCATCAATATTTTTAATTATTAATTTAGTTTCAAGACCAAACTTATCAACTTCTTTAGAAATAATTTCAGGATATAAAAAAGTGTTATAAACTGCTAGATATGATTTAACTAATGGAAATTCATATCGGATTTGAACCTTATCATTTAAGATTTTACCAGACGGGAAATATCTATTATATGTGCAGTAATTTTCTGGATCGTGATTATAGTTCTTACTTTTTAACTTATACTGAGTTAAAAATTCAATAATTGAACTATTTTCAGTTAAAGCATAATTTACATGTCTATTTCTTAATTGACCGAAATCATTTACTAAATAAATAACAATTAAAATAAAAAATAAAATATATAAATAAACCATATTTAATTAATTGCACAAAATAAATTTTATAAATTTTGGTGTTTTCGACCAAATTAATGAACTTTTTAATCTTTGTAATAATAAAGTTAATAAAATCATTGCAAGAATAATAAAAACAAATAATAAGTTATTATTAAATCCTTTTTTATAAAAATCAAAAATTAATGAAATAACAATAGCATTTATTGTATATACGAATAAAGTATTTTTACCTAAATCAATAATAATTTGAGTCAAAATTTTATTAATTATTACTTTGAAATTAATAATTCCAATGAAAATTAAAAGTACCGATATAGGTATTAGTAAAGAATTACCATTTAGGGGATACCATAATTCTAAATAGTTATCTCTAACAGGCTGAAAATAATTATTATTTAATATTATAAATATTATAAATCCAAATACTCCAAGAAGAACAAATAAAAATTTAAATTTAATCAACATTTTATCGAAAATAGACGATAACGAACCTAAAAGAAAAAAAACAAGCCAAGGTAATATAGGGAACCAGCCATCAAAAAAATATCTTTTTAATGGATTAGCAGCAATAAAATTATCTAATGAAAAAGTTTTAGGTTCAGAAATAAAAAATCGGTATTCAATATTTTGGTGAAGTAATATAGATATTATTAATAAAATAAAAGTTAAAAATAGAATATATTTTTTTTTAATAAACAATAAAAATAGCTGAGAAAAAGCAATTAAATATAAAACATCAAATGAAATAAAGGGAATAGCATGCCAACAAAAATAATCTATAAACACACCAAAAAATAAAATCTGAAAAATTCTATAATAAAATTTTGATTTGTTTTTTTGAGTGGTTTCAATATTTTTTTGAGTAATATAACCTGAAGAAATTATAAAAATAGGTGCTGCGATTGAAAAAAACAATCTAATTAATATATTTTCTTCAAGATAAAAAAAATAAGGTGCTGTATTGGCTAAAAGCATAATAATTACAGCTAATCCTTTAAGTAAATCTAGTGTATTATTCCTATTCATTAGTTGGTTTAAATAAAGGAGTAAGTTATTATTAGCACTATGCCAAAATAGATTGAGATTGAAAATAAAAACAATCTAAAATCTAACTTTAACGAATCTTTTTTATTATTTCTTTGTTCATAAATTGCATATAATGCAAATAAAGAAATAAAAATAAAAGTTATTATATGAAGAATATCACAAAGATTAATTTTATCTGAAAAAGGCAAATAGGATTCTGTAATGTATTTATTTCCGATTGCTGTAAATAGTGAACCTACTATTAATGCAAATTTTTCTTCACTTAATTTATTTGGTAAAAACAAATTTAAAGAAGCTAGAATAAAAGAAATAAATAATACTAAAAACATTTTCCAATATAAGTTCCAGTATTTTCTTGATAAATTTATACTCAAATTAAGAGTATCTTGTTGAGGTGAGGCATTATTGGATATATCTCCAAATTTTGATTTCCAACTTGTGGGCTTAATTTCATATTTTACATTTTCAATTTTCCATTTATCAATAAATTCTGGAATTAATACACTGTTATCATCAAATAAAATATTTTTATCACCGGTATAATGTTCTAATAATTCTATATTTAATTTTAACTTTAGTTTATCAAATGGAAATTTTGAAAAGTCCATATCATTCAATATTACAGCTCTATATTTTGTCAAAAACTTGTATCTAACACCGAGACTTGTTTTAACACTATCTTCTTCTCTATAAATTTCTTTTAATTCTATAGATTTATCCAAATCAATTTTAGCTGAATCTACAGGATATTTTTTTAAATATGAATTTGACCACAAATAAAATATTACTTCATAACTAGAATTTAAATAATCAATATTATATATATCATCTATATAAACACCTATTTTTACATCTTTATCAACATCTGAAATATTATTTTGAGAGTATAAAATTAAGATATTAAATAAAAAAAATGCTAAAATATAATTTTTAATATTATGTGAAATTTTCATATTTGTAAAATATTATATTTGTAATTTAAAAATTAAAGTAGAGATTATGATAAACTTTTATAGCAAGTTTAAAGAAAACAAATTAACCATTTTTACCGCTGGTTTTAGTGTATTTACTTTTCTTAAAGATATAGAAGAAGTAATAACTCACTTTTTTGAGAGTTTAAAATATATATTATTTACATTTATCATTTTAAGTATATTTTTATTTTATAATTTTTTCAAAAATAATAAAATAAATAATAATACAGGGAATTTGTCTGAATTTAAAAATTTAAGTAAATTAAATTTTATATCTAATTTTTGGATTAAAATCTCAATATTTTTTTGCACAAGTTTTGTAATAATAGGATTTATGTCTTTTTTATTTTTAAAAAATTACCCTATTTATTATGTAAAGGTTAAAGACTTTAAAAATGAAAAAAATGCAATAGAGTATATGGGTTATTTAAATAAAAAATTTATTGACAATAATGAATATAAAATTAGAGCTAGATGCTTAATCAAATCTAACATACCAAATAAATATCCAAATGGTAATTACATGATTACTTTAAATGGAGGTTATTTAAGTAAAGAAAAAGCTGAAATTAAGATGAAAAAAGCAAAAAAGATATTAGGGGAAGAAATTAAACTAACTATACCTAATCCGTCAAAAAATATATCCACAAGAAAAAAAATCAATTATCTCCTAGAGAATAATTAAAAAACTTCATTTTAAAAGGTTATATAATATTATCATATACCCATACTAAATTTTAGAACAATTTAATAAATTCACCTTATTTTTAACTTCCTCATGAAGTTCTTGAGGTATAAAAAACCATGCTCTATAATCTGCTCGAACAGCAAAAGCTAAAAGTTCAATATCCTGCTTCAAACAATCATCTGCAAAAACTAATCCCAAACTACTAATTTGTATTAATTCCTTCAAAACATCTTTATCTTTTTTATAAGTATTGAAATTATCAAATTTTTCCTGATGGTTATCCCACAAAAAACACATCAATTGGTGTCTTGAATAATAAGAAGAAACATCTAAAACCCACAAATAATGGGCATTATTAATATAATTAAACAACTCTATTTCAGTTGCGTTTTGGTTTAACATTTCTATGAGTTGATTTGAGAAACCACTATTATGCTTTGCCATTGCTAAAGCATTATTAAATAAGACATCTTGATATAATTGTTCTTTTTCTGATGCTTCAAAGTGCGTGTCAAAGCTTAAACCCTCTAATGTAGTCTGGTTTTTGCATAAGTTTTGCCAAGCAAATATAAAACCCTCTAATGTTCTGTTGATTTCATAATGATACCATATAAAAGAAGCCAAATCCATTGGAATGGTTTCTGGTAATTCAAAAAAAGTGTTGTGGATAAAGTATAAATCTTCCCCAATTAAATTTGGATGTTGAAATTTGAAAACAGGTGTTGCCATAATTTATAATTAACGAACACTTTATTTTTTAACTAACTCTACATTTAATTTTTCCAATTCTTCCTTAAGAATGAAATCTAAATCACTGTACCAAGCAAGATGCTTACTCCATTTTTGACATTTTGGACAACAAGTGTCTTCCCATTTCTTTTTACATTTAGGACATATGCCACCTGTTTCAAAGGTATTCCATATATGATTACAGATGCACTGCCACAATTTTTCTGAATTTGGCTTCCATTTACATTTAGGACATTTTATTTCAATTTTCATAAATATATAATTTTAATACATTCAAGGTCCTATTCTTGTCAAATGAATGGTAACCGATTGATTCGGCCCAATATTTGAATAAGGCCATAATCCTGTTGTACGCAATGTGATACTTTCCAAGCCATCTTCAAGAATTTTAAAAACTCTTACACTTCCATTCGCTTGAAACTTTAAATAGCCTAAATCATAAATAGAATTGTGATTAACAACATCATAGTAGTATTGTCTTTGCCAAATTGTTTGCCCATTTTGATTTTGATACGGATAAAAAGAAATGACACTATAATCTAAATGCCATCTTGTAAAACCAACACTTATACTGTCCATTGGGAAAATATCATCCGGATTGAAATACACATCCCCAGGATTGAAGGTTAAGTCGTTGGTATTTGTTGAATTTTCTGTAGAATGCTTGGTTATTCTATCTACCACATACTCTCCACTCAAAGAAAGTAGTTTGGGCTCTTGATATACTTCACAAGAAGTAATTACTAAAATTAATAGTAGTGCAAGTCTTTTCATCGGCTATAATTTTACTATCCACAGGTAATATCGGGTATTATTTGAAGAGCCTGAAGCAATATTTGTAAATGGAATACCCGGAATATTTCCACTAGTAATGTTGTTACTTAAAATAGAACCGCTTAAATTACCCCATAATGTTTCATTCAATGTAAGGTTATAACCTGACCCAGTTAGGGTAAGACTATATGTTGAGGTATTACCATTAAATTTATAGGATGTATTTGAGGTAAATTGAAGAATATCGCTTGTGGCAATCATTTGTCCTAAATCACCAACTCTGTAATGATTAATTCTCCATGTTTGACCAACTAAATTATTAGAAGAAACAGTTGCGTTATTACCATTGGTCAGAATAGGTCCTGTATTACTGATAGGTCCTTCCATATTTTCTGGAACAGTACATGAAGCTAATAATAGAAATAGTAAATACTTTTTCATGGGTAAATTAATTAGTAACTTTTCGATATGTTTCGCGCTCAATTAAATTTCCTGTTTTCTTATCCTCATATACAAACCCACGAACAGTTACACCATTATGTGAAACTTCATAAGCTCCAATTACTTTTACTTTGTAAATTTTTGAAAGAGAATCCATTTTTTGAGTAACATTTTGGTCAACGTTTTTATTTTTATCTTTTTTCTCTTGTGAAAATGTTACTATTGAAAATAACATAATTAAAATGCAGGTTAAGTTTTTCATAAATATTTGGTTTTAAATAGATAACGTGAAGTTTAAGTATCTATTGTATATTTATAAATAAAATATATTTTTAGTATCTAAAAAATAGAGCAAAATTGAAAGATTTCTGAAAATACTATTACAAATAATGGAATATAAAAATAAGACAACTTAATATATCAAATAAATTTTAGTAATAATTTATACTTACAGTTCTTATAGTACTTATTTAGATTTTTTCTTTTTTTTTGATTTTAAATGAGAAATTTCAATAGTAAACCAATCACATAATTCAGGATACAATATTTTAATATCACTCTGATTTAGTTGGACATAATCTTGATTTTTATGGTCATAATATTGAATGCTGTGTATTCTATATAAATTTTCATTTTGTTCATAATCAACAAATGAAATTTCTTTATTGATTTTTTGAGATAAATACTCAAGTAAAGGCCCACCTTCCCTTTTCTTCTGACAAAAAGCTTGTGAGGAAATCAATAAAATTAAAAATAATATTTTTTTTATATTTACTAAAATTGGTTTCATATTTTCTTACACTACAATTTATAATTTTCAAATTTATCTTTAGTCAATTCTACAATCTATACCAATATCATCAATATACTCAAAAACAAAAGGCATTGACTCTTTTCTCATATCCATCATAAGGTTTCGATTATGCTTTAGTGTATTAAACATTTTTTTTGCATAACACGTTTCTCCGAAGGAAATTAATCCTTGTGCTTTGATGAGGTTATAAATCATATTTACCGCAAAACTATTAGGGTTTTTCTTCAAGGCCAAACCAGCAACTTCAAAAGCATCTGAAACATCAAAATAGTTATCTAACGCTTTTATATAAGCATAACATATTAATTCATCTGCCGTGGCATTCCAATTAAAAGCAGTATAATCTCCACCAAAATCTGATTTATATTTTTTCTTGGTCATTACAAACTTGAAAAACTTTTGGCTATTATTTAATCCCTTAACTTTCCAACCTATTGCGTTAATTATCGCTAATTTTATTTCTAATGGGTTTGTATCACTGTAGATATATTCCAACATTTCATTGGTTATTTTGCTTTTAGAATTTAAAGCTTCTTGCACCAACGGAACATCCATATAAGCCTTATAAAAATCGGTTGATGTTAATGGGCTATCTGCAAAAGTATTTTGCGAGATAAAGAGAATAAGGATAAGGAGTTTTTTCATAATATAAATTATTCTAAATTTAATAGTTTTTCAGCAATACTTTTCACAACATTTCCAGCTACTACTGAACCGTAATATCCTTTTGCAGTATTTGGATTAGTTATATAAACCAAAACGGTATATTTTGGTTTGTCAATTGGAAAATACCCCACAAATGAAGAAGTGTATTTTAAAGTACCATCACCTTCTGAATAGTTAATTTGAGTTGTAGCAGCATATCCCGAAATTGTGATTTTATCTGAATCTACATTTTTACAGACACCTTTTGCAACGGCATCTCGCAACAAACTTTTCAGTAATACATTTGACTCATTGGATGTACTTGTTTTTACAACTATTGGCTTTGCATATTCTTTTATTAATACACCCTCTTTCTTAATGTTATTTAAGAATAATGGCTCCAGCATTACGCCATTATTTGCGATTGAATTGTAATAGGTTAGTAACTGAATGGGTGCAAGTTGAACCCCGTATCCAAATCCCATCCAAGGAAGGGTAATGCCTGCCCACGAATTTGATTTTGGAGAAGGAATGTTTGATTTACTACTTATTTGTGAGAATGAAGCACTTAAACCAAATTTTTGAAAATTGTCTATGTATTGTTGCGGATTATTTTTGTATGCTTTATCTATCGCTTGTGCAAAAATGGTATTTGAGGAATTTATAAAAGCATTACCTAAAGATAACTTGTTTAATCCTGATTGGCTATCTTTTACATAACTTCCATAAAATGAAACTTTACCTCCTTTAGCATCATATACAGTAGAAGTGTCGGCTTTTTTGTCTTCCAACAAAGACATTAAATTAAAGGGTTTAATTAAACTCCCCGGCTCAATAGGGATGTTAATTGCAACTTTTTTAGATTTTACATAATTTGAACCATCAGTTTTTTCTAAACCAATTAACGATTTAATTTTACCAGTATTTGTTTCCATTATGACAACAAATCCATTATCCGCTTCATATTCTTTTAAAGACGCTAATAGTTCTTGATTGGCACTGTGTTGAATAGACGAATCAATTGTAGTTTCAATTGAATAACCATCCTTTTTTATAGCTTCATTTTGAAATACGGTTTTTGACAACTCTTTTTCTAATTGAGGTGTGATTTCGTTTTGTTTTGTACAACTAACCATTAAAGCCGTAAATACTATTGTTTCTATTACTTTTAAATACATAATATGACTGATTTATTTATGATACCAACTATGCGTTCCACCTGTCTCACAACATTTTGAGGCACTTGGAGAAGTACTTGAGTTTAAATACACTTCTGCGTCACATTTTATACAAGTATAATTATAGTTACCTGCTTTACCACAAAATTGATAATTATGCGTACCTGAAGAAGAACTTTTACACCCACTTTCCCAAGGCGCAGAGGTAGCTTTTTTTGTTTTACAACAATTAGCACACAAGTACCAATTTTCATCAGGAGAATTATCTTTTTTACTTTCTGTAAAAGAAAGATTTACAAAAGACAATACAATTACGAGTAAAGCGATTATTTTTTTCATATTGTTAAATTAAATTAATATTATATTTGATTCTTACATTTTTCACAAAACCATACTTTTTCAGCATCCACTTGTTTTATAGTGCCTTTGGCATCATTCATCATACATTTTTTATCATATTCACAATGTTCTAAACCTAAATTATGGCCAATTTCATGTAGTGCAACTTTTTCCAATCTTTCTAATGTTTTTTTATTACTTACACCTCGTTTTAACCTAAATGTTGAAATGATACAAGTTCTACCTGGTCTTAAACCTAAACCAAAAATTCCGTATTCAGGTCTGCTTTTATCTTTGTAATAACAAATATCTTTTTCTGTTAAAAGTAAAAGATTATCAAACGACAAATTACTTCGTAATGCCTTATTAGCATCTACTCGCTTTGTGATTTTTGACAACATAGAATTTGTTATGGTCTTTTTTGGCAATACAACACAATTATATCCATAAAAAGTTTTGACGCTCCTTTTAACCTGTGTTATATATTTATTACTCACTTTACCAAGTGGTTGAATGTATATAACAATAGATTCTTTTGTTGTGCAAAAGGAACTGATAAGTCCTATTAGAATAAAAAGAATGATTTTTTTCATTTACTTAATGTATTTAGTTTAAAATTATAACTAACCATAAATGGTTTTGGATTAACTAAATGAACCCAACTATCTTTAACTTTAATTTTAAATAGATAGAAATTTAATTCTGTAACATCAACTCCTTTACTATCAAATTTAATATATTGATAGATTTCAAAACCATCTTGTTTTTTGACCAAATGAAAAGGATTTAATGCATACGACAATCGCCAATCTTCTTTTTGGTAAAATCGAACCACTTTGTCCTGACCGATTTTCATCTTTTTTAATTCTGATTGTATTACCGGAGAATTAGGTAAATAATCCGACTCTAATACCAATTCAGAACCATCTCCAAAGCAATAGTGTTGCAGAATTTCCATTCCCTCTGGTGCAGAAACTCTAAAATAAACATATACTGTAACTATTATAATTAATCCAGTAAAAAAAATGATTTTAAAATATTTTAATAATCTTTTCATTTTTCAAATTAAGGATAGATAATTAATGTTGTTCCAATAGCAACATGTTGATATAATTCTTCCATTTCTTGGTTGGTGACAGCAATACAACCATCTGTCCAATCATAAAAACGATGGAATTTCCCAATAAATCCAAATCCATTTTTTAAGCCATGTATTTTGATTAATCCTCCAGTATAGCCGTTAGATTTGTCAGAAGCATTAGGATAAGAAACACCTAAATTTTTATAACAACTACTATATGCATTCTTTCCATCAATCTTATAATTACCTTCCGGTGTTTTCCCATCACCTTCTTTCATTTTCTTTCCTTTTGGCTGAAATCCTAGTGAGATCTTGTATTCATTGACTGCTTTTGAGCCAGCATATACTATCATTTTTCTTTTATGTTTGTATACTTCTATTTTGGTAATATCATGATTCCCTAATTTCTTTGTAGGATAGAAATAATAAATTCCAATTGATAATATAAAAAGAATTAAAAGTTTCTTTTTCATCTTTTAGTTATTTATTCAACGACTTAATAAAAATAACACTTGCAGGTGTGTTTTTTGAATAAAATTCTTCTAAATATCCAAACTCGAAGGTTGATTGCCATGCTAATGTTTCATTCAATTCAGTTGATGCCCAATAACCTCCAACTCTTAATGATAATTTAGAATTAAGAGTAGGCTGATTTGTTTTCAATAATTCAAATTCATCTTTAGTTGGCAATCTCCATCCATTTCCTAAACTTTTTTCATATAGTTTGGCATCATACCATGACATCTCTTCGGTTTGATTTAACATAACTTCGAAATCTCCAATTTTCATTGATCGAATCTCAATTTTTTTTTCTTCCTGGCTTGATGTGTTTTGGCTTTTATTGCAACTATAAAATGTTGCAAAAATTAAAATTAATATTATTTTTTTCAAAATTATTTATATTAAATTAAATTCCTACTTCTGATTTATATTGGCTTTTCGGATTGTTCCCAATTTTTTCAACGATTTGTTTAATTTTATAAAAATATCAAAATAATTTAAAAACATGTTAAAACATTTGCATTAATTTTCATTTACAGTGTATAATAGACTACAAATAAAAATGGATGCTGGCGAAATAACAATTTCATTGATAGGAATATTTTTTCCATATCTTTTTTCTAATATTGTTTTTACGTTATTATTTGTTAAGTCAAAATCACCCAATTTTTCGAGTTTTCCAATTTCAATTCCAGTAGCTCGTTTATAAATTTTCCATACTAATTCTGAACAATATATTTTATCATCGTTCCAATTAAAATTAAAATCGTAATTTTTTCCAATAAATTTTTCACCTTCCATTTTCATTTTTTTTAAAATATCAGGGGTTAAAATTTGATGTGCATTTTTAAGTCGCTTTACTACATAATGTCCTTTTTCTCCACGCGCTATCCAATCATCTAATGGGGTTAAGCATACTGGTTGAATTGCCTCTACTACAAAAAAATCATTTTCTTTTTTGTAAATTAAGCCGCAATGTGAATATTCAGATTTTGTAGCTAATTGAATAGCTTCACTTTGTTCTGAGTTTGAAATATGAAAAACAATATCCCCATTTTGAAATTTTTCATCATTAATTAAACTAGTCTCATTTTGAGATAAAATATTATCTGACTTAAAATAAAAAAACAGAAGAACAATTAGTCCGATAAAACCTAGTAATACAATTAATTTTCTTTTCATCATTCTATAATTTAATTATTGATATTTTTAAAATTAACCTTTAACTTTTTTATTTTTTATAAGTTGTATTAACGCTGTTGCATAATCACATGCTCTTCTTACCAATTTTTCAACATCAGCATCTTTAGCTTCAGGATATAAATTTTTAATTTGAGTAATCGTATTCTGTATTTCTACTAATGCCTTTTGATTATCATTTTTTGCAAATGCTTCAGACATCACTTTTAAAGATTGATTCAATATAGCAATAGCATACATTTTTTTATGTTGTGCTTCAAGAATAATCTCAAAATTTTGTATGGCTGGCACCCATTTTAAATAGGCTTTCTCTTCTGAACAAATTCTTTTTTGTTTACGATAATCAAAATAATTCATTTTTATAATGACTGGTTCCTTTTCAATTTGTGCTGTTGGTTTATGCAAATCAAATTTTACTAGTGCTAAAGTATTTAATCCGCTGTAAACGTTGTTTAAAGTCATTGTCACTATATCATTAGTTTTCGTAAATGGATGACCATAAAGTTGCTTAAATACAATTTGATTATTATACAAAATCTCTACTGTTAAATCTTTTGCACAGGGACTTAAAACACTATTTAAATCTTTCTCAAAAGCTGCATTTATATTTTTTGAATCAGCAATAAAATTTAACAACCCACCACCCTCTGTTGCTAATAATGACAATAGTGATTGATTATAACCATCTCCAACACCAATTGCAGAAAGTTCTATACCTTTTTTATTATACTCTTTAGATTTTGCAACCATAACGTCAACTGGGGTGTCTCCATAACCATCGGTTAATAAAATTACTCGATTCGTATAATTAGAATTAAAATTTTTTAAAACTTGCTCGTATCCATCTACCATACCGTTATAAATGTTTGTACCACCTCCTGCTTCAATATCCTCAATCATATCTTTTAAATACATCCCATCTCCTACTCTTTGTCCGGGAACAGTTATGATTGAATTGCTGTTAAAAACTACAAGTGAGACAATATCTGTTGGTCTTAGTTTTTTAACGTAATTTATTAATGCTAATTTTAAAGCATCAATCCTATCATGACCTTCCATTGAGCCACTATTATCTACTACCAATGCAACATTTAAAGGAGGTCCGTATAATTTTCCATCATCTTTTTTTACTTTAAATCCTAATTGAAGAATAGCCTCTTTGGATTGTTCCGAAACTTCATTATTCCCCCAAGATACATCCATTCTTACTGCAGATTCATCAGTAGGTTCAGGATATTGTTTGTACAAAAAGTCCAGAAAATCAATAAGAAATAAATTATCAGGAGTCGGCACAAAGCGCTCTGGAAATTGTAACTTTGGATCTGGATGATAAGTAAATTCAGCTTCTGCACTTGCAATACCTTGCATATCTTTATAACTTAAGACATCAACATCTTTTTGGTAGCGAAAATGCACCATATATTTTCTTTTAGATGGCAATAAAAAATAGGCTTCCCCTTTTGAATTTGTTTTTGCTTTATAGACTTTATTTGATTTTAACATTTGTAAATAAACATCTTCAGAAGCAACTTTATTTGAAGATAATTCATTCATTTTAAGTTTTAGAAAAACACGCGATGAAGTTCCGTTTCGTTCAGCAGAAATATTTTGAACAATGGTATCGTTTACTTCTTTTTCTAGAATATTAGTTGGCTCATAAGTGGTTGTCAATGTATAAATACCTGAATTTTTTACATCAACATAATTAATGCTTTCAATATCATCAATATCTACCTCATAATCTTTATTTGCTGAAACAATAAATTTTGCAACTCCTTTAGAATTTGTCTTACCTAAAAAGGTTTTTTTTAATTTATAACAGGTCAAATTAACCGGGTAATTAACCAAAGGAGTGTCATCTTCTTTTTTTAAAAACAATTGAACTAAAGCTTCACTTGGTCCAAAATTTAAATTATCTAATTTTGTTTGATTTATATTCTCTAAATTTAAAGTACTTCTATCTACATATGCCCTATTTATTCTATTATAATGTTTCATATCATAGGTAACAGTTCTATTTTGATTGGCTGTTCCATTTTCAGGAACTTCAATAAAATCACAATTCTTCATTTCGCCAACATTAACAGCCCATTCTTTACCGTAATTAATCTCGAAAGAAACAGACCCGTCTTTAGTCTTGCTATTTATTCTCTTTTTTGAAGTTGTTTCTATTAAAGATACAGAAATTTCTGATAGTGGATTACTTTTATTATCTATTACTTTTAAATTATAATTGACTCTTGATTGAGAAAATGTTGGTAATGAGTAAAATAAAAATCCTAAAAAAATAAGTAAGTTTTTCATAAATAAATAAATTTGGTAATACAATAACGATATATTGCAATTATTTATTGTTAAAAAATTAACTTTTATTTAAAAAAATATAATTTTTAGTGAAATATTCTAAATTAAATATTGTTCACATGTCGAACCAAAAGCCTTTTTCATCTTTTTTGAAGAAGGTTTTCGGTTCAAAAGTTCGAAGATAAATCTTCTATTTCCACTAAAAGGCAATTAATAATATAAATTGCCTTTTTTATTTATAAATATCCAAACTGACATTTATCATTTTTAATATATTTATGATACAGTATTTTTGAGCGAAATTAAATGATATGTTATCACTCATTCAAAAATATAATGTACCTGGGCCTCGCTATACGAGTTACCCAACTGTACCGTATTGGAATGAATCATTATTCAATGTAGATACTTGGAAAAAATCTATTCAAGAGACATTTAAGGTTTCAAATGATGCAGAGGGAATAAGTCTTTATATTCATCTTCCTTTCTGTGAAAGTTTATGTACATTTTGTGGTTGCAATAAAAGAATTACTAAGCGTCACGACGTAGAAATACCTTATATAAAAGCCTTACTTAATGAATGGCAATTGTATTGTGACTTATTTGATCAAAAACCGATTATTAAAGAAATTCATTTAGGCGGGGGTACACCTACATTTTTTTCTAGCGAAAATTTGGAATTATTAATCAACGGTATTTTTGATATTGCAATTCAAGCTAATAGGTATGAATTTAGTTTTGAAGGCCATCCAAACAATACTACAAAAGAGCATTTACAAACACTTTATAATTTAGGGTTTAGACGTGTTTCTTTCGGTGTGCAAGATTATAGTTTAGTCGTTCAAAAAGCTATTCACCGCATTCAACCTTATCAAAACGTTGCTAAAGTATCTTTTTGGGCAAAAGAAATTGGTTACACTTCTATTGGGCATGATTTGGTTTTTGGATTACCCTTTCAAGATGTAGAAGGAATTAAAGATACTATTTTAAAAACGAAAGCACTATTGCCAGACCGAATTTCATTTTATAGTTACGCGCATGTGCCTTGGATAAAAGGAAATGGACAACGTGGTTTTCAGGAAGTTGATTTACCTAAAGACGATAAAAAAAGAGCCATTTATGAAGAAGGTAAAAAACTATTATTAGAAATAGGTTATCATGAAATAGGTATGGACCATTTTGCGCTACAAACAGATGCTATGTATGATGCAATTAAAACTCAAAAATTACATCGTAATTTTATGGGATATACCGCTTCAAAAACCAAATTAATGATAGGACTAGGTGTGTCATCCATAAGTGACAGTTGGACTAGTTTTGCCCAAAATGAAAAATCGTTAGAAGCTTATTATGCAAGATTAGAAGCAAATGAATTACCTGTTTTTAGAGGCCATCATTTAACAGAAAAAGACATTAAAATAAGAAAACATATCTTAAATTTAATGTGTCATTTTGAAACTTCATGGAATCAAAAAACAATGCAGTTTGAAGAACTTGATGATGTTTTAGAACACTTAAAAGAAATGGAGTTTGATGGGTTAATCACTAAAGAATTAAACACACTGCATGTTACTGAAAAAGGAAAGGCTTTTGTAAGGAATATTTGTATGGCTTTCGACCTTAAACTTCTTGAAAAAGAGCCTTCTACACAATTGTTTTCAATGACTATTTAATGGCAATTTGCTGTTTGTTGAACATGCAAACTCATAGTGTTTGGCGATAGATATGGTATTGCTATTCCTGATCCTCTTAAAACAAACAAAACCCCAATCGTAATTAAAACAATTGGGATTAATTTTTGCATCTTTTGGAAATTAAATGTAGTGAATTGTGCTATTTGGGTAACCAAAACCAATAAAGGAATTGTTCCTAAACCATAGAGTATCATGTAACTTATACTCGAAAAAAGTGTTGACATAGTTAATGCACCAAATAAGGCTGCATACACCATGCCGCAAGGCAAATAACCATTAAGTAACCCAATGGTAAATAAAGCTTTATAAGATTTACTTTTAAACTGTTTGCCTAACGCGCTTTTAATTCTGGAAAGTAAGGTATAAATAGGTTTTGAAAAATTAAATTTTGCAAACTTTCGTTCAGGTATCACCGCGATACTAATCATAATTATCCCTACTAGAATGGATAATTTTTGTTGAAATCCTGCCATAAAAAAACCTCTACCAAGTAAACCAAAAAGCAAACCTAAACTTGCATAAGCTGTCATTCTTCCTATATGATACGTCATCATTTGCACAACACGCTTTGCGGGTTTATGCTTATCGATAGGTAACATAAGAGCTATTGGCCCACACATAGCCACACAATGTAAACTGCTTATTAATCCAAAAATAAGTGCTGAATATAACATGAAAAACTTCTTACTTATGCAATGCTAAGTTAACGTGTTTAAAAATAAACAGTTTCTTTATTTAAAAATTCTTTATTTTTATACTTCCAATCGACAGTAATTTCCCAAAGACCGCCTACCAGTTTGTTTTTAGGTATGAGCATTATTGGACCTGATAAAGAAATCTTTGTTTCAAAATCCAATTTCTGGTTAGACGGTCGATATAAGGAAATTGTTCCGTTTATTAAGGTAGTATTAAAATGTTTTGGGAAAACAATTTCAATTCCTTCTCCTGTTTTTTGAATACTTAGTTTTTCAGCTAAATGATTGGCATTGTTTTGTTTATCAATATTATCTTGTACATTTTTTTCTTGCTTGTAATAGTCTTTCGCTACCAATTCATTGTCATAAGCTGAGTTCGTCTGAAGCTTTAGTACAAAAAATAGAATAAAACTCATAAAACTTAAAAAACCTAATACTATTCCTGTTCCCCAATTTAATTTCATATCCATTTATTTTTAGTTATTCATTATCTTAATTAAATGCTCTTGGCCCTAAAAAATTAGTCGTAACTGTTTCGATTACTTTAGCTCCTTCTTTGACTTCAATATTGATTTTAGTATTATCACTTTCTAATACTACCGTAGGAATTTCAACAAATAACGTACCCTGTGTTAATCCTGCTTTAGTTACTTTCAACTTTTCATGCCCAACTACTTTTAGTATCCCTTTCGGATTTACTAACGTAAATGTAATGTTGTTTAAATCTACCGTTGATTTATTAATTATTTTAAAGGTATAGACATTACTGATGTTTTTCCCTTTTTCTTCATACAATTGCCCCGGAAGTCTTAATATAGTAGTATCTACATCTGTACGTAAAAGAAGCATTGAAAACATAACAATTAATAAAACACTTAAAACAGCTATATACCCTTTCATTCGTAGGGTCAGTTTAAAAGGCGCCTTTTTTACAATCTCATCTTCACTTGCATAACGAATTAACCCTTTTTCGAAACCTACTTTTTCCATCATAGTATCACATTCATCAATACATGCGGTACAATTTGTACATTCTAATTGTGTCCCATTTCTGATATCGATACCTGTTGGGCATACATTTACACATAAATGGCAATCGATACAATCTCCAAACCCCGCAGCATTGCGATCTTCATTTTTCTTTATTTTTGCTCTTCCTGTTTCTCCTTCACCTCTAACATGATCATACGCTACAACAATTGTTTTTGTATCTAAAAGTACGCCTTGCAATCTTCCATAAGGACAAGCAATAATACATACTTGTTCTCTAAACCAGGTGAAAACAAAATAAAAAACCCCTGTAAAAATTAATAAAGCCACTAATGTGCTTACATTAGACATAGGGCCTTCTTCTACCATTAATAAAAGTTTATCGCTACTGATTAAATATGCCAAAAACACATTGGCAATACCAAAAGAAATCAAAAAGAAAATAAACCATTTGATTGTTTTCTTTCTAATTTTTTCAGCATTCCATTCTTGATGATCTAATTTTATTTGTGCTCCTCTATCACCTTCAATCCAATATTCGATTCTTCGAAATACCATTTCCATGAAAATCGTTTGGGGACAAAACCAACCACAAAAAACACGTCCAAAAGCTACTGTAAATAATGTTAATCCTACAACCCCAGAAATCATAATGACTACAAAAAGATAAAAATCTTGTGGCCAAAATGGAAAACTAAAAATATTGAATCGTCTTTCTAATACATTAAATAATAAAAATTGATTACCATTAATTTTTACAAAAGGACTTGCAATTAAAAAAAACAGTAGAAAATAGCTTACAATTTTTCTTCTATTATAAAATTTTCCAACAGGTTTTTTAGGAAAAATAAAATTACGTTTACCTTCTTTGTCTATCGTAGCGATGGTATCTCTAAAATTATCATTTGGTAAATTTGACATAGCAATTTGAGTTTAAAAAAGGGCTTTGACTTATCAAAACCCTTTTACTTTAATTTATTTTTTAGCAGTAGAATCAACTACAACTGAAGCGACTTTATCGGCTGATGTGGCTGTGGCTTCATCTTTCCATTCTTTTGCTTCTGGTTCTACAGGTTTTGCATCTTTAGGATTTGTGCCTTGTAAAGACAACACATAACTTGCAATTTTTTGAATTTGAGTAGGTTTAATTTGATCTTTCCATGGAATCATGCCTTTACCTGGTCGTCCACCTTCCATAATTGTATTAAAGACATTTTTTATACCTCCACCGTTAATCCAAAATTCATCTGTTAAATTTGGTCCGATTGAGCCTCCTGCATCAGCTTTATGACAAGCTACACAATTTGCATCAAATAAGGTTTTACCTTCTGCAATTGCAGATGCATCCGTTAACAACGTAACCTTATCTTTATCCATAACATCTGGAGCTGTTTTCAAGTATTCTTCCACAGCTTTATCTGCAATTTGCATCTCTGTTGCAAATTCTTGATCTTGGTTATATTCGTCCATAATGTGGAAACGAACTAAATAAACCAAAGCAAAAATTATGGTAGCATAAAATAATCCTACCCACCAAGGCGGTAATACATTGTCTAACTCTTTAATACCGTCATAATCATGATCTAATAATACATCTGCCTCTTCATTTATTGATTTTGAAGCTGTAAATTTCTTCATCCATTTCTTGAATGCTTCCTGCTGTGCAATAGGTTTAGTTTGTTCTAAATCATATTGTTCTTTCTCTTCAGGTGATAATAACTGATAAGAAACTTTGTCAACGGAGTTTAGTACAACTTCAATAGCAATTAACAAAAAGATAAATACCACATGAAAAAGTGCAACAATAGGATATTTAATAAATGCAGGTCGGTCTCCTGAGTCAATAAAGTATTCCAAAACCGCAAACATAATTGCGTATAACAATGGAATTCTAAGATATATTGGAATTAATTTTCTCATTTTTTATTATTTTAATCGTTAAAAGGTAATTCACTCATTGTTTTAATTTTGTCCTTGCTGTAAGTCATTGCATAAATAAAATAAGACACAAAAACAAGGAAAAAAATACTTAGCGATATGATGGGATAGATACTTACACCATCAATACCTTCCATATTATGTTTTACAAATTTTAACATGGCTGCTATTTTTTAACTTTAATATCTGTTCCTAATCGTTGTAAGTAAGCAATCAATGCCACAATTTCTCTGTCTTTCATAGGTACAAATTTTTCGCCTGTCATTTTTGCTTTTTCTTTACTCGCTTCATAAGCTTTCACAAACTTAGGATCTCCTTTTAACCCTTCCTCAATTTCAGTTGATTGTTTTTCTATACTGGTTAAAGCACCATCAATTTCCTCTTGTGTATAAGGAACTCCTAACTTGGCCATAACTGCCATTTTTTTCTGAACATCTGAATGATCCATTGTTTTGTTATCAAACAACCATTTATATGCAGGCATTATAGAACCCGTTGATGTAGCTTGTGGACTCCACATATGGTTAAAATGCCAGTTGTGATTGTATTTCCCTCCTACTCGCATCAAATCTGGACCAGTACGTTTAGATCCCCATAAAAATGGATGATCATATACATATTCACCTGATTTTGAATAATCTCCATATCGTTTTACTTCAGAACGGAATGGTCTTACTAATTGAGAGTGACAATTATTACATCCTTCACGAATATAAATGTCTCTTCCTTCTAATTCTAAAGGTGTATACGGTTTTACACTCGTTATTGTAGGAATATTTGATTTTACAATTAACATTGGTACAATTTGAATTAAGCCTCCAATAGCTACTGCAATCGTTGTTAAAATTGTAAATTGTACTGGTTTTCTTTCTAACCAAGCATGTAATTTTTCATTTCTTAATCTTGAACTAGAGATCGTAGCTAATGCAGGTGCTTGTGCTTCTTCATCTTCTACTTTTTCACCTGCTAATACAGTTTTTATTACATTGTACACCCCTACTAATACACCTGTTAAATATAAGGTTCCTCCGATGGCACGCATAGCATACATTGGCATAATTTGGGTTACCGTTTCCATAAATTGTGGATATACTAGTGTTCCATCAGCATTAAATTGCTTCCACATTTCAGCTTGTGTAAATCCAGCTACATACATAGGTAATGCATATAAAATTATACCTAACGTACCAATCCAAAAATGGAAATTAGCTAATTTTTGAGAGAATAATTTTGTTTTTGTAATTCTTGGAATAATCCAATAAATCATACCAAATGTCATGAAACCATTCCATGCTAATGCTCCAACATGCACGTGAGCTACAACCCAATCTGTAAAGTGTGCAATCGCATTAACATTTTTTAGTGACAACATAGGTCCTTCAAAAGTAGCCATACCATAACCTGTAATACCTACTACAAAGAATTTTAATATTGCATCTGTTCGTACTTTATCCCAAGCACCTCTTAAAGTTAATAATCCATTAATCATACCTCCCCAAGAAGGCGCAATTAACATAATTGAGAACACAACACCTAAATTTTGTGCCCAATCTGGTAATGTTGAATACAATAAATGGTGGGGTCCTGCCCAAATGTATAAGAATATTAATGACCAGAAGTGGATAATAGATAATCTGTACGAATAGATAGGTCTGTTTGCTGCTTTAGGTAAAAAATAATACATTAAGCCTAAGAACGGTGTTGTTAGGAAAAATGCAACCGCATTATGTCCATACCACCACTGTACTAAAGCATCTTGTACTCCTGCATAAACAGAATAACTTTTAGTCAATGAAACAGGTATCTCTAAACTATTTACAATATGCAATAAAGCGACGGCTACAAATGTGGCAATATAAAACCAAACCGCAACATAAATATGACGCTCTCTTCTTTTTATAATTGTACCAATCATATTGATACCAAAAGCAACCCAAACTAATGCAATAGCAATATCAAAAGGCCATTCTAACTCTGCATATTCTTTAGAAGTTGTAATTCCAAGAGGTAACGTAATTGCTGCTCCTGCAATAATTAATTGCCATCCCCAAAAGTTTACTTGACTCAAAAAATCACTAAACATTCTGGCTTTTAACAAACGCTGTAAAGAATAATATACTCCTGCAAAAACAGCATTACCTACAAATGCAAAAATTACAGCATTAGTATGTAATGGTCTTAATCTTCCATAACTTAACCATGAAATACCATCAGTCAAATTAGGAAATAAATAAAATAAAGCAACAAGTAGTCCTACTAACATACCCACTACCCCAAAAAGCAATGAGGCATAGATAAAGTTTCGAACGATCTTATTGTCATAACGAAATTGTTGTACTTCCATAGTAATAAATATTTAGTTTTTGTTTTTGTTCGTTAGTTCGTCATCAAACAACATGCGCACGGATGGCGTATAATCATCGTCGTATTGACCATTTTTAACCGATAAAATAAAGATGATCAAAAACACGACTGCTATGATTATACTTACGGTTATTAAAAAATAAATGACACTCATACCTAATTTTTTAACAAAGTTAGCCTTACCCTATTTTAATAAATATGACATTTATCATATAACCTTATTTTTAGCATTTTTCTAGCATAATAGTACGTCATAAGGGTTACAAAACTTACTATTGTAATAGCGCTCATAGGCATAATAACTGCCGCAAATAAGGGAGATAATTTTCCTGTTAAAGCAAAAGTTAATCCTACAAAGTTGTATAGTAAGGATAGGATAAAACTCATGTAAATAATATGCATCGCTTTTTTAGCATAGGCTAAATACAAAAACAGCTTAGAAAACTGCGAAGCATCCATTATTCCATCACAGGCAGGCGAAAAGACATTTACGTTTTCAGAAATAGCAATACCTACATTACTTTGTACCAAAGCGCCTGCGTCATTTAGCCCATCGCCTATCATCATTACTGTATTGCCTTGTTCTTGCAAAACTTTAATATAGGCCAATTTTTGTTCAGGTTTTTGATTAAATAAAAATGTAGTATGTGAGGGCAAAATATGTTGTAAATACTCTTTTTCTCCTTCATTATCGCCGCTCAAAATGTTTACTTTATAGTTATGAGATGCTAATTCGTTGAACAAATCTGCTAAGCACTCTCTGTATTGATGATTAAACAAATAATAGCCTTTATATTCATTATTTATTGAAATATTCACTTTGGTTTGTTTTAAAGTTTCTTCCCTATTTAGCAAGCCTAAAAGTGAATCTGAACCTATTTTAATAGTACAACCCGAAAGCGAGGCAACAATTCCTTTGCCTACAATTTCTTCAAATTTTTCTGGAATAATAGTTGTACCTTTTTGTGGTAAAAAATCATATAATTTTCTACTCAGTGGATGGTTTGAATTTCGAATACAACTTCTTACATATTGTTCTTCTAGTTCAGTTAATTGTGTGCCTATGAATTCTATTTGTGTTTTAACCGAAGACGTAATTGTTCCTGTTTTATCAAAAACAACGGTATCAATTTTTGCTAATTGTTCAATAACCATAGCATTTTTTAAATACATCTTTCTGTTTCCCATAATGCGCAACACATTCCCTAACGTAAAAGGTGCTGTTAAAGCTAATGCACAAGGACACGCTACAATTAAAACAGCTGTAAAAACATTAAAAGCGATATAAGTATTAATAAACAACCAAAAAATTAAAGCTCCAAATGCTAATAGCAACAGCGCAGGTGTAAAATATTGAGACACTTTATCTGTTATGGATTTATGTTTTTGTTCTATTTTTTTCTGAAAAACATCGTTACTCCACAATTGTGTTAAATAGCTTTGGGAAACAGAAAACAATACTTCCATTTCTATTACGCCCCCTATTTGTTTCCCGCCTGCAAAAAGTTTATCGCCCGATTTTTTGGCTATTGGCTCTGCCTCACCGGTTACAAAACTATAATCTAAAGAAGTTGATGGAGAAATTAAAATTCCATCTACCGGTATTAATTCTTGATTACGAATCAATAATCTATCCCCTTTTTGTACATCATAAATTTGACATGGAATTTCCTTTTGAGTGGAATCAATTTTGGTAACTGCAATAGGAAAATAAGATTTATAATCACGCTCAAAGGAAAGAAAATCATACGTTTTTTGTTGAAATAATTTACCTAATAACATAAAAAATATGAGTCCGGCTAAACTATCAAAAAATCCTTGACCATAATCAAATAGAATGTCAACCGTACTACGAATAAACATAACAACAATACCTAAAGCTATAGGAATGTCAATATTTAATATTCCCGAACGAATACTTTTATAAGCAGAAACATAATAGCCACTTGCCGAATATAAAAAGGTTGGTAAAGACAATAAAAATATTAAACCTCTAAAAAAAGGACGATACTGATTAATCCAAAATTCTTCTACTTCAAAATATTCAGGAAATGAAAGCAACATGATATTTCCAAAACTAAAAAAAGCCACGCCAAGTTTATAAATTAAACTTCTATCAATTACTTTTTTTCCTGTTTCATAATTCTCTAAACTTATATAAGGTTCATACCCAATAGACGCTAATAAATATACAATATCTTTTAGGTTTGTTTCTACTGGATTATACGTTATTCGAACTTTTTTTTGCGTGAAATTGACTTGAGAAGTAACTATACCTTTCTGAAGTTTTTGTAAATTTTCCAAAATCCAAATGCATGAACTGCAATGAATATGAGGTATGTACAATGAAACGATATGTGTGTTAGTTTCTTCAAATTCAAGAAGTTTTGAACAAATTTTTTCATCATTTAAAAAATCATATTTTCCTTTAATATCTTGTGGTGTTGCCCCAGGCGCATTTTCAAAATCATAATAACATGTAAGATCATTTAATGTAAAAATTTCGTACACAGTCTTGCACCCTACACAACAAAATGATTTGCTGTCATATAGGATTTCTTCCCTTGGGGTATGCTCTTTACCACAATGAAAGCAATTTTTTGTATCCATAATAATGCTCTTTTACCTGTGACAAAGGTTACACTTTGTTAATAATTAAAATATGATATTTGTCATACGTTTCATAAATTTGTACAAGAAATAGTGTTTTATGAGTAAATGTGAGCAATGTATTGTAAGAGAGCTTAGTTCCTTAAAAGCCCTAAATAAAGATGAGCTATTAAAGATGGCTGATTGTAAAACGTCTTATGTGGTCAAAAAAGGAGACCCTCTATTTGAAGAAGGAGAAAGTTTACACGGTGTATACTGTGTGAAAGATGGTATTGCTAAAATGACTAAGTTAAGTGCAAATGGTAAAGACCAAATCATTAAGTTAGTTAAAAAAGGTGAATTATTAGGACAGCGTTCTTTAATTAGTGAAGAAGCTGCTAATTTAAGTGCAGTAGCCATAGAAGATATGGAAGTTTGCTTTATACCAAAATCAGAAGTGTTACAGTTTTTCAATGAAAATAATAAATTTTCAATGGAATTGATGAAAACCATTTGTGGCGACTTAAAAGAAGCTGATGATCACATGGTAGATATGGCACAAAAAACGGTAAAACAACGATTAGCAGCAACGTTACTTCAATTAGAAAAAGAATTTGGCAAAAATGAAGACGGTAGTTTACACATTCAACTTTCTAGAGAAGAAATTGCAGGCATGATTGGTACGGCTACAGAAAGTTGTATCCGGTTATTATCTGATTTAAATAAAGAAGGATTAATAGAAATTCACGGTAAAAAAATCATTCTTGTGGATAAAAATGGTTTACAACGCTTGAGTTAGAATAAAGTTATTTTAAAATCTCAATTCGTAACGCTCGCAAGAAATCTTCACCAGCAGGCAATAAATGTATCCCTTCTTTTTCTTCAATATTCCCGTTATGCGTAATCGTATCTGCTAAGCCACACCAAGGTTCAATACATAAAAACGGTGCGTTTACTTTTGTCCAAAAAGCGATATAAGGAAAAAATTCATAGGTAACTTTTAGCAGCGGTACGTCTAAATGCTGTAATACTACTTCGTTAGATGTTAAGTTTTTAAATACCAAAGCATCTTTTTCAAAATAATTGTATTGCAAAGGCAAATACCCGTTTTCACTTTCTAAAGCAGTAACTTTATTTACAAATGCTTCGTTTTCTAAATGATGTGTCACCAAAACATCAGGTTGATTAAATTGTAAACTATAGTCCGAAATATCTCCATCAATAGCAAAGGCTGGATGAGCTCCAATCGAAAACGGCATCACTACATCTGATACATTTCGAACAAAATATTCAATCACAAGTTCACTATCTACTAACGTGTAGGCAACATATAATTTAAAATCAAAGGGATAGTTTTCTTTTGTTTTCTCATTTGATTCTAATTCAAACACTACCTGATGGACGGCTTTTTGTTCGTAGTTAAATTCAAAATTACGAGCAAATCCATGACGTGGCAAATGATAGGTTTTACCTTCATACGTATAACTGTCATTTCGCAAACGACCTACAATAGGAAACAATAGTGGAGATGTTTTGTCCCAATAATTTTTATCCACTTCCCAAATGTAGTTGATATGGTTTTTTTCTAATGTAAGCAATTCTGCCCCAAAGGAATCTATGGTAGCTGTTAAATTAGTATTTGTTAGAGTGATTATCATATCGAAATGTAATTTACTTGTCTTTTATAAATTATATATTGGAATTGCTAAATTAGTTAATTGTCCAACTCTTTGCTCTTATATTTTTGCTGTATCACAAAGACTCACAAAGGTTTCGCTAAGTTACACAAAAATATGTTTGAAGTTATGGATTAAAAATTAACTTATTACTAATTACTATTTACTAATCGCTCATTTATAAATTCTCTTTTTAATAATCCATAATGCACGGCATCCCAAAATTTGCCTTCAAAATAACCATTTTCTCTAAAATGAGCTTCTTTTTTAAAACCATTTTTTTCCAATACTCGTGCCGAAGCAATATGCTCTGGATCAATAATCGCTTCAATAGAATGAAATTGAACCACATCAAAAGCGAAGTGAAGTAAGGTTGCAACAGCTTCTGTTACATACCCTTTTCCATCAAATTGGGGTAAAATCATATACCCTATTTCGGTGCGATAATTTTCTGGTTGTGTGCGATAAAACCCCATAAACCCAATAAAATTTCCCGTTTCTTTTTCACATACAGCCCAATTAATATCCGTATTTTCCTCTAACCTAGCATTCATCATTACAATCATGTCTAATGCCTGCTGTTCTGTTTCTAATATTGGTCTAGGTATATATTTCATTCGCTCAGGATTGCTTCGCAAAGCAAAAACCTCAGGTGCATCTGAATGTTTTAATTTTCGAAAAAGTAATCGTTCTGACTCTAACTCTGGAAAGGGAGTATAATTTATTTGTAGCATGGTGTTAAGGAATAATTGATAATGGATATTTGTTATTGTTATTGTTATTGTTATTGATAATTGTTACTTAGTAATTCTTTTATAGCCTTATCTTGTGAACGACTACAAAAAACTATAGCAAAAATAGCGCCAATAGTTGCTAATAGCATATCTGATTGAGTGTCCCAAATATAGCCTTGCGTACCTAAAAAAGCATCACCTCCTTCTCCTGTGCAAATAGAGACCCACCATTCTATCCATTCATAAGCCGCACTAATAGCTAAACAAATGGAAACCAAAATAAAATTAAAAAATGTTATATTTGCAATTACATTTTTACGAATAAACATCTCACGAACAAGTAAAGCAGGTACAAATCCTTGCGCAAAATGACCCACTTTGTCATAATTATTTCGGGTTTGATCAAAAGCTTCCTTAATCCAATCGAATAAAGGCACCTCAGCATAGGTATAGTGCCCTCCAATAAATAAAATTATACAATGTATGAGTATAAACAAATACGTATAATTTGTAAATTGAAATTTCTTATAGGTAAACACCAAAATTATAAAGCCAACTAGGGCGGGAATAACTTCTAAAAACCAAGTGAAATATTCTTTGGGTTGTACAGCCGAAAGGACTAATCCTAGAAAAAACAATACTATATATTTCTTTACCATTTCTTAAGTTTAATTAATAAAAAACATCATATCCATAACGAAAAATCATTAGGACTACAACAACTAAAAATAATTTTCGAATAAACTGATTGCCTTTTAAAATCGCCATTCTGGTTCCAATTATACTTCCTGATATATTAGAAACCGCCATAATAATTGAAATTTCTAAAATATAATTTCCTTGCGAAAGGAATACGTAAAGTGCAGAAATATTGGTAATACAATTTATAATTTTCGCATAGGCAGATGCTTCTAAAAATTCAAAACCTAAAAGAGCTACAAATCCTAAAACTAAAAAACTTCCTGTTCCTGGACCTAAAAAACCATCATAAAAACCAATACTAATACCCAATAAAAATCCAAATATAAACTTTTTTTTATTGGATAATGCTTTTGTAGAATAAGTACCAAAATCTTTCTTTTTAAACGTATAAATGGCAATGGCAATTAACATGAAAAAGATAAAAGGTTTTAGAATATTCACATCGATTCGACTAACTAATTTAGCACCAATAAAAGAAAAAATAATGGAGCTAAAAGCAGTAATTAATAATAATTTCCAATTGAACGTTACTCGTTTTGCATATTGAACAGCCGCTATAGAAGTGCCTGAAAGTCCAGCTATTTTGTTAGTCCCAAAAGCAGTTGGAATACTTGAATTTGGAAATAAAATCATAAAAGCGGGAAATTGTATTAATCCGCCACCACCAACTATAGCATCAATAAATCCTGCTAAAAGCGAAGCAAAAGCTATAATTATTAAAATGGAAATGTCGTGTTGGGCAAAAAGTTCAAGTAAATTCATTCGTAAGTAAAAAAATAAACCGACTAGTTGAAAGTAGTCGGTTTTATAAAATTATAGCTTATTTTTTCTTCAATATTGCGGCACTCATTAGAGCAAAAATTGCTCCAATAGGAAAAATTTCCATGTAAGTAAGCAAAATTACTCCAATAGGAGATTTATACATTTCTTTATATTCTTGCATTTCTGCTTTTTTAGCCACCAATTCTTCTGGAGGAGTTTGCTTTAAGGCTAAATCACAATAATATTCCATAAAATTTGGAAAAAAATTATAATAAATGATTAACCAAACCAATACATATATAGTAGAAGTAACAAAGATGATACCTAAACCGTATAAAAATGCTTTACCAAATGTTAGTATTCCGTTATTTTCGTTTCTTAGTTTTAGTACACCTAAGACAATGAAAGTGTAGGCTAAAAGCATGGTAAACATACCAATAAATACCCCTACCGTTTTTTCAGGATTCAACTTCAAATATACAGTTATGCAAGACATAACTATTGAAGCAGCAATACCACCTAAGATTCCATACTTTAAAATAATTTTGTTCATAAATATAAATTTAAATTAGTAATTATCATCTCCCGAAATTACCATTTTGAATGGAAGATCATAATATATGGAGACGGAAATATTATTTTTTCTAGCAGGACAAAAAACAATACTCTTTTGAATTTGTTCAAAAGCTTTTATTACTAATAAATCATAAAAAATACCGCCAGTTGATTTTGGAAAATTAATAAATTCTAATTTTCCTTCTTTATCGATTATAAAAGATAATGTAACAGCTAAATTCAGCGTTTTTTCCAAATAGACATCTGAAATTAAATTTGAAATAGTTGTAGAAAACCTTGATCTTATAATATTTACAAAACATTTATTTTCATCAAAAGGAGACAATCCTTTATCTTTACAATTCTGATGTGTGGGAAATAAAATTTCGTTATTTTCTGTATATCTTTCACAAACTTCTTTTGGTAAAGCATCGACTGAATTGGGACTATGGATTCGGTCAATACTAACACGTAAATATTTATTTCTTTTCAAATAGAGTTCATTCAACAAATTATTATCTTCTTGAAATACTATCTTTAATTCATTTATTATTTTTAATTCACTATTACTATTTAAACTTAAATAAAGGTTGTTTTTATATTTTGAGTAATCATCATATAATACTTCAATGTTTTTATAAAACTGATAGTTAAAATAATTTGAAATTTTTATGATGGTATCTTTATCTATCGTATAATTTGTATGCTGTATAATAAAGTCTTTTATTTCCTTTACTTTATCAATATAAACAGTAAAATTTTTTCGTTGTTCATCTGTTTTCAACTGCTTATAAATTGTTTCCGATTCTTGAGCAATTGAAAAAGTAACCATCAAAAGAAAAAAAAATATTTTAGGCATCATCAAAAATTTTAACCAAATATACTAAAAAAACCTAGTCCACATTACTGCAAACTAGGTTTTCACACTAAAAACTAACTAAACTATTTATTCATGTGCAACTAATTAACTGTTTTTTAAAGGTCAGTATAGCCTATTTTCATTGGTTTTACATACAAACGATTTAGTTTAAGGCGATTTCATACTGAAAACTTACGCCTGATTTCTAAACACCAAATGGTTATCAAAACAATCTAAAATGATAAAACTATCTGTCTTTATTAATCCTCCTAGAATTTCTTTAGACAATTGATTCAATACTTCTCTTTGAATGACACGTTTTACAGGTCGTGCTCCATATTCTGTATCATATCCTTTAAGGGCTAAATAATCAATAGCTTCAGGTGTGGCTTCTAGCGTAATATGCTGTTGGGCCAACATTTTGGTTACACTTTTCAGTTGAAGTCCTACAATTTCTTTAATATTTTCTTTAGATAAAGGTGTAAATAATACAATTTGATCAATTCTATTGATAAACTCAGGTCGCACAGTTTGTTTCAATAAGCCTAACACTTCTATCTTAGCGGCTTCAGACGCTGTTTCTATACTTCCTTTAGTATTTTCAAATTTTTCTTGAATGATAGCACTACCCATATTTGAGGTCATAATAATGATTGTGTTTTTAAAATCAGCTATTCGACCTTTATTATCTGTTAATCGACCTTCATCTAAAACTTGTAACAAGATATTAAACGTATCGGGATGAGCTTTTTCTATTTCATCTAACAATACAACAGAATAAGGTCTTCTCCTTACAGCTTCTGTTAATTGCCCGCCTTCATCATAGCCTACATATCCCGGAGGGGCTCCTACAAGTCTGCTTACACTATGACGTTCTTGGTATTCGCTCATATCAATACGTGTCATAGCATTTTCATCATCAAATAAATAGGCCGCTAAAGCTTTCGCTAATTCTGTTTTACCCACACCGGTCGTACCTAAAAACAAGAATGAACCAATTGGTTTTTTAACATCTTGTAAACCAGCTCTACTTCTTCTTACTGCGTCAGAAATAGCCTCAATAGCTTCCTCTTGTCCCACTACTCGCTTATGTAATTCTGCTTCTAAGTTTAATAATTTTTCACGCTCGCTTTGTAACATCTTAGTAACAGGGATACCTGTCCATTTTGCTACAACCTCTGCAATATCATCATGGGTTACTTCTTCTTTAATTAAGGAAGTTCCTTGTTGATTAGTGATTAATTCTTGCTGAAAAACTTCTAATTTTTCTTGTGCTTCTTTAATCTTACCATAGCGAATTTCAGCTACTTTACCATAATCGCCTTCACGTTCGGCACGCTCGGCTTCTGCTTTAAAATCTTCAATTTGTTGTTTTGTACTTTGAATATTTTCTACCACATCTTTTTCCGATTTCCATTTGGCAAAAATTTCATTGCGTTGCTCTTTTAATTCTGACAATTCAATATGCAATACTTTTAATTTAACCTCATCTTGCTCTCTTTTGATGGCTTCAATTTCAATTTCTAATTGCATTATTTTTCTATCTAAAACATCTAATTCTTCGGGTTTAGAATTAATTTCCATTCGCAATTTAGAAGCTGCCTCATCCATTAAATCAATGGCTTTATCGGGTAAAAATCGATTGGTAATATAACGTTGTGATAATTCTACAGCGGCAATAATGGCATCATCTTTAATTCGCACTTTATGATGCGTTTCATAGTTCCCTTTTATACCCCTTAAAATTGAAATTGCACTTTCAGTATCGGGTTCTTCTACCATTACTTTTTGAAAACGTCGCTCTAACGCTTTATCTTTTTCAAAATATTTTTGGTATTCGTCTAAGGTAGTAGCACCTATTGCTCTTAATTCGCCTCGTGCTAAAGCTGGTTTTAAAATATTTGCCGCATCCATAGCGCCTTCTCCTCCACCTGCACCTACTAATGTATGAATTTCATCAATAAACAAAACAATTTCACCCGAACCCGAAGTTACTTCTTTTACAACCGATTTTAAGCGTTCTTCAAATTCACCTTTATATTTGGCACCTGCAATTAAAGCGCCCATATCTAAAGAAAAAACTATTTTATCTTTTAAATTCTCGGGTACATCTCCATCAACTATTCGATGTGCTAATCCTTCCGCTATAGCGGTTTTACCTACCCCAGGTTCGCCAATGAGCATCGGATTATTTTTTGTTCGACGCGTTAGTATTTGTAATACACGTCTTATTTCCTCATCACGACCTATTACTGGATCTAACTTGCCTGTACGGGCTAACTCGTTTAAATTCTTTGCATATTTGTTTAATGCATTGTAAGTTTCTTCTGCCGAAGCCGAAGTAACACGTTCGCCTTTTCTTAGTTCTGAAATCGCACGCTCTAACCCTTTTTCTGTAACACCTTGATCTTTTAAAATTTGGGCTACTTTACTTTTAGATTTTAAAATGGCTAATACAAGATGCTCGATAGAAACAAATTCATCGCTCATTTTCTTTGCAAGCAATTCTGCCTCATTCAAGGTTGCTCCAGCTTCTCGAGACAGCATTATTTCGCCTCCCGAAACTTTAGGAAAATGTTGTAATGTACTATCTAATACTTTCTTGAATACATCAAGATTAACATGTAATTTTTTTAATAAATAGGGCGTTACATTTTCATCAACTTCTAGAATAGCTTTAAAAATGTGCTCGTTTTCTAGTTGTTGGTGACCAAAGCCTTGTGCAACTTGTTGGGCTTGTTGCAAGGCTTCTTGTGATTTAATGGTTAAGTTTTTAAAATTCATATCGTATACTGTTACTGTTTTTATTAAAGTTGCTTACTTTTGTATGTGATTCAACAATAAGTATTCCAATACACTAATCGCGACAAAATGTCTGAAAAACAAAAGATTAGCTTTAATTTTAAGCCATTCTGTCCTAAAAAAAACTAATTATGGGAATTTTTGATTCTTTTTTCGGAAATAATGACAATACAAACAATAATACTGTTTCCTTTCCTTGGAACATACTAACACATGAAGCGCAACTGAACGATGAAGTACTACCCACTTCATATAGCAAACCCGTTATCTTATTTAAACATAGTACACGATGCATCATCAGCCGAACAGCCTTAGCACAATTTGAAAAAAACTATACTTTTGAAGATAATTTTGAACGCTACTACCTAGATTTAATTAGCTACAGAGCGGTTTCTAATGCTATTGCTAATTTATTTGAAGTGGTGCATCAATCGCCACAAATTTTAGTTATTAAGGATGGAAAATGCATATACCATGCCTCTCACGAAAGTATTGATGCAACTAGTTTAGAACGCTTTATTTAGTTTATTTTCTAAATTTATTTCGGGTTAAGATTGATTTTAATTTATTTTTTAAATCTTCGCCTGAATCATACACCATTTGCTCATTACTTGGAAACGGAACTGCTCTTCTATCGAAATACATGTAATAATTACTTTCGCAAGCGCGTTTGTCTCCGTTATAATTGGCGTAAATATAATTAAAAACGTATTCGCTACTTAGTGGAAATGTATCTATCAGTTGTGTGGTGCGTTGGTCAATAAAATCAACTTTAGCCGTAACTTGACACGATTTGTATTGTGTAAATTCAAAAATTGAAATTGAAACCGTTTTCATATTATCTACCAGTACATTGTTTCCGTTTTGATCTTTAACATTATTTCCATTAGCATCTAAAAGAGGCTTGGTTCCGTCTTTAATTTGTTTTTCTTTCGTAAATTGTTTTTCTTTAACTTGCTCTGGCGAAAGGGTAATAGCTCTAAAAGTAATCACTAATGAAAAATCATACGTAATACCTGACTGTTTTTTAGAATGATAAACGGTCCATTTATCATTTAAACCTAACGTTCCAAAATCTAGCAAATCATCTTGTAAACGGGAAGGAATAATCATTTGTGTGTCATTTTTTGTAGCTACATAGACAAAATCAGTGCCTTTAAATTGCGCCTCGTCTATCAATTTTCGCACGTCTAAGTAATTAGGGTTCAATTGATCTAAATAAACCAAATCATCATACGCTTCTCTACAGTTTAGTTTATTAGAAGAAGTTAGTAATTTTTTAGCATTTTGGTATAAATAACTGGTAAAATTCGTTTTACTAGCCAACAATTCATCCGTATAATCTTTAAAAGGAAAAAGTGCGTTTCTATTTTCTTTTAATAATTTTAAGGGTAAAAGTGGTTTTATTTTATCCTGACGCGCCATAAGTTGCTTATACAAATCATAAACTCGCTCATAATTGGTAGCATTATTCTCTTTGACTAACAACTGAATAGACGCTTCATCACGCTCTTTAGCTTTTGCAAATGATTCTTCTAGTAAATAGACATAATCCTGATTACTTTTCGCATTTTTATTAGTTCGCAACCCGTCAATTGCTCTATTAATGGCACCATCATAATCACCAGAACTTAGCATGGACTGAGTTTGCTTAACACCGCAAGCTGAAAAAATAAAAAGGATAAAAATCAATATACTTTTTTTCATATATGTAAAATTTTATTTGTAAAAGGTCATATAGTAAGCTTTACCAATTCAATTTCATTTCGAGTCGCCTATCTTCATTAGTGTTTGTATAGGCAATTTATATATTCAAAATTAGTAAAACAATTACTTAATCTCATTGTTACTATTGTTACAATTTTAAATCAACGGCAGGTAATAATTTACTTGAAACTTCTCCAAAGCCGATACGTAAACCTTCTTTTTCACAAAATCCTCTGATAATTACCGTATCATTATCATTGATAAATTTACGCTCTGTACCATCATTCATTTTTATCGGTTTTTGTCCACCCCAAGTAAGTTCTAACATGGAACCAAAAGAATCTTCAGTAGGACCTGAAATCGTTCCGCTACCCATCATATCACCCGAATTTACACGACAACCGTTTATGGTATGATGTGCTAATTGCTGACTCATTGTCCAATACATGTATTTAAAATTACTTCTAGAAACAACGGTTTCAGAATTGTTTTCAGGCTGAATAGCTACTTCTAATTTAATATCAAAAGCATGGTCACCTGTCTGCTGTAGATAAGGTAATGGCTTAGGTTCTTGTGCTGGAGAAGCACATCTAAATGGCTCTAACGCATCCATGGTTACAATCCAAGGAGAAATACTCGAAGCAAAATTTTTAGCTAAGAATGGTCCTAATGGTACATATTCCCATTTTTGAATGTCTCTTGCAGACCAATCGTTAAACAACACCATTCCAAAAATATATTTTTCAGCTTCATGAACAGATACAGGCTCACCCATTATGTTAGCATCAGTAGTAATAAAGGCTGTTTCTAATTCAAAATCTACCAATTTAGACGGACCAAAAACAGGTTGTGTTTCACCATTAGGTAACGTTTGTCCATACGGTCTGTGCACAGGAATACCACTTGGCACAATTGTAGAACTTCTACCGTGATACCCTACAGGAATATGAAGCCAATTGGGCAATAATGCATTTTCTGGATCTCTAAACATTTTACCCACATTGGTTGCATGTTCTTTACTACTGTAAAAATCAGTATAATCGCCTATTTGCACAGGCAATAACATTTCTACATCGGCTATATTAAAAATAACGATGTCTTTATGTGCTTCATTATCTCTTAATGCAGCATTAGAATCTAAGAAAATATCGGATAAACGATTACGAACCAAACGCCATGTTTTTTTACCATCAGAAATGAAATCGTTAAGCGTATCTTGCATAAACATATCATCTGTAAGCTCAATACCTTCAAAATAACCTAACTGTTGTAAAGCTCCCATATCTATAGCATAATTGCCTATCCTTGTACCTATTGTAATAACATCATCTTTCGTAATAAACACCCCAAATGGTATATTTTGAATAGGAAAATCACTATTTTTTTCAACGTGTAACCAAGATTTTCTACTTGGATCATTAGCATAATTTGGCATAGCAAGGTCGAATTTAATCGTTAATAAATTTGCAATCAAAAATAAGCTATCCATTCTATTTACCAAACATTTTTTGTATTTTTGGGCAAATTTTAATAAAAATCATAAAGATGCAACGCGACGAACAACTATTCGACCTTATTTTAGATGAGCAAGACAGACAAATTCATGGAATTGAGTTAATTGCTTCAGAAAATTTTGTAAGTGACCAAGTAATGGAAGCTGCAGGTTCTTGTTTAACGAATAAATATGCTGAAGGATACCCTGGTAAACGGTATTATGGCGGTTGTGAAGTAGTAGATATTGTAGAACAAATTGCTATTGACAGAGCCAAAGCTTTATTTGGTGCCGAATATGTAAACGTACAACCCCACTCAGGTTCTCAGGCTAACACCGCAGTATTTGCTGCGTGCTTACAACCAGGTGATAAAATATTAGGTTTTGATTTAGCACACGGTGGCCATTTAACACATGGTTCGCCTGTTAACTTTTCAGGAAAACTATATAAACCTTCTTTCTATGGTGTAGAACAAGAAACGGGAAGATTAAATTACGATAAAATTCAAGAAATAGCATTAGCCGAAAAGCCGAAAATGATTATTGCAGGTGCATCAGCCTATTCACGTGATATGGATTTTAAACGCTTTAGAGAAATTGCTGATTCGGTAGGTGCTTTGTTATTAGCAGATATTTCACACCCAGCTGGCTTAATTGCTAAAGGCTTATTAAACGACCCTATTCCGCATTGTCATATTGTAACAACAACTACACACAAAACATTACGTGGCCCTAGAGGGGGTATGATTATGATGGGTAAAGATTTTGAAAACCCTTGGGGATTAACTACTCCAAAAGGTGAAATCAGAATGATGTCGCATATTTTAGATATGGCGGTTTTTCCAGGAAACCAAGGTGGACCTTTAATGCACATTATTGCAGCTAAAGCTGTAGCCTTTGGTGAATGTTTAACAGATGAATTTTTCAGTTATGCCTTGCAAGTACAGAAAAATGCACAAGCTATGGCCGAAGCATTTGTAAAAAAAGGGTATAATTTAATCTCTGGTGGTACAGACAACCACATGATGTTAATCGATTTAAGAAATAAAAACATCACGGGTAAAGAAGCTGAAAACGCATTAGTAAAAGCAGAAATAACGGTAAACAAAAACATGGTTCCTTTTGACGATAAGTCGCCTTTCGTTACATCGGGTATTCGTGTGGGTACACCTGCTATTACAACAAGAGGTTTAGTAGAAGCAGATATGGAAACAGTAGTAGCCTTAATTGACAAAGTCATTATGCATTATACGGATGAAGCGGTTTTGGAACAAGTAGCTGACGAAGTAAATGAATTAATGGGCGAAAGACCTATTTTCACTTTTTAATTGTTAATTTAATACATCAAAATGATCAAAAAAATAACACTATTTTCGTTGGTTTTGGTTTCATGCATGAGTGTGGCACAAGAACGAAATTTAAAAAACATAAAAAAACTAACTTTTGGAGGCGATAACGCAGAAGCCTATTTTAGTCCAGATGGGAAAAATTTAACGTTACAAGTAACCAATAAACAATTTGGCGTAGCATGTGACCAAATTTATTCTTTAGACTTAACTAAATCTATCAGTGGGTTTCAAGATTTGCAATTAGTTTCTACAGGAAAAGGTCGAACTACTTGTTCGTATTTTATGCCCGATGGTAAGCACATTATTTATGCTTCCACACACGGTGCAGATCATGCATGTCCTGCTCCACCCAAACCAAAAGACGGAAAATACCTTTGGGCTATTTATCCTGAATTTGACATTTATATGGCAGACAAAGCAGGTACGATTGTAAAACAACTTACAAATTCCCCTGGCTATGATGCGGAGGCAGTTGTTTCTCCAGATGGCAAAAAAATTGCTTTTACAAGTATTAGAAGTGGCGATTTAGAGATTTACACTATGGATATTGATGGCAGCAATGTTAAACAAGTTACTTACGGACTTGGGTATGATGGTGGGTGCTTCTTTTCACATGATAGTAAAAAATTAGTATTTCGCTCGTCTAGACCTAAAACTCCTGAAGCCATTAAAGACTATAAAGATTTATTAGCCGAAAATTTGGTTGCACCAACAGAAATGGAAATCTATACCTGTAACATAGACGGTAGCGATTTAAAACAAATTACGCACTTAGGCAAAGCCAATTGGGCACCTTTCTTTCACCCATCTGATAAGAAAATTATTTTTTCATCTAACCATCATGCAGTAAAAGGATATGATTTTCAATTGTATATGATTAATACCGATGGTACAGGTTTAAAACAAATTACGTGGGAAAGCGAATTCAATGCCTTTCCTATGTTTTCACCCGATGGAAAAAAATTAGTATTCTCAAGTAACCGTCAAGGTGCGCCTAGAGAAACAAATGTATTTATTGCGGATTGGGTAGATACAGACGAAGCAGATGAGGTGCAAACAAACAATATGAAAAAACACATTAGCTACTTGGCTTCTGATAAATTAGAAGGAAGACTAACGGGCTCAAAGGGAGAAAAATTAGCCGCTGATTATTTAGAAAAAGAATTTAAAAAATTAGGCTTACGTCCTTTTGACAAAACATTTGTACAGCCATTTACATATATGTATCGAACCAATCCTCATGATACAATTTCAAAAGGCGATGCAATTACCGGACACAATGTAGTTGCGTTCCTTGATAATGGTGCTAAAAAAACAATTGTATTAGGTGCGCATTATGACCATTTAGGCTTTAACGAACATAATAATTCTACTAAGGCGAACTCAAAAGGCGAAATTCACAATGGCGCAGATGACAATGCTTCTGGCGTAGCTGGAGTATTAGAATTAGCCCGTATGTATTCACAAAACAGCACTAAAGAAAATGTGAATTTTGTATTTGCTTTATTTTCTGGCGAAGAAGATGGGTTAATGGGTTCTAAACATCTTGCAGCAACTATTAAAGACAAAGCAAATGTAGTAGCCATGATAAACATGGACATGATAGGCCGATTAGACGAAAAGAAAAGTTTAGTTGTAGGTGGTACAGGTACTTCTCCTCTATTTCCTGATGTAATAGAAAAAAATAAACCTGCTGGATTTAGCATTACACAAGAAACTGGTGGAGTAGGTCCTTCAGATCATACCTCTTTTTACTTAAAAGACATTCCCGTTTTATTTTTCTTTACAGGCACACACAACGACTATCATAAACCAAGCGATGACGAAGAAAAAATCAATTACTATGGCATTACAAACATTATTGGTTATGTAGCCCGTGTAGTAAACGAATTAGCAACACAAGAAACTATTGCATTTACAAAAACTAAAATTAATGCTGAAAAGAAAGTACCAAAATACAAGGTTACTTTAGGCATTATGCCTGATTATGCAGAACATGGCGATGGCTTACATGTAGACGGCGTTACCGAAAACAGACCTGCTCAACTAGCTGGTATTAAAGAAGGTGATATTATTACTAAAATAGGAGATTGCACGATCAAAGAAGTATATGGTTATATGGATTGTTTAGCAAAAATAAACGCAGGAGAAACCAAAGTAGTAACATTTATTCGTGAAGGCAAAACCATGAGCGTAAACGTTATGTTTTAAAAAAATTTAATACCTAAAAAAGCTTCCTTCATTGGAGGCTTTTTTTTTGCTCATTTTTTCTTTAGCCAAAAAAAGCAATTCGACCGGTCGAGTTAAACGATTGCACAGGTCAAAATACAAGGCTTATTAACCATAGTGTTTAAGCAACTTTTACTTTACATTCTATATATATTTTATCGAACTATGTATGAATTTCTATTCTTTTTGCTAAAGATATAAATTAAGTATAAACCGTAAAAGTGTTGATTTCTATTTTTACTGCTAAAGATATGCAATTTGTTAGTTCTTTTTTTATATTAATAATTTTAATGTTAAACATAATAAATATAAATGAAAATAAATACATTAAATAGCAAATTATACTTACCAGTTTCATTATTTTTGAATTTTAAAAATCAGAAAAACTATGAAAAAAATTATTTTATTACTTACATTTTGTGCAGGATTATCTGTTTCAAACGCACAAGATTACGTTGATATTGTTAAACTAACTGTTAACAATACAACACTCGGACCTATACAAGAAACAAATCAATCAAACACAAACAAAAACTTCGAAACTAGTGTGAACAATGTTAATTTTGAATTGTATTATCCAAAAAAGCTATCTGAAAAAGTAGTTTTGTTAACAGGATTAACTGCTGAAAACACCAGATTAAATTTATCAGAAGGAGCAGTTAGAACTAGTTTAACCATGACTAGACTAAATTTAGGAATAAAATACCAACATTCTGAAAAATGGTCTGGTACCTATTTATTGTTACCAAAAATTGCTTCTGATTTCAATGCAATAGGATCGAATGATTTTCAAATCGGTGCATTAGCTGTTTTAGATTATCAATATAGTGAAGCATCTAAAATTAAATTTGGTTTGTATAGCTCTACAGAAAATCACGGTTCTACATTAACGCCTTTAATTGGTTTATGGCACCGCTCTAAAAATAACAAATTTTATATCAATGCTACATTACCTATTCGAATGGATGCTAACTATGCATTAACAAAAAATCTAAGTATCGGTTCTGATTTAGCAACATCAATTAAATCATATAATTTATCTCAATTCAAATCTAACTTTTATGTGCAAGAGGAATCAATTCGATTTGCTTTATACACAGCTTTAGGATTAATGGATAATTCATTAATTTTAAGAGGAAAAGTTGGTTTAGACACCACAGATTATGGTCTGTTTAATGCGAATGAAAAAGTAGGTGTGCAAGTCTTAACTTTCCCATTAAGTGGTGATAAAAGAAACAGAAGAAATGCTGAATTTGATTCTTCTTTATACGTAGGATTTGATGCTATATATCGATTTGATTTGACAAAAGACAAAAAATAGGTTTCAAATTTTTATTTTTTTTTCATGAAGTCCCCAAAAATTATTTTTTGGGGATTTTTTTTGAAATCGAATTTTAGTTTATTTTCATCCATTTATGCTAAAAGGAAAAAGAGCGAAATATATCCGTTGATTTTGTTGTAATTAAATGTAAAAACTTTGAAAATATAAAACCCTACAGTAACTAAAATTATAAAACAGTAGTTTGTAAGTTATTTAACACTAGAGAAAAACATTTTGTAACTTCTCGTTCCTCGAAGTAATAAAAAAGGGCTTTGAAAATACTAAAAACAAAAAAACGCTCAAGCTAGCTTGGCCCTTGTAGCATCTATATTACAGGATTACATATCCTGAAAAAGCTCCGCTTTGAAAATACTAAAAACAAAAAAACGCTCAAGCTAGCTTGGCGTTTTTTCTTATTTTAGTATTTATTCGTGACCTCGACAGGATTCAAACCTGTAACCTTCTGAGCCGTAATCAGATGCGCTATTCAGTTGCGCCACGAGGCCTTATTTGAGGGTGCAAATATAGAAATTAATTGCTTATGCACAAATGTTTTCTTAAAAAAATATTAGTTACGCGTAGTATCTATTGCCCGTATGGTAACATAATATCGCCATGCTATAATGGCTTTTTTCCATTTTGGGGCTTTTGCTAAATCTAAGCGCTGTTTGGTAAAACTTGGTAAAAGTAATTTATTGACTTGGGCTAGTAATTTATACATAAAAAAGAAAGGCTGTTTGAAAAACTAAAATACAATTTCAAACAGCCGTTTAGTAAGATTATTTTTTTGTTTTTTGCTTGTCTTTTTGTAAATCAGATTTTAATTTTTCTAAATCAGATTTGGTCTGTTCAATCTCTGATTTCAAGCGTTCTAACTCTTCTTTAGAGCCATCGCCTGATTTAAAATGCTTTTCAATTTTGATTTTGCTGTCTTTCTTTAATTGCTCTAAATCATCTGAACCGCCTTGACTAGAAAAATTCTTTTCAGAAAAAATCATCGTGTTACCATTTCCGTCAGAATATTTTTTGGTAACTGTGCCATCTTCTTCCACCTTCTCCTCTTCTAATTTCATGTCAGGATTTTCATTTAACATTTTACCATCTTTGAAAATAAATGATTTAGAAAAACGTTTATTCGGTAAGGAGTCATTTAAAAAATCTCCTTTTAACTTTTCTAAATCGTCAAAATCTGCACCATTAAATTGGCCTTGCATGAACATTTTATTGCCATCCATTAAATTTTTAAAAACATCGTTATCAAACATGTTTTCCATTCCATCACCATTCCACACAAAAGCATCATTAAATCCGCCTGTACTGCCAGCGTTGATATTGATAAATCCTTTACCTTTCGCATCATACTTTTTTGAAATTACAATGTTTTTTATAGGTGTTTCATCGGTAACGATATAATTTCCCGAATTGCCATCTTGGTCTTTGTAAGCGATTTTGATAGCTGTAATTTCTTTTTTATCATTACGTTTCACACCAGAGAACGTTACGTCAAAATCATACTTCTTGGCGTCTGTTTCATCTTGTTTCAATTGCTCATCGGTCATTGTTTTATCAATTCGCAATTCAAAACTATTGCTTTTTCGAGTTGGTAATTTTGACAAATCTTTTTGTGCAAAAACAAATACAGGTAATGCAAATACTAAAAATGCTTTTACTAAAAGTGTTTTCATATTCATTGTTTTTTGATTATTATTTAGATTTCAAAAATAAAATTCTTTGGGAAACCAAAAATATAAAAAAATGTTAATTAACTATTTGTTAAGCTTTTCTAGTTGAACTAAACGTAATGCCCACATACCTAAAAGCGTACCTACTAAGCCTAATAGCCCCATAAACAACCAATTGGCTTGATAACCAAAGCGTTCAATAAGGGTAAACCCTAATTTTGAACTTAAAATATGGGCAAGGCTGTAACTCATTGTAAAAATAGCCATATAACGCCCTTGTTGGTGTTTTGGTGCTCGGCTCATGGCAAAACTATTAGAAAACGGAAACGAAAACATTTCGGCTACCGTCATAAATAACATCATAATAATTAATATGCCTGTCCAAGTATTGACTAACATTAAAAACAAACTAATAGTCATTAAAAAACATCCCCATATGATGACTTTCAATTTGTTAAATTGATGTTTTTCTATATAACTCACCAATGGCATTTCAAGAAAGAAAACCAATACACCATTTAAAGTTAATAACAAGCCTGTTTGAAATTCGGTCAATTGAAACTGTTCTCTATGGTAAATGGGAACGGTAGTAAACAACTGGAAAAACATAATGCCTACAATTAATGTAGAGGCTAAAAATATCCAATATATCTTATCTTTAAATACGGATTCTATCAAAACTTCTCCCGGATGTTGTTTGTCTAAATACGTAGATTTTTTCTTTTCTTTTACGGTAAACCAAAAAATTAAAATAGCAATAATACATGTTATTCCATCTACCCAAAAAAGGCCTTGATACCCAATACCCATAATTATTAATCCGCCCAACGCGGGACCCGCAGCAAATCCAAGATTAATAGCTAATCTTACTAATGTAAGTGCACGCGTCCTATTTTCTGGCTTTGCATAAGCG